>Ga0335084_10006472_pt1 | contig 11646 bp, 11 predicted proteins | sample Lox_Sample_44_FD_206721 | JGI IMG/M metagenome (GOLD analysis project Ga0335084, IMG submission 206721) | Soil microbial communities from Loxahatchee National Wildlife Refuge, Florida, United States - Lox_Sample_4.4 | ecosystem: Environmental > Terrestrial > Soil > Wetlands | place: USA...
TACCGCCTTCCCGGCGGCCGGCACCTGTAGCAGAATCCGTGCACGCGCACCGGCGCCCGCCGGAGCGGGTCGAGCCGGCGGCGTCCGACGTCCCCGCGCGAACCCATGGAGGATCGAGCAATGCCCAAGTATCTGTTCGAGGCCCATTACAGCGCCGAAGGCGCCAAGGCGATCCTGAAGGACGGCGGCACCGCGCGCCGCGAAGCGGTCGGCAAGGCGATCGCCGGGATCGGCGGCAGGATGGAAGCCTTCTACTTCGCCTTCGGCGGCACCGACGTCTACGTGCTCGCCGAACTCCCCGACAACGTCACTGCCGCGGCGATGGCGCTCGCCGTCAGCCAGTCCGGACTCGCGTCGACCACGACGCGGGTGCTGCTCACGCCCGAGGAGGTCGATCAGGCGGCGAAGAAGCCTCTGAACTACCGGCCGCCGGGAGGCTAGGCGCCCTCGGCTGCGAGACGAGCGCGAGCGTCGCGCGGCTCAGCGCGCTCTCCGGGTCGGCGTAGTCGTAGACGACGCTGAAGTGGTCGCGCCCGGGAACGACGAGCGGGCCGCCCGCGCCGCGCGGGCGGCACGACGGCCAGGCATCCCAGAGAATGCGCGTCTGCCGGATGAACTCCGAGGTCTCGTCGGCGCCCACGGCGAGAAGGAGCGGGGCACGCGAGGTCGGCGACAGGCGAAGCGGCGACAGGCGCGCCGCTTCCGCGTCGTCGAGCTTCAGGTCCGTGTTGTACGAGAAGTGCACGAGGGGCGCGAGGTCGTGCACGCCCGACAGCGACACTGCGCCGGCGATCGGGTCGGCCGCGACGCCGTGCGCGTGCCAGTCGGTTGCGAGCATCATCGCCGCGAGGTGGCCGCCCGCCGAATGCCCGCCGACCACGAGCCGCTCGACGCCGGCCCCGCGCGCGGGTCCCTCGCGCAGCAGCCAGGCGAGCGCAGCGCGGCATTCGTCGACGATCGCCGCGATCGACACCTCGGGGCACAGATCGTAATTGACGACGGCGACCGCAACGCCCCGGTCGACGAACGCCGGTGCGACGAACGAGAAGTCGCTCTTGTCGAGCGCACGCCAATAGCCGCCGTGGAGGAAGACGAAGGTGCGCCGCGCGCCGCCCGCCGGCACGAAGAGGTCGAGCGTCTGCTTCGGCGCCGGCCCGTAGCGGACGTCGATCGCGGGCGCGAGCGCGGCGCGCACCCGCGCCGACGCTTGCGCGAAGCGCGCGAGCCAGCGCGGATGGTCGGGCACGGCGGCGCGATTGTCGTACCCGCGCTCGACGAACTCCGCCGTGTACCCTGTTGCGGCCGCATGTTCGTCCCGCGGGTCGCTCGGGGCGGCTTTCCCGGGGGGCCGAGGGCCGCGGAACGGTCTCGCCGCGTCGCTCGTCATTCGCCCGCCGCCCGCGTCAGGCGCTCGCCGGGGCGATCTCGACGGCCAGCGTGCCGAGCCCCTCGATGCCGCCTTCGAGCCGGTCGCCCGCGACCACGGGCCCCACGCCGGCGGGCGTCCCGGTGAACACGAGGTCGCCCGGCAGCAGCTCGTAGAACTGCGACAGGAAGGCGATCGTGTGCGCGACGTCCCAGATCATCGCGGAGAGGTCGCCGCGCTGGCGCCGCGCGCCGTTGACGTCGAGCCAGATCGCTCCCTTCGCCGGATGGCCGACGGCGGCGACCGGATGGACCGCGCCGATCGGCGCCGCCCCGGCGAAGGACTTGCCGATGTCCCAGGGCCGCTTCTTCTCGCGCATCTGGTTCTGCAGGTCGCGCCGCGTGAGGTCGCTGCCGCTCGCGTAACGGGAGAGGAGGCCGCGCGCCGCCGCGGGAGCGACCGTCGCGCCGCGCCCGCCGAGCGCCGCGACCATCTCGACCTCGTGGTGCAGCTCGGCGGTCGCGAGCGGATAGCGGACCGTCCCGGTTGCGGGCGCGACGATCGGGACGATCGAGTCCGCCGCCTTGGTGAAGAAGAACGGCGGCTCCTTCGATGCGTCGCCGCCCATTTCCTTGGCGTGCTCCGCGTAGTTGCGCCCGACGCAATAGATGTGGCGCACGGGGAAGGTGTCGCCGCCACCGGCGATCGGCACCGCGGGAATCTCCCAGAGCGGAAACAGTGTCGGCATGACGTCTCCTGATCTCGATGGTCGCCCCGAGCTTCGCTAAGGGCGCCCGGCGCGCTCGCGGGATCCCGCCGAACGCCGCTTTGCCGCGCTCACTCGGCGTCCGGCTGGCGCGCGGGGGCCGCGCCGGCGAAGGCCGGCAGCGCCAGGCACGCGTCCTCGATGCGCAGCAGCGTCGGATACGGCGCCAGGTCGAGGCTCACGCGGCGCGCGTTGGCGAGCTGCGGCACGAGACAGATGTCGGCGAGCGTCGGTGAGGCGCCGTGGCAGAAGGCGCCCGTGGCCGCGTCGCGGGCGAGCCTCGTCTCGAGCGCCTCGAGCCCGACGTCGCACCAGTAACGGTACCAGCCGTTCTTCTGCTCGTCGGTCGCGCCGAGCGTGCCGGTCAGGTAGTTCAGCACGCGCAGGTTGTTGAGCGGGTGGATGTCGCACGCGATCGCGAGCGCGAGCGAGCGCACGCGCGCCCGCCCCGACGCGTCGGACGGCAGCAGCGGCGGCGCCGGATGCGTCTCGTCGAGCCATTCGATGATCGCGAGCGACTGCGTCAGGACCACGCCGGAGTCGGTGACCAGCGAGGGAACGAGCCCCTGGGGATTGAGGGCGAGGTAGCCGTCCTCGCGCTGCGCGCCGCGGCGCAGGTGCACGAACGCGCGCTCGGGCGCGAGGCCTTTCAGGTTGAGCGCGATGCGCACGCGGTACGCGGCGGACGAGCGGAAGAAGTCGTAGAGCTTCATGCGAAGAGCGTGCCTTCCGAACGAAGAGCGTGACGAGCAGGATGGGCTGCGAGGCGCGCGCGGGCGGGCTGCGGGATCGCCCGCCGGGGTACGGCGGGCATCGAGCGTGCGCGCAACACCGCGGACGGGCCCCGCAGCCGCCTTGCTTCAGAAGGCGGAGATGCCGGTCTGGGCGCGGCCCAGTATCAGCGCGTGCACGTCGTGCGTGCCTTCGTAGGTGTTGACGGTCTCCAGGTTGAGCAGGTGACGGATCACGTGGAACTCGTCGACGATGCCGTTGCCGCCGTGCATGTCGCGCGCCATCCGCGCGATCTCGAGCGCCTTGCCGCAGGAATTGCGCTTGAGGATCGACGTGATCTCGGGCGCGGCCTTGCCCTCGTCCTTCAGCCGGCCAAGCCGCAGGCAGCCTTGGAGGCCCAGCGCGATCTCGGTCTGCATGTCGGCGAGCTTCTTCTGGACGAGCTGGTTGGCGGCGAGCGGGCGGCCGAACTGCTTGCGGTCGAGCGTGTACTGGCGCGCCGCTTGCCAGCAGAACTCGGCGGCGCCGAGCGCGCCCCATGCGATTCCGTAGCGCGCGCTGTCCAGGCAGCCGAACGGCCCCTTCAGCCCCTCGACGTTCGGCAGAAGGTTCTCCTCGGGCACGAGCACGTCGTCCATCACGACCTCGCCGGTCACCGACGTGCGCAGGCTGAACTTGCCTTCGATCTTCGGCGCGGACAGCCCCTTCGTCCCCTTCTCGAGGATGAAGCCGCGGATCACCCCGTCGTCGGTCTTCGCCCAGACGACGAAGACGTCCGCGATCGGCGCGTTCGAGATCCACATCTTGCTGCCGACGAGCCGGTAGCCGCCGGGCGCCCGGTGCGCGCGGGTCACCATCGATCCGGGATCCGAGCCGTGATCGGGCTCGGTCAGCCCGAAGCAGCCGATCCACTCGCCCGTCGCGAGCCTCGGCAGATAGCGACGGCGCTGGTCCTCGCTGCCGTACGTGTAGATCGGGTACATGACGAGCGAGCTCTGCACGCTCATCATCGACCGGTAGCCCGAGTCGACGCGCTCGATCTCGCGTGCGATGAGACCGTAGCACACGTAGCTGAGGCCGGCGCCCCCGTACTCGGCGGGCAGTGTCGCGCCGAGCAGCCCCAGTGCGCCCATCTCCGGGAACACCGAGGCATCGACGCTCTCGCGGCGGAAAGCCTCGGTGACGCGCGGCAGCAGCTTCTCCTGCGCGTAGGCCTGCGCGGTGTCCCGCACCATCCGCTCCTCCTCGGTGAGCTGATCTCCGAGGAGCAGCGGATCGTCCCAGACGAATTTCGCCTTCGCTCGGGCGGCGAGTCGCTCGGGAGCATTCATCGGGGGCCTCCGGTGGGCGCTGGGCGGGCCGACGACCATGCCCCGCTCGCGCGAGCGGGGCGTTCGCCGCCGGTCGATTATCGCGCGGCGCCGCCTCCGATGCCAGCCGCGATAGGAGACAGTGCCGCGATCGGCGATCCGGTCGATCGTACGCCGGGGCCCGCACCGGCGCCGCGGGTCGCCGGCGACCCGGCCCAGCGTCTCGCCGCCCGCCCCGCGCAGCCCCTTGCCGGCGCGGCGTCGGTCCTCCGGCCTAGGCGGCAGGCCCGATTGGAGCGCGAACGGCGACCGACTAGCCTGCCGGAGCGAATTCCTTTCACGCCACGCCCGATCCTCCGTCGACAGCGCACGCCCATGCGACCTCGCACGCAAGCGCAAGCCGCCTCGGCCCGCGTCGACCGAGCGGCGTCGTGGCGACGCGCGCGCCCGCGTCGAAGCCGGCGCGACCGCCCCGATCGCGCGCGCTGCGCCGGGTTCACGGTCGTCGAGGTCGCCATCGCGCTCGGGCTCGCGGCGCTCCTCGCGGGCCTTGCATACCCCGCGTTCCAGGACTGGATCGGCGAACTCCGCCTCGACAACCACGCCCGGCACCTCGCGGAGAGCATGATGCGCGCGCGCACCGAGGCCGTCCGGCGCGGGCACCGCGTCGCGCTCTGCAAGTCGTCCGACCGCAGGCACTGCGACGGAAGCGCCCGCTGGGAAGACGGATTCGTGATGTTCGCCGACGTCGACGGCGACGGTCGCGTCGGAGCCGCGGAGGCGCTGATCGAGATCGGCGCTCGCGCGCCAGCCGGCATTACCGTGAGCGCCAATCGGCCGGTCGAGAACTACGTGTCGTACACAAGCCTCGGCCGCGCGAGGATGCTCGACGGGGCGCTGCAGATGGGAACGCTCGCGCTGTGCCGGCGCGGACACCGGGCACTGCACGTCGTGCTTGCCGCGAGCGGACGCGCGCGCATCGAGCGGACGCAGGACCGCTGTCCCTGAACCGCAGCGTCGACGTCGCGGCTGCGTCCTTCGGCCGCGATCGCCGCGAAGGGCGCGTCCGTCCGTTCGCGCACAGTGCCCGTTAGTCGGGATCGTTTGCTCCCGCGAGGGCGACGACCTACGATAGCGTCGATCCGAAGAGGATTTCCATGACGAAATCTCGCGCGAGCAGGACCCGGGGGGTGACTGGTTTCACGCTGATCGAGGTGATGATCACGGTGGCGATCATCGCGATCATCGGCTCGGTCGCGCTGCCGAATTATCTCGATTACGTCAAGCGCAGCAAGCTGGTCGAGGCGAAGACGAACCTCGCCGACATGCGCACGCGCCTCGAGCAGTACTTCCTCGACAACCGCGCGTATCCGACGGCCTGCATCGCGCCCGCGAACGGCCCCGCGGGAGCGGGAAACATCTACCTCCCGGCGAACGCGAAGTTCTTCGCCTACGCGTGCGCGCTCGCACCCAACACGTACACGGTCACGGCGACAGGCATCGCCGCGCAGGGGGTGGGCGACTTCGTGTTCACGATCGACCAGACCAATGCGCGGCAGACGACTTCGGTGCCTGCCGGCTGGACGACGTCGACCACGTGCTGGGTGAGCCGCAAGAACGGAGACTGCTGACGTGCCGTCGACCTGGCCGCGCGGTTTCACGCTGATCGAGCTGATGCTGGCGCTCGGTCTGCTCGCGCTGCTGATCCTCATCGGCATGCCGTCGTTCACCGTGTTCGTGCACAACAGCCAGGTGCGATCGACGGCGGAGTCGGTGGTCAACGGACTGCGTGCGGCAATCGCCGAGGCCACCAACCGGAATCGTCCGGTCACGTTCACGCTTGGCGGCGGGGGCAGCGCCAGCTGGACGATCACGTGGCAGGACGACGACGGGAACACCCAGCTGATCCAGCAGTTCTCGCAGACCGAGACCGGCTCGAGCACGACCGTCACGACGACCCCGGGCAACCAGCTGTCGGTGACCTTCACGGAGCTGGGACGCGTCCAGAATGCCGGAACCAACAACCACATCCGGCAGGTCGACATCGCGTCGGCCGCGGGCGACGCACGCAGCCTGCGCATCATCGTCGACGATCCCGCACCCGCCGATCCGACGAAGCCGCGAGGGCTCCGGATGTGCGATCCCGATCCCGCGCTGGCCGCATTGACGCCGCCCGACCCGAGGGCCTGCTGAGATGAAGCGATTTCGGACCGCCCGCCCCGGACTGCGCGCGCGCGCGCGCGGCAGCTACCTGCTCGAAGCGCTGATCGCGATGCTGATCGTCGCCTTCGGCGTTCTCGGAATGATCGGGCTGCTCGGAAGCTCGGTTCGGGCCACCAACGATGCGCGGTATCGCTCGGAGGCCTCCCAGATCGCCGGCGGCATGCTCTCCGACATGTGGACGATGACGTCGGCCCAGATGGACACGGACTTCGGGGCCGGCGGCACCCGGCTCGCGTCGTGGGCCGACAAGGCGGCGGCGCTGCTGCCCGCCGCGGATGCCCACCCGCCGACCGTCGAGCTCGGCGCGGGCCTGTCGGCCGAGAGCCGCACCGTCGTCGTGAAGGTCTACTGGCAGATGCCCGGCGAGACCGAGCTTCACCAGTACGTGATGACCGGGCAGATCGGGAAGAACCACTTCTGACCGACGATGACGATGACGATGACGATGCGGCTGCGCACTCGCACGCCCCGCCAGCGCGGCATGGGGCTCGTCGAGGTCATGGTGAGCGTGATCATCGCGATGCTGCTCGTGCTGGTGATCTACCAGATCTACGAGGTGAGCGAGGGGCAGAAGCGAACGATCACCGCGGGCAGCGACGCGCAGCAGAACGCGGCCTACGGGCTGTACGTGCTGGGCCACGACCTGGCGATGGCCGGCAACGGCATCGCCTCGTCGGCCGACACGATGAAGGCCTGCCCCTTCGACGCGGGCGCCCCCGAGCAATCGCTCGCCCCCATTCCGGTGCTGATCATCCCCGGCGCGACGGACAACGACCCCGACTCGGTCGCGATCTTCTACGGGGGCTCGAGCACGCTGTCGACGCCCGTGCAGTTCAAGACGACGGCGACGACCGGCAGTCCCTACGTGGTCCCCGCCCCCGTCGGCTTCAGCCCGAACGACGTCGTGGTCGCCGTCCAGAACGCGAGCTGCACGCTATCGACGGTGGACGCCGGCGGAGTCTCCGTCGACGGGGCGAGCGGCTTCACGACCCTCACGCACACACCCCTGGTCGGCGACATCGGTGCGACGTACACCGCGGTCAACGCGTCGCTCGTCAACCTGGGCCCCGCCGCCGGGGTGGGCCGAGTGCTCTACACGGTCGATCCCGCGACGCGCGCGCTGCGCACGCAGAAGACGCTGCCGACGATCGACACCGTCAACCCCGTGATCGCCGATGTCGTCAACCTCAAGTTGTATTACGGCCTGGACGTCAACGGCGACGGCGTCGTCGACACGTGGCAGGGAGCGACCGGTGCGTGGGCTCCGGCCGCGCTCGCGGCGCTTGCGCCGGCGCAGAGGCTTGCGGCGATGCGCCAGCTGCTCGCGGTGCGGGTTGCGATCGTCACCCGCAGCGGCCAGTACGAGAAGGACCCGGTCACGACCGCGCCGCTGTCGATCTTCGACGGCGCGGTGACGATGGCGGTCTCGGCCGACGACCAGCACTACCGGTACAAGGTGCTCGAATCGACGGTCCCCCTGCGCAACGCAGTCTGGAATACGCAATGACCCGGGCAACCGATCGGCCGCGGTGCGACCACGGGCGCCGCCGCGAACCTGCCGAAGAACGCGGCGTCGTGCTCTTCATCGCGCTTCTGGTGATGGTCGCGCTGAGCCTCGCCGGAATCGCGCTGATACGCTCGGCGGACACCGCGACGATCGTCGCGGGCAACCTCGCCTTCAAGCAGTCCGCCGCTTCGGCGGCCGACCGCAGCATCGAGCAGGCAATCTCCGCGCTGTTCGATCCGGTCACCGCGCCGGCGGTGCCGAATCCGTCGATCGTCGACAAGACCGCCGACATGCCGGGGCAGAACTACTACGCCTGCGTGCAGGGCACCGCCGGAGGCGGTTGCGCGGCACCCGGCTCGACGATTCCGGAGATTCCCGCGGTGCTCACGACGATGTCGAAATTCGGTGCCGCCGGCCTCAACGCGAACCTCGTGCCGATCGACGACGGCGGCAACAAGACGTACTACGTGATCGAGCGGATGTGCGCGGCCGCGGGCCCGGCCCTGGGCACCAACTGCAACCTCTCGAGCGGCGCGTTCGGCGCCGACGCCGGCACGCAGCACTACGAGGGCCTGGTCCGTCCGGGCGACGCCTTCTACCGCGTCACCGTCCGCGTCGAGGGTCCGCGAAGCACGGTCGTCTACGCGCAGGCGATCCTTCAATAGGCCCCACCGCCTGCCCGCACCGAGGAGCGGCACATGCCACCGACTTTCAGCCGTCCGTTCAGGCAGTACTGCGCAGCGCTCATGGTTGCGCTCATCGGGCTCCAGCCGCTGCAGCTCTACGCCGTCGGAAACCTCGTCGGGACCCCCTTCGAGCTGGCAGAGACGCCGTTGCAGGGCCTCAATCCGGTCAAGCCGAACATCATGTTCACGCTCGACGATTCCGCGAGCATGGGCTGGTCGACGCTGCCCGACTATCTCAACACCCTGGACAATCCCGTCTACACCGGCATTCCGCTCGCCGGCTACTTCACCTCGTGGTGCCTCGGCCCCGCCCCCTCCGGCGTCGCGGTGGCCTGTGCGCTCACGAACCCCCCATTCGCCAGCAGCGACCTCAACCACCTCTACTACAACCCGGCGATCACGTACCTGCCGGGGGTCCGCTCGGACGGCACGGCGCTGCCGTGCTATGGCAACGATTCGACCTGCAGCCCCGGAGGCGGCGACTGGACGAACGTCTCGGTGTATCAGGACGGGTTCAAGGATTACACGGGCAACAACGCGGTCACGAACCTCGCGTCCGGCTACCCCGACGAGATCTGGTGCACGACGGGTTCGCCTTCGCCCGCGGACAAGGCGACCGCCGCGCTCCCGCCGGCGGGCAACGGCTCGGCCTGCCGGCGCAACGGCGTCGACTACGGCGACGGCGGCGGCTACCGGTACCCCGACGCAACGTATTCGAACCGGATCGCGGTCACAGGCAATCCGTACTACTACACGATCGACACGATCCAGTTCTGCTCGACGCAGACCAATGGCTGGGGCACCGCCAACTGCGCGCCGCGCTGGTCGTCGGCGGGCCATTGGGTGAGCTACGGCGCCGGGGGCTTCGACGGCCGCGCATTCAGGCGGGTCGACATCACGCCGTCGTTGGGGACGTATCCGTCGGGACGCACCTACGCGCAGGAGATGACGAACTTCGCGCTCTGGTATGCATTCGCCCGCACGCGGATACTCGCCATGAAGACGGCGGCGGGGATCGCCTTCGCGAGACCGTCGCTCGACAACTCGACGCGGGTCGGCTTCCACACGCTGAACACGTACGCGACGAAGTTCCTCAACGTCAAGGACTTCACCGGGGCCGACAAGTCGGCCTGGTTCACCAACTTCTACACGGTGACGCCCACCGGCGGCACGCCGACCGGCACGGCGATGTGGCGCATCGGCGAATATTTCTCGAACCGCGATCCGGGCGGACGTTACAGTCTTCCCGGGCGCCTCGATCCGCAACCCGGCGACATGGGCAAGTGCCAGCCGAACTACCACCTGCTCGCGACCGACGGCTACCGCTCCGAGGGCATCGCGCCCATCTACGCGGGGCAGTACGGGAACATCGCGGACGCCGACCGGACCGTCCCCGGGACCCTGCCCGCGCCGGTCGACGGCCTCACCCCGAACCAGGCGTTTCCGCCGCCGTACTACGAGGGCCCGACGACGAGCAATCAGTCGCTGGCCGACATCGCGATGTACTACTGGATCCACGACGGGCGGCCGGACCTGCCCGACCTCGTCAAGGACTCGGTCGCCCCGTGGCAGCACGTCGTGTTCTACGGGCTGGCGCTCGGCACCGAGGGGACGCTCGCCTATCCGAGTGCGCTCGACGACATCACCAAGGGCACGGTCCAGTGGCCAACGCCGAGCGACAACAATGCGACCTCCGTCGACGATCTCTGGCACGCCGCCGTGAACGCGCGCGGCAAGTATTTCAACGCGCAGAGCGCCCAGGAACTGGCCGAGGGCATCTACTCCGCGCTCGCCGATTTCACGGCGCAGGCCGGCACCGGCGCCGGCATCGGCCTGAGCGGGGCGCAACTCACCGCGACCACGAGCTTCGGCTACCGGACCAGCTACGACGCGGATGGCTGGTGGGGTGACGTGAAGAAGTACGCGCTCGACCCGAACACCGGGGCCCTGCCCGTCGACGGCAACGGCAATCCCCTGAATCAGCCCGCCTGGGCGGCCGCTTCGCAGGTCGACGCGCAGTCGGCGGGCACCGGCTGGGACACGGCTCGCCGCATCGTGACGATCAACGAAGCCACGGGAACGGCGGTGCCGTTCCGTCTCACGTCGCTGTCCTCCGCGGAGGCCGCGTCGCTGACCGCCGGCTGGGCGCACATTGCGCCCGCGCCCGTTCCGAGCGCGCAGTCCGTGCTCGACTTCCTGCGCGGCGACCGCTCGAACGAGGGGGTGAGCCTGTCCAAATTCCGTGTCCGCAAGCACGTCCTCGGAGACATCGTCAACTCCGCCGCAGTACCGGTCGGTGCACCCAGTCAGCCCTACGTCGACGCGACGAACCCCGGCTATAGCGGATTCGTCAGCGACAACCGATCCCGAACCCCGATGGTCTATGCGGGCGGCAACGACGGGATGCTGCACGCCTTCGTCGACACGAACACGGCCGACGCGGGCAAGGAGTCGTGGGCCTACGTCCCGAAGACGCTCTTCTTCAATGGCGACCCGAACGACACCTCGCACACGCCTTCGCACACCTACCAGATCGCCGCGCTGAGCTACCGCCCGCTCGGGCTGGGCGACGTCTTCTTCCAGCACCAGTACTACGTCAACGCGACGCCGCGCGTGTGGGACATCGACTTCAAGAACACGGCGACACCGCAGACGAGCAGCAACGACTGGCGCACCATCCTGGTCGGCGGCCTCGGTGCGGGCGGCCGTGGCGTCTATGCGCTCGATGTGACGACGCCGGTCAAGCTGACCGACGACGAGGCCGCCGCGACCAAGAAGGTCCTCTGGGAGATTTCATCGTCCGACGCCGACTTTTCCGAGCTCGGCTATGTCTACGATGCGCCCACGCTGGTCAAGACCCGAGCATACGGCTGGGTCGCGCTGATCGCCTCGGGCTACAACAACGATGGCGGCAAGGGCGTGCTGTTCGTGGTCAATCCGACGAACGGCAAGCTCCTGAAGAAGCTGTCGACCCCCGTCGGGACCACCGCGCAGCCGAGCGGGCTGTCGACGATCCGCGCCTTCACGTCGAGCCGCCGCGATCCCTATGTCCTGCA
>Ga0335084_10006474_pt1 | contig 11643 bp, 9 predicted proteins | sample Lox_Sample_44_FD_206721 | JGI IMG/M metagenome (GOLD analysis project Ga0335084, IMG submission 206721) | Soil microbial communities from Loxahatchee National Wildlife Refuge, Florida, United States - Lox_Sample_4.4 | ecosystem: Environmental > Terrestrial > Soil > Wetlands | place: USA: Florida...
GAGCACCGCCTGCACCACGTCCTCCACCTCGGCCACGCGGCGGTTCGGCAGGGCCCCGGCGATGTCCGCGCCGAGATCGCGCAGCTCGGCCTCGGCCATGGGGGTCCGCACCCAGCCCGGCGACACCACGTTCACGCGCGTCCGGGGCGCGAGCTCGACGGCGAGGCTCATGGCGAGCGAATGAAGGGCGCCCTTCGTGGCCGCGTAGTGCCCGTGGCCGGCCTCGCCCCGCTGGCCGGCGGTGGAGCCGATGAAGACGACGTTGCCGCGGCCGTTCCTCCCGAGGAACGCGACGGCCTCCCGCACGAGGTAGAACGCGCTGAACACGTTCACCCGGAAGATCTCCTCGAGCTGCGCGGCGGCGATCCGATCGATGCGGCCGTCGTTCCAGATGGCCGCCGAGTGCACGATGCCGTCGAGCCCGCCGAGCCGCGCGGCCGCCTCCTTCACGAGGGCGACGCAGCCGGCCTCGCTCCCGAGCTCGGCCTGCAAGGCGTGGCCGCGGCCGGGGAAGCGGGCCGCGAGCGCCTCCGCGGGGGATCGCTGCGACCGGTAGTGGATGGCCACGCTCGCGCCCTGATCGAGGAACGCCTGGGCGGTCGCGAGCCCGATGCCCGAGGAGGCGCCGGTGACGAGCACGCGGCGGCCGGCGAGGTCGTCGTAGCGAGAGTGGATCTTCATGCGCGCCTCCGGCCCTTCCCGTCCGCTCGCCCCGGCCGCCGCGCGGAGGCGCGGGACCGGCCGGCGCGGCCGGCGTCGACCATCCCGAGGACCTGCACGAACGAGGAGATGGCGGTCGGCCAGCGGGTGGGGGTCTCGTCCTGGACGTGGCGGCGGGTGACGGCGCTCGCCGAGATGATCGCCAGCCGGTCGCGGTACTCGGGCGAGACGTAGGTCCCGTACTCGGCCCAGACGCCGGTGACGCCGCAGGCCCGGGCCACGGGCATGTCCTTCTTCACGTTGTCGCCCACGTAGAGCACCTCCGCGGGAGACAGGCGAAGGTCCTCGAGGATGCGGCGCAGCCCGAGCGGGCTCGGCTTCTCGGCCTCGGCCGGGAGCTCCACCACCGGTGTCCTCGACCGGTAATGCCCCGCCTCCTGGCGGCGGCGGATCTCCTCGTCCACGTGCTCGGGCAGCTCCCAGCCCGGGAGCGTGTAGATCGCGTCGAAGTGGCCGTCGAGGTGGAGGTGCTTGAGGCGCAGCTCGGCGGCGTTCCGGGGTGCGTCGGTGAGGCCGACCACGCGCAGGCCCCGCTCGCGCAGGGCGTCGAGCGTCTCGCGCACCCCGGGATACGGGCGGAGGTAGCGCTCGCGGCAGTCGGCGAACGCCTTCCGGGCGGGGTCGAGCACGAGCGCTCGGAAGGAGTCGAAGTCCGCCTCGTAGGGCCTGAAGAGCTCGGACTCCTGGATGGCGAAGGGGTACTCGTTCGACTCGTGGCGGGCGTAGACCGCCTTCAGCGACTGGACGATGCGGACGCGGGGGAGGCCGGTCGTGGCCTCGAGCGACGCGACCATCGCCTCCAGGCTGGGGACGATGAAGTCCACCCAGTTGTAGAGCGTGTTGTCGAGGTCCGTGACGACGGCCCGGTATCGCGGCACGCGCGGATGGTACCCGGGCGCCCCTCCGGCGGCTACCGCGGTGTCCCGCCGGCGCGGGGCCCGGACGAGGGCCGCCGCGCGCGTCGCGAGGGCACTCCTGCTACCATCGGTCCCGTGGCCCCGCCGGAACGTTACGCCGTCCTCGCCCCGCTGCCCGACGCAGGTCCCTTCCGCCGCGTACTCGCCATCGAGCGGGGAGCGGTGCCGCGCGCCGTCGTCGTCTACCTCTCGCCGCCCGAGCTGCCGGACGACCCGGTGCGCCTGCCCGCGCTCATCCGCGACGCGGAGGCGGCCGCGCGGTACCGGCATCCGCTCTCGGTCTCGGTGATGGGCCTCGAGTCGGTCGGGGACGGGCCCGCGGTCGTCGAGTCCTACCGGCCGGGCGTCGCGCTCCGCGAGGCGCTCGACGCCGCCGGGCGGATGCCGGCGCCCGTGGCGGCGCGGGTGGCGCTCGACCTCTGCGAGGCGGTCGCCGCGCTCCACGCGTTCGACGCCGGCGACGGCAGGCCGCTCGTGCACGGTGCGATCGCGCCCGACCGGGTGTGGATGGGCGACCAGGGCCAGGCGGAGCTCTGCGGCCTCGGCACCGGCGGCGGAAAGGACCCCACGGACGACGTTCGCGGGGTGGCGGACGTGCTCGCCTGGTGCCTCTCGGGAGAGAAGCCGGGCGAGCGCTTCGACGCGCCGGGGGTCCCGCCCAGCATCGCCTCGGTGGTCACGCGCTATCGCAGCCCGGCCTCGGCGGTGCTCGGGCCCGCTGCGCTGTCCGAGGCCATCGCGGCCGGCGTGAAGCCCGCCCCGGCGACGCGCGAGGAGGTGGCGGCGTGGGTGAGCTCCGCGCTCCCGCCCGGGAAGGGCGCGCGCGCCGAGCGCTCGAGGCTCATCGAGGAGGCGCTGGGGCCCGAGGCCCGCTTCGGCGGGGCCGCGGCCGGCTCGCGCGGGAAGGTCGCGCAGCCGAAGGAGGAGCCGGGCCCCGCGCCGGCCCCGGAGCCCACCGAGCCCACGGAGGAGGTCGGGGCGGACCAGATCTTCGATCAGGCGGCGCTCTCGGCGAAGACGATGCCGATGATGCGGGCGATCACCGACGAGGAGGTCGCCGCGGCGAGGGCGAGGAGCGGGATCTCGAGCCTGCCCGACCCGGACGTCCACGTCGAGCCGACGCCGATCGCGGTGTCCGCCGACGCCGCGCGCACGTTCGCGGCGCCGCGGCCTGCCGAGCCGCCCGCGCGCGCCATCCTCGTGGCGGTGGGTCTCGTGTTCGGCGCCATCGGCTTCGGCGGCGGGTTCGCGCTCTCGCGGGCAGGGGATCCCCCCGCTCCGGCCACGCCCCCTCCGGCTCCGCCGGCGGCCGTGCCGGCCTCCACGTACCCTCCGCCGCTCCCCGCGCCGTCGCCCGAGCCCTCCAGGCCGGCCCGCGCCGAGCCCGCCGCGAGCAAGAAGGCGCGGAAGGAGGCGCGGTCGGCGCCCGCCGGGTCGGCCGACCCGGCCCCGGCCGGCGCTCCCGGAATGCTGACGGTCACCGCGCCGGACGGCGCCGAGGTGCGCGTTGACGGAAAGCTCCTCGGGAAGGGGAGCCTCAAGCGCGAGGTCCCGCCCGGGAAGCACCGCATCGAGATACGCCTGGGCGAGGCGAGGACGACCGAGGGCTTCGAGATGGAGGCCGGCGGGACGTACGCGTACGAGGTGACGCCGAGGTAGCGCGCCGACGGCCTGCTACGCGTATCCCCACCTGCGCCTGAGCAGCCACTCCGCGGTGAGCGCCGCGGCGAGCGCCACCAGCCAGACGCCCCGGTCCCAGATCGGCAACGACTTGCGGCGCCCGATCTCCACGACCTCCGGATCGGCGAGCTTCAGGTCCGGCAACCCGCCGCCGGGCAACACCGACGTGGCTCCATGGGTCGCCTGGGCCACGGCCGCGAGCAGTTCCGGCCTGGGCGCGGCGTCGGCGTCCTCCGGCCCGGCGCCCCTCACCGCGACGGCGGCGGTGGCGAGGTCGGTGCCATCCTCGCTCCGCGCCACCACCTTGTAAGCGCCCGGCCCGGGCGGCACGAGCTCGACGCGTGCCGTGCCGTCCTCGCCGGCCGCCACCTCTCCGCGAGCGACGGTCTTCCCGTCCTCCGAGACGAGCTCCGCCGTCACGCGGCGGCCCGCCTGCGGCCCGAAGTCCGGCCCGCGCACCGTGACGGTGAGCCCCACCGGCGCGCCGGGCTCCACCGTGGGCGAATCGGGCTCGACCTGGAGCGGCGAGAGCGCCGGGTCGCGCACCAGCCATCGCAGCGCCGCGTTCCAGAACCGGAGGTAGGCGCGGTTGCCGGCGCCCGACTCCGCCGCCTGGAAGCCCCAGCGCCAGCTGGCGTCGGTGGCCACGGCCAGCGTCCGGCCGTGGCCCACCTCGCGGACCGCCACCACCGGCGCGGGCTGGCCGGCGACGCTGGCCTCGGGCGCCTCGAGCAGCACCGACGCGCCGGTGCCGGCGGCGAGCGGTCGCGTCAGGTTGACGGCGGTGATGGGCGGGAGCGCCGCCCAGGCGGCCTCGTTGGCGGCGTCGCTGGCGGCGAGCCGCACCAGCGGATGGCGGCGCCCCTCCGGCGTGAGCCGCGGGTGCGCCTCGCCGTCCCGCATCGGCAGCCCGTCCAGGAGCTCCACCGGGAGTACGTCGGCGACCGCCGTCTCGCCGTACCGCCCGTCGCCGAAGGAGAGCTCGCCGCCCAGCATGGCGAGCGCTCCGCCGTTCCGCACGTAGTCGCGCAGGCCGGGCAGGAACTGCTCGATGCCGAAGCCGCGGTAGGGCGCGTAGGCGAAGTTCACGAAGAAGACCGCGTCGAAGGTGCGGAGCTGCTCGCCGAAGATCTCCCGGACCGGGAAGGGGATGAGCGAGAGGTCCTGCTGAGGCCCGGCGTCGTCCGCGCTGGAGCGCAGGATGTAGAAGGAGACGAGGTCGACGTTCGGGTCCTGCTTGAGCGCGGTGCGCAGGAAGCGGACGTCCCAGCTCGGCCGGCCGGCGACGAGCAGCACCCGGACGCGGTCGCGGATCACCCGCAGCACGAACGAGCGCGCGTTGTTCTCGATCACCGCCTCGCCCGGGAACACCGGGGTGGCCACCGTGAAGACGAAGGTGCCGGTGGCGTCGGGGGCGAAGGCGAGCGGGACGGTGTAGCGGTCGCGGCCGGGCTCGAGCTTCACCGTGGCGGTGGCGACCACGGTGCCCTCGCGCCGGAGGACGAGCTTCACCTCCTCGTCGGAGAAGCCCCGGGCGCGCAGGGTGACCTCGGCGGTGACCGTGTTGCGGACGAAGGCGAAGTCGTCCACCGCCACCCGCTCCACGGCGAGGTCGCGGGGCGCCCCCTTGCCGGCCGCCACGGTGTTGACCGGCACGCCCAGCGCCTCGAGGCGCGCCCTCGCGGCGGGGGCGAGGCCGTCGGCGAGCTCGGCGTTGTCGGCGCCGTCGGAGACGAGGAGCACGCCGGCCAGCTTGCGCGACGAGCCCGTGCCCGCCGCGGCGGACTCGATGGCGTTCATGAGGTCGGTGCGCCCGGCCCTCGACGCCATCGGCCCGCGAGCGAGCTCGCCCGGGTCGAGCGGGGCGATCTCGCCGCCGAACCCGTACCACTCGAGGTCGACCCGGTCGGAGAGGCGCGCCAGGCGGTCGCGCGACCGCGCCAGCAGCGCGGCCGCGGCCTCGGCCCGGCTCGGGCCGCCCGGCTCGACGGGGAAGGCCATCGAGCGCGAGGTGTCGAGCAGCACGGCCAGGCGGTTGCGGACGCGGGCCGTCTGCATGAGCTCGATGGCGGGCTCGAGCACGAGGAAGAGCGCGAGCAGCGCCGAGGCGGAGCGGAGCAGGAGGAGCGCCGCCACGCGGGTCCGGCGCGTCTCGCCGCGCAGCCCTCGCCAGGCGAGCAGCACCGCGGCGAGCGCCGCGGCGGCGAGCAGGCCGACGGCCCAGCGGGGCAGGGGGGTGAGGGCGGTCAGCCGCCAGGTGTCGTACACGCCCTCCATCGCGTCAGCTCCTGCGCCTCAGGATGAACGGCAGGTGAACGGCGTCGTCCTTGTAGTCGGTGCAGAGCGCGTACATCGCCACGTTCACGCCGATGCGGAACGCGGTCTCGCGCTGGGCCTCGCCCCCCGGCGTGCAGGGGTACTCCCAGTCGCCGAGCTCGGTGCGGGCCCAGGCACCGCCGAGGTCGTTCTGCGAGTAGACGACCGCCAGGCGGCCGTCGAGGGCCTGCGCCTCCATCCAGGGCTTCACGAGCACGCGCCCGCCCTGGTGATCGAGGAGGTAGAAGCTCTTCCAGAGGACGTGCTCGCGCGGCACCGCCGCGAGCGGCGAGGCGGGCAGCACGCGGGCCAGCTCCCGCCGGATGGACGCGTCGAAGCCCGAGCCGTCCGAGCCGTCGGCCGCGTCCACGAGCAGGAAGCCGCCACTCGTGAGGTAGCGGCGGAGCGCGGCGCGCTCGCCGTCGCCGAAGGGCGGCACGGGCCCCGCCCCGGCGAGGTAGAGCCAGGGCCAGCGGTGCAGCCCGGGGCGATCGAGCCTCACCTGCACGGACTCGGTGGCGGGCTCGATGGAGGTGCGGCGTGCGAGCTCCCAGCCGAGACGCCGGAGGGCGCCGGGCCTGGGGTTCCAGCTGCCTCCGTGCTGGACCTGGGCGAGCACCAGCCTGGACGCGTCGGAGAAGGCTCGGGCCGGCGCCGGGAGGGCGAGGGTCGCGGCCGCGCCTGCGAGCCCGCGCAGGACGGCGCGGCGGGTGAGCGGTCGGCCGGGGTCGTGCATCGACAGGCTCATGTTAGGACGGAAACGCCGCGGCCGCACCGGCCCGGGGACCCGGCTCGCCGGAGCTCCGTCCTGCCAACGGGCCGGCGCGGTGGGGATTCCCGTAGCCTCCGATTGGTGCCTCGGCCGGGGCGGGGGGCTGGTAGATTCGCCGGCGATGGCTCGAAAGGAGAAGTCGAGGGGAAAGCCGGAGCGCCTCGCCGCGCTCGTCGCCGCGGGCGACCACGGCGGGGCCCGCGCGGAGGCCCGCGCCACGCTCGAGGACGCTGCCGCGACCGAGGCCGACCGCGCCGCGGCCGCGCGCCTGCTCGCCTCGCTCCGGCCGGAGCGGGCTGCCGCGATCTCGGCGGCGGTGGCCGCGGCGGTGGCCGTCGCGATCGCGATCTGGTCGCTGGCGCGGAGGTGACGTGGACGTCCCGTCGGACATCGCGAGCCTCGGCCCGCTCGCCTCGCGCGCGGCGGACGCCCTGGAGGGCATCGCGCGGGCCGCGTCCTGGGTGCGCTCCGCGGGGCTCGTCGCGCAGGGGACGTTGCTCGTGGCGGGCGGGGTGGCGCTCACCGTCCTGGGTCGGGCCGAGCGGGCCATGTCCGGCCTCGGGGGCGCGCTCGCCGGGGCCCTCGTGGCCCTCGCCTTCCGGTCGGCCATCTCGGTGCACCTCGGCGTGGGGCCCCACGTGGCCGTGCCGGTCGCGGCGGGCCTGGCCGGCGCGCTCTCGGCGGCGCTGCCGCGGCTCTTCCCGTTCCTCGCGGCCGGCCTGCCCGGGTTCGTCGCGGGCCTGGAGATCCCGATCGCGGGGCACGCCTGGGCGGGCGGGGTCGCGCTCGGCCTCGCGGCCGGGTTCGTCGCCGCGGCGTTCGCGCGCGGCGTGGGCGTGACGTTCGTGTCGCTCGCGGGAGGGCTCGCGCTCTCGGTGGCCGCGGCGGCGATGCTGGGCGGCCACGCGTGGGCGGGGGCGATCGCGGCCCGGCCGCTCGTCCTGTGCGGCCTCGCGATCGTGCTCGGCATCGCGGGGGCCGCCTACCAGATGCCGGCGAGGCCGCGGGCGCCTGGCCAGCCGGCGGCGATGCCCCCGGAGCTGGACCGGACGCTGCCCTACTGAGCGCCTTCCTTCCGGTCGACCTTCTTGTAGCCGGCGGGGACGTCGAAGCTCGCGCCGGAGGATCCGGTCGTGCAGGCGAGGAGGTCGGTGGTCACCGTGAAGGCCACGCCCGATCCCTCGCTCGTGGAGCCGGAGGAGGGCTTCGCGCTCTGCTCGACGCTCTTCTCGGTCGTCTTCGTGACCTTCCGGCCGAGGAGCCCGCCCAGGGCGCCGCCCACGTTCCCGTGGGCGAGCGAGCTCGCCGCGCCAGCGTTGGCCTCGGCGTCCTCCTTCTCCTCCCGCTTCTGGCTCTGGGCGGCGCGGTCCTTCTCCGCCTGCGCGCGGGCCTTCTCCTGCTCGGCCTTCTGCTCGGGCGTGAGCTCCGGGCCGAGCGCGAGCGTCGTCACGCTGTGGACCGGATAGCCCTTCAGGTCCTTCATCTTCTCGCCGGCGTGCTTGAAGGCGTCGGCGTACTGGCGCATCGCGCCGGCCATCTGCTGCAGCTGCGCGTCGACGCCCATCTCCTCGGCGAACTTCTTGTAGAACGCGAGCGTCTCGCCCTGACCGGGCAGGTCGGTCGCCAGCCACTCGTCGATCTTGATCGTGTACTCGCCCGCGGTCTCGCCGGTGTCCTTGTTCTTCGGGATCGCGGTGATGGTCACGATCACCTGCTCGGCGGCGAAGCCGTTCACCTTGTCCTTCTTGCCCGTGCGCTGGACGTCGACCTTGTAGTCGACCTGGACGTTCTGCTGGCCGTCCTTCGCGGCCTTCTGGTTCTCGGGCTTCGCCATCTCCTTCTTCGCGTCGGCGACGCCCTTCTCCATGGCCTGCCGCATCTCGGCGAACGTGATCTCCGTGTAGGTCTTCTTCTCCGTGTCGATGGCCCACATGAGCTGCTTGTCGAGGCGGACGATCTCGACGCGCTGCCTGGGCTTGTTGCCGCCGAGGAGCCCGGAGAACGTGCCGGTGTAGGTGTACTGGGCGTCGCTGCGGCTCCGGTCGCCGGCGATCACCGTGGTGCGCTCGTCGGTTCCGTTCATGAAGCCGGCGAGGCCCGAGGAGACGGACCGCCGCCTCATGGTCACGTCGGCGGAGGCGGGCGAGGCGAGGAGGAGCGAGGCGAGGGCGGCGATGGTTGCGCCGCGCACCGAGCCGATCGCGACTGCACGCTTCTCGGAGTGCATGGGATCTCCCGTGGCAGGCTGGAGGCCCCGACTGTGAGCACGACCCCTCCGGGAAGGCAAGCTCAGCCCTCGTCCTCCGGAGCCGCCAGGCCGCGGATGGACGCGTCCACGAACTCGACCGGATGGGCGGCCAGGATCGAGGCCCCCCGCTCGCGCAGCATCCTGCGGATGTGCAGCGTGCAGCCGGGGTTGGCGCTCGCGAGCCACTGCGCGCCGGTGGACGCGACGGCCTCCGCCTTGCGTGCGCCGATGCGCGCAGCGCTGTCCGGCTGGACGAGGTTGTAGACGCCGGCGCTCCCGCAGCAGACCTCGCCGTCGGGCACGTCGACGAGCTCGAGGCCGGGCACCGCGGCGAGGATCGCCCTCGGGGCGGCGCCCACCTTCTGGGCGTGCACGATGTGGCACGGCCCGTGGTAGGCGACCCGCGCGCGGATCGGGCGCCGCTCGGCGCGCGGGCCGAGTCCCGCGAGGAGCTCGTTCACGTCCCGGACCCTCGCCGAGAATGCGGCCGCCCGGACGCGGAAGGACGGGTCGCCGTCGAACAGCCGCTCGCAGTCCTTGAGGTGCGAGCCGCAGCCCGCGGCGTTCACCACCACCTGGTCCACCCCGGTCGCCTCGAAGCGCTCGACGAGCGCCCGCACGAGCCGGCGCGCCTCGTCGAGCCGCCCCACGTGCGCGGAGAGCGAGCCGCAGCACCCCTGGCCCCCGGGGACCACCACCTCGCAGCCGTCGGCCTGGAGGACGCGCACCGTGGCGGCGTTCACCCCGGGGAAGAAGACGCCCTGCACGCAGCCCGTGACGAGGCCCACGCGCAGGCGCCTCGGGCCCGCGGGCTGCGCGACGGCGGGTAGCCCGGGGAACAGGCTCGCGGTGCCCACCCTCGGCGCGAGGGCCTCCGCGGCGGCGAGCCGCCGCGACAGGAGGCGCAGGAGGCCGGTGGTGCGGAGGAGCCACTGCAGGCCGGTCCACCGGTAGAGGAGCAGAAGCGCCGCCGCGATCCGCAGCCGGCGCGGGTAGGGGAGCACCGAGAAGAGGAAGCCGCGGTGGAGCCGGTCGAGCCCGCTCCGCGGTACGGCCGCCTCGCGCGCGGCCCTCGCCTCCTCCACGATGCGGTCGTAGCGGACGCCCGAGGGGCACGCGGTGAGGCACCCCATGCACCCGAGGCATCGGTCGAGGTGGAGCGCCACCTCGGCGTCGAGGGCGACCCGGCCGTCGCGGACGCCCTTCACGAGGTCGATGCGCCCCCGGGGGGAATCCCTCTCCTCGCCCCAGGAGAGCCAGGTCGGGCAGGCCGGCAGGCAGAACCCGCAGTGAACGCAGTCGTCGACGAGGGCGCGGCCGGACATCCCTAGATCCCTCCCACGAAGCGGCCCGGCGCGAGCCGCCCCTCCGGATCGAGCTGGGCCTTGAGCCGGCGCATGACGGGCAGCGACGGCGGCGGCGGCCCCCACGGATCGATCGACGTCCGCACCTCGCGCGGCGCGTCGGCGAGGACGAGCGAGCCGCCCAGCGCGCGGATCGCGGCCCGGGCGTGGTCGAGCGCCTGGATGGCGCCGGCGGACGACGCCGGCGTGCCGCCCAGGGCCCCGGTGCCGATCGCGGGGTCGATGACCGCCCCTCCCCCGAGCGCGCCGACGAGCGGCGTCACCACGTCCCGCATCACCTCGACGAGCGAGGCCGGCCGGAAGGCGATGCGGGCGCGCACGCCGCCGGCCGTCCGCAGGGCGTCGTGGCGCGCCCAGAAGGCCGCGGCGTCCGCCTCGCCGAGCTTCCGCGCCTCGAGCCTCTCCTTCGCGGCGAGCGCCGTGAGCCGCTCGCCCTGCTGCTTCACGCCCGGCCCGAACCCCTCGAACCGGACGCCCAGGGAGAGCGCGCCGCCCTCGCAATGGAGCGCCACCGAGGAAGGCTCGAGCTGCGACTCGCGCATGCCCGTGACGAGCGCGCGCACCGAGGCGTCCGGAGGCCGGTCCACCCGCAAGGTGGCCGAGGCCTCGGGCAGGGGATGCAGGCGGAAGGTGACCGTGGCGACGAGCCCGAGCGTCCCGAGCGAGCCCACCATGAGGCGCGGCAGGTCGAAGCCGGCCACGTTCTTCACCACCTTGCCTCCGCCGCGCGCGAGGACGCCGTCCGCCCGCACGATGGAGATCCCGATGACGAGGTCGCGGGCGGTGCCGTGGCGGGTTCGCCGGGGCCCCCACGCGTTCGCGGCCACGACGCCCCCGAGCGTCGCCCGCTCCGGGAAGGGCGGGTCGAGCGCGAGGCGCTGGCCGTGCGGGGCGAGGGCCTTCTGGAGCGCCGCCACGGTGAGCCCGGCCTCCGCGACCACGATCTGGTCGGCAGGGGCGTGCTCGACGACGCGCGCGAGCTTCCGGGTGTGGACCACGACGTCGAGGCCGAGCGGAGGGGCGCCCAGCCCGAGATCCGTGCCGCCGCCCACGAACGCGACCCGGAGCCGGTCGCGCGCGCAGGCCCGGAGGGCCTCGACGGCCTCGTCGACCGTGGCGGGCTCCGCCGCGTGCCGCGGGGCGACGCCGAGCAGGGCGTCCTCCGCGCGGGCGGGCCTGAGCGCGCTCACCAGCGCTCCGCCAGCCCCGCGGCCTCGGCCGGGTGCGGGACGTAGGGCCCGGGCTTCTCGCCGCACAGGCGCGGCGTGGGGAAGACCTTCCCGGGATTGAACCGCGCCTCGGAATCGAACGCGCAGCGCACGCGGGCCATGGTGTCGAGGTCGTCGGGGCCGAACTGCTCGGCCATGTACGCGGCCTTCTCCGCGCCGACCCCGTGCTCGCCGGTGATGGAGCCTCCGAGGCGCACGCACAGGCGGAGGATCTCGCCGCCGAGCGCGGCGGCGCGCTCCTCCTCGCCCGGGTTGCGTGCGTCGTACAGTACGAGCGGGTGCAGGTTGCCGTCGCCGGCGTGGAAGACGTTCGCCACCCGAAGTCCCGCCTCCGCGGCCATCCGCCCGATCTCGCGCAGGGTGCGCGCGATCTCGGAGCGCGGGATGACCCCGTCCT
>Ga0335084_10006476_pt1 | contig 11642 bp, 7 predicted proteins | sample Lox_Sample_44_FD_206721 | JGI IMG/M metagenome (GOLD analysis project Ga0335084, IMG submission 206721) | Soil microbial communities from Loxahatchee National Wildlife Refuge, Florida, United States - Lox_Sample_4.4 | ecosystem: Environmental > Terrestrial > Soil > Wetlands | place: USA: Florida...
AAGGCTTCCGACCTGCACCTCTCCGCCGGGCTGCCGCCCATGATCCGCGTCCACGGCGACGTGCGCCGGATCAACCTGCCGGCGCTCGAGCACAAGGACGTGCACTCGATGATCTACGACATCATGAACGACGCGCAGCGGAAGACCTACGAAGAGGTCCTCGAGTGCGACTTCTCGTTCGCGATCCCGGGTCTCGCGCGCTTCCGCGTGAACGCCTTCGTGCAGCAGCGCGGCGCCGCGGCGGTCATGCGGACGATTCCGACCAAGGTGCTGACCCTCGAGGAGCTGAACTGCCCGAAGATCTTCGTCGATATCGCCGACCAGCCGCGCGGGATCGTGCTGGTGACCGGCCCGACCGGCTCGGGCAAATCGACCACCCTCGCGGCGATGGTCAACCACATCAACGAGAACGAGTACGGGCACATCCTTACCATCGAGGACCCGATCGAGTTCGTACACGAGTCGAAGAAGTCCCTCATCAACCAGCGCGAGGTCGGCCCGCACACGCTGTCGTTCGCGAATGCGCTGCGCAGCGCCCTGCGCGAGGACCCCGACGTCATCCTGGTCGGCGAGATGCGCGACCTCGAAACCATCCGCCTCGCCCTGACCGGCGCCGAGACCGGGCACCTGGTGTTCGGCACCCTGCACACGAGCTCGGCCGCCAAGACGATCGACCGGATCGTCGACGTGTTCCCGGCGGCGGAGAAGGAGATGGTGCGCGCGATGCTCTCGGAGTCGCTGCGCGCGGTGATCTCGCAGACCCTGCTCAAGACCAAGGATGGCGCCGGCCGGGTGGCGGCGCACGAGATCATGATCGGCACGCCGGCGATCCGGAACCTGATCCGCGAGAACAAGGTGGCGCAGATGTACTCGTCGATCCAGACCGGCCAGCAGTACGGCATGCAGACCCTCGACCAGAACCTGCAGGACCTGGTGAAGCGGGGCACGGTGACCGTCGCCGAGGCGCGGGTCAAGGCGGCGAACAAGGACAACTTCGCGGGATAGTCACGGGCGTCCCGGGGGCGCCGGCTGGCGCCCCCGAAAGGAAGAGTAAGATCAACTGCTCGGTAGACCCGTCACGGGGGCACCATGGAACGCGACCAGGCAACCAAGTTCATCTACGACCTTCTGCGGCTGATGGTCAGCAAGAAGGCGTCCGACCTCTTCATCACCGCCGGCTTCCCGCCGGCGATCAAGCTCGACGGCAAGGTGACCCCGGTGTCGCAGCAGCCGCTGTCGGCGCAGCACACCGCGGAGCTCGTCCGGTCGGTCATGAACGACCGGCAGGCGGCCGAGTTCGAGGCGACCAAGGAATGCCAGTTCGCGATCTCGCCCGGCGGCATCGGGCGGTTCCGCGTCAGCGCGCTGGTGCAGCAGAGCGCGATCGGCATGGTGCTGCGGACGATCAACTCGAAGATCCCGACGTTCGAGGAGCTCGGGCTCCCCGCGGTGCTGAAGGACGTCTGCATGACCAAGCGCGGCCTGGTGATCATGGTCGGCGCCACCGGCTCCGGCAAGTCGACCTCGCTCGCCGCGATGGTCGGCTACCGCAACGAGAACTCCTACGGCCACATCATCACGATCGAGGACCCGATCGAGTACGTCCACCCGCACCGGAACTGCATCATCACGCAGCGCGAGGTCGGGGTCGACACCGAGTCGTGGGAGAACGCCCTCAAGAACACCCTGCGGCAGGCGCCCGACGTCATCCTGATGGGCGAGATCCGCGACCGCGAGACGATGGACTACGCGATCGCCTTCGCCGAGACCGGCCACCTGTGCATGGCGACCCTGCACGCGAACAGCTCGAACCAGGCGCTCGACCGGATCATCAACTTCTTCCCGGAAGAACGCCGGCCGCAGCTGCTGATGGACCTCTCGCTCAACATGAAGGGCATGGTCTCGCAGCGCCTGATCCCGCGGCGCGAGGGCAAGGGCCGCGTTGCCGCGGTGGAGATCATGCTCAACTCGCCGCTGATCGCCGACCTGATCTTCAAGGGCGACGTGCACGAGATCAAGGAGATCATGAAGCGGTCGAAGGAGCTCGGCATGCAGACCTTCGACATGCACCTCTTCGACATGTACGACAACGGCGTCATCTCCTACGAAGATGCGCTCCGCAACGCCGATTCGGTCAACGACCTCCGGCTGCAGATCAAGCTGCACTCGAAGGAAGCGAAGAACCGCGACATCACCCAGGGCATCGGGCACCTGGACATCGTCAAGTAACGCGCGATACCGCGAAAAAAAGGGCGCCCGCGGGCGCCCTTTTTCGTTCCGGCGGGGCGGCTACAGCGTCGGCCGCCGCAGCCGGTGCTTCAGGCCGTGGATCTCGCCGAGAATCCCGCCGAGCCCCTCGCGGCTTTTCGAGGCGAGGATCTCGTCGCGCTTCTTCTTGAGCGCCCGGATCTTCGCCTTGATCTTGGTGCGCTCCGCCCCGGCTTCGTGATGATGGTGGACGTGCGCGTCGAGGCCGAGCGCCTTGCACAGCGCGACCAGCAGGTGATCCTTGTTCATCTGGGTATAGCCCTTGACCGAGTCGTGCTCGGTCCCCTTGGCGATCTCGCGCAGCTCGGCGACCGTCTTGTGCTTCAGCTCTTCGTAGGTGTGGGCCATGCTCGTCTCCTCGAATCGAGGATGCGTTATAGCGCGGCCGGCGTCCGCCGGCAACCTCAGGGCGCCGCGGGGCCGCGCTCGGCGCGCATGCTGCCGGCGACAATCCTGAACTCGAACAGCCGGCACTCGAGCGGGCCGTTGAAGAGCGGCGTCCGCTTCGAGGCCTTCAGGCCGATCAGCTTGGCGAGCCGCAGGTCGGCGGTGAGGAAGTAGCAGCGCCACCCCGCGTAGCGCGCCTTGAGCGCGTCGCCGAGCTTCGGGTACAGCGCGGCGAGCTCTGCTTCGCTCCCCACGCGCACGCCGTAGGGCGGGTTCGCCACCAGCACCCCGTGCGGTGCCGGGGGCGGAAGCTCGAGCATGTTCGCCTGCTTGAGCCGGATCGCGCCGGCGAAGCCGGCCGCTTCGGTCGCGGCGCGCGCCCGCGCCACCTCGGTGCCCGCCTGGTCGGCGCCGAAGATCGCGACGCGCCGCTCCCGCCGCTCGGCAGTACGCGCTTCCTCGCGGATCCGGCCGAGGAGCTTCGCGTCGAACCCGGCGAGCTGCTCGAGGCCGAACCGCCTGCGACTGCCCGGCGCGATCCCGAGCGCGAGCGCCGCCGCCTCGATGACGATCGTCCCGCTGCCGCACATCGGGTCGAGGAACGGCTCGTCGCCGGTCCAGCCGCTGAGCGCGATGATCCCGGCGGCGAGGTTCTCCCGCAGCGGCGCGTCGCCGGTATCCCCGCGCCAGCCGCGCTTCCACAGCGGTTCGCCGGACGTGTCGAGGTAGAACGTCGCCGTGTGCGCGTCGAGGAACGCGTGGACGCGCACGTCCGGGGCGCGCGTGTCGACGTCCGGCCGCCGCCCGGTGTCGGCGCGGAACCGGTCGCACACGGCGTCCTTCACCCGCAGGGTCACGAAGTCGAGGCTCTTCACCGGCGAGCGGATGGCGCTCACGTCGACGCGGATCGTGCGGTCGGCCGCGAACCGCTCGGGCCACGGAATGCGGAGCGCCGCGTCGTACACGTCGTGCTCGGTCGCGTACCTGCTCTCGGTCACCTTCCACAGGATGCGCGAGGCGATGCGGGAGTGGAGGTTCGCGCGATAGCAGGTCGCGAGATCGCCCGCGAACTGCACGCCGCCACCGAGCGCGGCCGGCGAGCGCGCGCCGCACGCCTCGAGCTCGCGCGCGAGCACGGCCTCGAGGCCGCGCGGACAGGTGGCGAAGAACGATTGCGGGTCCATGCGGAAACGCGGAGGATAGCGCGCGGGAAAAACCAGAGGAGGAAATGGCGAACATCGCCCAGCTGCTCGCGGCGCGGCTCGCGACGCCGGACCACGCGCTGTACCGGCAGTTCGCGGACGGCGCCTGGCGCGACTACACCGCCGCGGAGATCGCTGCCGCGGCTGTGCGCTGGCAGGCGGCGTTCCGCCGCGAAGGCTTCGCGCCCGGAGACCGGATCGCGATCGGGCTGCGGAACGGCATCGGCTGGGTCGCGCTCGACCAGGCAGCGCTCGGATTCGGGCTCGTCGTCGTCCCGCTCTACGCGGACGACCGGCCCGACAGCCAGGCGTACTGCGCGACTACCGCCGGCGCGCGACTCGTTGTGGTCGAGACCGACCGGATGGCGGCCGCGCTGACGGGCGCCGGCGTGCCGGCGACCGCAATCCTCTGCGCGCGCGGCGACGAGGGGGCGAGCGTCCGCACGATCGAGTCGTTCCTGCCGCCGGCCGGCGGCGAGTTCTCGGTCGCGCCTGCGGACGATGACACGCTCGCCACGATCTGCTTCACCTCCGGCACCGCCGGGCGGCCGAAGGGCGTGATGCTCTCCCACGGCAACATCCTCGCGAACGTGGCGGGCTGCCGCGCCACCGGGATGGGGCGTCCCGACGACGTGTTCCTCTCGTTCCTGCCGCTCTCGCACATGTTCGAGCGAACCGGCGGCTACTACCTGCCGCTCGCGATCGGCGCGAAGGTCGCGTTCGCGCGCGGCATCCAGCAGCTCCCCGACGACCTTCTCAGCCAGCGGCCGACCGCGATGTTCGCGGTGCCGCGCGTGTTCGAGCGCTTCGCCGCGCGCATCCGCGACGGCGTCGCGGATGCGCCGTGGAAGCGGCGGCTGCTCGAGCAGTGCGTCGTGGCCGGCGGACGCGTCGAGCTCGGCGGCGCGACGATCGTGGACCGGCTGACCGTGCCGCTCCTCCGCGCGATCGTCGCGCGCCCGATCCTCGGCCGGTTCGGCGGACGGCTCCGCCTCGCCGTGGTCGGCGGTGCCGCGATGGACCCGGGGATCGCCGGCCTCTTCATCGGGCTCGGCCTGCCGGTGCTCCAGGGCTACGGCATGACCGAGGCTTCACCGGTCATTTCAGTCAACCGGCTCGACGACAACGATCCCGAGACCGTTGGCCGCCCGCTCGACAACGTCGAGGTGCGCCTCGGCGAGGCGGACGAGCTCCTCGTGCGCGGCCCCAACGTGATGCTCGGCTACTGGAACGATCCGGAAGCGACCGCGCGCGTCCTCGATCGCGATCGCTGGCTCCACACCGGCGACGTCGCCGAGCTCATGCGCGGCCACGTTGCGATCCGCGGGCGCGTGAAGGACATCCTCGTGCTGTCGAACGGCGAGAAGCTCCCGCCACAGGACGCCGAGCTCGCGATCCTCGGCGACGGCGCCTTCGAGCAGATCATCCTGGTCGGCGAGGGGCGGCCGTTCCTGACGCTGCTCGCGGTGGCGAAGGACGCCGACGAAAAGCAGCTGGTAAAGCGCGCGAACGAGCGCCTCGCGCACTTCCCGCGCTACGTGCGAGTGCGCCGGGCGATCGTGAGCCCGGAGCCGTGGACGATCGAGAACGGGTTGCTCACGCCGACGCTGAAGGTGAAACGAAACGACGTGCTGAAGCGTTTCGCGCCGGAGATCGAGGCGGTGTACGCGGCGGAGGGCAGCGGCGACTGAAGTCAGCCGTACTTGCGGCGGATGCGTACGGTCCGCTCGAGCCCATCGAGCTGCTCGAGCACTTTGCGGCGCAGATCCGGATCGAGTTTCGTCTCGCGCAGGAACCGTTTGGCCGTCGTGAGGGCTTCGGGGCTCGTCTGGCCGCCGAGAAACGCGGCGAGCCAGTTGTTGACGAAGAAGATCTTTCGCTCGCGCTTGAGCTTCGGCAGCTCGCGGAGCGCGGGGGCGACCAGGAGCACGGTCGCCGGTTGGTGCTCGACCGTGTTGAACGGCGCGAGGCTCTCCTCGATCCAGCTCTCGGCCAGCGCGGGATCCTCCAGCCAGCCGGCGAACACACGCTGCTTCGCTTCGGCATCCGGCCGCGCTGCCGCCGCCGCGTACGCGTATCGGCGCCCGTTGTCCGATCGATCGGCCTGGGACTGTGCGGCGAGCAGCGCCTCCGCTTCGGGATCGCGGAGCGCGAGGAGCCGCTCGATGATGCGGAAGCGGTCGCGCGAGCTGAGCGCGGCACCGGGTACCTCGCGCGTGCCGGCGAGCAGCGCCTTCAGCGTCGCGCGCGCTTCGGCGGTCGTCGCTGTGCCGACGAACGCGCGGAAATACGTGATCCGCTGACCTATGTCGGCGGCGTCGGTCATTCCGGCGACGAATGCCGCCTCGACTCGCGGTGCCGCCTGCGCGCGCTGCGCCTCCGACAGGTACCAGCGGAGCGCCGTCTGCGTGCGGCCGACCAGGCTCGCAACGGTCAGCTCCTCGGTCTCGCGCGGCGCCTGCGCGAGCGCGAGGTCGATATAGGTGAGCGGGGCGAGCCGCGCGTCGCGCACCTCGTCCCACAGCGTGTCGAGGAGGAGTGCCCGCAGGAACGGATCCGCGATGCCGCCGACGTCGGCGAGTACCGCGGCGCGACTTGCATCGTCGAGGACGAACCGGCCGTAAGCGTAGTCGCCGTGGTTGGCGAAGATGTACCGCGGCGCGGGCGCGCCTGCGAGCTCCGGCACGGTCGCCGTCCGGCCTTCGAGCGCAACAGGCGTCGTGCGCGGCGCTCCTTCGCCCGCCACGAGCAGCTCGGTTCGCATCGGCCACACGTCGTCGCCGCCGAGCGCGGGCGTCTGCGCGAGCGCGAGCCGCGCGATGCGGCCGTCCGAACCGGTGCGGAGCGTAGTACGCACGACCGGCATCCCGCGGCGCTTCACCCACGCGCCCGCCCATGCGTCGAGCTTGCGCCCCGACGCACCCTCGAACGCGCGCACGAGGTCGCCCCAGTCCGCCGCGCCGTATGCGTGCGAGTGGACGAAGCCCTGCACCGCGCGCTGGAACGCCTCCGCGCCGAGGTAGAACTCGGCCTGCCGCAGCACCGCCGGTGCCTTGCTGTACACGATGTTGCCGTAGGCCGATTTCGCCGCCGAGAGGTTCGGGAGCCGCTGCCAGATCGGCGTCGTCCCCTGCGTCGCATCGGTGCGGTACGCGGAGACCTTGAGCTGGTGGAACGCATTCCACGCGCCGTACTCCGGCGTGATCGCGGCGGTGGCCTTTGCCGCCATTAGATTGGCGAAGCCCTCTTTCAGCCACAGGTCGTCGAACCAGCGCATCGTCACGAGATCGCCGAACCACTGGTGCGACGTTTCGTGGAAGAGGAGCTGCGCGCGGCGGAGGCGGTCGGCGGCGGCCGGCGCCGACGGGAACAGCACCGAGTCCTCGCGCAGGAAGGTGGCGCCGGCGTGTTCCATGCCGCCGTACGGAAACTCCGGCACGAGCACGAGGTCGTGCTTCGGGAACGGGAACGGAAAGCCGAAGTAGCCGGCGAACCAGTCGACCGCCCGCCGGTGCAGCATGAGCACCTCGTACGCTTCGCGTTTCGCGCGTGTCAGCCGCGACTTGCGCACGAAGAGGCGCGCTTCCGGCTGCGGCGCCACGCCGTCCTCGCGCTCGTCGAGGATCTCGAACGGCCCGGCGGCGAATGCGAACAGATAAGTGCTGATCGGCTCGGTCGGTCGGAATGCCAGGCGCTTGGTCGCCCCGTCGACGGCGGTGTCGATGACGCCCGCGTTCGACACCGCCTCCCACGCCCGCGGCACTTCGAGCGCGAGCGTGAATCGGGCCTTGAGATCGGGCTGGTCGAAGCACGGAAAGACGGTGCTCGCGTCCGAGGGTACGAACAGCGAGTAGACGTACTCCGAGCCGTCCTCGCGGTCGCGGTAGAGGGTGACCGCGGTCCCGGCGGTCGCGACCGGCGACTCGAGAGCGAGGCGAACGACGTTATCGCCCGTGCGCACGATTCGCGCCGGGATCACCAGATGCTCGTGCACGATGCGCGGCCGCTCGATCGCGGTGCCGTTCACTTCCACCGCGGCGAGCCGCCCGCCCGGTGGTGGACGCCAGTCGAGCACGAGGTCGACCGGTTTGCCGCGGACCGCGACGCGGAGCTCCAGGCGGCCTTCCAGCTTCGTCACCGGCACACGCACCGCGAGCGCGAGGTCGTAGCGCACGTCGCCGTAGGCCTTCGCGCGCCAGCGCGCGAGCTCCCGCGAGACCCCGGGTTCGAGCGGCGGCGCGGCGAGCGCGGCGTTGGCCATCAGCGCGGCGACGAATCCGGCACGTGCGATCTCTCGTTTCACTTCGTTCCGACGAACCGCCACGGCAGCATGAGCAATGCCATCGCGCCGGCGACGATCGCGGTGGTGTGGAGCGGCGAGAACGGCTGGAACTTCTCCAAGGAGCGACCCCCTCGACCCCTCGCGTATCCTACCTTCCCGGCGTCGGGCGAAAGTCAGCCGGACCGGCTAGAGTACCGCCCTCCCAGATACGCCCCCGCCAGAGGGGCCTCCAGTGAAGTCCGTTTCATCTCCATCCTCAGCGTCTCCGGCGGTACGGTCGGGGGTTCGCGATACGCGCGGGCGCGCGGCGGCCATCGGCCTCGCGCTGCTCTTCGCCGTCCTGTGGTTTCCGAACATCGACGGCCGCAAGATCACCCGGCCCGACGAGGGGCGCTACGCCGAGATCGCGCGCGAGATGGTGGCGACCGGCGACTGGCTCACGCCACGCCTGAACGACTACAAGTACTTCGAAAAGCCGCCGCTGCAGTACTGGGCCACGGCGGCCGCGTTCACCGCGTTCGGCATCGGCGAATGGACCGCGCGTCTGTGGACCGGGCTCACCGGGTTCCTCGGCGTGCTGCTCTCCTGGTACGTCGCGAACCGGCTGCGGGGGCCGCCGGCCGGGCTCCATTCCGCCGCGGTGCTCGGAGGCGCCGTCTACTACGCGGTGCTCGGGCACGTGAACACGCTCGACATGAGCCTCGCGTTCTTTCTATCGGCGGCGGTGTTCGCGATCGCGATCGCGCAGCAGGATGGTCCTGGCGAGCGCGGGCGGCGGCGGTGGATGCTGGTTGCCTGGGCTGCCTGTGCGGCGGCGACGCTCGCCAAGGGACTGATCGGCATCGTCCTGCCCGTGAGCGCGGTGGTCGCGTACGCCGTGCTCCAGCGCGACGCGGCTCTCCCCAAGCGGCTCGAGCTGCGCCGCGGAGTCGCGCTCTTCCTGGCGCTCACCGCGCCGTGGTTCGTCGCGGTCTCAGTGGCGAATCCGGAGTTCGTCCGCTTCTTCTTCTGGCAGGAGCACGTCGAGCGCTTCCTCACCCACCACCACGGTCGCCAGGGTCCGCTGTGGTACTTCGTCCCGGTGCTGCTCGGCGGCATGGCGCCGTGGACCCTCGCGCTGTTGCCAGCGACGCGTGCCGGCTGGCAGGCAGATTCCGCGGCGCAGTTCAGACCGCTCCGCTTCCTTCTGGTGTGGGCGGCGGTCGTGTTCATCTTCTTCTCGGTCTCGGGCTCGAAGCTCCCTTCGTACATCCTGCCGATGTGGCCGGCGCTCGCAGTGGTACTCGGCGCGGCGCTGCCGGCGATGGGCAGGCGCTGGCTGCTCGCGCAGGCGGCGCTCTGCGCCGCGATCGGGCTGGGCGCTGCGCTTGTCCTCCCCTCGCTCGCGATGCAGCGCGCGCGGCCGGAGCTTCCGGCCGCGCTCCTTGCGGCCGCGGTGCCGTGGGGGGTGGCCGCGTTCTGTGCGCTCGTAGCGGGCGCCGCGATCGCGGTGCTGGCGGAGTCGCGGGGGCGGCGCGGCGCCGCTGTCGCCGCGCTCGCGGCCGGCGGGCTTGCATGCGCGCAGCTCGGGCTCGCCGCCCACGGACAGCTCGCACCGGTCTATTCCGCGTACCATACCGTCGCCCGGATGAAGAATCTGGTCGCCGCCGGCGTGCCGTTCTACAGCGTCGACACGTTCGACCACTCGATGGTTTTCTACCTTGGCCGTACGATGACGATGGTCGCCTACCCCGACGAGCTCGAGAAATCGATCCAGTGGACGCCGGAGAAGTTCATCCCGGACCTCGCGACCTTCGAGCAGCGGTGGCGGGCGGATCGGGACGCCTTCGCGCTGCTCACGCCGCGCGATTTCGCGGAGCTCGAGCGGCGCGGGCTGCCGATGAAGGTCGTCGCGTCGGACCCGCGCCGGGTGATCGTGCGCAAGCCATGAGCGCGACGAGCTTCCTGCTGCTGCTCACCGGCGTGCTGCTCAACGCGGCGGCGCAGCTCCTGCTCAAGGCCGGGACCAACACGGTGGGCCGTTTCGAGTTCAGCGCCGCGAACGCGGTGCCGGTCGGCTTCAAGCTCGCCACCGAGCCGCACATCCTCGGCGGCCTCGCCTGCTACGTCGTCAGCGTCGTCGTGTGGATCATGGCGCTGTCGCGCGTCGAGGTGAGCATCGCGTACCCGATGCTCTCGATCGGCTACGTCGTGAACGCGGTCGCGGCGTGGTATCTGCTCGGCGAGGCGGTGACGCCGATGCGCTTGGTCGGCATCGGCATCATCATCCTCGGCGTCTTCGTCGTCGCGCGGAGCTAGGATGAAGGGTTCCTGGATCCGGGGAGCACGAGGGGCGAGGGAAGGGCGGCGGGACCTCTCCCTTCCCGTCGAGCCCCCTCGTGTGCGGCTCCGATGAGCGCCGCGTTCCTGCCCTTCGCCCGCCCGGTGATCGACGAGGAGACGATCGCCGGCGTCGCCGCCGTGCTGCGCTCCGGCTGGATCACCTCCGGCCCGGAGGTGCAGCGGTTCGAGGCGGCGCTCTCGGCGTACTGCGGCGGCCGGCCGGTCCGGACGCTGAATTCCGGCACTGCGGCGCTCGTGCTCGGCCTGCGCCTCGCGGGCCTCGGGGCGGGCGACGAGGTGATCACCACGCCGCTCTCGTGGGCCGCCACCGCGAACTCGATCCTCGAGGTGGGCGCGCGTCCGGTATTCGTGGACGTCGATCCGCGCACCCGCAACATCGATCTCGAGCGGGTGAGCGCAGCGATCACCCCGCGCACGCGCGCGATCATGCCGGTGTACCTCGCCGGGCTGCCGGTCGATCTCGACCACCTCTACCGGATCGCGTCGCAGGCCGGGCTCCGTGTCGTGGAAGACGCGGCGCAGGCGTTCGGCGCGAGCTGGCGGGGCACACGCGTGGGCGCCCGGGGCGACCTCGTCGCGTTCAGCTTCCACGCGAACAAGAACATCACCACCGCCGAGGGCGGCTGCCTCGTCGTCCCGGACGACGCCACCGCGCGCCGCGCCGAGAAGCTCCGCCTGCAGGGCGTGACGCGCTCCGGCGACGACGGCATGGACGTCGACGTCGTCGGGTACAAGTTCAACCTCACCGACGTCGCCGCGCGGATCGGCCTCGGCCAGCTCGCCCGCCTCGACGAGTTCACCGCGCATCGCCGCGAGCTCGCGCGGCACTACTTCGCGCAGTTCGACCAGCGGCTCGGCTGCGAGCTGCCGGTGGACGACTTCGCACAGTCGAACTGGCACATGTTCCAGATCGTGCTGCCGCTCGAGCGGCTGCGGATCGGCAGGGGCGAGTTCATGGCACGCATGCGCGCCGCCGGGATCGGTACCGGCGTGCACTACCCGGCGATCCACCTCTTCACGCTGTACCGCGGGCTCGGCTGGAAGGAGGGCGACTTCCCGCACGCCGAGCGGATCGGCCGCGGCATCGTCACCCTGCCACTGCACGCGGCGATGGAGCGTGCGGACGTCGAGCGTGTCTGCACGGCCGCGGCCGGCATCCT
>Ga0335084_10006477_pt1 | contig 11641 bp, 3 predicted proteins | sample Lox_Sample_44_FD_206721 | JGI IMG/M metagenome (GOLD analysis project Ga0335084, IMG submission 206721) | Soil microbial communities from Loxahatchee National Wildlife Refuge, Florida, United States - Lox_Sample_4.4 | ecosystem: Environmental > Terrestrial > Soil > Wetlands | place: USA: Florida...
GTGGTCGGGAGGGACGTCCGCCGGCAGGTCGTCCGGCTCGAAGATCCAGCGGACCGCACCCTCCGAGGTGATGGCGAAGAGCGCCGAGGACGGGCTCCCGGCGTTGAGGCCCAGGTAGATCGTCCCGTCCGCCCCGACCGCCGGCGAGGAGCGGAACCAGCCCTGGAACCCCGCGCTGGCGATGTCGAACGTCCAGGCGATCTCGCCCGCGGAGGTCACGGCGTAGAGCAGCCCGGGCTGCGTCGCGACGTAGAGGGTGCCGTCCGCACCGATGGCGGGCGACGAGAAGACGTGGTCGTTCACGCCGAGCGAACGCGACCACCTCGGCTCGCCGGTGGAGGGGTCGAAGGCGGTGAGCGGCAGGTTGTGCGAGGCCGCGTAGACGGTGCCGTCGGCTCCGATCACCGGCGAGGACCGGTGGAGCTCCCATCCGGGCTCGAGCGCGTGCCAGCGCTCGTTCCCGTCCGCGCCGATCGCCCAGAGCCGCTCGCCGAGCACGTAGACCGTGCCGTCGGCTCCGATGGCCGGCGCGGACAGGCCCACGTCGAGGGTGAGGTGGCTCGGGTCGACGTCGAAGGCCCAGTCGAGGACGCCGGAGGCCGACACCCGGAGCAGCACGTTCGTCGCCTGGCCGGGGCCCGGCACGTCGCGCGTCTCCACCACGAACGCGATGGCGCCGTCGGGTCCGACGGCAGGCGCGGACCGCACCTCGGCCGTGCCGAGTGGGTACGTCCACCGCACGCTCCCGTCGGCCGTCGATAGGGCGTACAGGGCCTGATCCCCGGTCGGGCTCGCGAAGAGCCACGAGGAGGTGCCGAAGTAGACGGTGGCTCCGTCGGCCGAGAGTGCCGGGGAGGCGTAGTAGATGGGCGCGGGGGCCTGGAACCTCCAGCGGATCCGGGTCGCCTCGTAGCCGCCGTGACCCTCGCCGCCGCATGCCGGGAGGAGCGCGGCGAGCGCCAGGGCGACGAAGCGGAGCGCGAGCGATCCGGGCACCCCGGAATCGTCTCACCGGCGCGGCGCGGAGCACCTCGGGCAGAAAGGCGCACGCCGGCGTCAGCCGGCGGAGCGCGGCGGCGTGGCCGCGTCCTCGGACCACGCCGGTCTGCCGGCGCTCACCCTCCGCCTCTTGCCGCCGGGCCGGGAGCTGCCGGAGGACGCACCCGGCGTCGGCAGGGTCTCGACCATCCGGTTGCGGACCGCGTAGTGGACGAGCTCCACCACCGACTGGAGCCCGAGCTTCCGCATGACGTTGGCGCGGTGGGTCTCGACGGTGCGGACGCTGATCCCGAGGATGGTGGCGATGCACCAGTTGGTCTTCCCCTCGGCGAGGAGCTGGGTGACCTCGATCTCCCGGGAGGTGAGCCCGGGCGCGTGCCGGAGGAGACCTGTCGGCGACACGCTGCGCTGGCCCGGCACGGCCGGGTCGTGGCGGAAGAACGTCTCTCCCCTCGCCAGGGACTCGATGGCCGAGCTGACGCGGTCGTCCGGGTTGGACTTCGAGACGAGACCGCGCGCTCCGGCCGAGAGGCACTCCGACTCGATGCGCTCCGAGTAGTCTCCCGCGAGGACGAGCACCGCGGTGGCGGGCGAGACGCCGACGATCCGCTGCGCGGCCTCGATGCCGTTGAGCCTCGGCATGTGCAGGTCCAGCACCGCGACGTCCGGCTTCAGCTGCTCGGCCAGGGCCACGGCCTCCCCGCCGTCCGTCGCCGCCCCGCAGACCTTCCAGCCCTCGTGCGCGCCGAGCAGATCGATGAGCCCCCGCCGCACCAACGCGTGATCGTCCGCGATCAGGATCTGAAGCATGGGGGGAGTGTCCCTCTCACTTCGCGTGAAACCAGGATGAGAATCCGTCTTGGGGATCACATTAATTGGGGCTGTGACGACATGGCTGTCACCTGATCACAGGGCGTGGCGGAACTCGTCATCGGACCGCGGCGCGCGCACTTGCGTCATCTGGCGGGCCTCGGAACGGTTGCGGGGCGGGATCCCTCTGGGGGCGCGTCCAGTTCCCCTCCTCCACGAGGGTGTGGCGCCGATCCACGCGGCGCTACTCGGCAAATGCCGCGCGCCTCGCCGCCCCAGCTCGGCCCCGGGCCGCGGATGGAGTGTGGAGAAAGTCACTCACGGTCGACCCAACCGGTGAGTCGCGCAGCCCGTACCGCCGCAGGCGCGGGGACCGACCGCCTTCCCTCGCGCGAGTCGGGTGCGGAGGGCCTGCTCATCCCACCCGGGTTCGGGGATCCCCGGTATTGGGTTGGTGAGCCGGAGTGTCAAAACCACATGACTGGCCGCAAGTCTCCGACCCGACCGCACACGGCCGAGCCGGAGGGGGACCGGAGGACAAATGCTCAGGCACGGATGGATGTCTCGGGGATTTCCGGTGGCTCTCACGATCCTCTTCGCGCTGCCCGCCGGCGCGCAATCGTTCCGCGTGCAGTGTCCGTCGAGCACGGTCACCCACCCGGCGGCCAACAACGACAACGAGCCGGCCTACACCGGACCGACCCACCTCGTCTGCTCCGTGACCGGCGGCTGCGCCGGCAGCGGCGCGCCGAACGCGGGCGCGGCGGGCTGCACGTCCGCCACGTGCGGATCCGGCTTCCTCGTGCCGACGGGCACCGGGAACGGCGCGATCAAGTGCCAGCAGATCTCGGGCGGCGACGGCTTCGCCACGATGGGCGACGGGACGCAGACGTACCTGTTCTCGTTCGGGCCCCTCTCCGGGCTCACCGACATCGCCAGCGGCAAGCCGGGAACCGAGTCGCCGAGCGTGTTCAACAAGCCGTACTCGGGCACGAGGCCTCTCCAGCCCGGCGACCCCGCGACGAACGACCTCACGAGCTACAACGGCGCCGTCGGCATCACGCCGGATCAGGCCGTGGTCCTCGACCCGGCGACCGACCAGCACTGCACGGCCAGCAGCACCTCCTCGGCCTGCATCACCGGCCACGTCGATCCGCGACTGATCATGGACGTGGGCGTGATGAACGGAAACATGCCGGCGCCGCTCATGGCGCTCGACGAGGACGACGAGTTCTTCCTGACGCTGACCAACGTGGGCATGGTCATGCGGCCGGACCTCTTCGAGCAGCACACCGTCCACTTCCACGGCTACCCCAACGCCTCCGCCTTCTACGACGGCGTGCCCGACGCGTCGGTCGCGATCAACATCGGCGCGAGCTTCACCTACTACTACCTGGCGCCCGAGGCCGGGACGTACTTCTGGCACTGCCACATCACGCCTCCCGAGCACCTGCAGATGGGCATGGTCGGCCAGATCTACGTCCGGCCGCGGCAGAACCGCGTGTCGGGATCGCTGTACGCGGCCCTCCAGGCGCAGCAGGGCGACGCCCGGACGAAGTGCGACGCCGGCGACATCCTCTGCAGCAACCCGCTCCCGGCGGTCAACACCGGCGCGTCCAACAACGGCTCGGCGAAGTACGCCTACAACGACGGCGACGGCTCCACCCGCTACGACGTCGAGTACCCGCTGCAGATGCACGGGTTCGACCCGAACTTCCACTTCGTCGGCATGACCTTCAACCCGGAAGGCTTCGCCGACATGAAGGACAAGCACTTCCTGCTCAACGGCCGCAGCTACCCCGACACGGTCACGCCGGGCCCGCTGAAGACGCAGTCCACCGACGGCGTACTCCACCTCTCGCAGCCCCTCGATTCGATCATCAACATCCCCGCCGGCAAGAGGGCGCTGCTGCGCATCTCCTCCCTCGACGTCAGCGAGTACCAGACGCTCTCGTCCCTCGGCATTCCGATGCAGGTGATCGCGGTGAACGCCAAGCTGCTCCGCGACCAGCAGGGCAACAACCTCTACTACAAGACCAACTCCATCACCCTCGGCGGCGGCGAGTCGCTCGACGTGATCCTCGACACCACGGGGATCCCGCCCGGCACGTACTACCTGTACACGTCCAACCTCGACCACCTGTCGAACGACGCCGAGAACTTCGGCGGCCTCATGACCGAAGTGCGGGTCAACTAGGGGAGAGCGACGATGACCTCGAAGATGGCAACCGCGATCTCGACGGGCCGCATGTTCTTCACGCTGGCGGTGACCGCGCTGCTGCTCTCCGCGACCGCCGCGAGCGCAGCCGCGCCCGGGATCTCGGCGGGCGCGGGCACGGCCGTCACGTTCAACCTGGATGCGGCGCCCGCATACCTCACGCAGCCGGACGGACGGATGATCTACTCCTGGGGCTACGGTTGCGGCGTGGCGCCCAGCAGCCCCGCGCCCGGGGCGGCGCCGGCCGCATCGGCGCCGGCCGCGTTCCTGCCGGCGGCGATCGCCGGGGCGAGCTGCTCGACGATGCAGGTCCCCGGCCCGACGCTCATCGTCACGCAGGGGCAACAGGTCACGGTGAACCTGTACAACGGCCTCCCCGCCGCGGCCGGCAACACGTCGATCCTGTTCCCCGGCTTCACGGTCGCGGCGTCCGGCGGCGTCGCCGGCGTGCTGACGCGCGAGGCCGCGCCGGGCACGACCGTGACCTACACCTTCACGGCCTCCACTCCCGGGACCCGCGCCTACTACAGCGGCACCCAGGGCGACCTGCAGGTCGAGATGGGGCTCTACGGGGCGATCATCGTCCTGCCCTCCTCCATCCCGCCCGAGTGCACCACCGGGTTGCACGCCTCGAACCTGACCGCGCAGGCCCACTGGGGCGAGAGCGACTTCCGGCTGGCCCCGGCCGCGTACAACCACGCCAGGGCCTGCTACGACCGGGAGTACCTGTTCCAGTTCTCGGAGATCGACCCCGGCATCCACCTGCAGGCCGACGCGCAGGTCGCCGCCTGCGGGACCACCGCGGGCTGCAAGCTCACCGTCGCCACGGAGCCGTACCACCCCGCGTACTTCATGATCAACGGCCGTTCGATGCCGGACGACATGGATCCCAACTACGCGCCGCAGTACGCGCACCAGCCCTACAACGGCAACCCGCACATGCACCCGGGCGAGCTCACGCTGGTGCGGATCATCGGCCAGGGACGGTGGCAGCACCCGTTCCACGAGCACGGGAACCACGTCCGCGTCCTGGCCCGCGACGGCAACCTCATCCTCACGCCCGACGGCAGCGCTCTGGCCGGGCCGCTCCTGTTCACCACGACGACGACTCCGGGCCTGGCGATGGACGGGATCTTCTACTGGACCGGGAAGGGGCTGAACTGGGACCCGTACGGCCACAATCCCGCCTCCGGCGACGCCAGCGCGAAGCTCCCCTGCACGCCCGACGCGAACGGGTACAACACCGGGTCACCGACGGCGATCAACTACTTCGAGTGGTGCCAGGACCACAACAAGCCGCTCGAGATGGCGCCGTTCGGCGACGTCGCGGGCAACGGCCCGGCAACGCTGCCCGACCCGAACCTCTTCGCCAACGGTGCCTGGTACGGAGGCAGCCCGTACCTCGGCCCGAACGCAACCGGGCGCGCGGTCGGGAGCACGCCGATCCCGCCGTTCGGCACGGTCGCGAACAGCCCGAGCGAAGAGGCGGGCTTCGCGTTCATGTGGCACTCGCACAACGAGCGCGAGATCACGACCAACAACATCTTCCCCGGCGGGATGCTGATGATGATGCTCGTCGATTCGCGCGAGTTCGTCATCGACGAGTCGCTCTGAGGGTGAGGGAACCCACATGCCTTCCAACGTCCTGAGCTCTCTCCTGAAGTCGGTGCTCGCAGTCTCCCTCGCCGTCCTGTCGCACGCGGCGATGGCCCAGAGCAGCGTCACCCTGGTGGCGGCCCCCACCACGACGAAGCTGCCCGACGGGCAGAGCGTGCCGATGTGGGGCTACACCTGCGGCGACGTCCTCTCGCCTGCGGTCCCATCGACCAACGCGAGCTGCACGGCGCTGAACGGTGCGCCGCAGAACGGCACCTCCTGGCAGCCGCCGCTGATCACCGTGCTCGCCGGCCAGCCGCTGACCATCACGCTCGTCGACCAGCTGACCTTCGCGACCGGCGCCACGACCGCGCCGAACACCATCCCGACGTCGATCATCATCGACGGCCAGCTCGGTGGCGGCCTCGGCACGAGCCGGACGACGGCACCGAGCCCGGTGCACGCTCCGCAGGGATCGACCTGGCCCGGCACCCAAGGCACCGTCGATCCCGCGACCACCGCCGTCATCGTGGACTCCGGCGGCGCGGGCTACACGACGCCTCCCGCCGTGACCATCTCCGGCGGCGGGGGCAGCGGCGCAGCCGGCGTCGCGACGATCGCCGCCGGCGTGGTCACGGGCGTCAACCTCACCAGCTTCGGCAGCGGCTACACCTCCGCGCCGTCGGTGACGATCGCCCCGCCGTCCGGGTGCACCGGCACGTGCACCCAGGCCTCGGCCCACATGGACCTCGGCGTCCTGCTCTCCAGCGACGGCAGCCCGACGTTCGTACCGCCCCCGCAGGCCGACCGGGTCCGCTCGCTCGCGACCGAGGTCACGGTCGCGGACGGTGCCACCGGCAGGAAGCTGGTCTGGAACAACCTCCGGCCCGGCACGTACCTCATCCACTCCGGAACCCAGCCCTCGATCCAGCACCCGATGGGCCTCTACGGCGTGCTCGTGGTGGCCGAGGCCCCCGCCACCGACCTCTCGGGCAACCCGGTCCAGCAGGCTTACGGCGCGACCTTCGACAAGGACGTGTCGCTCCTCCTGAGCGAGATCGACCCCGTGCAGAACCTGGCGGTCGACGCGGCGGTGCGGACCGCCGGATTCAGCGACACCCGGGTGTGGAGCGGGAAGGCCGGCGACTGCGGCGACCCCGCCGCCCCGGTCGGCGTGGTCAACACCTGCTACCCGCCCGCGGTCAACTACAGCCCGCTCTACTACCTGGTGAACGGCGTCTCCTTCGACCGCACCGCGGATCCCCTCCTCTCGGGCCTGGCCGTTCCGACCGTGGCGGCCCAGGGCAAGGTGCTCCTCCGCCTGGTCAACGCCGGCCTGCGCATGCACGTGCCCTCGGTCGTCGGCTCGAGCATGACCCTGCTCGCCGAGGACGGAAACGCGCTGCCCGGCGTCCCGCGGGTGCAGAGCGAGGTCTTCCTCGCCGCCGGCAAGACGTACGACGCGACCATCCAGCCGAGGCAGACGAGCGGCGTCTACGACGCGGCGACGTACCCTGTCTTCGACCGCGCCCTCGCGCTGTCGACCAGCAACCAGCGCGACGGCGGCATGCAGGTCTACATCAACGTCGCCGGCGGCGCGCCGGCTCCCCAGGTGACGCTGACCGCGAGCGACAAGACGTACAACTGCTACGCGGGCACGACCCTGTCCATCACCGATCCGTCCCTCGGCGTCCTGGCCGGCGCGGTGGGCGCCAACGGCGCCGTCCTGGGCACGGCCACCCTGCCCGCCGGCGGCACGCTGGACTTCCACTCGGACGGCACGTTCGCGTACGTGCCGCCCGCCACCGGCTCGTGCAGCGGCTCCTTCACGTTCCTCGTGAACGGCGTGCAGTCGCACCAGGCCACGATCACCGATTGCGCCGGCGCCGTCGCCTGCGCGGGCAACCGGCCCTCCGCCGGAAACGGCAGCTTCACCAGCCCGATCTCGACCCGCATCCAGGTCCCGCCCCCCGGCGTGCTGCGCTTCGTGACCAACCCCGGAGCGCGTGCGCTGACGGCTCGCGCCGTCGGCGGCGCCGGCTCCTGCGGGAGCCTGAGCCTGAACCCGGACGGCTCCTTCGTCGCGACGCCGACGGCGCCGCCGACGACCGCCGACGTCACCTGCGCCTTCACCTACAACGTCACGACCGCCAGCCAGCAGACCAGCGCCACCAACGGCACCATCAGCGTGACCTTCCAGGCTCCCTCGAACCTCGCGGTGAACGTGAAGGACGCCGTCAACGGCGTCGCCGTCTCCGACTACCGCTGGATCATCGAGGAGGACAGGACGTTCTGGGTCGACCCCAAGTGCCAGGTGAACTCCGCGAATCGGCCCAGCACCTGCCCGCCCCTGCCGGTCGAGAGCCTCGGCTACAGCTTCTTCACGAGCAGCATGCCGGTCATCGCCCAGGGCTGCGTCGGCCCGGTCTCGTGCGAGGTCGGCCAGACCGTCCAGGGCTCCCCGGCGACCTGCGACATCGGCGACGGCGCGTGCCGCGCGAAGGAGGATCCGTCGGGCCTCGGCCTGCCCGTCGACCCGAACGCCGGCCAGCTGAGCGAGGTCAGGCCCGGCGCCGTCCACCTCGACCCGACCAAGCGCTACTTCATCTCCATCCTCCCGGGCGACGGCGTGAACCCGACCATCGGCGGAGCCGGCGGTCCCGACGCCGACGGCCACCCGTTCAGCATCGCCACGGCCTGCGGCCCCTACGCCGGACCCACCGGCGCGTGGGAGCCCGGCGGCACGGACGCGATGTGCGGCCATGCCATGGGTGGCGCGCAGATCGCCCCCGGGCAGGGCACGGTCAACGTCATCCTCGAGGAGACACCGCTGCCCACCGCGAGGATCGCGGCCTTCGTGTTCCAGGACGACAACCCGCTGAACGGCGAGAACGACGCCGGCGGCGGCGTCGACGTCCTCGCGCCCAACGAGCCCGGCCTCGACGGCTTCGAGCTCAAGCTGTTCGACCAGGCAGGCGCCCTTGGCGACGCCACCGGCCAGATCACCTACGACATGTTCAACCAGCCGGTGTCGAACGCCCTCGCCGGCCACATCGACCCCATCACCCACCTCGACGCTTGCCCGATCACCGCCCGCGCCGACGGGATCCTCGGCAACATCACCGTCTGCCCCAAGTACGAGTCCGACGGCAAGACGCTCTCGCCCCTGGCGGGCCAGGCGATCATCGCGAACCTGTACCCGGGCTTCTACGAGGTCCAGGCCTATCCCGGCGCGGACCGCATCGCGCGCGGCGAGGAGTGGCTGCAGACCAACACGCTCGACGGCACGAAGCCGCACGAGGCCTTCATCCGGCCCAACGAGCCCGGCTACTTCCAGGAGTTCGGGCCCGGAAACTTCCACGTCTCCATCGGCTTCGCCAACGCGGCCATCATCAACGCGCGCAAGGACGGGTACTGCCAGTCCGCGCTCAACGTCGGGCCGTGCAACAAGACGCTCGACGTGCACGTGACGAACACGCACATGAGCCGCACGCCCGACCAGCGCACGTTCAGCAGCGAGACCTACGACCACTACTCGTTCACGCAGTGCTACGTCTCGATCGGCGTCGCGGACGCCGAGGACTTCGCGATCCAGAAGTGCGACGCGAACGGCCACGCCGTCTTCACCAACATGCCCGCCGGCACCTTCAAGATCGCGGTCTTCGACCAGTACAACGACATCATGCTCGACGGCCTGGTCGGAACGGTGCAGGTCGCCTCCGGCACCCAGACCCAGAACCTGGAGTTCCCCGTCTTCCAGTGGCGCGTCGATCTGTACACGCGAACCTTCGTCGACCAGAACGGCGACGGGGTGTCGCAGGAGTCCGAGCCCGGCCTCGCGCTCGCCAGCACCAACGTCCGGTACCGCGACGGCAGCATCGGGTTCTTCAACAACACCGATCTCAACGGGTTCGCGGGCTGGAACGAGATCTTCCCGCTCATGGACTGGCTCGTGGTGGAGACCACGTCCACTCGCTTCAAGCCGACGGCCACCCACACCGTCTACGACGCCGGCGGCCCGGTCGACTGCTCGAACCAGGCCAACGCGGCGGGCCTGCCGTGCACCGACATCGCGGCGAACCTCGCCAGCACCGCGGCCCGCGTGCCGCTGCCGGCCGAGCTGCGGGTTCCGGGCGCGAAGTACTGCGCGACCGCCGACTGCAAGCCCGGCGACGCCGGGACCGGCGCCTCGACCGGCACGATCTTCCCGCCTCAGGCCTTCGGCAACACGATGGGCTGGCAGGGCCTCCTCGGCCAGAACACCTTCGCCGAGTTCGCCGTGAAGCCGTACGGCGAGCACGAGAACGGCGGCATCAACGGCCACGTGATCTACGCCTCGACGCGGCCCTTCGACGACCCCGCGCTGCTTCTCCAGCTCTCCTGGGAGCCGGGCGTCCCCCACGTGCAGGTGAACCTGTACTCGAAGGCGGTCGACGCGAACGGCAACGAGCTGCTGCATCTCGTGGACACGACGAAGACCAGCAGCTGGGACGACTGGGCGCAGGGCTTCCGCAGGGACGGCTCCGGCAACCTCGTCCGGTCGTCCGACGGCGGCTACGTGCCGAACATGAACTGTCCGGGCCAGGACGGGACGAGCCCGTTCTTCCAGACCCTGAAGGACAGCAAGCAGTGGCTCGACCAGAGCAATCCCAAGCTGCCCCTCCCCTATCACTCCCAGTTCAAGTGCTACGACGGCTGGTCGCAGCTGAACCAGATCCAGCCCGCGCCGTACGACGGCATGTACTCCTTCCCGAGCGTGACCGGGATCAAGGCCGACGGCTCGTTCAGCGGCAGCAGCTGCCACATGGCGACGCAGGCGGAGCCCTGGGGCTGCGTGCCCAATCCGTCGTCGACCCACCCGACCGATCCGACCTACGACCCGATCCGCGCCGGGAAGGCGATGCTGATGCCCGGCAAGTACGTGGTCGAGGTCATCGTCCCGGAGGGCTACGAGCTCGTGAAGGAGGAGGACAAGAACATCCTCCTCGGCGACGTCTACATCGCCCCGGTGACGCAGCAGTTCGCGGGCTTCGGCAACATCTTCATCATGCCCGACCAGGCCGCCGTGAACGCGCACTACAACAAGAACAACCCGGGCGGCCTCGACAACACCACCAACCAGGGCGTCGCGCCGCGCGGCGAGGGCGACACGGGCAGCGTCGAGGCGTTCTGGCCCTGCGTCGGCCAGGAGCGCATCGTCCCCGACCTGAACAGCCTCTACCCGCTCGCCGGGCAGGCCGCGCCTTTCGCCGGCGCGAAGCGCCCGCTCTGCGACCGCAAGGAGGTGGTGCTGACCGACCAGTCCTCGACGCTGGCCAAGTTCTACGTGTTCAGCTCCACGCACGTCGCCGCCCACTACACCGGGACGATCACCAACGACTTCTCGTCGGAGTTCGATCCGTTCTCGCCGCAGTTCGGTGAGAAGTTCTCGCCGCCCAACCTGCCGGTCGCGTTCCGCGACTTCAACGGCCAGGAGGTGACCCGCGTCTACGGAGACCAGTGGGGCCTCTACAACGGCCTGTTCTACTCGACCTACGGCGTGAACCCGCCGAACCCGACGGGCTACGTGCCGCAGATGCCCATCGCCTGCATGAACGACCCGGGCCCGATCGTCGACAGCGACCCGTCGTCGCCGACGTTCGGCCAGCTGATCACCGACCCGGCGTACAGCCCGGCGTACAGCAACTTCTGCTACGAGTGGTCGATGATGCCGGGCACCACCGCGTACATGGACACGCCGGTGATCCCGACGCAGGCCTTCGCGGACAACTACAACCTGCCCGACGCGGAGTATCCGGCCGGGACACCCGCGATCAAGACGGTCGTCAGCTCGGCGGCGCCTGGCCCGTGGGTCAGGCAGGCCGTGGCCGCGGCGAGAGCGTCGGTGACCTTCACGGTCGGGGGAGTGGCTCGCTGCCAGGCCTCCAGCTGCCCGAATCCGAGCAGCCTCACCTTCCCGGGCCGCACGGTGACCTGCACGTCCAACGGGGTCGGTGGGCCGAACTGCAGCAGCGCAGG
>Ga0335084_10006478_pt1 | contig 11639 bp, 11 predicted proteins | sample Lox_Sample_44_FD_206721 | JGI IMG/M metagenome (GOLD analysis project Ga0335084, IMG submission 206721) | Soil microbial communities from Loxahatchee National Wildlife Refuge, Florida, United States - Lox_Sample_4.4 | ecosystem: Environmental > Terrestrial > Soil > Wetlands | place: USA...
GATGTCGCGGCTGCTGAGCTTCGCGCCGAAGGACTGGATGGAGACGCGCGACCTCGCGATGATGGAACTGCTGTATTCCAGCGGCCTGCGCCTGGCGGAACTCACCGGCCTGGACCTCGCCGACCTCGACCTCGGCGACCGCACGGTGCGCGTGCTGGGCAAGGGCGCGAAGCAGCGCATCACGCCGGTGGGCCGCATGGCGGTGCAGGCGCTGCGCCACTGGCTCGCGCTCCGCAACGGACGGGCCAGGCCCGATGAACTGGCGGTGTTCGTCGGCCGCAACGGCCGGCGCATCGGCGCGCGCAACGTACAGCTCCGGATCGGCGCGCACGCGAAGCGGCAGGGACTTGCGCTCGGCGTGCACCCGCACCTGTTCCGTCATTCCTTCGCCACCCACCTGCTCGAGTCGAGCCGCGACCTGCGCGGCGTCCAGGAACTTCTGGGCCACTCCAACATCAGTACGACGCAGGTCTACACGCATCTTGATTTTCAGCACCTGGCCCGCACATACGAACGTTCACATCCGCGCGCGCGCCGGCGCGGCTGAGGCCCAGGCGGGCGCCAGGTCATTGATTCTGCTCGGGAGTCTCGAGGATGAGCACGGCTTTCGATCCCCATTCGACCACCATACTTGCCGTGCGCCGCGGCGGCCGCATCGCACTGGGCGGCGACGGGCAGGTGACGCTCGGCAACACGGTGATGAAGGGCAACGCCCGCAAGGTGCGCAGACTCTACGAGGGCAAGGTACTGGCCGGCTTCGCCGGCGGCACCGCCGATGCGTTCACGCTGTTCGAGCGCTTCGAGGGCAAGCTCGAGAAATTCGGCAACCTCACGCGCGCGGCCATCGAGCTCGCCAAGGACTGGCGCTCCGACCGCTACCTGCGCCGTCTCGAGGCGTTGCTGCTGGTCGGTGACCCGGCCAGCCTGTTCATCATCTCGGGCAATGGCGACGTGATCGAACCCGAGCACGAGCTCGCCGCGATCGGCTCGGGCGGCCCGTTCGCACAGGCCGCGGCGCGCGCCCTGTGCGAGAACACGCGGCTGTCGCCGCGCGAGATCGTCGAGCGCGCGCTCGGCATCGCCGCCGACATCTGCATCTACACCAACCGCCATCTCGTGATCGAGGAGCTGCCGGCGTGACCCCGCAACAGATCGTCGGCGAACTGGACAAGCACATCGTCGGCCAGGGCGCGGCCAAGCGCGCGGTGGCGATCGCGCTGCGCAACCGCTGGCGCCGCATGCAGGTGGCCGAGCCGATGCGCCAGGAGATCACGCCCAAGAACATCCTGATGATCGGCCCCACCGGCTGCGGCAAGACGGAAATTGCGCGGCGCCTGGCCAGACTCGCCAATGCGCCGTTCGTCAAGGTGGAGGCCACGAAGTTCACCGAGGTCGGCTACGTCGGGCGCGAGGTCGATTCGATCATCAAGGAACTCGCGGACGTGGCCGTCAAGATGACGCGCGAGCAGGAAGTGGCGCGCGTGCGCGAACAGGCGCGCGAAGCGGCCAAGGAGCGCGTGCTCGATGTGCTGCTGCCCAAGCCGCGCACCATGGGCTTTTCCACCGACGAGCCGGCCGCGCCGCGCGACGCCGAGACGCGGCAGAAATTCCGCGACATGCTCAATGCCGGCCAGCTCGACGCGCGCGAGATCGAGGTCGAGCTGCGCGGCGCGCCGCTCGGCGTGGAAATCATGGCGCCGCCGGGCATGGAAGAGATGCAGCAGCAGCTGCAGTCGATGTTCCAGAGCCTCGGTCCGCAGCGCGGCCGCGCCAAGCGCATGAAGGTGACCGAGGCGCTCAAGCACCTGACCGAGGAGGAAGCCGGCAAGCTGGTCAACGAGGACGAGCTGAAGTCGCGCGCGCTGGCCAACGCCGAGCAGAACGGCATCGTGTTCATCGACGAGATCGACAAGATCGCGCGCCGCCAGGAGACCATGGGCGCCGACGTGTCGCGCGAGGGCGTGCAGCGCGACCTGCTGCCGCTGGTCGAGGGCTGCACGGTCGCCACCAAGTACGGCTCGCTCAAGACCGATCACGTGCTGTTCATCGCCAGCGGTGCCTTCCACATGTCGAAGCCCGCCGACCTGATCCCCGAGCTGCAGGGCCGGTTTCCGATCCGCGTGGAACTCGACTCGCTCAAGATCGAGGACTTCGTGCGCATCCTGACCGAGCCGGATGCCTCGCTGACCGCGCAGTACCGCGCACTGCTCGGCACCGAATCAGTCGCCGTGGAGTTCACCCGCGACGGCGTGCAGCGCATCGCCGAGATCGCCCATTCGGTCAACGAGCGCACCGAGAACATCGGCGCGCGCCGCCTGCACACCGTGATGGAGCGGCTGCTCGAGACCGTCTCGTTCGAGGCCAGCGAGCGGCCGGAATCGAAGCTCGTCGTGGACGCGGCCTACGTCGACTCGCACCTCGGCAAGCTGGCGAAGGACGAGGACCTGAGCCGGTATATCCTGTAGCTGCGGCAGGCCACGCATGAGGTCAGGATGGGCGGCGGATCTCCCGGTTCCGGCACCTTCAAGGATCATTTCTCCGGCCACGCCGGCAGTTACGCGACCGGCCGGCCGGTGTACCCACCGGCGCTGGTCGATGCACTGGCCGAGCGTTGCGAGCGCACCGAGCTCGCGCTCGACTGCGGCTGCGGCAACGGCCAGCTCTCGACGCTGCTGGCCGCGCGCTTCGGGCGCGTGGTCGCCACCGATGCGAGCGCGGCGCAGGTCGCGCAGGCGCTGCCGCACGCACGCGTCGAATACCGCGTGGCGCGCGGCGAAGACAGCGGCCTGCCGGATCATTGCGCCGACCTGGTGGTGGCGGCCCAGGCCGTGCACTGGTTCGACCAGCCGGCCTTCTTTCGCGAGGTGCGGCGCGTGGCCAGGCCCGGCGCGCTGTGCGCGCTGGTCACTTATCACCTGATCCTGATCGAACCGGCCATCGACCGGTTCATTCACCACTTTCACGACGTGGTGCTGAAGGACCACTGGCCGCCGGAGCGCGCCAGCGTGATCGCGGGCTATCGCGACATCGACCTGCCGTTCCCGGAGGTGGCGCTGCCGCCGCTCGAGATCGTGGTCGAGTGGCAGCTGGCCGACCTGTTCAACTATGTCGACACCTGGTCCGCGGTGAAACTGGCCGAGAAGCAGCTGGCGGAATCGCCGCAACTGGCGTTCCGCCGCGGGATCGCGCCGCTGTGGGGCGATCCGGCGCTCCGCCGCGTGGTGCGCTGGCCGCTCACGGCACGCTGCGGTCGGGTCGTCCCGGCTGCTCGGGTCCCGCAGCGGTGACCGCGCCGTTCATCCATCCGGATGGCCGCCCTGCTCCGGCGGCCGCTCCGGCTCCAGCTCCAGCATCCTGAGTTCCTCGCTGGCCAGGCCCTGGATCTCGCCGCCGATGCCGAGCAGCGCCGCCATGCCGCCCTGCAGCTGCTTCTCGCGCCGCGACCAGCGCTGCATGGCCTGGTTCTTTTCCGATTCGAGCTCGTCGCGCATCTTCGCGAACACGTCGTACACCGCGCGCACCTTCTGCGCGAACTGCGGCGAGGTCACGTAATCGTACACGGCCTCCATCTTCTCGTTCTTCCCGGCCGAGACGACCCGCTGCTTGGCCACGTCGAGCAGCGCGCTGCGCAGCACTTCGCCGAGCTGTAGCGCCACCGGCCACACCACCACCCACACGCCGTCCACCAGGGCGAACTGCTGGCCGGCCGGCCAGTCACGCGGCACCGCGGCCGGCATCGTGACCAGCACGCCAAGATCGGCGCCGGCGATCCGCATGTCGTCCTTGAGCTTGGCGAGCCACTGGGCACTGTAGTCCTTCGCGCGCTTGCTCTCCCACAGGATGATGCCCGCGGCCTGGCCATTGCGCGCCGCCACCCGCTGGATCACGTCGCCGCCGCGCACGCCCTTCTTCACTTCTTCAATGACGTCGAGCGGAAAGACGCGCGCCAGGCCCTCCTCGATCGCGAGTTCCAGCACTTCGCCCTGCAGCTGCTGCGAGCCCTGCGCCAGCTTGCGCTGGGTCTCGTCGAGCTGCGCGCGGGTGTCGGCCAGCTTCTTCTGCAGCTCGGAGCGTTCGAGCGCCGCGCGCTCCTGCTCCTGCGCGCGTACGGCCTGCTCGCGCGCGGCGAGGCCTGCGTCCACCCGCTTGCGCACCTCGAGCTCGTGCGCCGCCCTTTCATCCTGCAGCTGCTGCCGCTGCTCGCGCAGCTGCAGCTGCTCCTGGCGCAGCTGCGCCACCAGCGTGTTGCGGTCGGCGAGGTCCCGTTTGAGCAGCTCGAGCTCCTGCAGCCGCTGCTGTTCCGCGCGCGCGGCGTCGGCGGCGAGCTGCTGTCTCAGGGCCTGCGTGCGCTCGTTCGCCGCCTGCTCCGCGCGCCGCTCGGCGGCGGCGCGCTCGCGCTGCCGGAGTTCGTCCATGGCCTTGGCGCTGGCCGCCTCGGCGGATTCGAGCGCGTGCCGGGCGAAGCCCTCCTCGAGCGAGAACTCGCGGGCGCAATGGGGGCAGGTCAGCCGGGCATCCGGCGGCAGCAGCAGCGAGGGGGCGTTCATGCGCCCGATTATCGGCGATCGCTAGTGCGGTTGCGCGGCCTGGTAGAGCGGCAGCACGCGGGGTTGCAGGGCCTGCAGCTCGCTGATCCGGGTGCTGCTCGATGGGTGGGTGCTGAGCCACTGCGGCGGCGCGCCGCTGTTGGCCGACTCCATCTTCTGCCACAGCGTGATCGCGGCGTGCGGGTCGTAGCCGGCGCGCGCCATCAGTTCCAGTCCGATCTGGTCGGCTTCGGATTCCTGCTGGCGGCTGCGCGGCAGCGAGAAGGTGACCTGGGCCACCTGGCTGGCGAGGTTGACCCCGCCCTCGCCCAGGCCGGCGACCGTGGCCAGCACCGCGATGCCGGCCTGCTGCGCGACCGCGCGCGACACCGCCTCGCGGCTGTGTTCGCGCAGTGCGTGCGCGATCTCGTGGCCGATGACGGCGGCGAGTTCGGCGTCGGTGGTGTGCAGACCGTCGATCAGGCCCGTGTACACCATGATCTTGCCGCCGGGCATGCAGTAGGCATTGAGCTCCTTGGTGGTGAGCACGTTGACGTCCCACTGCCAGCCGGGCGCGTCGGCGCGGAACACGCCGGTCTGCCGGATGAGCCGCTGCGCGATGCCGCGCACGCGCGCCACCTGCACGGGGTTGGTGTTGAGCTGGCCCTTTTCTTGCGCCTTGCCCAGTTCCTGGGCATAGGCCTGCACCGCACCCTGCTCCACCTCGTGCGCGGAGACGAGCATCGTCTGCTTGCGCTCGACCCCGACCGCGCCGGCCGAGGTCGTGCTCACGGTCTCGCAGGCCTGCAGACCGGCGGCCGCAAGCAGGATCAGGGCTATGGGGCGGAGCTGCATGCGCGCTTCGACCGCACGCTGCCCGCCGCGTTCCCGGCGGGCAGGCGTCCCGGGCAGGTTACTTGCCGGCGGCCTTCTTCGCGGCGGCCTTCTTCTTGGCCGGATCCTTCGGGCGCTTCTTGCCGAAGCTGCCGGCATAGATCTTGCCGCGACGAGTCTTGCGATCACCCTTGCCCACGATGTACTCCCGGATGGCTGGCGCCGATTGCGCGGCGGCAGTCTACCAAAAACGTTCAGCGGTACCTGGCCAGCGTCCTGGCCAGCGTGGCCGCGCCGGGGTTCAGCACGGCATACGGCAGCCGGTTCATCGGCACGTCGCTGCTGCCGTTGAGCTCGTGGAACTCGGGCTGCTCGGGATTGATGTACAGCAGGCCGGTGAGGTACTCGTTCTGCTTCTGCTTTTCCACGATGCGCGCCAGCGCGGCGCTGCGGTCGGTGGGATCGTAGTCCTGGTCGACCTTGTGCAGCAGCACGCGACTGCCGTCGTGCAGCGTGACCGGCAGCGACTGCCCTTCGGCATAGCTCACCGAGATCGGCTGCGCCGGCGGCACGAAGTCGGTGTGCACGGCCTCCTCGTAGTGTTCGCGCGTGTAGAGGTAGCTGCGCGTGCTGCCCTCATGGTCGTTGAAGGTGACGCAGGGCGACAGCACGTCGATCAGCGCGAAGCCCTTGTGGTGCATGGCGGCGCGGATCAGCGGCACCAGCTGGGCCTTGTCGCCCGAGAAGCTGCGGGCCACGAAGCCGGCGCCGAGCGTGATGGCCAGCTGCACCGGATCGATCGGCGGCTGGTTGTTCACCTCGCCCTTCTTGGCGGTGCTGCCCACGTCGGCCGAGGCCGAGAACTGGCCCTTGGTGAGGCCGTACACGCCGTTGTTCTCGAGCATGTACACCATGTTGAGGTTGCGGCGGATCGCGTGGCAGAACTGCCCGAGGCCGATCGACAGCGAATCGCCGTCACCCGACACGCCAATGTAGTACAGCGAGCGGTTGGCGGCACTGGCGCCGGTCGCCACCGAGGGCATGCGGCCGTGCACGGAATTGAAGCCGTGGCCGCCGCGCACGAAATACGCGGTGGTCTTCGAGGAGCAGCCGATGCCGGAGAGCTTGACCACGTCCTGCGGCGGGACGCTGTTGGCCCAGCAGGCCTCGACGATGGCCGCGGTGATCGAATCGTGGCCGCAGCCCGCGCACAGCGTGGAATTCGCGCCCTCGTAGTCGCGGCGCGTGAGCCCGAGTTCGTTCTTCGGCAGGTCCGGATGCGTGACCTTCGGCTTGACCATGAAGCTCATGATGTTCCCTCAACCCACCAGTTGTGCCGCCGGCCGCTGCGTGTCCTGCACCGCCTGCATCACGCCGCGGACGATGTAGCCGGCGTGGATGGGCATGCCGTTGTAGTGCAGGATGCTCTTCATGTTGCCCTTCTGCACGCCGGTCTCGAGCGTCAGCAGCGCGCGCAGCTGCGCGTCGCGGTTCTGCTCGACGATGAAGTTCATCTTGTGTGCGCCCATGAAGCGCTCGACCTCCTCGCCGAACGGGAAGCCGCGCACCCGCATGTAGTTCAGGTGCACGCCCTGCGCCTTGAGGCGCGCCAGCGCCTCCTTCACCGCGCCGTCGCAGCTGCCCAGCGACACGATGGCCATGTCGAGGCGCGGGTCCTGCTCGATCAGCGCCGGCGGCACCAGCTTGGCGGCCGTCATCCACTTCTTGCGCAGCCGGTCGAGGACGATCTGGTATTCCTTGGAGTCCTCGGTGTAGCCACCGTACTGGTTGTGGCCCGAACCGCGCGTGAAATAGGCGCCGGTCGGGTGCGTGCCCGGCACCGTGCGCTGCGGAATGCCGTCGCCGTCGTGGTCGTAGTAGCGCCAGAACTTCTCCAGCTTGGCGAGCTGCTCGGCGCTGAGTACCTTGCCGCGGTCCGGCACGTAGCTGTCGTCCCACTTGAACTCGGGGCATACCCAGTCGTTCATGCCGATGTCGAGGTCGGTCAGCACCAGCACCGGCGTCTGCAGCCGCTCGGCCAGGTCGAACGCCAGCGGCGCCATCTCGAAGCATTCCTCGGGACTGGCCGGGTACAGGCACACGTGCCGCGTGTCGCCGTGCGAGGCATAGGCGGCGGCGCGGATGTCGCACTGCTGCGTGCGCGTGGGCATGCCGGTCGAAGGCCCGACGCGCTGCACGTCCCAGATCACCGCCGGAATCTCGGTGTAGTACGCCAGGCCAATGAACTCCTGCATCAGCGAGATGCCGGGGCCGCTGGTGGCGGTGAAGGCGCGCGCGCCGTTCCAGTTGGCGCCGATCACCATCCCGATCGAGGCGAGCTCGTCCTCGGCCTGGATCATCACGAAGTTGCGCCGGCCGGTCTTGGGATCGACGCGCATCTTGTCGGCGAAGCTCTTGTAGGCGTCCATCAGCGAGGTGGACGGCGTGATCGGGTACCAGGCGCCGACGGTGGCGCCGGCGTACACGCAACCGAGGCCCGCGGCGGTGTTGCCGTCGATCACGATCTGCCCCGCGGTGGCATTGGTCTTCTCGATGCGCAGCGGCAGCGGGCACTGGAAATTCTGCTTCGCGTAGTCGTAGCCGAGCTGGATCGCCTTCATGTTCGAGTCGATCAGCGCCGGCTTCTTCGCATAGGTCTCGCCCAGCAGCGTGCGGATCTGGTCGAGGTCGATGTCGCACAGCGCGGCCAGCACGCCCGCATAGCAGATGTTCTTCATCAGGATGCGGTTGCGCACGCCGTTGAAGCTCTCGTTGCACATGCGCGCCAGCGGTACGCCCAGCACGGTGATGTCGTCGCGCTTGAGCAGCGCCGAGCGCGGCCAGGTGGAGTCGTAGATCAGGTAGCCGCCCGAAGTCACCTCGGCCAGGTCCTTGGCGTAGGTCTCGGCGTTCATGGCGACCACGATGTCGACGCTGCTGGCGCGGCAGCGGTAGTTGTCGTGCGTGACGCGGATCTCGTACCAGGTCGGCATGCCCTGGATGTTCGAGGGGAAGTAGTTCTTGCCCACCACCGGCACGCCGCTGCGGAAGATCGACTTCATCAGCAGGCCGTTGGCGCTGGCCGATCCCGTGCCGTTGACGGAGGCGATCTTGATCACGAAGTCGTTGACGCGGCTGGCTACTTGTGCGGCTGGCATGCTGTGGCTCCATCAATGGCGTGCGGCCAGTGGATCTCGGACTTCTGCATGTCCCACGCGGCAGTGGGGCAGCGTTCGGCGCACAGTCCGCAGTGCACGCACAGGTCCTCGTCCTTGACCATCACGCGGCCGGTCTGCGGCAGGCCGGCCGACACGTACAGGCTTTGCGTGAGGTTCCTGGCCGGCGCACGCAGGCGGCTGCGGAGGTCCGCCTCCTCGCCGTTGTGCGTGATTGTCAGGCAGTCGACCGGGCAGACGTCGATGCAGGCATCGCATTCGATGCACAGCTTCGCGGCGAACACCGTCTGCACGTCGCAGTTGAGGCAGCGCTGCGCTTCCTGCGCGGCCTGCTCGGCGGTGAAGCCGAGCTCCACCTCGATGTTGATCTTCTTGAAGCGCTCCTTGAGCGACACGTGCGGCACGAGGCGGCGCTCGAGCGAGGCGTAGTCGTTCTTGTAGGCCCACTCGTGCACGCCCATCTTGCGGCTCGACAGCTCGACCCCGGCCGGCGGGCGCTGCTCGAGTCTGCGGCCCTGCACGTAGGCGTCGATCGACAGCGCAGCCTGGTGTCCATGCTCGACCGCCCAGATGATGTTCTTGGGGCCGAACGCAGCGTCGCCACCGAAGAACACGCCCGGGCGCGTGGCGGCAAAGGTCTTCGCATCGACCACCGGCACCGACCATTTGTCGAACTCGATGCCGAGATCGCGCTCGATCCAGGGGAAGGCGTTCTCCTGGCCGATCGCCAGGATCACGTCATCGCAGGGGAGGAATTCCTCGCCCGCGACGCGCTCCGACTTGATGCGGCCGCGGTCGAGCTCGTATTCCATCTTTTCGAAGATCATGCCGGTGAGCTTGCCGTCCTTGATCACGAAGGACTTGGGCGAACGGTTGATCACGATCTCGACGCTCTCGGCCTCCGCGTCCTCGAGCTCCCATTCGCTGGCCTTGAAGAATCCGCGCGGCTTGCGGGCCATCACCTTCACGCTCTTCGCACCCAGGCGCAGCGAGGTGCGGCAGCAGTCCATCGCGGTGTTGCCGACGCCGATGATCAGCACTTTCTCGCCGACGCTGCCGATGTGGCCGAAGGCCACCGACTCGAGCCAGTCGATGCCGATGTGGATGCGGTCCGTGTCGCGGCGGCCGGGCAGCTCGAGCTCCTTGCCCTTGGGCGCACCGGAGCCGACGAACACCGCGTCGTAGCCGCCCGTCTCGAGCAGCTGCCGCATGCTGCCGACCGGCGAGTCGAGCTTCAGCGTCACGTCCATGTCGAGGATCATGCCGATCTCTTCGTCCAGCACGCTCTGCGGCAGGCGGAACGAGGGAATGTTGCTGCGCATCAGGCCACCGGGCGTGGCCAGGCGCTCGAATATGGTCACTTCGTAACCGAGCGGCGCGAGGTCGTTCGCCACCGTGAGCGAGGCCGGACCCGCGCCGATGCAGGCGATCTTCTTGCCGTTCTTCTGCCGGGGCGCCCTGGGCAGCCGCGCGCTGATGTCGCCCTTGAGATCCGCAGTCACGCGCTTCAGACGGCAGATCGCGACCGGCTTGTCCTCGACGCGACCACGCCGGCAGGCGGGCTCGCAGGGCCGGTCGCACACCCGGCCGAGGATGCCGGGGAACACGTTGGAGTGGCGATTGAGCAGGTAGGCGTCGTCGAAACGCTGCTGCGAGATCAGACGGATGTATTCCGGAACGTCAGTGTGCGCGGGGCAGGCCCATTGGCAGTCGACGACACGATGGAAGTAGTCCGGATCCTGAGTATCAGTGGGATTCATGGCACCTTCTATTAGAATCTGTATAGCAAAACCATGGCCGCCACGCCACCCACCGAAATTCGCCTGCGCAAGTCCGCGCGCGTGCTGCAAGTGCGCTTCGACGCGGCAACGGAGTACACGTTGCCGTTCGAGTTTCTGCGCGTGAATTCGCCCTCCGCCGAGGTCCAGGGCCACGGGCCGGGACAGCAGATCGTCGTGACCGGCAAGCAGGACGTGCGGGTGACGGCCGTCGAGCCGGTGGGCATGTATGCCGTGCGCCTGGTCTTCGACGACGGCCATGATTCCGGGCTGTACACGTGGGATTATCTGCGCGAACTCGGGCAGCGCTGGGCGGTCGAGCAAAGAAAAGGCCGGGCATGAGCCCGGCCAAATCGTTACAAGACCCCCACTTGGCGTGCGCTTTCGGCGCAGGCCGGCGCGCATTGTTGTTGAAGTCGAGCAGAATAGCTACTGTTTTCTGATCTTTACTGCACTGCATACAATATCGGCCATGGGCAACGAGGATTCTGTCGACTTCGGCTACGCGCGAGTGCCCCGCGGCGAGAAGGTGCGGCGCGTGCGCGGCGTGTTCGATTCGGTGGCCGCGCGCTACGACCTGATGAACGACCTGATGTCGGGCGGCGCGCACCGGCTGTGGAAACACTTCGCGCTGTCGCAGACCGGGTTGCGTCCCGGTGATGTCGCGCTCGACGTCGCCGGTGGTTCCGGCGATCTGACGCTGGGCATGAGCGCGCAGGTGGGCGATGCCGGGCTGGTCGTGCTGACCGACATCAACAACGCGATGCTGAGCCGCGGACGCGACCGGCTGATCGACGCCGGCGTCGTGCGCAACCTGCGCTTCGCGCAGGCCAACGCCGAGTGCCTGCCGTTCCGCGATGCCAGCTTCCACTGCGTGACCATCGGCTTCGGCCTGCGCAACGTCACCGACCAGCCCGCCGCGCTGCGCTCGATGCAGCGCGTACTGAAGAGCGGCGGCAGGCTGGTGGTGCTCGAATTCTCCAGGCCGGTGAACCCCACGCTCGGCTCGCTCTACGATCGCTATTCGTTCAGCGTGCTGCCGCGCCTGGGGCGGCTGGTCGCCGGAGACGCGGACAGCTATCGCTACCTTGCGGAATCGATCCGCAAGCATCCGGACCAGGAGACCCTGCTGGGGATGATGCGCGAGGCCGGACTCGAAGATTGCCGCTACACCAACCTGTTTGGCGGCATCGTCGCGGTCCACACCGGATACCGGTACTAGGGCCTGTTCACACCACGGACGTCGATGCGTTGCGAGTCAAAATGCTTTCAGACAAGGCGCGAGGCGCGCAGCGTGGTGATTCCACCCAAGCGCCGAGCAACGC
>Ga0335084_10006479_pt1 | contig 11638 bp, 9 predicted proteins | sample Lox_Sample_44_FD_206721 | JGI IMG/M metagenome (GOLD analysis project Ga0335084, IMG submission 206721) | Soil microbial communities from Loxahatchee National Wildlife Refuge, Florida, United States - Lox_Sample_4.4 | ecosystem: Environmental > Terrestrial > Soil > Wetlands | place: USA: Florida...
GTGAACAGTGGATCCGGAGTCGTTAACTCCTGCGGTGGTTCAACGTTCCCGCACAATGGACGGGAACTGATATGAGGAACGTCCACGTATTGCGAGGCACGCGTGAGCGTTTTTGAAACCTGACGTTCCCGCTGACTCAGAGTTGTGTTCAATGAGGTCGTTGCAGGATTTGCTCCTGCGGTTACGACAGCGATCATGACGAACATCGGACCCCAGATGCGGCCTATCATGGGTCTTACCCGTTCTTTCGAGGAAGCAGTATACTCCGAGACTTCTTCTCGCACGCAGCCCACCACCTCCGAATAACCCAAAGCGGCTGCCCTTTCAACGGGTTACGTGAACTCTCTCATCGAATGCATAGGTCGATGTGAAACGCCTTGCACAAGAGGTGGTGAGTTCTGACCCAGTTCAGCTACTGACTGATCTTCTCAATGTGAAGAGCGTGATCTCGGGAAGGCAATTCAGGCGGATGGGCACTTCGACGGTTCCGATTCCCGCGTTGGTGTAGAGAGTGAGTTCGCGAATTTTGTACAAGCCCCATACATATTTCTTGGCCAGTTCGGGCAAATACAAAGGTCGAATAAATGGGAGCTTTATCTGGCCTCCGTGCGAGTGCCCGGAGAGCTGCAGGTCGACGGGATAGGAAGCGACGTGGTCCGCATAGTCTGGCTCGTGCACCATGAGGACAGCGGCCTCGTCTGTTGGCACTTTGTGGAGAGCGCTTGCCAGATCGGCACCTCCGCCCAGAATATCGTCGAGTCCGCCGAGCCAGAAGCGCGCATTATCTTTTTCGATGGCAACCGACTGGTTTGCAAGAACCGGAATTCCTGCCTTTTGCAGCGCGTCGGTGACGTGATCGGGATTCGAATAAACGTCATGGTTCCCGAGGACGGCCCACACGCCGTGAGGCGCTTTCAATTGCTGGAGAATATGAGCACATGGCTCCGCGCCGACAGCTCCTTTGGCGGGATCTCCGAACCAGGCGACGGACACGAAATCACCGGTCAAGGCGATCAGATCAGGACGAAGTTCGTTGACCAAGCGGACTGCCGTTCGTATGGGATGTACGGAGAAGTAAGGGTCGTAGTGGAAGTCGCTCAAGAGAGCAATGGTGAAACCGTCCAATCGCGACGGCCAACGCCTGAGAGCAATCTCCTTGCGAATGATGCGCGGATGGTTCGGCTCAAACCATAAGGAATCCGCGGCTCCAACTCCTACCGCAGCGGTTGCGGCCAGCCGGAAAAACTTTCGTCTGTTGATGCGAAGGGACGCCAATCGATCTCGAGCCGGCGGCAGCGGTCATCGAAAAATACTCGCCGCTCCTCCAGAATAACCTGAGATGGTGAGCCACGGGGTAGTCGCTAAGGTACCGTTTAGAAACTGAACGTAGCCTGCAGATCGATCCGCCGAACGGCTCCACCGGATGAAAATGGCCCCCCCATTAAAGCATTCGGGATGTCAAAGAATGCAGAACCCAGGACACCGCTGGGATTTGCTGTATTCACTTTGTTGAATATGTTGCGGACATTGACTCCAAGCGTCATGTTGTAACGCCGGTCGGAACTTGGTCCTGACATCATTGGGCCGCCGCCGAATAATGGGCCGCGGGGACCGCCTCCTCCGCCTCGCCCACCGCCTCCCGGACCACCAGGCCCACCTGGCCCTCCAATATTCGAAGCAGAGCCCTTCAACTTCGGACCGAAACCAAACGTCTTGGTCAGGCGCAGGTTCAGTACGGCGTGCGCCGGCCCGATCCCGTAGTTAATTGGCGTAAGAGGTGAAGTGGTCGAGGCTCCGGCCGCGTCGAATGTCCCGAGTGGAGTGCAATAGGTCGTTTGAGGCGCAATCGGGATTACCGTGGTCGGACAGGTAACTGTGGAGATCAGGCCGGGACGATCGTTGAAGATGGAATCGCCGTTGATATCGTCTGGAGCCGTGATATTGAATGGCGAGCCGGAACTGGCCACTAGAAACGGACTCAGCCGAAAGGCATAGGGAAGAGCGAGGCTGCCACCTAGAAAGAGCCTATGCCGGGTATCGAAGGTCGCACGCCCGTAATCCTGCATCAGGTCGTACGAGTTTGAGGTGAATGCCGATACACCAGAAGCGTTACTGTTAGCGTAGTTCAAGGTGTAATAACCAAACAATTGAAGCTTCGATCCCACCCGCACATTGCCGTTGGCAATCAGTTGATTCTGACGAAAGATGGCTTCCGAAACGTACTGGTATAAGTTGCCGCCTTCCGGATCAAAGGCTGGCCCAGGTGCATTGGCATTGATCGTGGCGAACTGGTCGAATCCGCGCGAGTTCAAGTATGTGACCGACAAAGTCGCAGACTTAGTGACTTGTCGCTCCACGCTGACCGCCGTTTGCATGGTATAGGGTGCATGCAATCTCGGGTCAATCTGATAGCGAGTTGGAACTGCCCCGGCTCCGCCGGAAAGATCGCAGTTGGCCGCGATGGGGAAGCATGTGGGATTGTTAATGACGAATTGTTGCTGCACTACGCCATTCACGAGTTCAGTCTGGAGAATCTGTTCCGAAGCAAACCGGTCATAGAACACTCCAAAGCCACCACGGACAACCACTTTTGGAGGAGCGCTCTTGCCCCCCACGCCCCAGGCAAATCCTATGCGGGGCGCCCAATCTGCGCGGTCCGGAATGTCATCCTGAGTTTCAAATCGCAGGCCATAGCTCAGCGTGATGTTGGGCCGCACGCGCCAGTCGTCCTGGAAATAAAGGCCGGCGTCGTAGGTCGTGAGATTGATATTTGGAGTTCCAGTCGTAATCGATAGTTGCGTCGCCGTGGTCGTGGTTCCAGGCGGAAGCATCTGCAACTGTTGCTGCGCGAATTGATAGGACACCGGGCAGGGCGTCGTGGCAGGAGCGACATTGGGATTATCGGGGTCGTGGCAATCGAGATCGGTATTTCCGTTGAGTGAAGAGAACGTGAATGTACCGTTAAAGCTCGAGGTGGAGTAATTCGCGTTACTCAGGGCGCGCACACGGACTCCGAATTTCAGGCTGTGATTGCCGTGGAGAACGGAAGTGTAGTTTTGGACTTCGTAGTGATCTTCGTGATTGACGATTGTCCCCTGGCTGTTTCCTCCACCGCCGAAAGCTCCACGCACGTTGATCGTGGGATCGGTGCTGACAGGGTTCTGGCTGCTGTTTGCGCGCAAAAACTGGAAACGCGTCTCATTGACGATCTTCGTCCCATAAATCTGGGTATCGCCGATCTGAATGGTGTGTTCCGCGGAATCGTCGTCGTAGCCCTGCGATGGCAGATTAAATTGGCCGACGCCCGCGTTGTCCTGTGTATCGCGGAAGTACTGATAGCGCGCGGTCAAAGTATTGTTCTTGTTTACTGCATAGTCGAATCGAGGGCTGATATTGGTGCGGTGGCGCGGGTTTGGGGTGGATGCCAGAAACTGCGTTGGGTCGAGATTTTCATCCAGAATCACTGCATTCACAGCTGAGAACTCGTTGATGTTGCGGCGTTCTGCATTGAAGAAGAAAGAAGCTTTCTTACTGATCGGTCCGCTGACATTGCCGCTGTATTGCGTCGAATAATAGCTGGGTTCTTCCCCGACGAACGGATTGCTGGAATTGAATGCAGAACTATTTCCCATCACGAAGAACTGTCCGTGAAACTTGTCCGTTCCAGGCTTGGTGAAAATTTCAATCCGGCCGTATCCGAGTTTGTCGTATTCAGACGAAAACGGATTCTGGTTGATTCGGATTTCGCGGATCGAAGCCTTGGGAGGAAGCTGGCCTGCGGTAAAGCCGTCGATATACATCTGCCCGCCGTTAGGTCCGGCGGATGGGCCGGCGAGCGCCTGCAAGTCCGACTGAAGCTCATCGGGATCATCCGGCAGTGCCTCGAGTTCCTTTCCCGATATAACGATCGCCCCCGCGTTGTTATTGGGATTGACGTCGATGGTGGGGGCGGTGTCGGAAACCTGAACCTTTTGCGTTTCCACTTCGATCGTCATAGGCACATTCAAACGCAGTGCCTGATCAGAGATCACGACCTTATCGTTCTCAAAAAGGGTGAAGCCTGTGGCCGCGACCGTCAGTATGTAATTGCCCGATGGCAGCGACTTGAATTCATACATCCCTTGCGCGTTGCTCTGGACAACAATCGGGGCACCCGTTGGCGGAGTCATGATGACACTCGCGCCCGAGATGGCAGCTCCCGAGGGATCGGTGACTTGTCCGCGCAAAGAGCCGACTGTGTTCTGCGCGAACGAAAAATTCGTACAAAGCAGCAATACGAGTGCCATGAATGTTTGATTTAGATAGTGTCCAACCTTCATCTTTCCTTCCAACTCTCTTCAATCTATGAATTGCAGCTGAGTTTGCGGTGCGTCAGCTCTTTTACTGAGATGCATCGCCGCCGGGCGCGCCACCTAGCGTCCAAGGCGTCAGCATCATCGCCTGGCTCGCGCTGGGTGCAGCCTGAAGAATTGGCTCGACACCGCTCAAAAGCGTGATGGCAGTGCCCGGAGTGGCAGGCGAACCTTCTGTTGACAGGATCATGACGGCGTCTCCCTTTTGGAGGTTCATATCCGCGAGGGTCGCCGATGGCATGCGGCTCAACATTCGCTGAAAATCAAAAGTCCCGCCCTGTCGCGCACCACCACTCCCTCGGCTCCAAGCCTGTCCGTTCGCATGCGAATCAGATTGCGCATTGGGGGGCGGACTTGTTGGCGGGCCGGCAGGCTGCGCGGCACTCGTGGCGGGTCCCTGCCCTGTTGCAGGAGTTCCTTGTGTCGCTCTCTTAATTCCCAAGGCAAACATCTGCGCCATCTCCGCGGGAATCTTATGCAGTTGGGAATCAGCGGTAACCTTCACCTGAACAGTCTTCTTCGTGACGAGATCCTGAACGGTCAGAATGCCGGAACTCGCATCCACCGATTTCACCGTGCCGGAGAACTCCGGGAAGATCCCGACATAGACTTCCTCGGCCGTCAGTTCGTTGCCGTCCGCACTGCGCTCTCCACGGGCGCGTAGTTGATCTCCCGATCGAATTTGCTCTAACGTACTAGGCTTCGCGTCTTCGGGTTTCGCAGAATCGGGTGAATATCGGTGGATCAAGGTGTTCTTGGTTGTGTGAATAACGATGGTCTTCTTGGTGGCAAGGCTCGGAATCGTAACCTTCACGTCGCCACCAGCAGAATCGACCGACACGACCCGGCCACCCATGCCTCGCTTTTGCCAGTCCTGGCGTAATTGATCACCCACGGCGGTCACTGCCGCGCGGGTAATCACGATGACTTCAAGAGCGGAGAGCGTCTTGCCATCGTCCGACGCGGTGCCACGAACGCGGACGGTATCGCCAGTTTGCAATTCGCCCACCTGAAGAGGCGTAGCTTTTTTAAGATCTGTTTCGCCGGGCGCGAGACGCAAAATTCGTGCGGCCGGTTGAACCGTCACGGAGACATCCGGACCGGTGGACGCCGCCAATATCAGGGTGCTGCCTTCGATGGTTTTGATTGTGCCGATCCGCTTCGCGATCGCCGCCTGTCCACTATCGGGAGTCTGGGCGAAGGGGGTCTGAGATGCCGCTAGTACTGCGCCGAGAGCTAGTGTGCCGATTAGTCGAAATACAAGTTTCCTGGTCATACGCCCTTCTCCAATTTAACCCGGTCGATCCGTTGCAAGCTCGTGATTTACAAAGTTTTACCCAATACAACTCAAGATTACAAAGATGAGCACGCCAACCCAACGACTGGCCCGGCATCCAGAGTGCTAATAGACGATGAGTGAACTGGCAGCTACGATTTTTGTTGAGGCTGTAGCGACCGGATGGGTGCGTCAATTCCACGTTGTCTTCTGTGCTGCGCGATGGCGATGATATTGCCTGTTTCGCTCATGGGACAGGCGTTGCCTGAGCAGGCGGCCGGAGCGATTCTCCACACGCAGGGTGGTGTTTGGGTCAATGGCTATGAAGCGCGCGACTCATCGGCAGTATTTGCGGGAGATGTAATCGAATCCAAGGCCGGTGCAACTGCGAATTTGACGCTCGCCGGCACGACAGTGCTGATGTCCCCAGAGTCGGTGGGAAAGTTTCAAACCGACCTGCTGGAATTGGATCATGGCAGCGTGTCGGTGGGAACATCCACAGGTTTCAAAGTACGCGTGAATTGCGTTTTGGTGGTGCCGGTAGCACAGGAGTGGACACAGTACATCGTCACGGATCTAAACGGAACGATTCAGGTTTCCGCCAACAAGAAAGACGTGAACGTTGACCACGAAGCCGGACGCGGTAAGCCCGCCACCGCCGAGAACCAGGACTCACAGCATGCTTCAGTCCATGAAGGAGAGCAAAAGAGCTTCGATGAGTCGGGGATCTGCGGGGCGGCGGCTCGGCCGACTTCTCCTTTGAACGGCATCAGCCCGAAGTGGATTGCCGCAGGAGCGGCTGGCGCAGGAGTTCTGGTCCTTATACTCATTCATGGCGGCGGATCACCAAATTCGCCAGTGAGCCCATCGACCCCTTAATTTCCTACAAGATTCTCTCGTGCGTATAGCCTGCTGACACCAGAGCCGCCAAGAGTTCCGAGATGTGTTCGGGGCCGCGAGTTTCCATGGTGATATCAATGGCCGTGTCGCCGAGATTGACGCCATGATACGCGCGGTCGTAAGCGGTCTCGACAATGTTGGCACGGTGGTCGGCGAGGATCCCGGTCAAGCGGTAGAGAGCGCCGGGATAGTCGGGCAGATGGACACGCAGTCGGACCAGCCGACCGTCTTTCACAAGTCCGCGCTCGATGATGCGTGCCAGCAGTGTCACATCGATATTCCCTCCGCACACCAGCACGGCGACCCGCTTACCCTCGAGTGGAAGCCTGCGGTTCAGAACGGCAGCGATCGCAGCGGCACCCGCACCTTCGGCAAGCGTCTTCTCACGCTCGAGAAGAAGAAGAATCGCGTTCGCAATCTCTTCTTCTTCCACGGTCACAATGTCGTCAACGTACTTTTGAACCAGAGGCAACGTGCGCTCACCAGCGCGGCGCACTGCGATTCCATCGGCGATGGTTTTGGCTGAATCCAAGGTCACCGGCTTGCCTTGCGCCACAGCTGCTTTCATGGAGGGGATTCGCGCGGGTTGTACTCCAAAGATCTGCACGCGGGGAATAGTTTCCTTTACGGCGCATGCAATTCCCCCGATGAGTCCACCACCTCCGATCGGGGACACGATCACTTCGATTTCAGGATGCTGCTCCAAAATCTCCAGTCCCAGAGTTCCCTGCCCGGCAATCACCGAATCATCATCGAAGGCGTGGATGAGAGTCAGATGTTCTTGTTGACTTTGTTCGACGGCCTTGCCGTATGCCTCGTCGTAATTTGCGCCATGCAACACGACCTCAGCCCCGTAGCCACGAGTCGAGGATACCTTGGTCAATGGCGTGGGCAGCGGCATGACGATGCGCGCGCGAATTCCGTGCTTGCCCGCATGGTAGGAGACTCCTTGCGCGTGATTGCCCGCAGAGGCAGCAATGACTCCGTGAGATCTCTCGTCGGGGGAGAGGGTCAGAAGCTTGTTGAGCGCGCCACGCTCCTTGAAGGCGCCGGTGCGCTGCTGGTTGTCGAGCTTAAGAAAAATTGAGTTGCCGGTGAGTGTCGAAAAAGTCTCCGAGTGGGTACAGGGAGAAACGCGGATATCGGCACGAATTCTGCCGAGCGCGGAATGGATGTCGGAAAGTTGGATCATGGCCGGAAAGACAATCTCTGCCGTACTCCCTGCAATCTGAGAACTTAAATCTGAAACGTTGATTCGAGAACTTAGCTCTTCGTGCGCGGCACGGCGAAACTTGCCAACTTCGTGTATTTCGATCCCTTTGGGGAGAGTTGGCTGCGGTACAGAAAGAACTCGTGAGGAGTCATCGTACCAAACTCCGGAACTGGAAGTTGGGAGAGCTTCTCCTGCAAGCGTTGAAAAACGCGGTTGGGGCGATCTTCCTTTCGCCAGTGGGGTGAACCGGACCCGCCGGGGCCGCGCGCCAGCGTTAGGTGCGGACGGAAAGCACGTTCTTCCTTCGGTACTCTGAGGGCGGCCATTTTGTCATCAAGCATCGCGGCCAGCCTTGGAAGGTCCGAACCGGTCTCCATTCCAATCCAGAAAACGCGAGGTGATTGTGGGGTTGGGAAGAAACCGTATCCGCGAAAGTGGATGGAAATAGCGGCGGCAGAGATTGTTCCCAGTTCTTGCTTGATTGTCTCGATGGAGGCATCGGGTTGCTCGCCAATGAACTTCAACGTGACATGAAGGGATTCCGGCGTGACCCAGCGCGCATCCGGAGCAAAGTTGCGGATTTCATGGACGAAGTGAGAGAGGCGTTCCCGGATAACGTCGTCGATGTCGAGCGCAAAGAACAGTCGCATGAAAGCAGGGCTGAGCTACGAGTTGTGAGCAGGGATCCGGGAGCACGCCAGCGCTGCTCATGGGTCATTGCTTCTTACATCAAACTTCTTCTGACCATATCCAGGGCCATCGTAGAAGCGAAGCGGCGAATGCGCTTACGGTCGCCGGGAAAACTGCGCTGGACGACTTCTGTGCCCGAGTCGCTGGCTACCGCGTGAAACACAAGGCCAACGGGCTTTTCCGCGGAGCCGCCGCCCGGTCCGGCAACACCGGTGATTCCAACCCCGAGGGTTGATTCGCATCGGTAACGGATTCCCTCGGCGAGTGCGGCAGCGACCTCACGGCTCACTGCGCCGTGGCGTTCGATCATCTCCGCGGGGACACCTGCCAATTCGGTTTTCAAGTTATTGGAATAGACCACCGCCCCACCGAGAAAATAACGCGAGCTGCCGCTGATTGATGTGATGCGTTCGGCGAACAGGCCTCCGGTACAGGACTCCGCAACCGCCAGGGTAGCGTTGCGCATCTGGAGCCAGTAGCCGACGATCTGTTCCAGAGATTGGCCGTCGCGGGAATACACCGCGTCGTCTAATTCGTCTTCGACGAGCCCGGCAACTTCGTCGGCGGCGGCCTGGGCAGATTCGAGCGTCGCCGCGCGGGATTTGAAATGCAGTTCGATCTCTCCCGCACCCGCGAGGATCGTGGTCTCCACGTCAGGATAGCGCTTGTAGATGGGAGCCACCCGCGCATCCACGGCTGATTCGCCGAGCATGGCAACTTTCAAGGTGCGAGTGAAGAGGTGCGCTGCCGGGACTTTGGCTCGGAGTCTTTCGCGAACCTCGGCTTCGAACAACGCTTTCAATTCATGAGGAGGTCCCGGCAGCAGGATTACGATCCCCTCACGTCCTTCGAACTGCCCGGCGAGCCACTGACCCGGCGCGGTCCCATTTGGATTGACGAGAACCGTGGCGCCTTCGAGGACATCTGCCTGCTTCACATTGTTCGGGGAAATCTTCCAGCCGCGTTCGGCGAACCGGCGTTCAAGGGCCGTCACAATCTCCGGGTCGCGCCGGAGGCTGACGCCGAGCGCCTCAGCTACGGCTTCGCGGGTAAGATCGTCTTCGGTTGGGCCTAGTCCACCGCTGAAAATCAGAATGTCAGAGCGGAACAAGCCGTGTTGTGCCGCAGCCACCAGGTGTCGCCGATTGTCACCGACTACACTCTTGAAAATCACGTCGACGCCAAGCAGGTTGAGTTGCTCGGTGAGATAGAGCGAGTTGGTGTCCATGCGGTAGGGCGTGAGCATTTCCGACCCGACCGCAATGATTTCGGCGTTCACGGGTTACGAGTGTAAATGAAAACCGCAGAGGACGCGGAGGATGCAGAGGACTGTGTCTGGACTATTCCGGCAGGAGCCGGAGCCCTTGGACATCCCACGAGAGGTGATGAACCTCACTGCTGGTTGCGAGAATAACAGACCGTCCCGGCGCGAAGGCAAGACCGACCAATCCTTGGCCTGAAACTGCCAGTGTCGCTTTCCCATCGGGAGTGATCTTCACGATGCCACGGGTACCAGCCAGGGAAGCGGCTACGTACAGATTGCCGTCGGCGTCGAAAGCCAGGCCCTGCGGTCTTCCCAAGCCCCTGTAGAAAGTGCTGACCGATCCGCGCGGGTCGATTCGGAAAACGCGGTCATTCGGACCCGTCACGAACAAGTCTCCCTGGGGGCCAAAAGCGAGATGGTAGGCCGACACGCTCAATTCAAGCGTGGCAAAAACGAAGACCTGTTGATCCCGGGAAATCTTGAATATCGTGCCGTTGCGATCGCCAACGTAGAGACTCTGGTCACGGTCGAAAGCGATGCCAGTAGCGATTCCCATTCCCTCCGCGTAAGTGCTCATGGCACCATTGGGAGCCACGCGATAGACAGCCCCATCGAAGCGCGATGAAACGTACATCTGTCCCTCACGATCGAAGGCAATCGCGGTGGGGTTCATCATCTCGGGAACGAACGGCTTGACGGCATAGTTGGTATCAATCTTGAAAATCGATACCGGTACTTTCTGGCCCCTCGATCCCGAGAACGTGACGTAGATATTGCCTTCGGCATCGAGCGCTGGATTCGTTACCGGATGAAGATTCTCGGCGATGGGGACGGCGACTTGCACTACCTGCGCGTTGCTGACGTGGCCATCGGTAGCGACCACAACCGGTCCGGAGGTCGCGCCTTCCGGGACACGAGTAACAAGAAAGGCGTCAGAGCTGACTACAACGGGGCCTTCAAAATCCCCAAATCTCACCTTGGGCCGAAGGAGTTCTTGGGGACGAAGTCCGGACCCACTGATACGAACCTCGCCGCCGGCGAGTGCAGCCGAGGGCACTACCGACTCAATGCGTGGTCCACCGTTAAGAGTCTTTCTGCCGAGGATACGATCCGAAAATCCCATGAGAGCGCCGAGTGCAGAGCTACCGAGTTGGATGACAGTCCCCTAATACTCGGCCACCGCAAACTTAATAACTATATTAATAGACCCAAGTGGAGGAGAAGTTGCATTCCTGCGAGTGCGTAAATTCCCGCCGCGACGTCGTCGAGCACAATCCCGGCTCCTTCAGGAAGCTTTTCCAACTGGCGTACCGGTGGAGGTTTGACGATATCGAAAGCTCTAAAAAGTATAAAACCTGCCAAAAAAGTTTTCCACGAGAGCGGAACCGCAATGAGCGCGATCAGTTGTCCGGCAACCTCGTCGATGACGACAAATTGCGGATCCTTTGTGGCCGATGCACGCGCGACCCGCGTCGCGGCGGGTATGCCGAGCAGAATCGCCAGCGCAGCGAGAGCGATGATCGTCAGTGAGCGAGCCGAGTAAGGCAACCTATACGCCAGCAAAGCCCAGAGAAGCGCAGTTGCTGCAGAAGCCCACGTTCCCGGTCCGGGGCGCACCTTGCCGATGCCGAAGAACGTTGCAGTTAGTATTGCCCACGCCGGGGTAGTCGGCCCAAAGCTGGAATTACTGTCGAGTTCTTTGTTAATCATCCGCTCGCATGATCGTAGCGCCGCCGTCCTCGGCGGCTGTCGTGCGGGCATCCTGCCCGCACACCCAGACCCAGGGCCAATCCTTCAGGTTCGCTTTTTCGGGATTTCGCGCCACATAACAAATAGCGCGTTCGAGTTCTCCCTGGTCGCGGATCAAATGGTCATAATACTCTCGCTGCCAGAAGGCACCGGTTCTGGCCAGGATCTGGTTCGCGGTGTTTGCGGTATAGGAT
>Ga0335084_10006480_pt1 | contig 11638 bp, 12 predicted proteins | sample Lox_Sample_44_FD_206721 | JGI IMG/M metagenome (GOLD analysis project Ga0335084, IMG submission 206721) | Soil microbial communities from Loxahatchee National Wildlife Refuge, Florida, United States - Lox_Sample_4.4 | ecosystem: Environmental > Terrestrial > Soil > Wetlands | place: USA...
CTCATAATGTCGGACCACCGAGTGCCAGTAGGCGCCGATGTAGCGGCGACCGTATTCGGCGGCGCGCTCCGCATTCTCGTCGCAGTAGATCCAGGCGCCGACGATCGGCGGCGGCGCGTCGGTGCCGTTCACCTCCCGGTAAACGCGGCGATACGCGTTCAGCTCCTCGGCCACCATGTCCCACGGCTTCTGCGGAATGATCAGCAGCCCGATGCCCAGCCGGGCCATGATCTCGGAGGACTCCGGCGACACGGCCGCAGCATAGGTGCGCCCGCGGAACGACTTGAAGGGCCGCGGTCGCAGCTCGCGGCGAATCTGTTTGACGAACTTCCCGTTGAACTCGCAGTAGCCGCGCTCCAGACCTTCGAGGATCATCTGGCTCGCCTCGACGAACATGGCGCGGCTGTCCTCCTGGTTGACCCGGAAGCCCTCGAACTCGACGCGGCCGAGCCCGCGGCCGATGCCGAAGATGAAGCGGCCGTTCGACATGTGGTCGAGCATGACGACCTGCTCGGCGACGCGCAGTGGGTCGTGCCACGGCAAAACGACAACCATCGAGCCGAGCTGGATGCGCTGCGTACGCCCGGCGAAGTACGTGAGGTACTGCAGGACGTCGGGGCACATCGTGTAATCCGTGAAGTGGTGCTCGACACCCCACAGCGACTCGAATCCGAGTGGTTCGGCAAGATCGGCGAAGCGCAGCTCGTTGCGGTAGACGTTGCGGTCCGTCCGCCCTTCGCCCTCACCCTGGAAGATCACTCCCATTCCTACGTGCATGATCGGCTCCTTTGGCGCGATTGGTCTTGGAGAACACGAAGATTCGTACGGCAGTGCTCTCGGCGCGTCAAGCTGGGGGACCTGAGCCACCTGAGCCCCCTCGGCGGGCTTCGGGCGACTCAGCCGTGGAATTTGATTCCCACGGCGACGCTGTGCGACAAGCGCCGGAACGGCTTTGAGACAACCTCTGCCCGCACACCGGGCCTCTACCAGCTGACCCTCAACACGTGCTACGCTGCGCTCCGAAGCACATGAAGCGACCCAAATTCGTCAACAGGTTCTTCGAGCTGTCCCTTCTGCTCGCCTTTGCCGCTTGCGGTGGCGGAAGCGGCAGCCCTCCACCACAGCCTCAGCACGCCGCCATCCGCACGCTGGCCTACGTGGACACCGAGTGCCACGAGGACGGGCAAAGTTTCTCTGCAAGCCAGAGGCTGCAGGTAGTGCGCGGCGACGCTGCCCCGGTGACTGTTGCGGACATCCCCACCTATGGGCAACTCCGGCCGTTCGGCCTTTGCCCGATCTTTGGTGCAAACGGTGATGGCAATATCTCCGTGTATGCCGCTGCGCTGCAGCGGCTCGGGGTGAGTCCCGATGGTTCCGGGGTGGTCTACGAGGTGACCCTGCAGAATTCACTCCTCGCGGCGCTTGGCGTGCCTGATCCGCTCACGCAGGAGCAGGAAGGGATCTTCTACGTGCGTGCCGACGGCACCGGTTTGCGTCGGCTGGGTGTTCCCAGTCGCGAGCCCGCGCAGCGACTTGTTGGACTTCCTCCCACTCCCATCGCGATGTGGTCCAATCCGATCTTCTGGTTCAGCCCGAACGGGAGGGCCGTCGTGTTTACCGATCGGGGGCCTGGTCCTGGCCGTGAAGCGGCCCCTCAGGCCGTCGTTATGGATGTTGAAACCGGCGAGCGCACCCAGGTGACGCACCTGCCGGACGCGGCACCGGACCAATCAGCGCTCGCCGCTCCAACTATTGACTTCACCCTCTTCGTCAACGACACGCGGATCGGCTATGAGTCTCGCGTCAACCCTAATGGCCTAAACCCAGATGGGCAGCGACGGATATTCGAAGAGAACACAGACAGCACTGGGTTCACAGCGATACCGCCGCCCGTCGTGGCGGCAGCCGGCGGCATGATCGTTCCACACTTCTTCATCACAAGCAGCGTACGCTTCTTTGACGCGAACCCGGTAAGCTTCCCTACGCCGCCCGTGAACCCGAGTCCCTACTGGAATACAACCAGCGAAGTGTTTGTGACCGCCCCCGATCGGACGTTGCAGCTCACCGACTTTCACCGTGGTGATACCGGCGGCAATGTGGTTACCGACGGGCAACGCGTGTTCTTCGTCGCCTCGGCGAATCCGTTCGGTACCAATCCCTCTGAGAACTGTCAGATCTTCTCGATCAGCGTTCTGGGCGAGGATCTGCGGCAGCTCACACAGTTCCGCGCCGCCGACCACTCCGCGATCGGATGTGCGACCGTCACCCAGCAGCCTGGCTGCATCATCTACCTCTATGAGCTCTGGCTAGATCCGCAGACCGGGACACTAATCTTCCCGTCAACCTGCGACCCCCTGGGCACCAATCCGAACGGCAAGCAATATTTCGCCATGCGGACCGACGGTACGGGGCTGCGCCAACTCACAGCGACGCGTGGCGCGGTGACGGCCGACGACGGCAGCGTGGACGTCGAATTCCCCGGCCCGTTCGGGTACGACGGGTTTTGATAGAGCCCTCGATTCTTTCCGATGCCCTGGTACTCGTGGTAGCGTCGCTGCATGCCGCGTTCCGCGACGGTGCTCCCGAAGCCGAAACCCATGACGCTTCAAGAGTGGGGGGATCTCGACGAGGAGATCGAGGGCGAGTTCGTCGATGGGATTTTGGAGGAGGAGGAAATGGCGACCTTTCTCCACGAGCTTGTGGTGATGTGGCTGGCTCGCGCCCTGGGCTCCTGGGTGCGGCGGCGGCAGGGACACATCGCTGGCTCAGAGGCGAAGATCGCCGTCGGTTCTCGTCGCGGCCGCAAGCCCGACCTCTCGATCTACCTTCGCGGCAACGTTCCGGCCCTGGCTGACAGTCTGGTCCGCATTCCGCCACATCTCGTCGTGGAAGTAATTTCGCCACGACCGCGCGACGCGCGACGCGACCGCGTCGAAAAGATCGGCGACTATGCCCGCGTGGGGATCAGCTACTAATGGATTCTCTATCCCGAATCTGTCTTCTCGAACCCATGATCATCCTCCTGCAAGCGCGGCCGCGCGCCACGCCGACGCCGTGAGGCGATAGAGCACGTGCGGCAGGCCAGCGTGTAGCACATCGCGTTCGTAGCGAAAGTTCACCTTCTCCATCACCCGCTGCGAGGCGCGGTTGGTGGTCAGGGTGAAGCAAACGAGGTCAGGGAGTCGCAGCACGTCGAAACCGGCGCGCACGCTCGCCGCCGCCAGCTCCGTTGCCAGCCCCTGACCCCAGTACTGCGGCAGAAACGCGTAGGCGACCTCCACCTCGTCATGCCCGCCGACGTGCGTGTGCTTGAGACCGCCGCGTCCGGCGAATGTCCCCGTTGCCTTCTCGCGCACCGCCCACAGCCCGAACCCGTGCTGCTCCCAGTGTTGTTCGCACTCAGCGAGGACGCGCAGCGTCTCCGCCTCGGGACGCACCCCGCCGAGCGTCGCCATGACGCGCTCGTCACGGTGCAGACGGCCCAGGTCGTCGGCGTGCGTGGCGCGCAGGCGCTCGAGGAGCAAGCGTTCTGTCAGTAGATCGCCCAGCCGCTGCATCAGCCGCCTCTAAACACGACCTCGAAGGTGGTTGCGCACAGCGCCGCGTGAGCGTTCGTACTCGTGCTCAGCGCAGCGGTGCTCGTACTCGTAATCGCTCCCGTACTCTGCAATGCTCCGGACACGACGTTCGGATCATCGGCTCTCCTCCTTGTCGCGCTGTTTGGAGAGGACGTGCTTGAGAATCACGATCCTATCGTTGCCCCAGAACATCTGTGCACCGACAAAGAATGTGGGCACCCCGAAGGCACCGCGCGCGCACGCTTCGCGCGCCGTGATCGCGAGTTGCTCGTCGGTCTGCGGATCAGCGAGGAACGCCGCGAACTCCGCGAGCGGAAGACCGACTGCTTCGGCCAGGTCGACGCAGACCGTCTCATCCACCGGCCACGTGTCGGAGCCGTAGATGGTGGAACAGAGACGCCACCCATAGGCCGCTGCGGCACCCAGGCGATGCGCCGCCGTCGCCGCACGCGCCAGGAGCCTGAAGTCGAAGGTGTGCGTTGGCGGTTCGCGAAACGGGATGCCGTAGTAGTCCGCCCACGCCTCGGCGTCACGGCGCCGGTAGCCCCAGTCGTATTGCCCGGAGACGGGATCGCCGGCGAACGGGTCGCGGCCGCGCAGCGCGCGAATGTCCGGACCGTTCACCGGCCGCCAGTCGACGCGGCAGCCGGTTTCGGATTCGATTGATGCGATCTGGCTCGCCGCAAGGTAGGAGTAGCGACTCCCCGGGGAGAAGAAGAACTCAACCACACCGCTATTGCCCACGGAGTCCATGCGCGTTCAAATATCCCTGCCCCGAGGAAATCGGAAATCACCCGCCGCTCTTCTCCCGCATCGTCCGTTCGTCCCACAGGTGGATCAGGTAGCCGTCCGGATCGGCCAGCTCCGCTCCGTATCCCCAGTACAGCTTCTGCGGCGCATTCACGAACTGCAGGCCGGCGGCGACCAACTCGCGGTGCTTGATCTCAACATCGGCGACCTGAAACGTGAGCCCGCACGACGGATGCCGCGCGCGCTCGAGTTCTTTCACGAGGAACAGCGTCAGCCCCGCGTCGTCTTGCAGCGCGACGGTGTCGCGCTCGGGCACTTCGAACTCCACTTTGAAGCCGAAGTGTCGGGTGTACCAATCACGCGATCGCCGGGGATCGCTGACGTAGATGGCAAGATGATCGAGTTTGATCATCGGTCCTCCGCGTTGTGCGACGGGTCAGCGGCGGCGTTCGACCAGGTTGTACAGGTTGCCGTACAGGTCGGCGAAAACGGCGGACACACCCCACGGAAAGTCCTCGGGCTGGGTGAGGATCTTCACGCCGCGCGACTCGAGTGTCCGCACCGTGTCTCGGCAATTTGCCGTCGCGAGCACGCAGATCGTGTTGGCGCCGATTTTCTTGCGCTGCTCCTCGGCGGTCGCTTTGAAGATTGCCAACTTCACGCTGTCGTTGCCCTCGGGAGAGATCGCCAACCAACGAAAGCCAGGGATGGTGTGGGCGTCGTCTTCGCGCACGACGAAGCCGAGCTTCTCCCGATACCAGCTCGCCGCTTCGTCCTGGTCGGGGACGTAGATCGAAGTGTGAGTGATGTTTGTGATCATGGGTCCCTCGCTGAGTGGCAGGCTTCCCACCCGTCCCACCTTCTGACGCAACTGACGGAGCGCCAGCTGGTCGTATTGCGGCAAGGCATCGGTGATCTCGAACCACGGCGCCTTCAGTTCGATGAAAATGTGCTTGTCGGGGCGCCGCTGCGGGTCGTCATCCAGCGCACCGGCCGGCACTTCGAACCACTCCGCGCCCGGGTCGGGGTTGGGCACGGGCGATCCGCAACGGCGGCAGAACGACGTCCGATAGGCCGGCGGGCGTCGGAGAATCGGGGCGTCGTACGTCGCGATGAGATCGTGTCCTTGCAGCAGCCGAAAATCTGCGGTGCGTACGCCGAGCGCAGCCGAAAAGGCCGCGCCGCTCGCCTTGCGGCAGCGCCGACAATGGCACAGCTCAAACGGCCCGACGGCGCCTGCCAACTCGAAACGGACGCCGCCGCACAAGCAGCCGCCGCGGATCGTCGTCAGCAGCGACTCGGCGAACTCTCTGCCGGTTTCGGCCATTCCCGCATTCCTCGGTGCCCGAGCCTACCACCGAGCCGCCCACCCTACCAACACCCCGGGTGATCGGTGTCATGCCACGAGCGCCGGTTCCACGCGCGTTGCCATAACCAGACTGCGGTCGGAAAAACCGCCCACCGCGTTACACAATTCGGCGCGTCGCGCGGCGCTGAGCGGGGGTTCGGTGAACCCGACGGCCCGGTAGGCGCGCTGCCCGCGCTCGTTCTCGGCGAAGACGGTGAGCCAGACACACGACGTTCGCAGACGATGAGCGGCAGATGCGACGAACGCCTGCAGCGCCGCGCGACCGATTCCCTGCGACTTGTCGGCCACGACGATGCGCTTGACGTACACGCCGTAACCCGCGGCGACGAGGTTGTAGGCGATCAAGTACCCAACCGGGTCGCTTCGGCACGCGTGGGAGATGATCCAGTGCTCACGGTCCGGCCGTGCGATGGCAGCGGCGTGTCCCTCGCGGGTCCACTGCCCGATGAACGGCTTGTTGTCGGCGTGCCGCTCGAGACCGATGACGAAGTCGAGGTCGGTCGGTTCGGTGGGCCGTAGCGTGACAGTCACATCCATGGCGTCCGCACGCCGTCGCAGTCGAAGATTATCAGGTCGAAGCGCATCCCGTGCAGGTAGGATTGATCACCGCACCATCCGGATGCAAGCGCCACGCGCTGCGCTTGGCTCGGCGAAGAATCCACCGTCGTAGAACCACCCTCGCCACAGCCTGGGTCCGATGGTATGCGGGCAGCCATGGATGCAGCGCCCGCCGTCGCCCGCGCAGCTTCGCGCCTTGATGCCGAGCTGCTGGCCTACGCCGGTCTCACCGCGGCCAGCCTCGGCTGGGCCTCGGCGTACGTCGCCGGCAAGCTGGCGCTCGCCGAGATGACGCCGCTGACGGTGGCGGCGTGGCGCTTCGCCGTTGCGGCGCTCATCCTGGTACCGTTCGGCGTCCGCGGCGCGCCGTGGCGCGAGATGCGGCGTGTCGCGGGACCGCTCACCGTGCTGGTGGTGTGCGGCAGCGTGCTTTACCCTTGGGTGTTCCTGCTGGCGCTATCGCGGACCACCGCGACGAACACGGCGTTGCTCATCGCGCTCAATCCGGTTTTCACGATTCTGCTGGCGCCGCTGGTCGGCGAAGTTCTCAGCGCGCAGCGCGTCGCCGGCGTTACGCTGGCGCTGCTGGGTGCGGCGACGGTGATCACCAAGGGCGACGTGCGGCATCTCAGCGCCGTCTCGCTCAACAGCGGTGACTTGCTGGCGGTCGCGGCGGCGGCGATCTGGTCGGTGTTCAACCTCGCCTCGCGCCAGGTCGTCCTGCGCCTTTCACCCGCGCTTACGAACAGCGTCGTCTACGTCGTGGGCGGAGTCGCGCTCTGTCTGCTTGCCCTCCCGGAGCATCCCTGGGCGCAGGTGCGCGCCGCCAGCGCGTCTGCGATCGGCGGGGTGGTGATCATGGCCGTGGGCGCGTCGGTGTTCTCCGGGCAGTTCTTCTTGATGGGCGTGCGCACACTCGGCGTCAGCCGCGCGGTGGTGTTCATCTATCTCATGCCCGTGCTCACGGCGGTTCTGTCCGCCCTACTGCTCGGCGAGCGCTTCGAGCTGGCGCAACTCATCGGCGGCGGTGCGGTGCTGGCCGGCGTCTACTGGAGCACACGGGCGCGTACGATCTAGCCGATCCGAAAATAGTTGACAGTTGACAGTTCACAGTTGAGAGTGGCGATTTGCGTGAAACGACGGGCCACCCGAACGCCACAGCGACGCAGTTGCCTCGCATCCGAAAGAGCCAGCCCTCTCGACTCTTGACTGTCGACTGCCAGAGGCTAGATCGTCAAACCGCCATCGATCGACACGATCGAGCCGGTCATGAAGCGCGCCTCGTCCGAGGCGACGAAGGCGACGAGCGCGGCGATCTCTTCGGGGCGGCTGCTGCCGAGCGGCGAGCGCAGCTTGGCGATCAGCATGGAGTCGGCGCCTTCGGGGAGTTGCCGGAAGGCGTTCTGCAGCGGCGTCGAGATGCTCCCCGGTGCGACGGCGTTGACGCGAACGCCGCGGCGGATGTACTCGTCGGCCAGGGCGCGCGTCAGCTGCACGACGCCGCCCTTCGATGCGCAGTACGCCGCGCTGTAGGGCTGACCCATCAGGCCGGCGTTGGAAGCGATGTTGACGATGTTGCCGCCGCCGTCGAGCAGGAAGGGCAGCACCGCCTGCGACATCAAAAAAGTCCCTGTGAGGTTGACCGCTATGATCCGCGACCACTCTTCGAACGGCATGTCATGTGCGTTGGCGAACTTGCCGATGCCGGCGCAGTTCACGAGGATGGATGGCCGGCCGAGGTCGCGGACCGCCGCGTTCACCGCAGCCCGTACCGATGCGGGGTCGGCGACGTCCACCTGATAGGCGTGCGCCCTTCCGTCCGCCGCGCTGATCTCTGCGGCGGTCTTCTCGGCGGCCTCACGCGCCACATCCAGACAGGCGACACTCGCGCCCTCCGTAGCCAGGCGGAGCGCGGTCGCATGCCCGAGGCCCGATCCGGCTCCAGTGATCAGCGCTGTTTTTCCCTGAAAACGATTCATGCCGACGGCATCCTCCGTTGAGAGTGTGGGCGACACTAACGCGCCCTGCCTTGAACCGCAATGATCATGGCAACCGTTGATCGCACGGCCAGCAGCGACTAGTCTCGACGCCGGTGTTTCGGCTGGATCGCAAAGTGGCTGTCGTCACCGGTGCCGGCTCCGGTATCGGACGGGCGATCGCCTCGACCTTTGCGCGGCAGGGGGCGCGCGTCTTTGTGCTCGAACGCGACGCTGCGGCCGCCGCGGAGACCGTCGCCCAGGTCACGGCAGCCGGCGGCGCTGCGGTTGCGGTGCCATGCGATGTCTCCGATGCGGCTGCAGTGACGGCGGCGTTCACGCGCATGCATGCCGACGCCGGACGCTTGGACATTCTGGTCAACAACGCCGGCATCGCACACGTCGGCACGGTCGAGAGCACCACCGAAGCGGACCTCGATCGCATCTACGCGGTCAACGTCAAGGGCGTGTTCTTGTGCTCGCAGGCTGCCCTGCCGCGCATGCGGCGCAACGGCGGCGGGGTCATTCTCAACCTGGCGTCTATTGCATCGCTGATCGGCCTCGTCGATCGCTTCGCATACTCGATGAGCAAGGGCGCGGTGCTGACGATGACGCGGTCGATCGCCGTCGACTACATCAAGGACGGCATCCGCTGTAACTGCATCTGTCCGGCGCGTGTCCACACGCCGTTCGTCGACGGTTATCTGCGCGCACACTATCCGGGACGCGAGCAGGAGATGTTCGAGCAACTCTCCACGTACCAGCCGATCGGCCGCATGGGCACACCGGACGAGGTGGCGGCGCTGGCGCTGTATCTGTGCTCCGACGAGGCCTCGTTCATCACCGGGCAGGCGTACCCGATCGACGGCGGCGTGCTGGTGTTCTGATGAAGCAGTACGGCCGTACCCTCAACTTGAAGGACGATCCGGCGATCATCCAGCGCTACGACGAGTATCACCGCAACGTCTGGCCGGAGGTGGAACGCGGCCTGCTCGCGGTCGGTATTCAGCGCATGCTGATCTGGCAGCTGGGCCGGCGCTTGTTCATGCTCATGGAGACGACCGACGACTTCGATCCGCAACGCGACTTCGGGCATTACATGGACAGCGACCCACGCCTCCGCGAGTGGCAGGCGCTGATGGAGACGTTTCAGGAGCCGGTGCCGGAGGCGAAGCCGGGCGAGTGGTGGGCTGATATGGAACTCGTCTATACGCTGACGAAGAAGTGAGGCGGTCCCTTAGTGATTCGCTCGGCGCCGCCGTACCATCTGCGATCCCCGCCACACAAGAAGGGTTGCCAGGAAAAGCAACGCGGCACCCGAGAGCGCCGGCACCGCGAGGTGAATGACATGCAGGACAATCGGCTGCGCCAGGGACAACCCGCAGGGACCATTCACGGTGATCGTTGCCAGACCATCATGCGCAGCCACCAGAGAGAACAGCAATGTGCCCTTGGGTTGATTGATCGCCGCACCGATGGACGGTCCCGTCTCTTCACCGAGCGTTGGAACGAGATCGCCACCACTCACAATCGCAGTCACCACGCCGTTGTCGGTCGTCACTGTGAACGGAAGTTCGCCAAGCGGGTCGCCCGGGCCACCTACGTTGCCCACAAAGGGGAATGCGCCACTGCCAAGGAAGACGGTACCGCCCCCGCCGGAGAATTGAACGGGCAGGTTAGTTGGAACACCGACGCGCGCCTCGCCGACCTGCGTTGCCGAGACGGTGTCGATGAACGGGATGAAGGTCACGTTCCCCATGCCACCGCCGCTCGTGCCGTCAACGACCGCATTGCCGGTGCCCGTTGGGTTCTTGGTGGTGTGGAACGGCCCTGAAAACGCACCCCACCAGTCGCCCGTGGCCGTCACATCGACGTTGCTCTCCAACCGCAAGCCGACGCCGCCGTTGCTACACACGATGCTGCCGACGACTTGATTCGATAACCCGGTGGGAGGAACGCCGAGGCTGAGGAGGTGGACACCGTCAGCGTCGTTGTTTCGAATGTAGGACGCAACGACGAAGACAAACTGCGCGTTCCCCACCGTAATGCCGTCGCCAGGATTATTCATGAGTGCAGTTACGCCGACGAAGAGGGCCGCATTGTTGGTGCTCGAGACGTGGAAACCGCTTCCCTTGTTTTCGTCGGCGCTGGCGAAGACGAACGTGACCGCCTCGTCTGAATCAACGTTGAATCCGAAGTTGCCGTTGTTGTTTGCCGTGACACCCTCGAACAGGGCAGTGTCGCCGGCAAGGACATTGATGCCAATCCCCTTGTTGCCGTTGGCGGTCACCTGGAGGGAATCAAAGACCGTTGTAACGGGCGCGCTGGTGATTCCGAACCCTGCCATCACTTTTGAAAGCGCGCTGTGCATCTTGGTTGCCATCGCGCTCGCCATCGGTCCGAAGGTGTCGGGCGCCGTGTCGGCGAAGAAGGGGAACCCGAAGACCGCCCCGCTGCCGGCCATCACGTCTATCCCAATGGCTCCGTTCATGTCCGCGTGGCTGCCGATGACCATGACATCGGCGCCGCCATCGGTCCGGAGTTTCATTCCATCGGCGGCATTGCCATCGGCGATCATCGCAAACACACTCACGTCGTCGTTGGCATGCAAATCGATGCCGTGAGTGTTCTTCGAAACCACGTTGAAGGCGATGAGGGCGATGCTGCCGGGGAAGGGCGAGACCGAGTTGTAAAATGCCGGCCCGGCCGCCGGGTTTACCATGGAGGTAGGAGGATTGGGTGTACCGAATGCGGCACTGAGCAACGATTCGAACGACGTCCCCGTGCCGACGACGATGTCGTCCGGCGTACCGCCAACCGCGCTTCCCATGAGACTCAGGTTGACGCTTTCGGGATAGGTGCCGGGGAAGACGATCACGAGTCCGGAGAACGATGACGAGGCCGTTGCATGGTTCACGCCGGCTTGAATGGTCGTGAAGCAGGGAGTCTGTCCGCCACAGGTCCCCGCGGCATCCACAAATACGGCGGGTGGTGACAACACACCGGCGAACGCGGGCACGGCAGCAGAGACCGCCGCTACAGCGAGGCTGGCAAAGCGCGAAATCGTCTGCACCCATGATGTCCTATGTGGTCTCATCAGTGCTCAACCCATCCCGACCATGGCGCCGAGCATTACTACCGGACCAACGCCGCAACGTCAAACACAAACCCGCTGGAGCAGCTTCAGCGGGAGTGCCGCTCATTTGCCCAGGCGGCGCCGGTTGGGAACTCGAACTCGGCGAACGACGCCGGATGCATCTCGACGCTGAAGCCGGGTGCCGTCGGTGGCAGATAGCGGCCGTTGCGTACCACCACGGGGTTCAAGAAGTGCTCGTGCAGGTGGTCGGCGAACTCGACGGCGCGGTTCTGCAGGCTGGCGCTCACGCAGATGTAGTCGATCAGCGACA
>Ga0335084_10006482_pt1 | contig 11634 bp, 12 predicted proteins | sample Lox_Sample_44_FD_206721 | JGI IMG/M metagenome (GOLD analysis project Ga0335084, IMG submission 206721) | Soil microbial communities from Loxahatchee National Wildlife Refuge, Florida, United States - Lox_Sample_4.4 | ecosystem: Environmental > Terrestrial > Soil > Wetlands | place: USA...
ACGCAGCCGAGTCGTGGGCGGGATACTCATCACATGACGATGGACCAGGCCGGCGTCTTCTTGCGATGCACCGGGAAGCAGGACCCGCGGGAGGCTCTGGAGGCAGTGAAGTCCATCGGCTTGCGCATGGTCCAAGTCAGTAAACTGCCCGACCGCTTCTACACGCCTTCCGGAGCGCTCGAATTCAAGCAATTACTCGAAAGCACCGGCACGCGGGCTACGGCCGTGGTTGCTGTCTTCGACGGCGAGAGCTATCGGGACCTGGAGGCTGTGCGAAGTACAGTTGGGTTCCGGCCGGCGGAATCGGTGGATGTCCGGGTTGCCTACGCTCGGAAGTGCGTCGATTTTGCGTCGGCGATTAACGTGAAGATCGTGACGTTTCACGTTGGCGTGCTGCCTCAGGATCCGGCGGATCCCATGTATCAACGGATGTTGAAGGCGACTGCCGACATCGCCGAATACGCACGAGGGAAAGGCGTGCAGATTTCCCTGGAAACGGGACAGGAGACGGCGGCGGAACTCGCGAGCTTCATCGATTCGATCAAGGTGGCTCCGGTGCGCGTGAATTTCGACATGGCCAACCTGGTGCTCTATGGCAGGGACGATCCGCCGAAGGCGCTGCGAGTGCTTCTTCCGCGCGTGACGTCCGTTCATGTCAAGGATGGAAACCTGCCGGCGGACTCCGGGAAGTTGGGGGCGGAAGCACGCCTGGGGGAAGGGAAGGCGGGAGTCGCGGCGTGTCTTCGCATACTTCAGGAGGCCGGGTTTCAGGGGCCGCTGATCATCGAGAACTACATGGCGAGGACCGGTACGGAGCCGCTGGCGGAGTTGAGGACGGCGAAGGAGTTCATTGAACGTACCTTGGCCGGATTGGCGCCGCCGGGTTTGCGTTGAGGGGCAAATCAGGCGGGGGTCGGGTCTTGTCCTTGCGGTGCAAGAGACCTATACTCCAGGTGCGAGGGTTCGGCCATGAACAAACTCCTGTTTTGGGCAGTATTTCTTGGTGGGCTTGTCGCGCTTTATGGTGTCGGACGAGCCTGGAAGCTGAAACCTGAGACAAAGTACGCGCACCGGCTACTCAAGGGAGAGATCGGCGTTGTGACAAATCCGGCAGGTGACAGGGTCTGGCTGGCTCTGGACAAAAAGGACTGCTATTCCATCAACGTCGCTATGTCTCAAAAGGACTCGGCTCACCTGAAGGGCTGCGAAGACAACCAGACCGCGTTTCCTGTTGCCGCCGGCACCTTTGTCAAAGTGATGGGAGAATCAGTGAGCAGTCTGAGAGTGCAAGTGATGGACGGCCCACTGGCCGGCAAAGAGGGCTGGGTGGAATTTCAGTATCTGAGGCCTAGACAGCCGGGGGAATTTCAATAGTCTTGAAGTGGCGGAGGATGAGGGATTCGAACCCCCGGTAGAGTTTCCCCTACTGCGGTTTTCAAGACCGCTGCCTTCAACCGCTCGGCCAATCCTCCTCTTTGAATTTAGCGAATTTCGTGGCTAGGAGGGAAGTTGGCCCTTGATGAGCGGGAAGGAGGCGCGGATGAATTCCTGCGCTTCACGGAAGGCATTCTCTTCGCTTCCTCCGATGAAGGGTACGATCACCCGCACCAGGGATGTGTCGCTGCGCCGGTAGCGCACGCCGTCGAGGACGAGCCAGAACTTCGCCGCGTACTCGTCGGCGATGATGCGGTGGGGTGACTGATACCAATACAGGACCAGGCTCTTGTATTCGCCGCGGCTGACAATATATCGATTCACGGTGATAGGGCCATTGGTGTCCGGCACGTTGAGCGCGACACGATCCGAACGCTCCGGCAGCCATCCGGACCCGGGCAGGCACACCTTCGGGGAATGGGGCGAAACGCCGGCGCGCTGGCTTTTGAAGAACGCCAGGAACAGGCTCACCGTATTTCCATCGCTCTTCCGGTAAACGCGAGAGAGTGTGTCGTCGGCGCGCAACAGGTCGAGGATTTCCTGGTCGGGTTTTGAGTCGGAGACCGTTTGCCACGGGCCGATGTCCTTGGCGAGGCCGCTGAGCGGCTGTGCCTCAGGCACGTACTCCTTTGTTGGCATGGCGTAAAACACGATGACCATTGCCACAAGGACAATGCTGAGGACCTTTTCCTTGTTGCTCATTTCGATGCGCAAAGGTACTCTCCTCGTCTACCGGCGCTTCTCAACTAACGCCGCAACACGGCTGATGAGTTGGTGGACGATGACCAGAATCACCAGCGAGACCATGAAGATGACCCAGCCCTCCAGGCTATGGTAGACGCCCTCGGCAAACTCCTTCTTATACTCGCTGATAATGCCGGTCAGAGTAACCCGGAATGCGTTTGCAAGTATGGCTATCGGCACACTGGAAAGCAGTAACACCCATTTCATCCACTTTCTTGAATCGAAGAAATAGCCGTAGATCAAAGAGAGCAAGCCCAGGCTCATCAGGGAGCGGATGCCGCTGCAGGCTTCCACAACCGACAGCTTCTGGCTCGCCAGCTCCAATACGTTACCTTCACGGAGTACTGGGATGCCGAGAACTCCCAAAGCGTGCTCGGCCAGGGTGCTGGCGAGAATCTGCAGCGGGAACGTGATCTGGCTGTAGATGAACAGCGGCAAGCGGATCATGAACAGAAGAACGAAAAGAGGGAAAGCAAGGGCCTTTACGATTGGCCAGCCGAGCGTTGTGAAAAGGATTCCCAACAACGCGAGCAGGAAAGCCGTTCGGGCGATGAAAAAGTCGGCTCCCAGGAAGCCAGCGATCATCTGGAAGAAACCGATGACAACCAGAACCAATCCCCACCAGGAGCCTCGCACGGGCTGCGCCAGAATGCGGTCGCGGTCGCGCCACGCGATGTACCCGGCGAGAAAGGGCACGAATATGCCGTGGCCCATGTCCTCCAAGGTGATCCACTCGTGGACCATACTGTAGAGCACGGGGGCGAATAAAACAAGAACAAGCGCTCCGAACCAGGCGACCTTTTTCCAAGGTAGAGGCGGTGGCTCAATTCTTGTAACGGATTCTGCTGCCTGCAAAGCGTTTATCTCACCCGCAAAGAAATTATACTAGGCTGTCGGCGAACTCTGCTAAGTGCGTTCATTAGCGCCGCGAATAATTGCGCTCGTAATAGGCCTGGTACTCACCGCTGCGGACGCGTGCCGTCCAAGGCGCATTGTCCCGATACCACTGAATTGTCCGGTTAAGTCCATCCTCGAACGGCACCTGGGCCTTCCACCCCGTTTGGGATTCCAGCTTCTCCGTGGTGATGGCGTAGCGCCGGTCATGCCCGGGGCGGTCGGTTACGGTTTTCATGAGGCTCTCGGGTTTTCCCAGCGACGCGAGGATGAGTGTCACGACCTCCCGGTTGGGCAGCGCCCTGCTGCCGCCCACATTGTAAATCTCGCCAGGGGCACCTTTCGTGAGGGCGGCACAAATCGCGCGGCAATGGTCATCGACATACAACCAGTCCCGAATCTGCATGCCATCCCCGTAGATGGGCAGAGGCTTGTCCTCCATGGCGTTGGAGATCATCAGCGGGATGAGCTTCTCGGGGAACTGATATGGCCCGTAATTGTTGGAGGCGCGTGTGACCACCACGTTCATCTTGTAGGTGGTGAAGTAGCTGAGGGCGAGCAGGTCGGAGCCGGCCTTCGACGCCGAATACGGGCTTGACGGCCGCAGGGGATAGTTTTCGTCCGCGTCCAACGATCCCGGAATGCTGCCGTACACCTCGTCCGTCGAGACATGAAGGAACCGCGCGGTTTTCGCGGCGCGAGCCGCTTCGAGCATCACGAAGGTTCCGCGAACATTCGTCTCAACGAAGGCTGCCGGACCGAGGATCGAGCGGTCAACATGCGATTCCGCCGCGAAATGAACGATGGCATCCGGCTTCTCCCGCTCGAAGACCCGCGCGACGCCCGCTTCGTCGCAGATGTCGAGATGGGCGAACTCGTAGCGTTCGTCCTCTTCCACTTCGCGCAGGTTTTCGAGGTTTCCCGCGTAGGTCAACTTGTCCAGGTTGACGATGCGATCCGCCCAACGCTCCCTCAAGGCCAGGCGAATAAATGCGCTGCCGATGAATCCAGCGCCGCCGGTGACAATCAGTCTCATGCTTGCCGGCTCTGCGCTACCAGGTTATTGGCTCGCAAGAGAGATTCGAACGTGCCGGCATCCGTCCACCAACCTTCCAGGTAGGAAAACGACATGGTGCCCTCATGAATATAAAGGTTGTTTACGTCCGTGATCTCGAGTTCGCCACGATCAGACGGCTCAATCCTCGCCACTTTTTGGAAGACGGTTTCGTCGTACATGTAGATGCCGGTGACGGCATAGTTCGATTTGGGCCGTTTGGGCTTTTCTTCGATTCCGACGATCTTGTTGCCCGAGATCTCGGCAACGCCGAAGCGCTCGGCGTCCTGCACTTCCTTGAGCAGGATTCGGGCGCCGCGTTCCTGCTGGCGGAACTCCTTGACGGCCGACCGGATGCTTTTTTCAATGATGTTGTCGCCGAGGATGACGCAGACTTTCTCGCCGTCGGCGAACTCTTCGGCCAGCGCCAGCGCTTCGGCGATGCCGCCCTCACCTTCCTGATAAGCGTAATGGAGGCGCCGCAGGCCAAATTCCTTGCCGTTGGCCAGCAGACGCAGGAAATCGCCGGCGGTGCGGCCTCCCGTCACGATCAGAATGTCGTCGATGCCGGCTTCGACCAGAGTCTGAATCGGGTAGTAGATCATCGGCTTGTCGTACACCGGCAAAAGGTGCTTGTTCGTGATCTTGGTTAGTGGAGCGAGGCGGCTACCCGTACCGCCTGCAAGGACGACACCCTTCATGCGTTCTTCATAATGATACACCGGCGTTCGCACCGGCCGGTCGCATCGCCGCTGTATGCTGATACCTGTGACTACACCGCGCGTCAGCATTGTCATGCTCACCTACAATCGCCCCCAGCACATCAGCCGGGCGGTGGAGAGCATTGTGGCGCAGACGTTGACAGACTGGGAGCTGCTTGTGGTGCAGGACGGCAAGGAGCAATTCACGGTCGATGTCATGAGCGGCTGGGCGGGGAAGGATTCTCGCATTCGCTATTTCCGGCGGGACAAAGGCGGCAATATCGCCGACGCCACCAACTTTGCTCTCGACCGGGCACAGGGCGATTATGTCGCGATCCTGGACGATGACGATGCCTGGGCGGTGCCGGAAAAGCTGCAATCGCAAGTCGATTTTCTCGATACACATCCTGAATACGTCGGGTGCGGAGGAGGCGCCATCGTCGTCGATGAGACCGGCCGCGAGACTCTCCGTTACCTGAAGCCGGAAACCTTTGACGACATCCGGAAGGTCGCGCTGCGGGCCAATCCTGTCATCCACTCCACGGGGATGTTCCGGCGCGAAGTTTTGCGGCGGCTGGGCAATTACGATGTCTCGCTCGCGGGATTTCAGGATTGGGATGTGTGGCTCAAGCTCGGCGAACAGGGCAAGCTCTACAACTTCCCCCGCCACCTGACCTACTACACGCTGTGGGGCGGCGGCGGTTCGTTCCACGCGCAGCGAGGCAATACGCGGAGCGCGCTGCGCATCGTTTGGCGGCACCGGCGGCGCTACGCCGGGTTCCCGCTCGCGCTCGCTTTGTCCACTGCGTACTTCCTGTACTCGCTGCTGCCGGTCGCGATTCGGAAGCCGACTTATGCCTACCTGTCGCAGTGGAAAAAGGCGTACTTCGGACGTTAGCGTCAGAACTGGAAGTAAATGAACCGGGCGTTGCGCTCGTCGAACGCCACGAACAGCAGCAAGAGCGCCGCGTAGAACGCCGGGCGCACCACCAGCCATGACCAGAGCTGTCCTCCCGGCCACGCGATGATGCGCTGTTCCGCGCGCTGCAGCCAGGCCGCCAGGAACGGTTCCAACGCACAATAGACAAGCGCCGAGGCTGTAATCAGGAGCGCGTTCACGCCGTAGGAGGCCGCGAAACCGTTCGGCAGGAACATGTGTTTTAGCATCCCCGCGCTTTGCTCGAGGGTGGCAGCACGGAAAGGAACCCAGGCGATGGCCACGGCCGCGAGCGTCGCGCCGCGCCAAATCAGTTTTGTCCAGGCCGATTTTGTCCATCCACCGCGCGACTGGGCAAACGACTCCCACATGCGGTAGACCACCAGGTACACGCCGTGCAAACCGCCCCAGACCAGAAATCCCCAGCCTGCGCCATGCCACAGTCCGACCAGAGACATGATGGCCACGAGGCTGATGTATAGCGGCAGCGGCCTGCCGCCGTACTTGGCGTTGATGGGAAAGAACAGATAGTCCCGAATCCACCGCGAAAGGCTCATGTGCCAGCGGCTCCAGAAGTCCGGAGGGCTGGAGGCGTGATAGGGATAGCGAAAGTTCCCGGGCAGGTTCAGTCCCAGCAACCGCGCGCTTCCAATGGCCATGTTGGTGTACGCGGCGAAATCGAAATAGATCTGCAGGCCGTAGGCGATGGCAAGAACCCAGTTGTCAAGGGTCGTGTTCGTCAGCGCTGCCTTGGGCAGAAAGCCCTCGTCCACGACGGCGCCGAGACTATTGGCGATGAAGTTTTTCTGGACCAGCCCGACAATCAGCCGGTCGAGCCCGCCAATCAACGCGGACCGGTCCCACTTTTTGGGCGACGTCCACTGGGGAACCATCTCGCGGAAGCGCACGATCGGTCCGGAAAGCAGCGATGGCCAGAATCCAAAAAGCTGCCACAGGTCCCAGACCGAAGGCCGGCGGACGCGTTTTTGCCGGGCGTCCAGCAGCACTGCGATGGCGTCGAAAGTGAGAAAGGAAATGCCGAGGGGCAGGCCGATGGCGAGCAGCGTTTGCCCCTCGCGCCCATTCCACAACGCTACGGCGTTGGCCCAGAGAAATTCGCGGTATTTGAAGAAGGCCAGCAAACCGACAAGGCCCGTGATACCGGCCCGCACCCAGGCCTTTGAGCGCGCCGGTTCCGTTTCCATGGCGCGGACGATCCACCAGGTCCAGACGGCGAGCGCCAATGGCAGGAGTGCGAAAAGCGGTTGCCAGCTCGCGTAGTAGGCCACGCTCAGCGCGAGCGCGAACCAGCGCCGCCGCGCCGCGGGCACCATCCAATACAAGGGGACCACGACCAGCAGAAGGGACAAGTACCCGTACGAATTGAACATCACCTGGCCAATTCCTCGCTCAGTATGGCCGACATCTGATTGGCCATGAGTTGGTGCCCTTTGCGGCCCAAATGCAACGGGTCGGGCAGGGTAAGCCACATGCCCCAGTACTGCTGCGGGATCGTGTTTTCGAGATCGTGTACGCGCACGCCGTCCGCTGCTTCCAGCGAATGAACGAACTTCCGGTACGTTTCCCGGTCCTCTGGTGTCCGGTACAAATTCACCTTCGGATTTACGGGTGCGGAGAAGAGGACCAGCCGGATTCCGCTTTCCCGGCAGATCCGCGCGATGCTCTCGATGGCGGCGCAACTGGCATTCCAACGTGTGCCGCTGATGGTCCGCGCGGTCGCCGGCGTCAGCTTCAAAACGTAGACTCGCAGCCGGTATAGCAACTCGGCAAAGGCCGTCCGCTGCTCTGCGCGCTGTGCGAAAGGCGGCCAGGCTTCCAGTTCTTGGCGCACCCAACCATCCCAACGCATACCCGGCGGTGTGTCCTCACGGATGCTGCCGGCCTTCTCGCGCCGGGTTTCCGTGTGTGCACGAATCGCCTGGACAAACGTATCCGAGTATGGTTGAGCCGACGCGGCTTCCGCCTCGATCCGCTTGCGGAACGCACCATCGTCCAACATCTCGAGCAGTCCTTCCCGAACGCCGCCATTCCAGAACGACTGGTAGTTCAGTTGCAGAACCAGGGCATCCGGACGCACGGCGGGATGGCTCGCCAGATAATGCGTGTACCACAGCGCTTCGGTATAGCTGAGCCCGGCCGTGGACGACCGGTAGACGAGCAGGGGAACTTCTCCGGCGCGCTTCTGCCGGGCCAGCAAATCGACCCACGCGCGCTCGGGTGTCGCCGAAGGACCCTCACCAGGAGCCAGGCTGATGGCCATCGTCTGAGAGTTGCCCAGGACCATCACGCGCCGGGCATCGCCCGGCTCGGCCCAGGCCTGTTCGAGCGCGAGAAACGCCTCTTTGGGTTTCTCGCCGTGGCTGAGGTCCTGCGTCGCGGGGTCGTGCACCATGTTCTGAACCTGGGTCCATTTCGGCGCCGCGCCGAAGGCCTTGTCGAGAACGTCCACTGCGCCCTGGAAGATATTCGTGGTCAGAAGAAACGCGGTGAGCAGGAGCGTGGCCGTGGGCAGGCCAATCAGCGCCAAGGTCTGGTTCATGGTTCCTGTGCGACTCGCTCCACCGTCTCCACGATGATCTCAATGCTCTCGAAATCGTCCGGCTGCAACTGGTCAGTGGGCAGACGCAGGCCCAGCCGGCCCTCGAGCTGGGCGATCAACTTCAACACCGACAGGGAATCGATCAATCCGCTCGCGATCAACGAGTCCGCGTCCTCAACCTGGCGGTTGATCATCTCGTAAACAGACTGGCGGGCGGCGTCACGAATCTGATTGTGGTCTTGCATCATCCTTCCTCTGTTCAGGTGTGGCGCAGGCCCGCTTGTTCTTCCAGGAACCGCATCCGCGTTTCCTTTCGGGAGATCTTCCCCGCGGTGCTCTTTACGATCCAGCGTTCGGGGACGACGCGGACATAGCGGGGAGCAATGCCGATGGTGGAGAACACCAGCTTCTGAATCTCGCGCTCCATCCGCTGCGCCTGCCCACGTTCGAAGACGCCCCGCATTTCCGCGATTACTGCCAGGCTTTCGGTTCCCTGTTGTTCATTCTCCACGCCGAACGCGACCACTCTACCTGGGTAGACACCTTCCACCGAATTGGCCACCATCTCGGCGTCTTCGGGAAAGATATTCTGTCCTCCCACGATGACGATGTCCTTCGTGCGGCCGATGACGTAGAGATGGCCGTCGCTTAGGAAGCCATAGTCGCCCGTCAAATACCAGCCGTCGGCAGTCAACGCCTGTTTTTGAAAACCGCCGTTGCCCCAGTAGCCGGAGAAAAGGCTTTCGGTCAGAATTTCGATTCCTCCCGGCTCATACTCGGCGCACAGATCGCCGTCGGCGTGCCGGATCCGAATCGACATCCCGTCGAGCGCTGTCCCGCTGGCGACGTACACGTCGTCGAGCAGGTCGTAGGCCAGCTGGCTGAAATCGACGCTGCGGTGTTTCACCCGCGAGCGCGGGACAGTCCGCGGCAAATCTCCGAGCGGCGTCTGTGTGACGGCGAAGACGTTTTCCGCCATGGCATAGCTCGCCTGGCACTGTTCAGGTCGCACGCCCCAGGCGGTGAAAGTCTCGGTGAAGTTGTTCATCGAGCGCTGGCGAACGGGTTCACTGCAGTTTATCCAGGCTCGCACGTGCCCGATCGAGAAAGTCCGCTCCATTCGCTCCCGCTGTCCCGCCAGGTAGGAGAACGCAAAATTCGGAAGCCAGCAAAAGGTGCTGGTGTAACGCTCGGCCAGAGCAAACAGCAACGAAGGCTCCATCAGCCAGTCGCTGGCGGAACAATGCACCGAAGGCGCGTTGTTCCAGAGCGGGAACCAGAGACAGGCGATAAGGCCCATATCGTGATATAGCGGCAGCCAGCTTGCGACGCCGTCCTCGGGTGTGAACGCGAGGCACGCAGTCAAGCGGCGGAGTTGTGCCTCCAGGATCTCGGAGGTCACCACGACGCATTTTTGCGCGCCCGTGGTTCCTCCCGAAAACTGCAAAAATATCGCGTCGGGCGGCGTGTCTTCCGCGGCTGCGTCGCGATAGTGCTTTGCAACGGGATCGACGCGCAGTTCGATGGCGAAGCCTTTCTCGAGGTATTCCGCATCGGGAATGGGGCATCCGGTCACCCGGTAGGGCAAACCGGCATCGAGATTCCGCGCGAGTTGGGGCAGTGTCAGCACCTGTGCCGCGGGCAGATTGCGCAACTGATGCAGGATATTCCGCTGGTATTTCTCCGGATCGATGCGGTTGGTCGGCCACGCCAGAATCGCCGGCAGTCTGCCGGTGAGAATGAGCCCGAAATGAAGGAGGAACAGTTCTAACGAATGCGGCAGCAGCAGAAGCACCACCCCCATGGGGGGCGCTTGGCAGTACTGCTCGGCCAACGCGAGGCTTCGCTCCAAGAGCTGCGAACCCGTGAGCTCCACCGGCTCCTTTTGGGTGCGTGAAACGAGAATGCGAAGGATGACCCGGTCGGCGTTTTCGAGCAGCCGGGCGCGGAGTTCCTCGCGGAAGACAGTTGCATTCATGAGTCGTCGTTTCGTGCGGCGGGATCAATCCAGGGGCACCAAAGCCAAACCCCGGCTGCCCGAAACCCGCCAGATGAAACCTCGATTATAAACTGGAACCGGCCGAGCCCGACGCGCCCCCATCAGCGGGCTTGCGGACTCGCTTCCGCGACATGCCCGTCGCGGTTGATCAACTTCGACAACCCCGCGAAGATGTCGACGGGAATCGGGAACACCACGGTCGTATTCCGCTCCGTGCCGATTTCCACCAGGGTCTGCAGATATCGAAGCTGGATGGCCGCCGGCTGTTTCTGCAACACCTCGGCCGCCATGCCGAGCTTTTCCGCCGCGACGTATTCGCCTTCGGCGTGAATGACTTTCGCGCGACGCTCGCGCTCGGCCTCGGCCTGCCGCGCGATGGCGCGAATCATCTGGTCGGGCAGGTCCACCTGCTTCACCTCCACCAGCGACACCTTTACCCCCCACGCCGCCGTGTGCCGGTCGAGAATCGTCTGCAGCCGGGTGTTCAGCATCTCCCGGTTGCTCAACAGTTCATCCAGGTCCACTTCGCCCAGCACGCTGCGCAGCGTCGTCTGCGCCAACTGGGAGGTCGCATACAGGAAGTTGACCACCTCCAGCACGGCCAGCTTCGGATCAACCACGCGGAAATAGACGACGGCGTTCACTTTCACCGTCACGTTGTCGTGGGTCACCACGTCCTGCGCCGGCACCTCCATCGTCTCGACGCGAAGCGAGATGCGCACCATGCGGTCGATCGGATAGAACACGAGGATCAGCCCGGGCCCTTTCGGCAAGGGCAGCACGCGCCCCAGCCGGAAGATGACGCCGCGCTCGTATTCGCGCAGGACCTTCAGACAGGACAACACGTACAGGATCGCGATCAGAAAGGCGAACACCCATGGTTCAGCCAGAATGGACATTGGTACTTCCCTCCATTGACTCCACGCGCAGTTCGAGGCCGTCCACGGCCTTGACGCGCACAGGTATATCGCGCGCAATCGGCTTGTCCGCCCGCGCGCGCCACAACTCGCCATGAACCAGAACATGACCTTCCGGATCGAGCGGCGTGACCGCCACCGCCGTCAGGCCGATCATGCCTTCCATGCCCGTCTCCGGCGGGCGCAACCGCGCCCGGACTACCAGCGTCACTAGTGCGACGACGATGGCGGCGAACGGCAGGCTCAGGCCGAGGGCGGTCGAAAGGTGCACGCGCATCTCCGGGATAGGACCGTTCACGAGCATCAGCGCACCCAGCACCATCGCAACCGCTCCTCCGGCGCCAAGAACTCCGTGCGAGACGACTTTCGCCTCGAGCACGAACAACGCCACAGC
>Ga0335084_10006483_pt1 | contig 11634 bp, 12 predicted proteins | sample Lox_Sample_44_FD_206721 | JGI IMG/M metagenome (GOLD analysis project Ga0335084, IMG submission 206721) | Soil microbial communities from Loxahatchee National Wildlife Refuge, Florida, United States - Lox_Sample_4.4 | ecosystem: Environmental > Terrestrial > Soil > Wetlands | place: USA...
GAGAACCTGGTCGGCGAAGAAGGGCGTGGCTGGAGCTATGCCAAGTTTCTGCTGTCGCACGAACGCAGTGGCATCGCTGCGGTCGGCCGCTCCAAGCGCGAGCTGCGGTTGCTGAAGTACATCGCCTCGCAGGAACAGGTCGACGGCCGCCCGCTGATCGAGGAGCCGCGCTTCCGCGACAAGATCGCGCGGCTGGAGATTGATCTGATGGCGCTCGAGATCACCGACATGCGAGTGGCATCGGCCGAGCGCGAAGGGCGTGCGCCGGGACCCGAAGCTTCGATCCTCAAGATCAAAGGCACCGAGATCCAGCAGACGTTGACCGAGCTGATGATGGAAGCGGTGGGCCCGTACGCGTTGCCGCACATCCCGCAGCAGTGGGGCGACAACTGGATCGGCGAGCACGTGGGACCCGAGTACGCCGGCCCGCTCGCGTCGCGCTACTTTAACTATCGCAAAGTGACGATCTACGGCGGCTCGAACGAGATCCAGCGCAATATCATCGCGCAGCACATATTGGGGCTGTGACAGAAGGTGCAACGGTAAAGGCGTGAATAGGTGAAAAGGTGAAGAGGTGAACAGGACAGAGGTCGGGAACATACGTGGGCTCTGATCTGTTCACCTCTCCACCTCTCCACCTCTCCACCTCTCCACCTCTCCACCTCTCCACCTCTCCACCTATTAAGAGGTAGCCATGGACTTCAACTACACCGAAGAGCAGCAGTTGCTCAAAGACTCGCTCGACAAGTTTCTCGCTAAGAACTACAGCTTCGACGCGCGGCGCGAGATCATCAACACGCGGCTGGGCATGAGCCCGATGGCGTGGGAGGGGTTTGCTGGGATGGGGCTGCTTGGCTTGCCGATCCCGCCCGAGTATGAGGGCTTCGGCGGCAGTGCCGTGGACACTATGCTGGTGATGGAAGCCTTCGGGCGGCGCTTGGTGATCGAGCCGTATCTCGCCACCGTGGTGCTCGGAGCGAGCGCGATCGTACTGGGCGGGACAGAGGAGCAGCGCAAGGTTCTGCTGCCGCGCGTCGCCAACGGCAAGTTCAAGCTCGCGTTCGCGCATGGCGAGCCGGCCTCGCGCTATTCACCGACACGCGTGCAAACGACCGCGCGCATGGAGGCGGGCCAATGGGTGATCAACGGCCGCAAATCGGTGGTGCTGCACGGCGCGGTCGCGGACCTGCTGATCGTGTCGGCGCGCACCAGCGGCGCGGTCGACGATGCGCATGGCATATCTCTGTTCTTCGTCAATCCGGGCGAGGCGGGGGTGGCGGGCCGTGAGTATCCCACCTACGACGGCATGCGCGCCGCGGAGGTTGAATTCCAGAACGTACGCGTGAACTTGGAATCGCTGATCGGCGTCCTGGACCAGGCGTCTCCGCTGATCGACCTGGTGATTGAGCGCGGCATCGCGGCGCTGTGCGCCGAGGCGGTGGGCTGCATGGCAGCGCTGAACCAGAAGACGCTCGAGTATCTCAAGACGCGCCAGCAGTTCGGTGTGCCGATCGGCAAGTTCCAGGCCCTGCAGCATCGCATGGTGGACATGCTGATCCAATACGAGCAGGCGAAGTCGATGGCGTGTCTGGCAGCGGTGAAGGTCGACTCGCCGGACCCTCTCGAACGCAAGCGTGCAGTGTCTGCGGCGAAGGAGCTGATCGGCCGCGCCGGCCGCTATGTCGGCCAGCAAGCGATCCAGCTGCACGGCGGCATGGGCATGACCGAGGAGTTCGACGTTGGCCACTACTTCAAGCGGCTGACCGCGATCGACACGACGTTCGGCGACAGCGATTTTCATCTGGCGCGATTCGCCACCGCGGAGGGCACCGAAGAGCAGCAGCAGCCGTCCCTGGCGCCGGCCAAGTCGCGCTGGAAGCAGTTGGTGTGATTTTTATTCAGTCGTCGGCAAGGCCACACGAATGCAGGTCGAATCGGTTCTGGACGTGAACAGCCTCGTTCGCCGCTGGCGGGAGCTCGCCAGCGCCCCGGATAGCCCTGACTACTACGAACTGAACGAGTTCGGTGAGGTGATCATGAGCCCGCGACCGACCAACGATCACCAGCGCATCGTGACTGCGGTGACATCGGCACTGAATCAGCAGCTGGGACCAGAAGCGGTGCACGAGGTCTCGGTCATGACCGATCGCGGAATCAGGGTTCCCGATGTGGTCTGGATGAATGCGGAGCGCTGGGCACAAGTCAAGGGAAAGACTCCGCTGCCCTTTGTCCCGGACGTTTGCGTGGAAGTATTGTCACCCGGCAATACGAAGGAAGAGGTGACCATGAAGGCGAACGCCTATCTGAGAGGCGGGGCGAGCGAAGTGATCGTCGTCGGCCTGCGTGGCGAAGTCGAATTCTTTGGAACGGAAGGCAAGCGCGCGGCGAGTGCGCTCGGCATCCAACTGACGCTTCCGGCGAGCTTGTTCTAGCGGCTCATCATCTGCGAGGCGTTAGCCGACGTCGCGCTCTTCGACAGCGGCGCGAGCGGCAAAGCGCTACGGTTCACGGGACTTGTTAGTGCGATTCCCGAAGTATGCGGATTGGGTGATTGGGGCCCCATACAATATAGCGATAGCCGTGTTGTGCCTTGCTACGCTGGGAGCATGTGCGCACACGCGGCATGTCCATTGGACTGAAGATGTGCGATTGTCCGATGGTCGGACCATGGTCGTACGTAGAACAGAAGAATATAGGCGCGTCACAGATCCGGGCGCCGGCTTCCGGACCGGCTGGCTTTTCAAGAGGGCAAGCATCGCGACTGTGGCGCCTGCTCCGATTTCACCCAAGGCTTCCTGGGAAGGAAGCGTTTCGCCTCTGGTTCTCGATATTCAGCCGGATGGAATCACTTACCTGGTGTGCGACCTCGCGACAGGATCGGCGAGGATCGAGTGGAAAGTGCCCAGGCACGAGTTCTATGTCGTATTCCGTTTGGTCGATTCGACCTGGAATCGAATCTCCCTATCCGAGCTACCCCTCCCGGTGCAACCCAATCTCGTTCCCAACGGGGAGTTACTCGCCGAGCGTGGAATTCGGTCAGGAACTCACGTTGATTTAAATTCAAAGCTCAAGGACAAGTTGAGCTCCGCACTTCCTCCGTCTGTCGATTGAGGACCATAGTGCGGCGCCCACCGCCGAAGCAAAGCAATTGGCGATCTGCAGCGGGAGGGTAGTTGCACTCACCAGCCAAGAGGACGGTGCCCGGGCCCGATGCACACGGCGTGCCAGCGCACAGCTACCGCGCAGCCCGGAACACCACCGGAAATCTCACCGAGAATTCGCGCGAGCGCAGCTCTTCGGGCACATCAGGAAAACGGGTGGCGCGCGCGAGTGCGAGCGCCTGCTCGTCGAGCGCAGGCGAGCCGCTGCTTTCGCCGACCACGATGCTGCGCACCCAGCCGCCCTCGGCGTAGCGGACCTCGACCTGAGTGGTCAGATCGGTGTTGGTCTCGCTCGCGCCAGCGGGCTGCGGTAACACTTGCGAACCGGCGCGCTGAATTTCCTTGGTGAGGCGTTCGAGCGCAGCATCGGGCCTCGTGGCGGCCTGCGGCGTGGGTGCAGGTGCGGGTGCAACTGCTGCGACCTGCGCAGGCGGCTCCGTCTTGCGTGCAGACGGCAGCGGGCGAGGCGGCTTGCTCGCAGGCTTCGAAGCCGTATGCGGCACGCTGGTGCGCGGCGCGGATTCGCGCTCCTTCGCCTGCGGTTTGGTGCTCGGTTCCGCCTGCGCAGTTGTGGCCGCACTGGGCGCCGGTTTGCTCTTCACCGCTTTGTCTTCACTGGGCGGCGCGGGAGGGGTTGTTGCTGTGGATGTGGCAGCAGGCGCACTCTTATCCGGCGCTTGCGATGCAGCCGACGTATCCGGGCCGGTAGCAGGGAACTGTCTCGGCTTCGAGATCAACGACTCGGTTGGAGCCGGCGTCTCCGGAAGAACAGCCTGAGGCTCAGCCGTTCCGCTGGGCGCTTGTTCCGGTGCAGCGGGAGCTGACGCATTGCTCGGTTTGGTCGAAGCTTCCCCTGCTATGTCCTTGGGCTTGGATGCCGTAGGTGAAGCAGGCTTGCTTGCGGCCGCCGATAGCCTCTCGTCGCGCACAGCCGGTGGTGGCGTCGGCGGGGCAGCGGGCTTCGAGGCTTCGGATGTAGATCCCTTCGGCCTCGGGCTCGACGGCTCGCTGGTCGCCGTCGTCGTCTGAGGCGGTGAAGCAGGCTTGCTGGCTGGCCGCGCGGGTTTATCCTCGTTCGTTGCGCGTGACTGCGGTTGAGCGGCGGCGGGCTTCGCGGTGTCAGAAGCAGATTCCGTCGACTTTGGGCTCGACGCGGGACTGGCCGTAGCGGCTTGTGGAGTTACAGCCGGCTTGCTGGGTGGGACGGCTGCGCTTTCGGTGATCGCGCGTGCCGTTGCGGTGACCTCCGGATTCGGCTGCGAGGAAGCCGCGACGGCCTTCTTCGGCGTCTTTGCCACCTTCGTTACTCGCGGAAAACGCTTCATGTAACTCTCGCGCGCGGCCGCGTCGATCTGGGCACGGTGCTCTTCCAGCCACGCTTTGGCCTCGTCCAGCGCAGGGCCCTTGTAGCGATAGCTTCCGCAGCGGGCGTTGAAGTCTGCCACCATCGCGTTGAACTGCTCGACCTCTTCGCGCTCGTAGCGGTCGAGCAACGGCCGGACCGCGTCGACGCGGACCAGCTGTGCCAGGCAATAGCGCAGCTGCTCGTCCGAAAACATGTTGCCCTTTCCGGCCGGCGGAAGGGCTTCGTCCTCCGTGAGCGGGATCGGCGCCGCTTCGATGGGATGGGACGCGGAGCCAGGCGGAGCGGGTTCCTGGGCGGCGGCGGTGCCCAGTAGCAGCGCAGCCACAGCCAGCATCTTCCAGCGGACGGACATCGAGATCATGCGAAAGAGACTCATATTCATGTTGTCGGCTATCGCCTACGGTGGGTCACAGAAAGGGCTTGAGTCTATGTGCCACCCCCTGCAGGTCCGCAGCCGAGCCAATGCGGAAAGGCTATGCCCCGATCCTGCAGGAGTCAATGGCAGCCGTGCCATAGTCATCGACCGGTCACTCGCGTCGGACGGCACGGAGTCGTGCCGTGCCCGCTCGCCGGGCGCTGCGCATCCGGTTACACTTGCCGCTGCCTTAAGTCTGGCCGATGCAACAGCACTCGCACAACTCTCAACGGCACGGATGAGCTGGATCTGAATGGATAGACCGAGAATTTACTGGGAAGATTTCACGCCCGGCGATACCGCCCCGATTGGGGAGAAGATCATGGAGCAGGCCGAGATGATCGCCTTCGCCAGGGACTACGACCCGCAGCCGTTTCACATCGATGCAGAGGCGGCGCGGCAATCCATGTACGGGGGGCTGATCGCGAGCGGTTGGCACACCGTCGCGCTGGTTATGCGCATGATGGTGGACTCGTATCTCAATGCCTCCGCGAGCCTTGGCTCGCCGGGTGTGGACCATGTGCGTTGGCTCAAGCCGGTGCGGCCCGGCGATGTCATCCGCGCCACGCGCACGGTGCTGGAAACGCGGCCCTCCGACAGCCGGCCCGAGATGGGGCTGGTGAAGACCAGATGGGAGGTGTTCAACCAGAGCGACGAGCTGGTCATGACCATGGAGGGGTATGGGATGTTCGAGCGACGTCAGCCCGGGAAGGCCGCATAAGATGCTGGTCCGGCTCAATCACAAGGTACACGTGCTGTTCCGGCGCCAGGATATCGACATGGTCAAGCTGGAAGGCAAGGTGGTCGTCGTGCTGGATGTGCTGTTCGCCACCTCCACGATGGTCACGGCGCTCGGACATGGCGCGTCGCGCGTGATTCCCACCTTGAACGAGGAAGATGCGCGACAGGTGGCGCGCACTTTGGGCCACGGCTCGTATGTGCTGTCGGGCGAGCTGTTCGCCGAGCTGATTGACGGTTTCGCATCGCCGATGCCGCTGGCGCTGGTCGAGCACGGCGTGAAGAACAAGACCGTCGTGTATGCCACCACCAACGGCACCGTAGCGCTGAGAGACGCTTCCGCCGCCGAGCACGTGTTCGCGGGCGCGCTGCTCAATGCGCCGGCCGTGGTCGCGCACATCGGGCAACAGCACGCCGATGCCACCATCGTGATCGTGTGCTCCGGCTCGATGGGTAATCCCAACCTCGAAGACATGTACGGCGCCGGCTATTTCGTCGATTTGATCGCGCACGCGATGGGTGAGAAGCGCGACTTCTCGGATGCAGCGATCGCTGCGCGCGCGCTGTTCCGCAGCGAAACCGCGCAGAGTACGCTGCTGCGCTCGCGCGTGGGCCAGCTCATGCAGGAGCGCGGGCACACGCACGAAGTGGAATATGCAGCGCAGCTCGGGAAGCTGGATGTGGTGCCAAAGCTGGTCGATGGCGTGCTGAAACCGGTCTAAGCCAGACAGATAACGCAAAGGCGCAAGAAAGCGCAAAGGACGCAAAGAAGAGCGCGAATCCGCAGGGAAATCGATCAGGCCGGGACTGACGGTCCAGCTCAACAATTTCATTTTGCGACCTTCGCGCACTTTTGCGCACCTTTTGCGTCTTCTTTTCGGTGCAACAGAGAGTGGCGAGCATGGATATCACCAAATACCTGCCCAAAGACCTGTTCAAAGGCAAGACCGTCTTCATCACCGGCGGCGGCAGCGGCATCAATCTGGGCGTGGGTAAAGCATTTGCCGCGCTCGGTGCGAACATCGGCATCTGCGGGCGCACGCGCGAGAGGCTGGATGCAGCGGCCAGTCAATTGCGCGCTCTCGGCGCCAAGGTCGTCGCGGAAGTCGCCGATGTACGCGACTATCAAGCGCTGCAAGCTGCGCTGGAGAAATCCCGCAGCGAGCTTGGCCCGGTCGATGTGCTGGTGTGCGGTGCGGCGGGCAACTTTCCGATCCCGGCCGAGAAGCTCTCGCCCAACGGCTTCAAGTCCGTGATCGATATCGACCTGCTCGGTTCCTTCAACGCCTGCCGCGCAGGCTTCGACCAGCTCAGCGCCACTCGCGGCTCGATCATCTTCATCTCCGCCGGCATGTCGTATGTTCCTTATCCATATCAGGTGCACGTCGGGGCGGCCAAGGCCGGCATCGACAATATGATGCGCAACCTCGCTTTGGAGTGGGGCAAGCACGGCATCCGCTGCAACAGCATCGTGCCCGGACCGATCGCGAACACCGAAGGCATGCGCAGGCTGGGCGGGGATGCGCCCACTTGGGCCGGGTCCAAGGCCGTGCCGCTCGGACGCTTCGGCGCCGTCGAAGACATCGCGCACGCGGCGGCGTTTCTGGCATCGCCGCTGGCGTCCTTCGTCACCGGCACTGTGCTGGTGGTGGACGGAGGTCAGAACCTTGCCGGATCGACGTCGTTCGCGGCTGCGATCGAAGCGATGCAGGCGCAGCAGTAGCTGCGCCGTGAGGCGTGCAGCGTCTGACGTGAAGCGTGCAGACGCACCCCAGGTACTGATGAGCCAGAGATTCGAACCACGACGCACGCACCACGACTCACCAAATCACGATTCATGACGCACGATGTTCAATCACGCCTACGCCGAGCTTCCCGATGGCATGCGCCTGCACTATGCGGAGGCGGGCAGCGGACCGCTGATGCTGTTCGTGCACGGTTTCCCGGAATTCTGGTACGAATGGAAGGATCAGCTCGCGGAGTTCTCGAGCGACCACCGCGCGGTCGCGCTCGATATGCGCGGATACAACCTGTCGTCCAAGCCACAGCGGGTCGAGGACTACCGTGCGAAGCATCTGGTCGAAGACCTGCGGCTGCTCATCGACCATCTAGGCGGGCGCCCGTGCGTGATGGTGGCGCATGACTGGGGCGGCGCGGTCGCGTGGAGCTTCGCCGCAGCGCATCCCGAGTATCTGCGCAAGCTCGTCATCATCAACGCTCCGCACCCGATGCTGTTCGCGCGCGAGCTGGTGCGCAACCCCGCGCAGCAGAAGGCGAGCGCATACATGAATCTGTTTCGCGCCGACAAGGCCGAGCGCGTGCTGTCCGAAGATGGCTTTCGTCGGCTGGTCGCGATGACGGTGGATCAATGGGCGAGCGGGGATGGAGCGGACCAAGAGCGCGCCGCGTATCTTGCCGCGTGGTCGCAGCCTGGCGCACTCACTGGCGGTTTGAACTACTACCGCGCATCGCCTTTGCACCCGCCTGAGGATGAGGTGGCTGCGCAGAAGCTGTCACGGCTCGACGCGCAGAGGTTGCGCGTCGAGGTGCCTACGCTGGTGATCTGGGGGGAGCGCGACCAGGCGCTGCTGCCCGGCAATCTGGACGGCCTGGAGCAGCACGTCGCTGCGCTCACCGTGCATCGCGTTCCGGACGGCTCGCACTGGGTGGTGCATGAACGGCCGGAGTACGTGAATCGAATCATCCGACAGTTCCTATGATGAACGGGTGGCGAAGATGTCCTTGACCATCACGCAGTATCAGATCGATGCGTTCGCGCAGAACGTATTCGAAGGCAACCCGGCAGCGGTGTGCCCGGCTGAGACGGCGCGAACAGCCATTTCGAATATTGCGCGCACGCCTGAGGACTATTGAGGCGGTTTCCAGAGCGCCCCGCCGAAAACCACCGTAGACTGGCGACGCGGTCTTGGCATTGAACACGGCGCGGAAGCTGGCCGCAACAGCATACGAGAAGCGCCGGCGCGCGACGTTGCAGGCCAGGTCATACCAGGAGCACGTCAAAAGTTAAGGGGAGAGCATGTTCGATTGGTTACGCGCCTTGTCACCGCAGGAGCGCAAGACCTTGATCGCGGCATTCGGCGGTTGGTCGGTCGATGCGCTCGACTTCATGGTCTACACATTCATCATTCCCACCCTGATCGCAGCCTGGGGCATGAGCAAGGGGCAGGCCGGGCTGGTCGCGACCGCTTCGCTGATCCTGTCTGCGCTCGGCGGCTGGACGGCGGGCATACTCGCCGACCGCTACGGGCGCGTGAAGGTGCTGCAGATCACGATCATATGGTTTGCAGTGTGCACCTTCGCATGCGGCTTCACCAATTCATTCGAGCAGCTCTTGGTGTGTCGCGCGCTGCAGGGGCTGGGTTTCGGCGGAGAGTGGGCCGTGGGCTCGGTGCTGATCGGCGAGATGATCCGCCCCGAGCACCGCGGCAAGGCGGTGGGCACCGTGCAAAGCGGATGGGCCATCGGCTGGGCCGCGGCGGCGATCCTGTTCGCCATCAGCTTCTCGGTGCTGCCCGAACAGTTGGCTTGGCGCGCGATGTTCTGGGTCGGGCTGCTGCCTGCGCTGCTGGTGATCTACATTCGCCGCAACGTGCAGGACCCGGAAATCTTCCATGCGACGCGGGCCAAAGCCGAGCAGACCGGCGCGAGCTTCCTGGAGATTTTCTCGCCCGGGCTGCTGCACACCACCGTGCTGGCGAGTCTGCTGGCGACCGGACTGATGGCGACCTACTACGCCATCACCACCTGGGTGCCGACCTATCTCAAGACGGTGCGGCATCTGTCGGTGTTGGGCACTGGCTGGTATACGTTCGTCATCATTGCCGGATCATTTGTCGGTTACATGGTGTCCGCCTACTTGAACGATCACATCGGTCGGCGCAAGACGTTCATGCTGTTCGCGGTCTGCACCGGAGTGGTCGCCATCTCGTACACCTTCATCCCGATCAGCGATGCGGTGATGCTGGTGCTCGGCTTTCCGCTTGGCTTCTTCCTGTCGGGCAACTTCAGCGGTTTCGGGCCGTTCCTTACCGAGCTGTTGCCGAGCCGGGTGCGTGGATCGGGGCAGGGCTTTATCTACAATTTCGGCCGCGGCTTCGGCGCGTTTGCACCGCCTGTGGTCGGCTATCTGAGTAACGCGATGTCGCTCGCCGAGGCGATCGGGTTGGTTACCGGCGGCGCCCTGACGCTTTCGCTGCTGGCGCTTGCGCTGCTGCCGGAGACGCGCGGCAAGGCGCTGCTGGTCTACGACTGAGGTCGTACCTCACGTTTACTCAGGCTTTCGTCATGCGGGCATTTTTCTACACGCGAAGCAGCATCGATTGCACGGTGGTGTTAGAATATTCTGATCTTTTACCGATGCTGCTGCAAACTCCGCGGCAAGCCCATTTTATGAGCACCGAGCCACCGCAATCGCCTGATTTATTGGTTGTAACAGTCCCGGTCGCGCAAGAGCACACAGCCGCGATCAATCAGCTGGCCGAAGATTCCAACTGGCCGGTTCCCGTAGTCGAGCAGATGTATCTGCATGAGCTCTCCGAGCTCAAGAAAGAAGCAACGATAGACACCTACCTCGGCCTCCTGGCCGAGCGCAAAGTGCGTGCAACGTTGCGACAAATGCCGCGCCGAGCGCGCTGATCGTTGCGCGTACCGCACGCGTGTGCTCACTCGATCTGAGTGCAAGCACTGCGTCGCTTGAACAATGGGCCTGGATTTTTCGGTCTGCGAAACTCCGGGCCCGCCTTCTGTTCTTCAATCTCTAGCTAACCCGAGCGGCCTGGCCGTCAGCTCGCGGCCGCGAGCTCACCTCACACCGAAGCGCCTGATGCGTGCCGGTCTTGTCGGTGCACGGGACGTCCATCGCACCGAAATTCTGAAAGTGTTCGCAAAACTCATGAAGAAATGCAGAAGACTGCGGCGTTCCGGCAAGTCGATAAGCCCGTCGTCATGAATGGGGCGCGATCCTTGCGTGAAGCTGACCCGCTCATCGAGCGCTAGCCGCTCGCGCGGCTACTTGAAGCCGACAGGACCGCTGCTGAGACAGGCGCCACCGTAGACCGCTTGCTCAACATCCTCTTGCAGCTCGATGACCCTTCGGACCAATAGCGTCGTGTCCGAGAACGCCACGGCATGCCAGACGTCGTGGTAGCGGACCAAGAAGCGGTTGACGCCATCCGCGAAGACGTAGTCGACATTCTCCGGAGCGAACACTTCTCCCAGCCGTTCGAGCAACTCGCACGCCTTGCTGACCGAGTCGGAATCGACAAAAGTGCCCGGGGACGACAGCTTCGTCATGCACCGAGCGGGCGCGGGCCCACGCTGCTGGCCCGCCAACCGGTACGCGTGTTCAGGACATTCCTCCGCAACCGAGGTGGCACTGCGATTTTGCCTGCGTTGCGTTACACCTTTGCGACGCTGAGCGCGGGCCCTGGGCCTGGCAGGTTCCCCCTGACGCCAGGATCGCAGGCGGGCCTAGAACCTATCTCAAAATCCCCCACGCACGCGCGGGAGACTGAGATAGGTTCTAGTAACGGTGAAAGCTGCGCGCGGCGTGCAAGGAGTGCATGCCGTGAAAGCGATGATGGTGGTGGAAGCCTCGTCCGGGCGCGGCGACGAATCCGATCGGGTACGCCGGTACACCCCACCAGGGATAGCAGTCGCCCCACGCATAGTCGCAGCCGCCGCTCATCGCCATCGGCGGGGCGGCATACTGCACGACCGGAGGCGGCTGATAGCTGGCGCGCTCGACCTCGCGCTCGAGCTGCCGAACCCGTTCGGACAGCAGCTGTACTTCAGCCTGCTGGGCTCTTTCCCGGGCAGCATTGGCGTCGGCGCGCGCGGCAGCGCTCCGCGGAGTTTCACTGACCACACTGATGACCCGAACGCCGGGAGGCGGTGGCAGATCACTGAGGGTCACCCTTCCCGATGGGTCGACC
>Ga0335084_10006484_pt1 | contig 11630 bp, 10 predicted proteins | sample Lox_Sample_44_FD_206721 | JGI IMG/M metagenome (GOLD analysis project Ga0335084, IMG submission 206721) | Soil microbial communities from Loxahatchee National Wildlife Refuge, Florida, United States - Lox_Sample_4.4 | ecosystem: Environmental > Terrestrial > Soil > Wetlands | place: USA...
GCGACCTGGCGACAGCGCCGCGGCGATTGCCTCGATCTCGCGGACCACGTGGACCTCGAGCGCCGTCGTGCGTCCTCGCACTCTCACGCTCGCTCGCCCGACGCCCTCGATGCCGGAAAGGTCGACGGCAGCGTACTCGCGTACCGCCGACGAGAGCACCAGGGGCGCATGAAACTCCTTGGTGAGCTCTTGCAGCCGGCTCGCGGTGTTGACCGTGTTCCCGGCAGCCGACAGCGTGCGCACGTCCTTGTAGCCGAACTCGCCGATCACCACCCGGCCCGCGTCGATCCCGATGCCGAAGTCAAACGCCTTGAAGCCGTCCCGCTCGAGCCCCTGATTGAGGCGCGCCATTTCTCGCGAGATGTCCGCTGCGGCGGCGAGCGCCTGCCGACACGCGCGGCGCGGATCCGCCTCCTGGCCGAAGATCGCCATCACGCCATCGCCGATGAACTGGTTCGCAATGCCGCCGTTCCTGCGCACGGCCATGCCCACGGTCTCGAAGTACCGGTTCAGCACATACACCAGGTCGAACGGGAGATAGCCCTCGGAGCGCCCAGTCCAGCCGCGCAGATCGATGAACAGGATCGCGACTTCGCGCTCGACGCCGAAGGATACGTCGACGGCGCCTTCGGCGCGCCCGACCGGCCGAGCGAGCTCGACCAGCGGCACGACCGCGAGGTCCGCGCTCGGCCGAAGCTGGCACGCGAGCCGGACCTTCTCCGGTGCGCCGATCCGCGCGAGTGTGCGCTGCTCGTCCGTCCCAGGACGAGGAAGCTCCCCTGCCGCGCTCGCAATGCGCACGCGACAGGTCGAGCACCGGCCGCGCCCCCCACACACGGAGGTATGGGGGATTCCCGCCATGCGGCTCGCTTCGAGAACGCTGAAGCCCTGCGGCACGGTCACCGCGTGGCCGCCCGGGTAGTGCACCGTAAAGTGCGCGTGCCGCAGACGTTCCATTGCGTTTCGAATCACCATCGCACCGACGAGCCCCCCCAATACGCAGGCGTAGGCCCATTCGAACGCAGACTCCATCGCCTTGAGGGTGTCACGTTCGCGCGAGGTCAGCGTGAAGAGCGGCGCCATGTGCTCATCGAACCACATCCGGTCACGGGCGAGCAGCACGAGCTCGCGCCCGATGCTCCAGAAGCCGAGGAGCGCGAGCCCCGGGAGCGCGATTGCGAGCACCAGCAACAGCGTCCGGTAGCGCGGGTACCAGCCGCGGTAGCGCAGCAGGAAGTGCAGTCCCAGGCAACCGTGCGCCCACACCACGCCCAGCATCGCCGCCTGCCGCAGACCCTGCGCCGGCTGCCACAGGTTCCACACGACCCGAGCGTAGCTGTCGGTCTGGCCATAGAGCTCGAAGGCGACTCTGGTGTTCTTGACGTGGTCCAGCAGCAATAGCGGGATCGCCAGGCCAAATGCCATCTGCACCAGCTCCCGAACTGGAATACGCAGCGTTCTTCGCCGGTAGGCAGCGTAGAGGCCAAGCGCAAAATGGACGAGCAGTGCCCCGTAGAGGAAGAACGTCGAGACCGGGTTGCGCCACGTCCCGAGAAAGACCCGGCGCGCCTCCTCCGCCGCCTGCAGCGAGATGACGCCGGCGGTGTGGTTCGCGAGGTGAGTGAACACGTAAGCGAACAGAATCAGGCCCGAGGTCAGTCGAACCTGACGGATCGTGATTGTTGGTATTTGCATGGGAGAACGGTATGGCGTCCCTCTGCCTAGACCGAAAGACCCCGCGCCCTATTCCCGGGCCAGCTTCTGCGCCGGCACGCGCCGCGACGCCGCGCCTCGAGGCCGGGGATGAGCCCCGTGCCACGGTCGAGCGCTCGACGCCGATGGCCCGCGAGGGACCTTCCGGCTTCGGCCTGCGAAAGGTCGCGCTGCTCGCAGGGCTTGAGCACCATCGGCTTGATGAGCTCGCAGCACGTTGCGCTTGGCGCACCTACCGCGCCGGCCAGAGCGTCATTTCGCGGGCATCGAGAGACCGCGACGTGTACCTGATCGTCTCAGGTACGGTGCGCGTGACCACCTACGCCCTCTCCGGACGACAGACGACTTTCCGTGACGTCGGGGAGGGCGACTCCTTTGGCGAGCTCGCTGCGATCGACGGGAGTCCTCGTTCAGCAGACGTCGTCGCGATCAACGAGGCGCTCCTCGCGTCGATGACCCCCGGCGTCTTCCGGAATCTGCTGCGCGACAAGCCCGCGGTCGCCGAGCGCGTCCTCGCGCGCATGTGCGGCCTGGTCCGTCAACTCTCCGAACGCCTGGTGGACCTGAGCACCCTGGACGTACAGACCCGGCTCAGCAGCGAGCTCCTCAAGCTCGCCCGCGGGGGCCGTGTCGAGGGGAACGTCGCGATCATCGATCCGGCGCCGAAGCACGCCGACCTCGCGAGCCAGGTCAGCACGTATCGCGAGCAGGTGACGCGCGAGCTCTCGGCCCTCGCGAGAGCCGGTGTCCTCGAGCGCACGGGCCGCGCGCTCGTCGTGCGCGACCTCGCGCGCCTGGCCGCGGCGGCGCGCGAGCGCGCGTGAGGCGCGCGCCTGGCCGCTCCGCACCGAATCCCGCTTCGATTTCGAATACGCAAACGCGCTCCTCCCGCAGGGAGGATCACGCTCGCGCGTGTGCATGATGTGCGCACGCGGGGCGACACCGGTCAGGATTCGAAGCGCGTCCCGGGCGGGTCCGCCCGGGACGCGCTTCGACGACAGGCGTCGATAGCGTCGCCCGTCTTACGGCGCAAAGTAGTAGGTGCGGGCCGGATCGTTGATGAGGCCGTAGGACGCCGCCGGTGCGCTCTCCTGCCCGGGCACGGGCGCGAAGCTCGTCCGATCGTCGGACCTGGTTCCCATCGGCGCGGACATGCCGTCGCCCCGGTCGGCGGCGGTCGTGTCCGCGAACGCGATGCCGTTGAGGGCGGTCAGTGCGAGTACAGCGATTGCGAGTTGCCGTTTCATGGTTGCTACTCCTTCATGCGAAAGACTCGTTGAATGGATCGATGACTCGCTCGCGACGTTGACGGCGCGGGTTTCGTCATCGGCCGATTGCACCGGCCTCGGCGTGCAGTGCGCAAGGTGCGCGACACTCGCCGAAAGCGATGCGCTCCGGGGGCGGTCGTTTGCGACGACCTTGGTGCGACGATCGAAATCGACCGGCTCCCGAGGTGTGGTCAGCTTAGGAGGCGACCGGCGCAGCGGAAGTGCGCTAGCGCACCGGCGCCGGGCGCCTTCCCGACGAAAACGAACGAAGGCGGTCAAGGATTTGAGCGTGAGAAGCGAGCCCTCGCTGCTGGCCGCGCCGCCACCCGCCGGAGGAACTTGTGCCGGCGACCCTGCCCGGCCTACGCCAAATGGCCGACCGACGGTCTATTCAAACGGCCCCGGGTCGGGCTCAGAATCGATCCGTCATCCTCGCCCGCCGTGCGCAACGGCCGGCCACCGGGAATGCACATGGACCGTCGATCGCTGTGCGCGCTGCCGACCTTCGGCGCGCTGCTTCTTCTACTCTGCGCACCGACCTTCGCGCAGAGCGACCCGTTGGCGCTGCAGCAGCAGGCGGTCCGCCGTATTGACGGCTTCGTGGAGTCGTTCCGCAAGACCGGCGACACGCGTTCGCGGCTGGGAGACCTCGCGCTCGCCGAGCGGGAGCTGGCGGCGAGCAATCAGATGCTGGCGGCCCGCGGGGACTGGAACACGCTCGCGTTTGGTCTGATCAAGCAGGGACACATCCAGCGGATGCAGGGGAACTGGGCGTCCGCGATCGCCCTGTATCGCCAGGCTGGCGAAGCGGCGCGGCGCGCAGGTAACGCGGTCCACCAGGCGGACGCGCTTGCCTGGAGCGCCCTCGCGGAGTCGTCGCGCAACAATCTCGGCCAGGCGTCCGCGGATGCCACGCAGGCCGTGCGCCTCGCCGAGCCGACGGGCGACAAGGATCTGCTGGCTCGCGCACTAGATATCTTGGGCACCGTCCAGACCGGCCAGCGCGATCTCGCGGCCGCATCCGACACGCTCAATCGCGAGGTCGAGATCGCCGCGCAGGCCAAGGATCCAATGACGCCCTACTTCGCGTACCTCAACCGCTCGGACGTCTATCTCAAGATCGCCGAGAAGTGCGACTTCCAGCGCGAGTTCGAGCCCTGCTACCGGGCGCTCGACCGCTCACGCGCGGATCTCGAGCAGGCGCTCGCCATCGCCCGCAACCAGGGATTCCCCGCGCTCGCCCGGCAGACCGAGCAGTTCATCGCGAACGTCGAGACGCGTCGCGGGCTCATCAAGTCGCAGGAAAGCATGCACCAGGTGGTGCAGAAGTCCGGCGTGTTCCGTCCGACGAGGCCGAGCGACGTGCTGGTGACCGAGAAGTTCATCGCACCGCCGGGGGAGATCCCGCCGATGCTGACGCAGGTCTACCAGGCCTCCAAGCGCATGGAGCGCGAGGCGGGCGGCTTCGCGGACGTGGTCGAAGCGCGGAGCCTCTACGTCGAGGGTCTGATGAACGAGATGCGCGGTAACAACGACGCGGCGCTCGGTTTCTATCTGAAGGCCGTCGACACGCTGGAGCGCGATCGCCGCGCGCTCCGCGACGAGCGCAGCCGCGGCTCGTTCCTGGAGGACCGGATCGGGTTCTACTATGCGCCGGTCCAGCAGCTGCTCGAGCGCCGCCGCTATGCCGAGGCGTTCGAGTTGCTCGAGCGCTCACGCTCGCGCGCCATGGCTGACCTGCTGGCGAGCCGCAATCTCGGCCTCGCCCGGCCCGAGGAGCAGAAGCTCTACGCCGAGTCGATTGCGCTGCGGACGCGCATCGCCGCTTCGCAGAGCGAGCTGTTCGAGCTCGCGGCCGCGCCCGACGCCGCCAAGAATGGCCAGCGCCTCGCGGCGCTGCAGGGCCAGATCCGCACGATGGAATCCGACCAGCAGAAGCTCGCGGGCCGCATCGCGACCGAGGCGCCGCGGCTGCAGGAGCTCGTGGTGTCGGAGCCGGCGACGCTCAAGGCATTGCAGCAATCGATGCGCGAGGAGCGCTACGAGGTGCTGCAGTACCTCGTCCTCGAGCACGCGGTCATCGTCTGGCACATCGCCGCCGACGGCGTGTTCGTGCGCAACGTGTTCCTGCCGCGCACCGAGGTCATTACGAAGGTGCGCGCGCTGCAGAAAAGCCTCGCCGACCGCAACGCGAAGTTCGACGAGACGGCGGCGCGCGAACTGTTCCTGTTCCTGGTCCAGCCCGCGCTCGCGCGCATCCGCAGCGAACGGCTCGTGATCATCCCGCACGAGGACCTCGGCACCATCCCGTTCCAGGCGCTGCTCGATCCGTCCGACGGCCGGTTCCTCGGCGAGCGGTTCCAGATCTCCTATGCGCCCAGCGCCTCGGTGCTGCTCGCGCTGCGGCGCTCGCCCGGGCTCGCCGGCGGGCGGCTGCTCGCGGTCGCCGATCCGGGGATCACCGCGGCGCGACCCGAGGTCGAGGCGATCGCGAAACTCTTCCCCGGCCGCAGCAAGGTGGTGGCGGACGAGCTCGCCCGCGAAGCGGACGTCAAGACCTGGGTTCGCGACTTCGACGTCGTCCATCTCTCGGTGCACGGCAAGTTCGACGCCGCCGAGCCGATGCTCTCGTACCTGAACCTCGGGCGCGGCGGCGGCGACGACGGCCGGCTTACCGCGGTGGAGATGTTCGGCCTCCCGCTCGACAAGAGCCGGCTCGTGGTGCTCTCGGCCTGCGAGACCGGCCGCGCCGAGGCGACGCACGGCAACGAGACGCTCGGCATGGTCCGCGCTCTGATCTACGCGGGCGCAGGGACGCTCGTGCTCTCGTATTGGGAGGTCGATTCGGCCGCGACGGCGCTCTGGATGCAGACGTTCTACGAGGCGGCGCAGTCGCGCCCGGTGCCGGAGGCGGCGCGGACGGCGCTTGCACGGGTGAAGGCTAGACCTGAGTTCAGCCATCCCTACTACTGGGCGGCGTTCACGATGATCGGCCGGTGAGCGAGGGCCGGATGTCGGACCTGCTGCAGAAGCTGAACGAGAACATCAAGTCACTGGGCGGCGACTGGGGCAAGTACACCGTCGTCGGCAGCTTCCTGCTGTACGTGGTCGGCTACCTCACGCTGCGCTTCCATCTCACCGCGATAGGGATCGGCACCGATCTCGCGGTGCTCGACGAGCGCTATCTCTTCACCGGTGCGCGCTTCCTCGTCTACCTCGTCTCGAGCGTGCCCAACATCGTGCTCGCCGGCCTGCCGCTCGCGGCGCTCGCATGGGGCGTTTACCGGCTCCTGCCGGAGCGCGCGCGGGCAAGCGTGTGCGCGTGGGTCCTGCGTCCCGCGCGGCTTACGCTCCTCGGGATCCTGTTCGCCGTGTTGATGATCCAGTTCGTCATGCGGCAATGCTTTTTCCTGAGCGACCTGCTGCTCGCCCGCAGCCTGCCGGCGGAGCCGGCATGGCTCGTGGAGCTGATGCTCGACGGCCGGTTTATGCCGCTCTACTTCAGCGCGCTCGTTGCGGCCTGCGCCGTGCCGATCGCGATTCTCTCGGCGCTGCGCAACGCGCCCGTCGGCGGTTCGGGCGATGCGCTCGGGCGCGGGCTCCTCGCGTTCCTCGCGGCGGTGCAGGTGCTGCTGCTGCCGATCAACTACGGCGTGCTCATCGCCGACAAGACGCTCGCGCGCGTGGCTTGGCTGGGCGACCGGGCGCTCAAGGAGGGCGAGGAGGCGTGGCTCGTCTGGGAAGGCAAGGAAGGGGTGACCTTTCTCGTTCGCGATGGCGCGCTCAAGCGGCGGTCGCTCCTCACGTTGCAGCGGAGCAAGGTCGAAAAGCTGGAGATCGTCGGCTTCGATCGCATCCTGCCGACGCTGTTCGGCGCAAAGTAAAGGAGCAGGACATGATGCGGCAGGTCGCGCAGATACTCGGAGTGCTTGCGCTCCTCGCGTTCGCCCCGGCGGTGCACGCGGAGACGATGGTCGAGAAGCTCCTGCGGGTTTCGGGCCTAACCGCTTCGCCGGCGGAGATGCGCGGACCGGGCGACGAGCCCGATCCAGGAGACATCTGGGTCGCGAGCCCCGGCAGCGCGCCGGCCGCACTGACTAGCGGCGGCGGTTACCGCTCGCCCGTCTTCTCGCCCGACGGCAGCGTTTTCGCGCTCAGGGGCGACGCGGTGGTTCGCGTCGCGCCCGGCAGCGTTGCGACCCTCCAGAAGGTGTCCGGCGCGTTGAAGCTCGTCGGCTTCGACGGCAGGAACGCGGACGAGATCGTCGTCCTCCTCGACAGCGGCGGCGCGGGCTCGCCGCTGGGCGTGCTGTCCCTGAAGACCGGAAAGATGGTGCCGCTGCCGTACGACGCGAAGTCCGACGGCGAGCGGCGCATGCTCGTGCAGATCCGCGGGCAGGAGCGCGTCTACGGCGGCACGAGCGTATACGTCAAGACCGAAAGCAAGCGCGGTATGACGCGCGCGATCGAGTGGACCGACGTGTACCTGCGGCGAGGCAACCAGCCGCCGCAGAACGTCAGCGCATGCGACGGCGTGAGCTGCGGCCAGCCTGCGTTGTCGCCGGATGGGCGGCGTGTGGCATTTGTGAAGGCGGGTGGATAGGAGTGCTGCAGATTCACGGAGTCCTCTGAGCACCGCCTGTTCAAGGGCAATCGCGCCGAGCGGATTGTCACTATTACCCGATTCCGCCAGCGCATCGAGGCTAACCTGAAGTTAGGGAAATCCTGCTCCCGGAGAATCGCCATGAGAGGTCTTGCTTTGATCCTGTCGCTGCTCGCGGCGAGCCCGGCGGCGCTCGCGGATCGCTACATCTGGGTGAACGGGCAGCGCATGGCGCCGGCGCAGATCGTCTACCTCGAGCGGCTGCGCTGCGGGCCGATCCCCGACGGGCGCTACTGGCTCGACGGCAGCGGGATCTGGGGTTACGCGGGGAACCCGCGGCCGCAGGGGCACATCTCCGACAACTGCCAGCGCGCGCAGGCGGGCGGCGGCGGGCAGGGGATGAATCGCCGCGGGCCGTTCGGCGACTACATGAGCAACGGGCAGTGCTCGTTCGTGAACGGGGTGCCGGTCGGGCGGTGCTGAGTTCGCGGCGCAGCGGCGGCGATGGCCGTACTCCGGGAGCCCCCCGAGTCGCGGGGCGCGCAGGCACCTGCCGGGTCAGCGGCGCGGTGCGAGCTGGCGAGCGACCCAGTCGAGCTTGTCCCTGAACTGCGCCTCGTCGGGCGGCCGCTTCCGCATCACCGGATTCGGCAGCTCGAAGAACGAACCGTCGGCCCTGACCGCGCGCCCGCCCCCGGTCTCCAGGTAGCAGTAGCCGACCCCGTCGAATGTCGCGCTCGCCGCCGTGCCGGCGAGCTTCGCCGCGATCTGGTGCGCGATGACCTCGCCGTGCGCGTGCGCGAACACTCCGGCTTTCGGGAGCGAAAGCGGCATGTCCGGCTTGTATCGTCCCGGGCAGCGGCACCGCCGTGACGTCGCCCGCCGCGTAAACGCGGCCCGCGGCCTCGGGCGCCTTCGCCTCCAGGGTCCGCGGATCCGCCGGTATCCGGCCGGACGCGTTGACGAGGCCGGCATCGCGCACCACTCTCGGTGCTTCGTGCGGCGGCACGGAGATCAGGAGGTCGAAGCCCACCTCGGAACCGTCCTCGAACACGATGCGCCGCGCCGCGGCGTCGACGCGCAGCGGTTTCTTCTGCGGATGGAACGCGATCGCGCGTTGGGCAAGCTCCGCCTTGATGTGGCTGCGCATTTCCGGGCCGGCGGTCGCCATCGGCGCGCCTTCCACCGTGTAGATCGCGATCCGCGCTTTACCGGCCACGCCGCGACGTTCGAAAGCATGGTGCAGGAGCATCGCCGCTTCGTACGGCGCGGGCGGGCACTTGAAAGGCGTCTTCGGAATGAGGATCGCGAGGTTGCCGCCCGCGAAGCCCTCGAGCACGGACCGCAGCCGCTCCGCGCCGGCCACGGTGTAGAACGTGTGCCCACTCTCGGCGAGCCCCGGAACGCCCGCTTCGCTCAGGTCGGCGCCGAGCGCGACCACGAGGTAATCCCACGCGAGCGCTTCCCCGCTCGTCGCGACCTTTCGGCTCGCGAGGTCGATCGCCATGAAGTCGGCCTGCAGGAAGGGCACGCCGGCGTCGAGCAGTGCGGGACGCGCCTGCGAGATCTGCTCGAACGTGCGCTCGCCGAGCATGATCCGGGTCTTCCCCGCTCCGACATAGAAGCGGGGCGTTCGGTCTACAACGACGATCGCGTGGTCCTTCGGCGCCAACCGGCGAAGCGCGTTCGCGGTGGCGATTCCGCCGAAGCCGCCGCCGAGGATGACCGTGGTCTGCGTGCTCATCTCGTTTCTCTCCGGGCGTGCGCCGCTCGGCCGTAACCTGTCGATGCTACTCCGGCGGTGCTTCGGTTACTGCTTACATCGCGATCGCGCCAGCCGCACCCGCGCGGGCCTCGCTGCGCTGCGGCGAAAACGGCCCGTGCCGAGCTCTCACAAAGACGCGCACCGCTCCCTATCCTTGGAGTAGATTGCTCGCGCAGCAAGATCGGGACAATTTGACGAATCAACCGCCGCGAAAGTTGCGCGGACCTTCAACTCGGGAGGAATTGTCATGATCGACAACCGTACTGCGCCGTATGCCGCGCTCGTGCTCCGCCTCTCCCTGGCATCGCTTTTCTTCGCTCACGTGTACCGGAAGTTCGCGATCATCGGCTTCGACAACTGGTGGAACACCCTGATCAAGCAGGGGTACGCCGACTGGATGCTTCACTACACGCTCGTCGCGGAGACCCTAGGCGCGGCTCTGCTCCTGCTCGGCGTCTACTCGCGATACGTGAGCCTCCTCGCGCTGCCGGTGCTGATCGCGGTCACCAACCACTGGGCGGTTCGCAAGGGATTCTGGTTCGGCGACGGCGGAGCGGAGTTCCCGCTCGCGTGGACCATGATGCTGGTCACACAGGTGCTGCTGGGCGATGGCGCGTACGCCCTGCGGGTGCCTGCGTTGCCATGGGAGCGGCGCTGGCTGCTCGGGGCACGGGCGGCGTGATCGTCCTCGAGTAAACGTGCCCTCGGAGCCTCGCGAGTGAGAGCCGAACGTCGCAATCGCTTCACCCTCGCGCTCTCGACCGCCCTTCTCCTCGCGCTCTCCGCTGCGGGTGCCTTCGCGCAAACGTCGCGCACGGTCAAGCTCGTCGTCCCGTATCCGCCGGCGAGCGGGCCCGACATCCTTTCGCGCCTGATGGCCGATCAGGTCGCACGCGCGCAGAGCGTGACGGTGGTGGTCGAGAACCGCCCGGGTGCCGGCACCACGATCGGGACCGAGGCGGTGGCGCGCGCGGTCCCCGACGGCAACACGGTGCTGCTGGCGGCGAATTCGTTCGTGGTGAATGCAGCGCTCAAGAAGGGCAACTACGACGTGTCGACGAGCTTCGAGCCGATCTGTCAGCTCGCTTCGACGCCGATCCTGATCGTGACCAGAGGCGACTCGCCCTACCTGGGGGTTGAGGATTTCATCACCGCCGCGCGCGCCAAGCCCGGCGAATTGTCGGTCGCGGGCTCGCCGGCCTCCTCGCTGCAGATCGCCTACGAGGTGTTCAAACGCGCCGCCAATGTCGATCTGACCTTCGTCCCGTTCGGCGGCACCGGCCCCGCGAACAACAACCTGATGGGCGGCCACGTCGCGGCGGTATCGGCCGACTATCCGACTACGGTTCCGCACCTGAGGTCCGGCACGCTGCGCGCGCTCGTCACCGCAGCGGCGAAGCGGATCGAGCCGTTGCCGACCGTGCCGACGTTTGCCGAGGCGGGGCTGGGCAAGTACGAGGATGAGATCTTCTACGGCCTGATGGCGCCGGCGAGAACGCCTCCCGACATGGTCAAGCAGCTCTCGAGCTGGTTCACCGACGCCATGAACGCCGCCGAGACGAAGCCGAAGCTCGCCAACCAAGGGTTGTTTGCATCGATCCGCTGCGGCAGCGACTTCGGCGCGCACCTGCGCGCGCTGGTCGACAACTACGGCCGGGTCATCCGCGAGGCGAACATCAAGGCGGAGTAACTTCTCAACCCGCCCTCAGGCCGCGGGCGGATCAGGCTATTGCGTGATGGCGATGGCCTGCCGCCATTGCTTCAGAAACGCCAGTCGCTTGGATGGGTCGGAAAACGGAGCGAGCAGGTCCGGTCCCAGGGGAATCGGTCTCACACTTTGGCCGAGCGATTTCGTTAGCGCGGCGGCCGAGTTGGCGCCCTCCACGTCGGCGCGCACTGCAGAAAGGTTGGCGCGGTCGGCGAGGACAGTTTGGCCGCGTCTGGACAATACGTAGTCGAGCCACAGTTTCGCTGCGTTGGGGTTGGCCGCCTTCTTGCCGATGAGCATGATGCGCGTCACGATCAGCGTGTAGTCGCTCGGATACACGTAACCTATGGCCGGGTCTCTTTTCGATTCCAGGTATGCGTAGGAGCCGAGAGCGTTATAGCCGATCAGGTCCTCGGCCCTGGCGACGCGCGTCAAAATCGCTTCGGTAGTCGGCACCAGGTGCGCACCAACGCCGCCCAGCGCCTTCATCAGCGGCCAGAACTCTCCCGATGCCCGCTCGTCCTGGGTTGCCAGGAGGAAACCGAGGCCCGATCTTTCGATGTCGTAGGTCAC
>Ga0335084_10006485_pt1 | contig 11630 bp, 9 predicted proteins | sample Lox_Sample_44_FD_206721 | JGI IMG/M metagenome (GOLD analysis project Ga0335084, IMG submission 206721) | Soil microbial communities from Loxahatchee National Wildlife Refuge, Florida, United States - Lox_Sample_4.4 | ecosystem: Environmental > Terrestrial > Soil > Wetlands | place: USA: Florida...
GCCGGACCGCTCGTTGAGCCGCTCGACCGCCGCGTACATGGCCTGGAGCGGCGAGTCGCCGGCGCCCGAGACCGAGCGCGGCGCTGCGGAGCGGCGCTTCGCCGACGGCCCGGCCACGATGCGCGCTCCGGCGCGGCCGTGCAGGCCGTCCGGCCAGACGCGCACCTGCATCCCGGCGCGGTAGAGCGCCAGCAGCACCCTGCCCATCTCGGCGGCGACCCGTTCCTCGGCGTAGGTCATCGTGCTTCCCGTTCGGGTCCGCTCCGTACGACGCGCCATGGCACTCCCGTCGAGTCGGGGTGAGCTGGATCAGTCGGGGAGCTGCTGCAGACCTCGAGCGCATCCTAGCGACCTGCCCTGACAGCGCCAGTTTCACGCAGGATCCGCTATCGCGGAGCGGCCAGGATGGAGGCCGTTCCGTCCGGCATGCGCCGCCGTGCCGCCCCCCACTCCGAACGGGGGCGCGGGAACCCGTCCCATACGGGAGGCCCGGGCGACCGTCGGCCCCCCTTGACCCACATCGGACCCCCACTAGCTTGTCTCGTATGTACGCGCGGTGGGGGAGCTTCGCAGTGGGGCTCGGGCTGGTCCTGGCGCCGCTGGCGCTCGGCTACCCCGCGCTCGGCGCGATCCTCCACGACGTCGCGGTCGGCCTGCTCGTCTGCATCGCCACGCTGGGCGCGCTCGACTGGCCGCCGCTCCGCTACGCGCTCGCCGCCCCGGCGCTCTGGCTCCTCTGGATCGGGCGCGGCGCGGGCGACCCGCGGGCCGCCGCTGCCGAGATCGCGGCGGGCGCGCTCCTGCTGCTCCTGGCGCCCGTCCCGAACGCTCGCCGCGCCGCGACGGTGGGGCCGGACCGGGCCGGCGCGCGCGTCTGACGGGGCGGCCCTGCGGCTCACGGCGCGCGCGCCGGCGTGAAGGGTACGGTCGTGGCGGCCTGCGGAGGCGCGCTCCGGCCACGCCGGGACTGCCGCCTCCTCTCGGGCGCCTTTGGCGTTTGCGAATCGCGATCGTCCGCCTAGGATGCGGGCGTGATCGCCGCCGCGCTGCTCTCCGCGTCTCTCGCCGCGGCGCCCGCGAGGGCCGCTCACGCGCCGGACCTGGTGGACGCGGTGACCCTGGTACCGGACGCCGTCGTGGACCTGCGCTACGCGACCCCGGACAACGTGACCGGGAGGCCGCTCTACCGCATCGCGCGCTGCCTGCTGCTGCGACCCGTCGCCGAGCGCCTCGCCCGCGCGGCGGACCGGCTCCGGGCGAAGGGCTTCCGCGTGCGCCTGTGGGACTGCTACCGGCCGCTCTCGGTGCAGCGTGCGCTGTGGGCAGCGTATCCGCGCCGCGGTTACGTGGCGGACCCGGACCACGGCGGGTCGCACCACAACCGCGGCGCGGCGGTGGACGTCGCCCTCGCCGCGGCGGACGGCGGCGAGGTGCCGCTCCCGACCGGCTTCGACGCCTTCGGCCCGGAGGCGCACGCGTGGGCGCCGGGCCTCTCCCGGGCGGCGCGCGCGAACCGCGACCGGCTGCGCCGCGCGATGGAGGCCGAGGGGTTCAAGGTGAACCCGATGGAGTGGTGGCACTTCGATGCGCCCGAGGCGGAGGGCGCGCCGCTGCTCGACGTGGCGATCGAGCCGGGGAGCTGAGCGCGGCCGCGGCCGCCGCGCCGCGAGGCGGCCCGTCCGCGGGCGCGCGGCGGCGAACCCCCGGCGGCCTCCGACACGGTTCGCGCTCCGTCAAGAGCCCTCGGCCGGGAGGCGTCGGCCGGGCGTGCTAGAACCGGGTTCGTGGCCATCGCGCCCGACCCGCTCGAAGCCCTCGCGCACCTGCCCGCCGAGGAGCAGCTCGCCGCGGCGATCCGGCGGCTCTCCGGCCCCCGGCCTGGCCCGCTCGCCGCGCTCGAGCCGGCGTCCGAGGGCGCCCACCCGCCGGGCCCGGGCCTGATCGACGGCCGCCTCCTGGAGGCCATCGCCGCTCGCGCCCTGGGCGGCGCCCGAGGTGCCGTCTTCACGCCCGAGCCGGAGGCGCGGATCCTCGCCGCGGCCGGCCTGGCCCATGCAGCCGCGCGGCGCGCCGGGCCGCCGGCCGCCGACGCGTTCGCCCTCCTGCTCGCGGGCCATCGCGAACCCGCTCTCGTGGCCGCGCTCGACGGCCTCGCCGTCCTCGATCCCGCCTGCGGCGGCGGAGCGCTGCTCGCCGCGGCGGAGCGGCTCGCCCGGGCCTGCGGCGGGCGCCTCTCCCTCCACGGGATCGACGTCGCGCCGCTCGCCGCCGGCGCGGCCGCGGCGCGCCTCTCCCTCCTCGGCGCCCGGGCGCACGTCGTCCGCGCGGACGCCCTCGCCGCGCCCTGGCCGGCGGCGGACCTGGTCCTCGCCAATCCGCCGTTCCTGCGCCACGAGGCGATCGGGCGCGCCGGGAAGGACGCCGCGGTCCGCGCCTCCGGGCTGTCGCGCCAGGCGGACCTCTCCGCCCACTTCGCGGCGCTGGCGCTGCGGCGCGCGCCCGTCGCGGCGCTGGTGTGGCCGCGGGCGCTCGACACCTCCCGATCGGCGGCGCCGCTGCTCGCCGACGCCGCCGCCCGCGGCGGCTTCGTGCTGCGGCTCCGCTCCCGCGCCGCCGGAAGCTTCGCGGCCTCCATCGACACGGCCCTCGCCGTCTGGGCGCGGGGCGCCCCCGGGCTGCCGCCGGGCGAGGCGCAGGTGCCGCTCGCGGCGCTCGCCGACGAGGACCTGGTCCGCCTCGCCCGCGGCGGCGCCTCGCCCCGCGTCGCGCTAAGGCGGCCGCCCGCCCCCGCCGCGCGGGGCGCCGCGCTCCGGCTCGGAGACGTCTGCGAGGTGCGGTTCGGCACCAAGACCGGCTGCAACGCCTTCTTCCACCTCCGCCCGCTCGGCGACGGCCGCTTCCTGTCGTCGCTCGCGGGCGAGGTGCGGCTCGCACCCGGCGACGTGGTCCCCGTCCTCGCCACGCTCAAGGAGGCGCGGGCGCCCGAGGTGGCGGAGCCGTCCCGCGTCCTCTTCCGGCCCGGCGCGGACGCCGGTCGCGCCGCGCGCGCGTACCTGCGGCTCGCCGAATCGTGCGGCGTGCACCTCCGGCCCACCTGCGCCGGGCGGAAGCCCTGGTGGCGGCTCGCCCCGGGCCGCGTGCCCGCGCCGGTCCTCTATCCGGCCAAGGTCGGCGCCCGCGCCTTCGCGGTGCTCAACACGGCCGGCCTCTGGGAGGACAAGAAGTTCCACGCGCTCTTCCCGCGCGCGCTCCCCGCCTGGCAGGTCGCGCTCCTGCTCTCGGCGACGCCGGTGCGGCTCGCCGTCGACGAGGGCGCGCGGCAGCTCACCGGCGCCCAGGCGATCGCCGACGTGGACTGCCGCGTCCTTTCCGCCGCGCCCTTCCCCTCGCCCGCGGCCGTCGCCGCGCTCGCGGGACCGCTCGCGGCGGTGCGCGCCGCGCTCGCGCGCGACCCGGTGACGACCGGCGTGGCGGCGATGCTCGCGCGGCCCGCGCAGCGGGAGCTCGACCTCCTCGCCGGCCGCGCCCTGGGGCTCTCCGCGGCCGCCGTCGAGCGCTCGCGGCGCGCGCTCGCCGCCCGCATCGCGGCGCGGCTCGAGCACGCGGCGGCGGTGCGGGCCGCGATCGGCGGGTAGCAGCGGGCGCGGCCCTTCGACATCGCGCCGCGCGCTACGCCCGCGCCCCGCCCCCCTGCGGCGAGCCGTCGGCCCCGCGGGGCCCGCCGTCCTCGCGCGCCTGGCACTCGGTGCAGGTCCCGACCAGCTCGTGGTGGTGCGACACCAGCCGGAAGCCGTGCTTGGTCGCCACCTCGCGCTGCAGGATCTCGAAGGCCTCGAACTCGAACTCCACCACCTTCCCGCACGAGCCGCACACCAGGTGATCGTGGTGCACGCGCCCGAAGGTGGTCTCGTAGCTCTTCGAGTCCCCGGCCAGGATCGCCGGTTCGAGGATGCCCGCCTCGGCGAGGAGCGGCAGCGTCCGGTAGACGGTCGCCTTCGACCCGCGGATCCCGCGCTTCTTGAGATCTGCGATCAGCTCGTCGATGGGGTAGTGCCCGTCGCGCGCGAGCGCTGCCTCGACGATGGCGGCCCTGGCCTCGGTGAGCCGCAGATCCTTCTTGTGGAGGAAGCGCTCGAACCTGTCGAGGGCCTCCCGCGTGCGCCCCTCCGGCGCATCTTCGGTGCGACCCGGTCTCACAGGTGCCCACCCTAGCGAGCGCGGCGGCGATGTGTCAACCGTGGCGGGCGCAGGGTCGCGCTGAGAAGCCGGGCCCGGCGCGACCACGGTTCGGGGGGCGCGGCTCCGGAGGAATCCTCGCAGGATGCTCCCGTGCGGCGGTCCGGTTCCGATGGGGGCGGCACCGGGCAGGCCAATTCGGGTAGAGAGGACGTGGTGACTGCGAGCTTCCGCCGCCCGACGACGCCCCGCACCGCGCCCCTCGCGGCGCTCGCGGTGCTCTTGCTGCTCGGCGCCCCTTCCGCCCGCGGCGCCGACGGCCCCGCGCGCGCGCGCGACCTCGAGGCGGCGCTCGGCGCGATCGTCGCGGAGAGCGCGCTCGCCGGGGCGCGGGCCGGCATCCTGGTCGCGTCCCTCGAGACGGGGCAGGTGCTCTTCGCGAGGGACGCGGACGTCCTCCTTAACCCCGCCTCGAACGTGAAGCTCTTCACCGCGGCCGCCGCGCTCGCGCGCCTCGGCCCGGAGTACCGGTTCGACACGGAGTTCTACGCCGACGCCGGCTCGGAGGGGCGCACCTCCCTGAGGACGCTCTTCGTCCGCGGCAAGGGCGATCCGACCATCACCAGCGAGCGGCTCTGGGCGATCGCCGGCGACCTCGACCACGCCGGCGTGAAGAAGGTGGGCGACATCGTCCTCGACGACCTCTGGTTCGACGGCGAGCGGCTCGGTCCGGGCTTCGACCAGGAGAGCGGCGACCGGTCCTACCTGGCGCCGACCGGCGCGCTCTCCCTCGACTGGAACGCCGTCGCCGTCCACGTCGCGCCCGGGGACCGGCCCGGCGCCCGCGCCCGCGTCGAGCTCGAGCCCGCCTCGGACTTCCTCGAGGTGGTGAACCGCGCCACCACCGCCGGCCCGCGCGCCATGCGGCGCGTCCTCACCTCGTCGTCGTGGGCGGGAGGGCGGCAGCGCGTCTCGGTGGACGGACGCGTGCCGGCCGGTGGCCGCGAGACGGTGGTGTGGCGGCGGATCGACGAGCCCGCGCTCTACCTCGGGCAGACGCTGCGGCGGTATCTGGAATTGCGGGGCGTGAAGGTCACCGGGCGCGTCCGGACGGGCGCCCTGCCCCCCGACGCGAGGCTGGTGCACGTCGCGGAGTCCGAGCCGCTCGCCGAGGTCGTGCGGCGCATGAACAAGGTCTCCTCGAACTTCGTCGCGGAGCAGCTGGTGAAGGCGCTCGGCGCCGAGGCGAAGGGCGCCCCCGGGTCGTGGGCGAAGGGCATCGAGGCGGTGGGCGACTTCCTCGCCGACGCGGGCATCCCGCGCGGCGCCTACGTGATGCGCAACGGCTCGGGGCTCAACGACTCGAACCGCTTCAGCGCGCGCCAGGTGGTGACGCTCCTCCGCGCCATGTGGCAGCGCTGGCCGCTCCAGGCCGAGTTCGTGGGATCGCTCCCGGTGGCGGGGCGCGACGGGACCATCCGCTGGCGCATGGAGGGGACCGAGGCGGTGGGGCGGCTGCGCGCCAAGACCGGCACGCTCGAGAACGTCGCCTCGCTCTCCGGGTACGTGGAGACGGCGTCGCGGGAGAAGCTGGTCTTCGCCGCGCTGGTGAACGACTACCCGGGGCGCGCGGCCGGCGTGGTGCGCGCCCTGGACGCGCTGGGGAGCGCGCTGGCGGCGAGCGGCGGCGGCGCGGCCGGGCTCTCCGCCGCGGTGGCGCTGGCGGCGCCCACGGCGGCGGGCCCCGTGCCCGCGGCGGCGGTGGCGGCCGGGGACCTGCGCGCCACCGTGAAGACCTACTACGGCCTGGGGCGCGCCGGCGACCGCCGCCACGTCGCCTTCCTGAGGACGGCGCTCCGGACCGAGCGCCACCCGGCGCTCCGGCTCGCCATCGCCGAGTGCGTCTACCTCGCCGATCCCGACGGCGACTCCGCCCGGCGCGCCTTCCTGGACGCGGTGGCGGGCGCCGACGCGGCCGCGCTGACCACGCTCTTCGCGGCGGCGCCGGAGGGCGCTCCGCCGGTGCTGCCCTCGCTCGGCGACCTCGCCTTCGAAGCGGGCGGAGAGGCCCTGGTGCGGCTCGTCGAGCTCTCCGCCGCTGCCACCGACCCGGCCGTCGCCGCGGCGTACGACGAGGTGCTCTCCGAGGTGGCCTCGGGCGCGCCCGAGGACCTCCTCCTCGCGCTGCGGGCGGCGACGCCGGTCGCCGCCGACGCGGCGGTCGCGAGCCTCGGCCGATCGCTGTCGCGCGCCGGCGCGGAGGGGCATCCCTTCCCGCCGGCGGTGGCCGCCGTCGCCGCGACCGACGGCGAGCCGGGCGCCTTCGCCCGGGCGCTCGAGGCCCGGCTGCGGGACGCGGAGGCCACGGCCCGCGCGCCGCGCATCGGCCCGGCGCCGGCGGCGATCGCGGCGCCGGCGGCGGAGGCGCCGCAGCCGCGGCCGGGTGGGTAGCGGCGGCGAACGCGCGCCGATGGCGCGGCCGATGTCAGGGGCGCCTGCTACATCCCCCTCCTCACAAACGACGCCTGCGGCAAACGCAGGCCACACGGCAGGAGGCGCACGCCATGGTCAACAAGGTCATCCTGGTCGGGAACCTCGGGAAGGACCCCGAGGTCCGTTACACGTCCGGCGGTCAGGCGGTCGCCAACCTCCGCATCGCCACCTCCCGCTCCTGGACCGACAAGCAGTCGGGCCAGCGCAAGGAGGAGACGGAGTGGCACGACGTCGAGGTCTGGGGGAAGCAGGCGGAGCAGTGCGGTGAGTACCTCGCCAAGGGCCGGCAGGTGTACGTCGAGGGGCGGCTCAAGACGGACAAGTGGCAGGACAAGACCACGGGCCAGGAGCGCTCGAAGGTGAAGGTCGTCGCCGACACGGTGCGGTTCCTCGGCGGCGGCGGGCGCGGCGCGGGCGCTGGTGCCGGTGGCGCGGGCGGCGGTGGCCGTCCGCCGGTGTCCGAGGAGCCGCCCGGCGGATTCGAGGAGGGCGGCGGCGATGTGGGCGGTGGTGGGGGACACGGCGGCGCTGCGGGTGGTGGGCCCGGCGACGACATCCCGTTCTAGACGTCGCCCGCGGCGGGTGGGCGAGCCGAGCTTGCGTGATAGGCTCTCCTCGCTCGCCGCATGGCCCCCTCCCTCGTAGAGAAGTACGAGCAGATCCTCGCGGCCGATCCGCGATCGCGGATCTTCGTCGAGCTGGCGAAGGCGCTCGTGGAGCGCGGCGATCACGCCCGCGCCGCCGAGGTGTGCCGCGCGGGGCTCGTGCACCACCCGTCGTCCGTCCTCGGGCGCGTGATCTGGGGTCGCGCCCTCCTGGAGGCAGGAGACCGGACCGGCGCGATGGCGCAGTTCCAGGCGGCGATCGGCCTCGATCCAGGGAGCCCGTACGCGTACAACCTGGTCGGCGAGCTCCTGGTCGAGCGGGCGCTGTGGCGCGAGGCCCTCCCCGTCGTCTCCCGGGCGGCGGAGCTGCAGCCCGCCGACGCGCGCGTCCGCGGCTGGCTCGAGGAGGCGCAGCGCGGCGCCGGAGACGAGCCGGGACCCGCGGCCGGCGACGACGACGAGAGCACCGAGCCGGACCGGCCCATCGCGCCCGCCGCTGCGGCTGCCGGCGGTGCGGCGGCCCTCGCGCCGGACGGCGGGGCCGGCTCGCCGGGCGCAGCGCCGGGCGGTCCCGACGCCTCGACGGGCGCGGCAGCGGAAGGGGCCGCCAGCGCCGGCCCGCCGCCGGCTCCTCCCGGGGCGACGCCACCTCCCCGGCCACCCAGCGTGAAGCGCAAGCCGCCCGAGCCACCTGCCGAGCGCGAGGTGACCGATCCCCGTTTCGTCCTCTCCATGCTCCCCGGCGAATCGCGGACGGAGGTCGGACCGCGCGCCCCCTCCCCGGCGGCGGGCGCGCCGCGCCGCGGCGGTGGCCCGGCCAGCGCGGCGGAGGCGGCCCGCCTCGCGGCCCAGTACGAGCGCGACCTCCGCGAGAAGCTCCTCGCCGCGCCGGAGCCGCCGCCCGGCTTCCTCCGGCGCCACCGGCGCGCCGTGGCGATCGCCGCGGTCGTCCTCGCGCTGGGCGGCTACGCGGCCGTGGACCGGGTGGTGCGCGGGCGGATGCGCGCCGACGTGGCGCTGCACGCGGGCGGTCTGGCGCGGGCCGGCCTCGCCCGCGACACGCTCGCGTCGCTCCGCAAGGCCTCCGAGGTGCTCGCCTCGGCGCGCGAGACCTCGCCCTCCGACGCGAAGCTCGCGGCGCTGGCCGCGCAGGTCGCGGCGGTGCTCGCCTCGGACTACGGCGACGAGGGCGCGCGCGCGCTTGCCCTGGGCCTGGCCGACGACCCCGCCGCCGGCGACGCTGCGGCCGCGCCGCGGCTCCTGCTGGCGGTGTCGAGGACCGAGCGCACCGCCGCCGAGAAGGACGTCCTCGCGACCCCTCCCGGGAGCGCGCCGCTCGTGGACGTGCTCGCGGGCGAGGCGTTGCTGGCACGCGGTCAGGTGGAGGCGGGGCGCGGCCGGCTCGAGACGGCCGCACGGGCGAACCCCCCGATGCTCCGGGCGCTCGCGGACCTGGGCGACGCGACCCAGTCCGGCGGCGATCCGGAGGGCGCGCTCGCGTACTTCGTCGCCGCGATCGCCGCCCACCCGACCCACGCGCGCTCGGTCACGGGCGCGGCCGAGGCCAGGGTCCAGCTCGACCGGGACCTCGACGCCTCGCGCCGGGAGATCGCGGCGGTGGACGCCGATCCCGGCAGCGCGCCCCCCGCCGCGCAGCGGACGCGGTACGAGGTCGCCGCGGCGCGGGTCCTCGCCGCGTCGGGCGATCTTCCGGCCGCCGCAGCCCGCCTGGCGCGCGCCGCGGACCAGCTGGGCCGGTCGGCAGCGCTCTCGGCCGCCGGAGCGGAGATCCAGCTCGCGGCCCGCCAGTGGGACCGGGCCGAGGCGGAGGCGACCCGGGCGGTGGAGCTGGCGCCGAGGGACTCCTCGATGCGCGTGCTCCTCGCCCGCGCCCGCATCGGGCGCGGCAGGTACGCCGAGGCGCTGGCGGCGACCAGCGGGGCGGACGGACGCGCCGTCCGGATCGAGCGCGCCGTGGCCCGCTACGGGCTGGGGCAGTACCGCGAGGCCAAGGCGGAGCTGGACCGGACCCGCAACGGCGACCGGATGCCACCGGTGGCGGCGGTCTGGTACGCGATGTGCGACGTCTCGCTCGGGCGCGCCGGGCCCGCCGAGGAGGTCCTGCAGGCCATCGCCGGCGGCCGCTCGCCCCCGCCGCTCGCCTTCGTGGCGCTGGGGCGGGCGCAGGAGGCGCAGGGCAAGCTCGACGCCGCGGAGCGGAGCTACCGCACCGCGATCGAGCGGGACGGGCGGTCGCCCGAGGGCTTCGTCGCGCTCGGGAAGCTCCTGCTCGCCCGCGGGAAGGCGCGGGAGGCTGCCGCGCCGCTCGAGCGTGCCGTGAAGCTCGATCCGCTCGGGGCCGAGGCGCGGCTCGCGCTCGCCGAGGCGCGCCTCGCCACCGGCGAGCCGGGCGCGGCCCGGGCGCAGCTCGACGCGGTCCTCCTGGCGCGGCCGAGGGACGGCGACGCCCTCCGCGCGCTCTCGGCGGCGTACCTCGCGGAAGGCCAGGCGGCCGAGGCCCGGCGCGCGGCGGAGCACGCCGCGGCGGTGGAGCCGAAGGACCCCGCCTCCTGGATGTCGGTCGCCCGGGCGGCGCTCGCGGCGGGAGACGCCGCAGGGGCGCGGCGGGCGGCGGACCGGGCCGCGAAGCTCGCCGGCAAGGGGCCGCAGGCGGCCGAGGCGCACAGGCTGGTGGTCGAGGCGAGCGCGCGGCGGTAGTCGGGCCGCCCCTCGAATCCGGCGCGTCGATCGGAAGGACGCGGACCCGCTTCGCCTCCGGGTCCACGTCCCTGCGCGGCTACTGCGCCTGCGCGCCGCCCGTCACGACGTCGAGCGCCGGCATGAAGAGCTGGAGCGCGTTCGCTCCTGCCCGCCGTGGCGCTGGCAGGGGCGCCCCATGACCCCGGCCTCCACGTCGCCCCCTCGGTCGACGACTGCTCCGTGGCTTCGCGCCGAACCTCCGCGGCGGCGCGCGTCGCGCGACTCGAGCGGAGCACCGCCTCCCTTGCGGCCTCATCCCCTTGCGCTCCCGCGCACGCCACGCGTATCATGACTCATGGTGGATGATACGGACAGTGCACCATCGGCTGCTCCGCTCCGGCGGGTCGCAGCCGAACCGTCCTTCTGGCGCGCCTTGCGCGGCGCCCTCTTCGCGCCGCGAGCCCTCTTCGCCGGCACGCGTGAGCTCACGGCGCTCGGCGCCCCGGTTCGGTTCGCGGCTGGGATGGGGCTCCTCAGGGGCCTGTTCATGTCGGCCATCGTCGTGTTCTTCACGACGCTGCTCCAGGGCTCGGAGCTCTTTCCCGCGAAAGGGCTCGACGACGACGCCCACTTCCTCCTGGCGAAGGACCTCGCCGTCTACCTCGTCGGCTACCCACTCGCCGCGGTGGCCGGCGTGTTCGCGAGTGGGGTCGTGGTCCAGGGCGTCGCGGCGCTCTCGGGTGGGCGCGGGAGCTACGCGCGGTCCGTCCGTGTCGCCGCGTACGCCTCGGCACCCATTTTCCTGGTCTGGATCTTCCACACGGGAGCTTCGATGACGATCTGGCCAGGGACGAGCTGGGGCCCGAGCGTCGTCGCGCTGGGATGGGGGGGCTGGGTGGTCGCCGAGGGCGTCACCGTGCTGCATGGCGCGAGGCGGGCATGGGCGTACCCCGTTGCCCTTGCCTCGCTTGCGGGCGTCTGGATGGTGAATGCGAGGGTCTTGCAGCCGCTCGTCCACGCGCTCCGGGCCGCGCTGCGCCTGTCGTGAGCTCTCCGAGCAGGCGCCATGGATCGGGGAGGCTCGGTCCTCAGCTCACCGCCTTCTTCACGAGCGCGCCGATCCTCGCCTCCTCGGCGGTGGTCAACTCCTTCAGCGCATAGGACGTCGGCCACATGGCGCCTTCGTCGAGGTTCGCCTTGTCGCTGAAGCCGAACGTCGCGTACCTCGTCTTGAATTTCTGCGCGCTCTGGAAGAAGCAGACGACATCGCCGTCCTTGGCATACGCGGGCATCCCGTACCAGGTTCTCGGCGAGAGGGCTGGCGCGCTGGCTTTGATGACGGCATGGAGCCGCTCGGCCATGGCGCGATCCCGTTCCGGCATCTCGGCGATCTTCGCGTACACGTCGCTTTCCCCGTCCGCCTTGCCCGCGCGCGGCCCGCGGCGAGCGGCCGCCTTCAGCTCCTGGGCGCGCTCCCTCATCGCGGCTCGTTCCTCGTCCGTGAATCCCTTGTACGCCTTGCCGGTGGCTCTCCTGGCGGACTGCTGCGTGCCCGTCCTTGCAGGTTTCCTTTCAGCCATTGCGAAGCTCCTCCGTTCATGACGACGGCAACGTTTCGCACGAGGATGCTGAGGGCCGACGCGCGGCGTCACCTGC
>Ga0335084_10006486_pt1 | contig 11629 bp, 9 predicted proteins | sample Lox_Sample_44_FD_206721 | JGI IMG/M metagenome (GOLD analysis project Ga0335084, IMG submission 206721) | Soil microbial communities from Loxahatchee National Wildlife Refuge, Florida, United States - Lox_Sample_4.4 | ecosystem: Environmental > Terrestrial > Soil > Wetlands | place: USA: Florida...
CGAGCGGCACGCCGGGTTCGTCGCGCCGGCCGCGACCACGCCCGACATCGCGATCCTCGACGAGACCGTGTCGGGGTTCCGCATCGCCGGTGGCGAGAGCATCGACAGCGCCCATTACCAGGTTGTGCGGGTCTACGTCGCCACCGGGAACGTGTTGCCCGGCAAGTATCTCATGGACCCCGCCTCGCGCGAGATCCGCTACGTGATGGATCCCGGCATTGGCGGTCGGGTGCGCGAGTACGAGGGCCGCACCCTCACGCGGCTCGATTCGCCCAAGGCGACCCTGATGGCGCTCATTACTGACGGCATCCTGACCCAGCGCCTGCCGTGGGCGCTCGTGCTCATCGGCGTGTTTCTCGCCCTCGGGATCGAGCTGATGGGCCTCCAGTCGCTGCCCGTGACCGTCGGGGTCTACCTGCCGATCTCCACGTCGTCGAGCATGTTCGTCGGAGGCGTGATCCGCTGGCTGGTCGAGCGGCGCGCGCGGGCGGGCCAGCAGTCGCTTGCGGAGATCGAGTCGGGGCCGGGTGTGCTGTTCTCGAGCGGCCTCATCGCGGGCGGCGCCATCGCGGGGATCGTCGTGGCGGCCATCGCGGGCGCCACCGGCAGCGCGGAGTGGCTGGCGCACGTTACCGGGTGGTCCCAGGCACTCGGTCACGTGGCGACGGCGAGCGTGGTGTCGTTCATTCTGTTCGCCCTGCTCGGCGGGGTCCTGTACAAGGTGGCCTCGCGCCGGAGCTGATGGACGGATGCGCGTAGTCTCGCTTCTCCCCGCGGCGACCGAGATCGTAGCGGCGATCGGCGGAGTGGGGCTGCTGGTGGGCGTGTCGCATGAATGCGACTACCCGCCCGCGGTGCAGAACCTCCCCCACGTCACCCGCTCCCGCATCGATCCCCAACTGCCCGCGCGCGAGATCGATCGCCAGCTGGCGGAGGCGAAGCGCACGGGGACCCCCGCCGTCGAGGTGGATTTTCCCACGCTGGCGCGTCTGCGGCCCGACGTCCTGATCGGCCAGTCGGTGTGCAACGTGTGCGCGGTGGGAGAAGGCGAGCTGGCCCGCGTGGTGCCGGGCTTACATCCCACGCCCTGGGTGGTTACCCTGCACCCGCACACTCTGGACGACGTCCTGGCCGACGTGCTGCAGCTGGGCCAGGCGCTCGCGCTGCAGGAAGAAGCGCAGGAGTTGGTCGCGGGCCTGCGGCATCGCGTGCGGCGGTTGGCAGCACAAGCGTCACCGCCCTCAAAGCCGCGGGTGCTCGTGCTCGAGTGGCTGGACCCGCCCTACGTGGCCGGGCACTGGGTCCCGGAGCTGGTCGCGCTTGCCGGCGGCGAAGATGTCGGGAATACGCCGGGAGCGCCGTCCGTTCCCAGATCGTGGAGCGCGCTCGCGGAACGCGCGCCGGATGTGGTCGTGATCGCCCTGTGCGGCTTCGACATCGAGCGGGCGCGCCGGGAGCACGCGGCGGTCACCGACCCGGCTGCCCGCGCCGTCCTGGACCGGCGCCAGGAATTCATCGACGGCAACGCGCATACGTCCCGTCCCGGCCCGCGCCTCGTGGACGCGGCCGAGCACCTGGCCCGCCTGTTTCACGGGTGACGCGACGGGTATGTTCCTCGCTCGACGGAGACTGTGTCCGAGACCATGACCAAGAACAAGGTGGAGTTCCTGAAGCGGCTGCTCGACTCGCCCGGGCCTTCGGGCTTCGAGGCGGCGCCGGCGCGCGTGTGGCGCGAGGAGGTCGGGCAGTTCGCCGACGCGGTGACCTCCGACGTGCACGGCAATTCCGTGGCGGTGGTCAACGCGAAGGGTGCGCCGCGCCTGATGATGGCCGGCCACATCGACGAGATCGGGCTGCAGGTCACGCACGTCGACGACGAGGGGTACCTCTACTTCGCGGGGATCGGCGGCTGGGACTCGCAGGTGCTCGTGGGCCAGCGGGTCGTCCTCGTGGGCCGAAACGGTCCGGTGCGCGGGGTGATCGGCAAGCAGGCCGTGCACCTGATGAAGCGGGAGGACATGGACAAGGTCTCGAAGATCACGGACCTGTGGATCGACATCGGCGCGACGACCAAAGCCGAAGCACTCGAGCGGGTGCGGGTGGGCGATGCGGCGGTGCTGGACGCGGCCGTGCAGGAATTTCCGAACGGCCGCGTGGTCTCCCGCAGTATCGACAACCGGATCGGCGCCTACGTCGTGGCCGAGGCTTTGCGGTTGCTCGCGGCCGACCGCCCCAAGCACGCGGCCGCGTACGCGGTCGCGACCACGCGCGAGGAGATCGCATGGGCCGGCGGCGGCGCGCGCACCAGCGCCGTGGGCATCGATCCCCAAGTCGCGCTGGTGGTGGACGTCACGCACGCGACCGACTACCCGGGCGCCGACAAGAAGCGCGCAGGCGAGCACAAGCTCGGCGGCGGGCCGGTCCTCTCGCGAGGCTCGGCCGTGAGCCCCGTCGTGTTCGATCTGCTGGCCCAGTGCGCCGATGCCGAGCAGATCCCCTATAGCGTCCAGGCCGCGCCGCACGACACGGGAACCGATGCGGATGCGATCTACAACGCGCAGCGGGGCATTCCCACCGGTTTGGTGAGCGTCCCGAACCGCTACATGCACAGCCCCAACGAAATGGTGGTCGTCGAGGACTTGGACCGGGCGGCCCGCCTGTGCGCGGCGTTTGCGCGCCGCCTCACCCCCGACACGAGCTTCATCCCGAACTGACTCTTCGCCCGTCTCTCGTCCCTGTCTGGAGGTTCACCCATGTTGAAGCCAACCGTCGTTCTCGTCGCTGCGCTGACATCGGTCCTCGCAGCCGCGGGGTCCCTCTCGGCGCAAGCTCCCGCTGCCAAACCACCCGCGGCCAAGCCACCAGCGGCGAAGCCGGCCGCAGCCAAGCCGGCGACGCAGCCCGGCGCGGACCCCGTGAAGCGCGGGAAGTACCTCGTCGTGTTCGGCGGGTGCAGCGATTGTCATACGCCCAAGCTGCTCACGCCGAATGGTCTGGCTCTGGACTCGTCGCGCCTCTTGTCCGGGCATCCGTCGGACGTCGCGGTGAATCCACCGCAGTTGGGCATGCTCAGTCCGGATGGATGGATGGCCGCCACGAACATGCACCTCACCGCATGGGTGGGGCCGTGGGGCGTGACCTTCGCCGCCAATCTCACGCCCGACGCCACCGGGCTCGGCTCGTGGAGCGACAGCACGTTTATCGCCACGATGCGGAGCGGGAAGCACATGGGGGTCGGTCGCGATATCCTGCCACCCATGCCGTGGCAGAGTCTCGGCGCTCTGACCGACGATGACTTGAAGGCGATCTTCGCTTTCTTGAAGTCCGTCAAGCCGGTGCAGAACGTCGTACCCTCGGCGATGACGCCTTCGCTGCACTAAACGGGGGACGGCAGGCATGGGAGGCCCGTGGCACCCGCCGCGGGCCTCTACTGTTTGCGGTGTTTTCGCTTCAACTCGGCAACCGCCGCGAGCGCGGCGGCCTGGACTTCGGCGTCGTTGTCGTCGCCTAAGCCCTCGAGCGTACCGAACGCCGCCGGCGTCCCGGCGATGCGCAACGCCTCGACCGCCGCGAGCCGCATGGCGGCCGGCTTGCGCCCGAACAGGCGGCCCGGCTGAGCCAAACGGATCAACGCCTGCACGGCGTCCGACGTCCCGATGCGTCCCAGCGCGAACAGCAGCTCGCGGCGCACGGATTCGTCGCCCTCCTCGTCGAGCGCCACGACCAGCGGCATCGCGAGCGCGCTCGAGCGCCGGCCGCCGACGCCCAGCGCCGCCTGGATGCGGACGTCCGAGGACTTGTCGCGCAGCGCCCGCCGCAGCGGCTCTGCAGTGGCTCCGGTGCCGATCTTCGCGAGCGCGAGCGCGGCCGCCCTGCGCACGCGCTCATCGTCGTGCCCCAGGTGCTTGGCGAGGGCGGGCACGGCCTCGTCGAGACCCAGCTCGCCCACCAGCTCGGCGACGTTCCGCACCACGTACCACTCGTGATGGCCCAGCATCTTGATCAGCTGCTCGCTGCCCTCGGTCATCTGCCGCAGCAAATCGAACGCCATGCGGCGGTCTTCCATGACCGACGCGCTGACCAGCACGTCGAGCAGCACCTCAACGCCTTGCTCCCCGCCCCGGCGCAGCACGGCACTCGCGTCCGCGCGGTGTCCGGGCACCTGGAGCAGGCGCGCAAACTCCTGGAGCAACGGCGTGGTATACATCCGCCGCAACGCGATCACGTAGGCCCGATGCACGGGCCCGTCCTTCAGGGCCTGTTCCTGCCGCACCAGGCCCGCGGCGACGTGGAGCGCGTCCTCGATGCGGTTGGTGCGCTCCGCCTCCTCGATGTACTTGCACAGCTCGGTCAGGTGGGCCGCGAGATTCGGGACGTCGGGATTCCGCTCGAGCTCCTTCAGCAGCTCCGGCGCGCTCAGCGCCTTGGCCGGTTCGCGCGGCGGCGGCGGGGGCTGGGGGGGCGGCGGCGGAACAGGAGGAGGAGGGGGCGCCGGCTTCTTGGCGGCCGGCGCCGGCACGGGCGCAGGAACGGGGACCGGCGGCGGAGGGGGCGGCGCAATCATCTCGGGCTCGGATGGGACGGCCGTGCCATGACCCGGGAGCGCCGTGTCAGACTCCGGGGGCGACGGGTCGTGCGTGACCGACACACCCGCAACGGTGCCGGACGCGATGTCGCTCATCGGGTCGCCCCGGAGAATCCCCTCCGTGCCGAGGCGCTCGCTCGCCGAAACGGCCGGCGAGTCCAGATCCAGCTCCACGCCGGCGAGTGTGACCGTGATGCTTGCGACGCCTGCGACGGTGAGCCGGGTGGCGACGTCGTCGACGCGCGGCTCGCCGGCCAGGATTCGCAGCAGCTCGAAGACGTCGATCGGCGGCCCCTGCCGTGGCACCAGGATCTCGGCGACGTTGTGCACGCCGAGCCGCTGGACGAGGTAGGTGGCCGCAGGCCCATCCACGCGGGTGTCGTTGACCAGGAGCTTCCCGTTCTGATCGCGCAGGTGCAGCACCTCGTCGTGCAGCAAGCCGATCAGGATGCGGAATTCGGTTTTTTGGGCTTCTCTGGCTTTGGGGTCCCGAAACAGCTCGACGCAGCGGGCGAACCGGGCGGCCAGGATGTCCGGGGCTGGGGCTGGCATGAGACGGGAATTTATGCAACATCCGACTTCCGGGAACGGGCGGGGCGGGTAGATATTCCCGGCATGATCGCCATAGCCATGTTTGTCGCGAGCCTAGCCGCGCAGGACACCCTCCCCCCCCCGGCGCGCCGGGTCCTGGCCGACGTCCGGTATCTCGCGGACGACGCCCGCGAGGGGCGTGGGGTGGGCACCCACGGCATCGAAGACGCCGCCCGCTACATCGCCGACGCATTCAAGAAGGCCGGCCTCGCACCCGCGGGCGCCGACAACTCGTTCTTCCAGCCGTTCACGGTTGCGCCGGACGCGCCGGCCGCCATGCATACCCAGCTGGCCGGGGCCGAGACCCGCAACGTCGTAGGCGTGCTCAAGGGAAGCTCGGCCGCCCTGCGGGGTGAGGTGGTCATCGTCGGCGCGCACTACGACCACCTGGGACTGGGCGGCTTCGGCGCGCTCGATCCGGACAGCACGGGCAAGGTCCACAACGGCGCCGACGACAATGCGTCCGGCGTGGCCGGGGTGATCGAGATCGCCCGCCTGCTGCGCGGCCGCAAGCCGGCGCGCACCATCGTCTTCATCGCGTTTTCCGGCGAGGAGCTGGGCGACCTCGGCTCGGCGTACTTCGTCAAGCATCCCCTGGTCGAACCTGTCGATTCGATCTACGCCTTTCTCAACATGGACATGATCGGACGCCTGCGGAACGACCGGCTGCTCGCGCTCGGCGCGTTGAGCGCCGCGGAGTTCACCGGGCTGCTCGATTCCCTGAACCAGCAACCTGGCGCCAAGTTCGACCTGCGGGCGTCGGGGGACGGCTGGGGCCCGAGCGATCAGGCCTCGTTCTTCGCGGCCAAACGACCGGTGCTCCAGTTCTTCACGGATCTACATGAGGACTATCACCGCTCCACCGACGACTGGCAGAAGATCAACGCGGTGGGCCTCGCGCGGGTCGCCGCGTTCGTGTCCCAGGTGGCATGGACGCTCTCGAATCGGCCCGCGCCACTCACGTTCGTGGATGCCGCGCCGCCCCAGATGTCGAGTGGAGGCGGGTACGGCGCCTACCTCGGAACGATTCCCGACATGACGGGTTCACCGGGCGGGGTGTTGTTGTCCGGGGTTCGCACCGGTAGCCCGGCCGAGCAGGCGGGGTTGAAGGGAGGCGACATCATCACGGCCATCGGCTCGAAGACCATCGCGAACCTGATGGACATGACCGATGCGCTCCGCAGCCACCAGGCCGGCGACACGGTGACGATCGGCGTGAAGCGCGGCGATCAGACCGTGCAACTCACGGCCGTCCTTGGCAAACGGGGGTCGTGAGCGGAGAAGGAGCGACCCCCCCGGACGCCCTCGGCCTCGTCCGGGTCCTCCGGGCGGCCCACCTGCATGACACCCCGCGAGAGCAGCTCCTCACGCTCGCGTGCGAGCGCGTTCGGGCCTGGGGACCACCCTTCACATCCGTCTACGCGTACATGCTGCACGGAGACGAGCTCGTCCTCGAGGCGTATGCCGGCCGTGAGACCGAGCACACCCGGATCCCCGTGGGGAAAGGCGTGTGCGGTACGGCGGTCGCGACCGGAGAGGATCAGAACGTCCCGGACGTGGCCGCGGTGGGCGACTATCTCGCGTGTAACCTCGAGACCCGTTCCGAGCTGGTCGTACTGATCCGTCGTGGGGCGACGATTCTAGGCCAGCTGGACGTGGATTCGGATGTGCCTGCTGGATTCAGCGATGCCCGCCATGCAGCCGTGAAGCAGGTGGCGGACGCGCTCGCTGTGCTGCTGTAGCGGCCCCACGCCTGTTCGGAGTTCCCAACCCTGTCCCCTGAAGTGGCCGCCGTCGCGCGCTCGCGGTGAAAACCCGCCTGAGCAGGCACCGGCACGCTCATTGCCCCTCCCCTCCCCGTCTTCCATCTCAACCACGGGGGCAGCCATGCCGTCGATCAGGGATTTCGCCATGCCACGCTGGGCCCAAATCGCGCTCAGTCTGACTCTCGCCTGCGCGGCACTCCTAGGAGCACAGACGGCCCCCGGCCTGCGCGAGGTGCACGAGGGCAGCATGGTCAGCCTCGGATTCAATGGCATCGCGGCCGTGCCGGTCCGGGCATTCGCCTATGACGTGAACGCTGCGGGCGGGGGCAGCATGGACTTGGTTGTGAACTTCGACCGCCACGGCGACGCCGCGCTCCGGCTCGAAGGGGCCTACATCCAGTACGGGAACGACCACACGCTCGTCCCGGTCCCGGGCTCTGGTGGCTTTTACGCCTACGACCTGAACACGCGCTACTACATCTCCTCCCTGCGCGCCGGCCCGCAGCTGCAGTTCGGCCCCAGTCGCGTGCGCGTGTACCTGTTCGGCACCGCCGGGCTCGCGTACTTCGCGACCCGAACCGATGTCGCAGACGATGGCTGCAACTGTGGGGAGACCAACTTCGATGACACGGCTCTCTCGCTTGCGGCGGGTGGGGGCTTCCGTCTCGCTCTCTCGAGCGGCCGCCGCCCCGTGTCCCTCACGCTGGGCACGAGCTACGTCCACAACCAGCAGGTGGACTACCTGCGCCCGGGCGACATCACCTTTGATTCCCAGGGCGACTACGTCGTCTCGCCCGTCCGCGGCGACGTGGACTTCCTGACCTTCGAGGTGGGGTTGAGATTCGCGTTCTAGGACTCGAGCAGCATCACCCGTCTCGAGTTCGCATCGTGATCCAGTAGGCCGGCCTCACGCCCCCATTCCACCAGCGTCGCGAACAACGACTCGGCTGGAATGAAAGGAAAATGGATCGTGAGGTCGGCCAGCAGGTCGTCCTCGTCGATCACGCCGTACTCCGTTCCTTCCTCCTCCTCCTCCTCGCCCCGCTCTCGCAGCATCGTCAGCACCCGGGCGGAGAGAGGATGAGCTGCGAAACGGTCGCGCACGGTCGCCTTGCGGCTGTACGCGTCCGCAGCAAGAAATTCCCGTCCCGCGAGCGTGAGCTGCACGATGTCCCCCGGCGTCGTGACCCAACCCAGCTGCTCGGCGGCCCGCGTGACCGCGGTCATGCGGTCGTAGTCCACCCCGAGGTTTTGCGCCATGTCAAACACGTCGCCGCGGCCGTCCGGCTGCGTCGAGAGATGGTCCAGCAGACCCGTCACCTCAGCGACGTGCACGCGCGGGAACGGCACCAGGCGTTGCGGCGCGGAAGGCGCCGCGGCTTCAGGCTCGGGGAGGAGCGTCCGGGTGAGGACCGCGTGCAGGCGCTCGACCATCTCTTCGAATTCCGGGCTGCGCTCGCGGCGCGGATACGGCAGCGGGTTCGCCAGCTCCTCGCGAATGTGACCCGGGTTCGTGCCGAACACCACGATGCGGCCCGCGAGGAACACCGCCTCCTCCACGCTGTGCGTCACCACGATGAGTGCGTTCACGCCCGTCGCGGCATCGCGCCACAACTCCACCACCTGGCTGCGCAGGTTCTCCGCCGTGAGGGGATCGAGCGCGCCGAACGGCTCGTCCATCAGCAGGATCTCGGGCGCCACCGCCAGCGCGCGCGCGAACCCCACCCGTTGCTTCATCCCGCCCGACAGCTCCTTGGGGTAGGCGTGCTCGAACCCGTCGAGCCCGACGAGGTTCACCGCCCGCGCGACGGCGTCGCGTTGCGCCTGGGGGTCCATGCCGCGCGCTTCCAGGCCCATCGCCACATTCTGACTCACCGTCAACCACGGCAGCAACGCGAACGACTGAAACACCATCGCCGCCGCGGGGAGCACCCCCGAGAGCGGCTGCCCCCGGTACGACACCGACCCCTCCGTCGGCTGCGAGAGTCCCGCGAGCAGGCGCAGCAGCGTGCTCTTGCCGCACCCCGAGGGTCCGACCAATGCGACGACCTCGTGTTCGTGCACCGCCAACGACACGTCGCGCAGCGCCTCGAGCACCTGGCCGTTCGGCAGACGGAACCGCTGCGTCACATGCTGGGCGTCGAGCAGCAGCTCTGTGGCGCTCATTGCGCCATCCCGAAGCGGGCCTGCGCCCAGCGCGCGAGCGAACGCCACACCAGTCGGTTCCAGCCGACCACCATGAAGCTCATTAAAGCAATGCCGCCCGCGAGGAGCGGGAAGTTGGCGCTCGCGGTGGTCTCGCTGATCAGGCTCCCCAGCCCCCGGGTCACCTGTAGTCGCCCGCCCACTTCGACGTATTCAGCGACGATCGAGCCGTTCCACGCACCGCCCGCTGCCGTAATCCACCCGGTCACGAGCGCCGGGAACGCGGCGGGCAGGTAAAGGCGCCGCCACTGGGCCACGGGTGAGAGCTGGAACACCGTCGCCGCCTCCTTCAGCTGCTCGGGGATCGCCGAGACCGCGGAGATGACATTGAAAAGGATGTACCATTGCCCGGAGAGGACCATCAGGATCATCGCGCCCAGGCCGATTCCAATCCCGATCCGCTCGAGCAGCAGGATAACGAGCGGGAATAGCATCGGCGCGGGGAACGAGGCCACGACCTGGATGACCGGCTGAAGCAAGGTCGAGAGGCGGGGCGACCGGCCGATGATCACGCCGGCGGGCAGCGCCCACGCGGTGGACAGCGCGACGGCCCCCATCACCCTCGCGAACGTGAGCCCACCGGTCGCGGCGAGCGCGCCCCAGTCCCCCCCGCGCAGCTGGCGCAGCAACAGCCACAGGTTCCACAGGCCCAGCGCTGCACCCGCGGCAATCGCCACGACCACGGCGGCGCGGCCGGTTCGTGCCAAGCGCGGGCTCGGGCGAAACAGCGGGCCGCGGCCCATCAAGGGACTCGCGGCGGCCCGGAACGGACGAACGAGGGGCGCGGTGGCCCGGAGCACGCGACGCCGCACCAACGCCACTCGGCGCGGCAACCGCGCCCGACGCAGAAACTCGAGGACCCAGGACGTTGGGACCTGCCCGCGCGCGGTGTCGTCGAGGCGGAACTTCTCGACCCACACCACGAGCGGCCGCCACAGTAGCTGGTCCACGCTCACGATCATCACGACCATCACGACGATGGCCCCGACCATCGCAGGCACGTTGCCCTGATCGAGTGCGACACTCATGTAAGACCCGATGCCAGGCAACCGATAGTCGCGACCGCCGAGCTGGAACGCCTCGTTGACCATCAGAAAGAACCATCCGCCGGCCATCGATAGCATCCCGTTCCACACGAGCCCCTGGGCCGCCGCCGGCACCTCGAGCCGCCAGAAGGTGCGCGACGCGCGCCACCCCGCGATCTGGCACGCCTCCCGCAGCGGCGCCGGGAGCCCCTTGAGCGATTGGTAGAATGACAAGGCGAGATTCCACGCCTGCGCCGTAAAGATCATCAGAATCGCGGCCAGCTCGAGGCCCAGGTTCCGGTTGGGCGCGAGGGCCATCAAGCCGAGCACGAGACCGGGCAGGAACCCCAACACGGGAATGCTCTGCAGGATGTCGAGCAACGGGAGCAACAGCCGCTCGGCGGCCGCCGACTTCGCTGCCACCCATCCGAACCCCAGCGCGAACAGGTAGGAGACGACGAGCGCCGTCACGCCGCGCGAGAGCGAGTACAGGGCGTAGCGAGGCAGCGCCGCCGGCGACAGATCGATTCGGACCGCCTCGCGGAACGGCGCCTCGACCTCGCGCGCGAACGCCACGATCGCCGCGATGCCTCCCGCCAGGAGGCACAGCATGGCGACGTCGGCCGGCCCCATGCCCCGCAGCAGCGGCGGCATCAGGGCGGTCGGGAAGCGGAGCGACCTCTGAGATGGTGCGGCTAGCGCCACCGGAATCACTTAGCTTGAGAAATCGTGCATCCAACCGGGATGGCGGACGTGAACGGCGTCCACCTCTACACTCGCCGCGTCGGCACGGGACCCGCCGTCGTCGTGTTGCACGGAGGTCCCGGTGCGGACCACGGCTACCTGCTGCCCCAATACGATCAGCTGGCGCGCCACCGCACACTGATCTTCTACGACCAGCGGGGTAGCGGGCAGTCGAGCGTACCGCGCGAGACTCCCGTCGGCTGGCGCGAGCAGGTGGCCGACCTCGAAGCCCTGCGCGCGCTGTGGCAGCTCGACCGCCTGACGCTCCTGGGCTATTCCTGGGGCGGCCTCTTGGCGGTCCTCTACGCGCTCGAGCACCCCGATCGCATCGCCCGTCTCGCGCTCGTGTGCCCGGCGCCGGTGACGGCCCAATGGCGCGAAGAATTCGAGCGCGCATTCGCCGCGCGCAGCGCCGATCCTCGCATCCTCGACGCCCGCCGCGCGCTCGACGCGTCGGGCGTGCGCGAGACCGATCCCCCAAAATATCGCCGCTCGGCGTTCGCGCTATCGGTCGCGGCCTACTTCCGCGACCCGGCACGCGCCGAGGAGCTCACGCCGTTCCGCGTCATACAACGCACCCAGCAGTCCGTGTGGGACAGTCTCGGTCGCTACGACCTGCGGGAGCGCATCCGCGAGACCTTCCCTCCCGGGCGCCGGCCGCCGGCCCTCGTCGTGGCCGGCGTCTACGACCCGATCCCCCTCGAGTCGGCACA
>Ga0335084_10006488_pt1 | contig 11628 bp, 12 predicted proteins | sample Lox_Sample_44_FD_206721 | JGI IMG/M metagenome (GOLD analysis project Ga0335084, IMG submission 206721) | Soil microbial communities from Loxahatchee National Wildlife Refuge, Florida, United States - Lox_Sample_4.4 | ecosystem: Environmental > Terrestrial > Soil > Wetlands | place: USA...
CTCACCACGATGAGCGTATCGGCGACGTATTGCGTCACGCGGAACCCGGGCAGCTGCAGGAGCGAGTCCATGACGGCATCGCTCGGCGGGAAGGAGCGGGTCGGACCCGTCGGCAGGCCCAGCCGGCGCGCCGTCGCGCTGTCCAATGCCCGCCCCTGGACGCCCGCCGTGTCGCGTCGGACCTGAGGCTGCTGCGCCTCGAGCCGCCCGCCACCCGCGAGGCACAGCAGCGCGAGTACCGCCGCCCCTGCCGTCGCGCGGTCGCGACGTGCGCGACGCCTCGTCACGACCCAGGCACACCAGATGCCCACTTCATACAGCAGCCATAGCGGGACCATCATGATCATCATCGACACCGCATCGGGCGGCGAGAGCAGGGCCGCGGCCACGGCGGCCACCACGATGGCATAGCGCCGGTTGCGCACGAGGAACTGCGGGGTCACGAGGCCGAGCGTCGCGAGAATCGTCACGACGAGCGGAAGCTCGGTGATCAGACCAAAGGCGATGATGATCTGCGCGGCGAACCCGAAGTAGTTGCCGGCCGTGATGATCGGCTCCAGGGTCCCGCGCTGGAAGCTGAAGAGCACCTGCAGCGCGCGTGGCAGCACCCAGAGGTAGGCCACCGTGGCGCCCCCCAGAAACAACACCACACCAACGGCCAGCGCGGGCATCACGAGGCGCCGCTCGCGCTCGTAGAGCGCGGGCGCGAGGAACGACCATGCCTGGTACGCCACGACGGGAGAGGCGAGCAGCACGCCGAGCGCGAAGGCAAACTTCAGAGTGATGAAGAACGGCTCGGTCGGACTCGTGAACTTGAGCTTTCCACCGGGGAGGAGCGGGGTGATCGGTCGCATGAGCAGGCCGATCACATCGACCCGTTCTACGATGACCCATCCGACCAGCGTCCCGACCACGATCGCCAGGAGACTGTAGAGGATCCGCCAGCGCAGCTCCTCGAGGTGATCGAGGAAGGGCATTTCGCCCCGTACGGGTTGATCAGGCACGCTGGCCGCCGGGGCGGGCTAACGTCCGAGCCGTTGGAGCTTGTCGCGGGCGAGGTTGGCCTCATCCGAGCGGGGATACCCGGCGACCACCCGTTGGTAGTAGGTCCGGGCGGCCGGCTTGTTCCCGCGGGATTCGGCGAGGAGGCCGAGCTTGTAGAGCGCCGCGGGAGCCCGCGACGAGTTGGGGTAGCTCTTCACGACCTGCTGGTAGACGGCGGCCGCCGAGTCGGCATTCTCTGTGGCGAACGTCTCCCCGACGTAGAACAAGGCGTCCGCGGCGCGTTCATGGGTCGGATAGACGCGGAGAAACTCGCGGAAGCCGAGGCGGGCGGTGCTCAGACTGCCGCGGCGGTACTGCTGGAGTGAGAGGTCATACATCTCGTCGGGGCCGGGCCCGCTCGGGTTACCGGACGGCCCGACCGGCACGCCGGGCGCGTTCTCGACCGCGGGAACGGGCTGGCGCGCCTGCGCTTCGAGGCGGCCTCGCAGCTCCGTGAGCCGTTGCTGGCTCTGGCCCAACAACTCCCCGATCGTGACCAGCTGCTGCTGCACCGACACGTGGTCGGTGCGCATGTCCCCACGCCACTGTACGAAATACGCTTGCTGCGCGGCGAGGGCCTGCTGGAGGGCGGCGACGAGCGCGAGCAGCGAGTCCGTCTGCGCCTTCCGGGCAGCCTCGGCGCCCCCGACCTGCTCCTTCAGCGCCGTGACCTGCAGCTCGACTCGCCGGACGTCCCCTTTCAGGGCGCATCCGGCGAGTGCCACCACGCCGATCGAGAGCGAGAAGCTAGACCGCAACCCGCCCCTGCCCCTTAAGGTTGCTTGAGCGCATCCCCGCCACTCACCACATCGAACTCAGCGCGCCGGTTCTTGGCCCACGCGTCCTCGTTGTGCCCGGGATCCAGGGGCCGCTCTTCACCGTAGGAGATCGTCTCGATACGGCCGGCGTCGATCCCGTGGCTCACCAGATACTGCTTGGACGCGGTCGCCCGACGGTTGCCGAGCGCGAGGTTGTATTCATCCGAGCCGCGCTCATCGCAATGACCCGAGACGCGGATCCGCGCATCAGGGTTCGCCTGCAGGATGGCGATCTTCTGGTCGAGGACGGAGGCGTCGCCCGATCGGATATTCGACTTGTCGTAGTCGAAGTGGATCATGGCGCTCAGCATGGCGCGCACGGCTTCCGACGTGTGGCCCAACGCCGCGAGCGAATCCGCGGTGCGCTGCTGAGCGAGGCGCTCGGCTTCCTCGCGCGCCCGGTCGGCTTCGTCCATCGAGTCTTTGCGTGCCTTGTCCGCTGCCGCGAGCGAATCGGCGTTGGGCTGCGGCGTGGGAGTCGTCGCCGGCTGAGCCTTCTTGCCGCCGCACGCGACGACGGTCGCGGCGACGACGCCAGCCAGCACGACAAGCAATAGGCGTTTCATGTAGGGCGAGCTCCCCAGTTAGGGTGTGGACGGCCCGGCCTCCGGAAGCCGCGGAGACCATGCCGGGAGCCGGCCGCCGCTCTGCTGCAGCAGCGGCCGGATACGACCAGTTTCCACATCAATCACCCAGAGTTGACGGTACCCCGAGCGATCAGAAACAAACGCCAAGTGGCGACTATCCGGTGCCCAAGTCGGGTCTTCATTCCGCCCGAATGAGGTGAGCTGGCGGACGGTGCGGGTGCGCACGTCAAGGACGAACACCTGGAGCGTCCCACCCACGTCGCGATGAAACGCGAGCGTCTGCCCGTTTGGTGACCAGTCGGGAGCGTTGGACGAACCGGTCACCCCGTAGTCGAACGGCGCAAAGAGCTCCTGACCGGTGCCGTCCGCCCCCATCACGTAGATCTGCGGCAAGCCGGGGCGCGTGGACACGTACGCGATCCGCTGGCCGTCGGGGCTGTAAGTCGGAGACAAGTTGTCAGAAAAGCGCCCCACGGTCAAGCGTTGTAAGCAGCAGTTGTCACGGATGTTAAGCGTGTACACATCGGTGCCCTCTTCGATGGCGCGGCTGAACGCCAGGGTCTTGCCGTCCGGAGCGAATGTCGGCGTGAAGTCGAGCGTTGCACCGTTGGTGAGGGCGCGACGCTTGCCACCCGTTCCCTCTTGGAGAAACAGCTGGCCACGCCCGGCGACGAACGCCATGTACGCAAACCGCCGTCCGCCCCTGTCCCACGCCGGCGAGAGGATCTCCCGATCCCCGGCAGAGCTCACCTGGGTGAGCGCGGCGCCATCCTGGTCGATCAAGTACAGCTTGCCGTTCATGACGAACAGAATCCGCGTGGCCGCGACCCCTGGGGCCCCGAGCGTTGCATCCACCACCCGGTCCGCCAGTCGATGAATAACCATCCGGAAGTCCGAGTCCGTGGCGGCGGGCAGGCGAGCCTTGAAGGTGCGACGTACGGCTCCCGCGGTGACGTCGTGGACAACGACGGCGGCGGAGTCTCCGCGCACCGACAGGCCGATCGCAAAGTCCGCTCCCAACGCCTGGTACAGGGGATAGTTGAGAGACGCGGCTTCGGTCGCCCCGCGGGAATGCGTTCCCGCCGGACCGGAGCTTGAAGGAGGCGACGCGGTGACGTGAATGGAGTCCCCGCCCGGCAGCGTGATCATCTCGAAACGGTCGCTGTAGTCGAGATCGCGGGCCAGAATGGCGCGCGCGGAGTCGAGCGCCGCCGCGCGATCTGGCAGTAGCACGATGCCGGGCCGGACCCCGGGGCGGTAGTAGATCCCGATCCGCACCCCGCGGTCGATGGCGGACGTGTCCTGGGCATGAAGCGGCGCCGACCCTGGGCCCAGCAGGAGTCCCACGACGCTCACGACGACCGCACGGACAAACCCCGGTACCCCCCCCGACACTAGCGACGCTCGGCGCAAAAGCAGAACCTCACGAAGAGAACGTCCGAGTCCCACCCATCCGGAAGCGGACCGAACGCCTTGACCCGACTGGCGGCCTCGACGGCACCCTGAGCTTCCAGATCGTACGCGAAGCTGCCGGACCGCCGAACGAACTGGAGGCCCGTCACGGAGCCATCCCGGTGAATCATGAAGGAGACCTCCGCATCGAGGGCGGAGCCGTCGTAGGGGCGCTCCCAGCGCTGGCCCATTTGCGTCACCACGTTTTGCAGGTACTCCGGGAAGGGGAAGTCCATGCCCTCGGTGCTCACGGTGAGCCGATCCCGACCAGTCGAGGGGGCTTCACCGGCCAGAGGCGCTACGGGCGCGGTCGTCCGCGGCGCGGCTTCGCGTGGCGTGGCGTCGGCGACCGGAGGGGGAGCGGCGTGTGCCACCGTGCTCTTTGGCGTCGGCTTCGGTTTCGCGACCGGCACCGCGGCGTCGGCGGGGCGCTGCACGGCATCCGGCGCCTTGCGCTCCCCTGGTACCGGCTCGGGCGCCGCGACGAGCTCCACGCGGTACACCGGCGGTGACGGGGTTTGCCGGGTCGCGCCGCCGAACAGGAAGACCGTCGCCATCCCGTGTACCAGCACGCTGCCCACCACGCCGACGCCGTCGCTGCGCGGCAGCCGGGGGGACCGTTTCATGGGCCCACCGTCTCGGGCTCAGCCACCAGCCCGACGTCGGTTACGCCCGAGGCACGGATCGCGGCCAGGACTCTCATCACGCTCGCGTAGGGGACGCTGCCATCGGCTCGGAGGTACACCCCGGTGGGGTGCTTGGTTCGCACGAAGGCGGGGAACGTCGCGCGGAAATCCTCGTAAGAGAGGGCCGCCTGATCGACGTAGATGTTCCCGTCGCGGTCCACAGTGACGACCAGGCCCTGCTTGGGTTCGAGGGGCCGGCCTTCGGCGCGCGGCAGGCGCACATCCACACCCCCCTGCATGATCGGCGCGGTGATCATGAAGATGATCAGAAGCACGAAGGCGACATCGACGAGGGACGTGACGTTGATGTCCGCATTGAGCGGCAGCTCGCCGTGGCCGCGCAACCCGCCGCCGCCCAGCAGGCCCGCCACCTAGAGCCACCCCTCGCGCGCCATCGTCCCGATGATCTCCTGCGCGAAACCTTCGAGCTCCCCAGCAAACAGACCCAGGCGACTCACCAGGATGTTGTACGCCATGACGGACGGAACGGCCACCGCGAGGCCCATCACGGTGGTAACCAGCGCCTCCGCTACGCCGGGAGCCACCGCCGCGATGTTGCCCGAGCCGCCGATGGCGATGCCGATGAAGGCGTCCATCACGCCCAGCACCGTCCCCAGCAGACCAAGCAGAGGACTGACCGACCCGAACGTCGCGAGCCACGGAATGAAACGCGCCGCGGCATCACGCTCCGCAGCGACTTCCTTCGCCAGCACCATCCGGAGCGCTTCCAGCTGCGTCGCGGTCAGGGTGCCGCGAGGGGTCGCCGCCGGACCATCGGCCTTCAACCCGCCTGGCCGGAGCTCGGAAAAGAAGTGGATCCCTTCCCGCATGAGGCGGTTGTAGGGCGACGCGGGCAGGCGCATGGCCGCGCGATAGGCATCGTCCAGCCGGGCCGCCTTCTCGATCTCGGTCATGAACCGATCCGCCTGTTGTCGCAGACGGCGAAACTGCCACGATTTCAGGAAGATCAAGTACCACGAGACAATCGAGAAGACGAGGAGAACCGCGAGGACGACCTTGGTCTCGCGACTCGAGGTCAGGACGAGGTCCCAGGGGGTGGTGGGAACGGCGCGCCCGACCTGTAAGAGCACGCGCTAGCTGTCCTGGAGGGCGCGCACCGTCGCCCGCAAACCGTCCGAGAGCGTCATGCGGGGACGCCACCCGAGCTCGCGAGCGGCCTTGTCGACGGCGAGGGCGCTCCGCTGCAGCTCGCCAGGACGGGCGGCCCCGCGATGGATCACCGGCTCCCGCCCCGCGGCACCGCCCAGCAGGTGCGCCAGCCGGTTCACGGAGGTCTCGATGCCGGTTCCGATATTGAAGGCCCGATTGTCGATCCCGGTCGGGGGGACGACGGTCCACGCGCCGGCCGCGAGATTCGCGCTGGCCACGTCCTCCACGAACACCATATCGCGCGTCTGCTCGCCATCGCCGAAAATCGTGAGCGGCTCGCCCGCGAGCAGGCGCCGGCCGAAGATCGCCACGACGCCCGCTTCCCCGTCGTGACGCTGGCGCGGTCCGTACACGTTGGCATAGCGAAGCGCCACCGTCTCCAGGCCGTACAAGCGGGCGTGAATCGTGAGATAGTACTCCGACGCGAGCTTCGCGCCCCCGTAAGGCGACAAGGGGAATTTGGCGTTGGTCTCGACGTGCGGGATCACGCCGTCATCGCCATACACGACGCCGCCCGAAGACGCGAACACGACCCGCCGGACACCGCCGGCACGGGCGCCCTCGAGCAGGTTCAACAGCCCGATGATGTTGACTTCGGCGTCGAACACGGGATCGGCCACCGAGCGCCGCACGTCCATCTGGGCGGCGTGGTGATTGAGCAGGTCAAAGCCGCCCCGCGCGACGAGGTCGCGCGCCGCGGGCGAGCGAATGTCCGCCTGGACGAAGCGAGCCCCGGCCGCGACGTTTTCGCGCCGACCCGTGGACAGATCATCGATGATGGTGACGTCGTCGCCGGCGGCCAAATGCGCGGCCACGATGTGGGAGCCGATGAATCCCGCCCCGCCCGTGACGAGAACCTTACGACCCATCCCGGCTCTCCAACGCGAAGAGCTCCCGAAGCGCGTCGAGCAACGCGTACGCGCGGCCACGCTCGGCGGCCTGTTTCAACGCCACGGTGGGGTGGTGCAGGAACTTGTTCAAGAGAAGCCGGCTGAACTGCTCGAGCTGCTCGCGGTCTTCCGAATGGAGATGCTTGAAATGACGGAGCGCGCGCTCGAATTCCGCCGCCCGCACATCGTCCAGCTGCTCGCGGAACGCCTTCAGGGCCGGGACTACAGCCAGGCCGCCGTACCAGGTCCAGAAGCGCTCCACCTCGTCACTTACAATGAGCTCGGCGGATGGGATCTCGCCGCGCCGCAGGGCAGCGGCCTGTCCAGCTACGGCCTGGAGGTCGTCCACGTCGTACAGGAACACGTTCTCGAGCTGGCCCACCGCCGGATCCACGTCGCGCGGGACGGCCAGGTCGAGGATGCAGAGGGGCCGACCACGGCGACTCTGAATCGCGGGGGCGACACGCTCCCAGGTGACGACCGCGTGCGGCGCCGACGTCGAGCAGAGAGCAATGTCCGTGTCGGCAAAGTGGGGCCATGCTTCTTCGAGGGTCAACGCCCGCGCGTCGAGGCGCTCGGCGATGGCGCGCGCGCGCTCGTAGGTCCGATTCGCCACCAGTGTCACCCGCGCCCCTTGATCGACCAGGCACGTGGCGGCAAGCTCGGCCATGTCCCCGGCGCCAAGAATCAGCGCCAGCCGCCCGGTCAGGTCCCCGAAGATCTTGCTTGCCACCGCGACTGCGGCGGAGGGGACGGAGGCCGCTCCCTTGCCAAGCTCCGTCTCGCTGCGAACGCGCGCGCCGACCAGTAGCGCCGACTGGAACAGGCGATGCAGCACGGGGCCCGCCTGCCCGCGCGAAATCTCCCAGGCCTCACGGACCTGTCCCTGGATCTGCGACTCGCCGAGGACCATCGAATCGAGGCCCGCCGACACCCGGTAGAGGTGCCGCACGGCGTCGCGGTCGCGCTCCATGTAGCCATACCGCTGCGCACCGCGCTCCCCCGTGAGACGCTCACCCAGCAGCTCCCATACGGCATCGGAAACGGGGTCGCGAGGCTCGGCGAGGTAGAACTCCGTGCGGTTGCACGTGGAAAGCAGAACCCCGCCCGCCGCCCCGGCCGAGAGCACCCGGGTGAGCGCGCCCGGCACCTCGTGCGACGCATGCGCGAACCGCTCGCGAACCTCGAGCGGCGCCGTGCGATGGTTGACGCCAACAACAGCGATACTCACGCGACTCCCGCGCTCACAGGAAACGTTCCGTGCCCGGTTGCGCCAGCTTCAGGGCCACGTAGACGAGCACCACGGCGGTGAACCCCGCGATGCTCGCGAACGCCGCCCGCCGACCGGCCCAACGCCGCGCGACCCGCACCCAAACCGTCCACCCCAGCACCCCCCAGGTAAACGAGCCCCACACCACCTGTGCCGGGTCGACGTGCATTCCCCCGGCATACCGTACCGCATAGCCGATCGCCAGCAGCACCCCAATCGTGAGCGCGGGGAACCCCGCCACGAGCGCAACGTGATTCAAGCGGTCCAGGCGCTCGAGAGGCGGAAACAGCTGGAATACCTGCCCGAACCGCTTCGCCTTGAGCTCGCGAAACTGCCACAGGTACAGCGCCGCCGAAATGAACGCCAGGGCCAGCAGGGCGAGCCCCAGTACACTTAGGGTTACATGCAAGATAAACCACAGGTTCCGCCCGGCAGAGGGCTCGGCTCCTGGGGCAAGCCCCAGGAGCAAGGCCAAACCGACCAGTCCGCCGGCGAGGGGCGCTGTGAACAAGGCCACCGTTCCGGCGCGGAGCAGCAGGTCGCTGCCGATCTGCAGCAACATGAGGCACAGCGCCAACATCGAGAGCGCGGGGCCGAGCCCGACCAGGGTGAGCTGAGTCACGCCGACGCCGTGCAACACGGCGCCGAGCGTCGCGACGCCTAGCGTCCAGCGGCGCGGTATCGAGACACCGGCGAATGGCGCCAAGGCAAGCGCCGCGGAGAGACCGTACAGGCCGAGCGCGGCGAGATGGAGCGCGAAGAGCATGTCAGTTGGAGCGCCGGCCGCGGCCGGCACGCCCTTAGGACGGCATTTTGCGGACGAGACGAGCCGGCAGGCCCGGGAGGATCTGAGCGTTCTTCACCGTGAGGATGATCGCGGAGGATGACCGCGTGCGCGTGTGCACCACCTCAACCACCGCGCGCACGTCTTCTGAGGGCGTCCCTGCCTCGCCGGTGTAGAGCTGGAATACGTCTCCCGGAACCACGCCGTCGGCGCGGCCGCGATTCAGGAACACGACCTGCTGGGTAATCGCCACCGCATGCATGTCGCGCTGCTGAATCACCTGGCCGCGCAGGCCGCTGGTCACGGGCGTCGGCCGCACCTCGCCCGGATCCTTGAAGGGCTCGAGGGGCAGCGCGAACTGCCCGTCGCGCACGCGGTCGTATTGCACGACGACCTCCGCGAGCATCTGCTTCTTGGCCACCTCGTGCACCCGCACGATACCGGTGGGAATGACGACGTCACCCCAATCGCCTGGCTGCTGCACGATACGCACGGTCAGGAGCGAATCGCCGACATGGTACGAAGCGCCCGGGGGCGGCTCCACGACGATGCCCTGAAACTGCATCGCCGTTTCGCGCGCCGACAGGCGTGGAATCGACGACTGCTCGACCGTGCCGACCACCTTGCCCCACGGCAGGTTCTCGTTTTCGGTCAGAAACCCTGATCCGTAAAACTCCCCGCGGCGGACGGGCCGGTACGGCTGGCTCATATACGCGCGCAACACTTCGCGCACTTCCTGCGTGCGTGAGGCTGGGCGATCGAAGATGGTCTGATACGCCTCTTCGGCGGGCGGTGGGGGCGGCTCCTCGATCACCGACGGCGTCGTATCCACCGCCATGGTGTCCACGGCCGCGGCAACCGCCCCGGTGTCGGCCCGAACCGTGTCTGACGCGCCCCCCGCAGCAGCAGCCGCCGCGGCTGCTGCAGCCGCGGCCGCCGCCGCGGCCGCCGTCGAATCGGGCGGCACGGCCTGGGCCACCGCCTCGAGGCCCGCCACGCTTAAGATCTGGCCGGGATAGATCCAGTGAGGATCTTCGATCGACGTGGAGTTGAGCCGGTAGATCTCGGGCCAGAGGAGCGGATCATTGAAGTACAGCTGCGCGATGGACCACAACGTTTCGCCGCGCGCCACCGTGTGCGTGGACGGAAGCTGACCCGTCTGCTGTGACAGGGGAACGGCTTCCGCCGCCCCCGTCGTGTCCCGCACGGCCCCGGTGGTGTCCTGCGCGCGCAGGATCCCACACACGAGCGGCACTGCTACAAGGGCGAGCAGTACCGCCCGTTCAGAACGGCAGATCGTCGTCCTCCTCATCAAGCGGTTCTGGGAAGGCATCGAGCGAGTCCCCTTTGCCGTCCGGCGCTACCTTGGCGGTGGCTTTGGCTCGCGCCGGGTCACCGGCGCCGTCCGTCCCACCGCTCCGCGACGACAACAGGAGCACTTCTCGCGCGATGACCTCGGTGGTGTACCGCGTCTGCTTTTCACGATCTTCCCAGGTCCGGTATTCGATCCGACCCTCGATGTAGACGCGGTCACCCTTCTTCATATACTTCTCGGCGACGTCCGCCAGCTGGCCGCCGGCACCTTTGTTATTCCAGCACACAACGCGGTGCCATTCCGTCTTTTCCTGCTTCTCCCCGCCCTGCCCGGTCCACTGACGGCTCGTGGCCAGAGACAGGGTGGCGACGCGAGAACCGTTATTGGTGCTGCGCACCTCGGGATCGGCCCCTAAGTTCCCGATCAGCATGACCTTATTCAGGCTCCGGCTCACGATGACCTCCAGCGCTTGCAGCGGGCGGGGCACCAAGGATGCCCCACAGTATATGAATCGCAAGTTATTCTGTCAATCAAAGATACGCCACTTGGATCCGATTCATGCGCGCGGCTCGGAGTAACCGATTCGGGTCCGCAGAATGACCGCGTCCTCCGTCGGGAGACGGTAATACCCCGGCCGACGGCCGACCTCAGTGAACCCGAGCGCGGCGTAGAGACGCTGCGCGGCCGCGTTCGACTCCCGAACCTCGAGGAACACATTGACGACACCCTCGTCGCCGAGACGCGATAGCATCGACTCAATGAGGGCGCGCCCGACGCCCCGGCGGCGCTGATCCGGCGCCACGCCGAGGTTCAGAATCTCGCCTTCGTCGACGGCGTGGTGTGCGATCGAGTAGCCGACGACCGCGTCGCCTACCACGGCGACGAGAAACGGTGCGCCGGACTCGGCGCATTCGTGGAAATCGCGCACCGACCACGGATCTGAGAAGGCGATCCGCTCGATCGCGACGACCGCGGCTACGTCAGCCGGACGGGCTGCTCGGATTCGGAAGAGGGCGCCCGTGACGAGCCTCCCATTTGACTTGCGCCTCGGCCGGCCGGCCGTACATCGGCTCGGCGGTGAGCACGTCGACGACCCTGCCAGCGCCGTCGTGAGATAGCAGCGTCAGCAGCATCGTGGCGGCAGGGGGCAAATTCTCCGGTGCGACGGGGTCCGTGCCCGTCCAGGATCGCGCGGCGGCAGTGTAGCGGATGGCGCCGTCGCCCACCACCAGTCTGGGGCGTTCGGGCGCGACGCGCACGAACTCGTCCACCGTCATCACCGCGGGAGGGACGAGCGTCTCGACCCGTTGCGGGTGGATGCGATAGAGCGCTCCGTACACCTGCCCGCGTAACGCATCGAAGCATGCGGCGATCGGGACGGGACCGACCTTCACCGCGGCGCCGGCGGCCGCCGCCAGGAGCGAGGGGATCGTCACCAGCTCGAGGCCGGCCTCGTGGGCCAGGCCTTTGGCGGCTGCCCACCCGATCCGCAAACCGGTGAAGCTGCCGGGCCCATCTCCCACCACGATCCCATCGAGATCGGCGGGCCTCATGCCGACGCGCTCGAGAGTGAAATCCACCAGCCGCACGATCTCGGCCGCGTGCCGGCGTG
>Ga0335084_10006490_pt1 | contig 11628 bp, 10 predicted proteins | sample Lox_Sample_44_FD_206721 | JGI IMG/M metagenome (GOLD analysis project Ga0335084, IMG submission 206721) | Soil microbial communities from Loxahatchee National Wildlife Refuge, Florida, United States - Lox_Sample_4.4 | ecosystem: Environmental > Terrestrial > Soil > Wetlands | place: USA...
GACGGCGAGGTGATCGCCGTCGCCCGCAACCGCAGCGCCGATGACGAGCTGCTGCGGATGATCGCCGAGAAGCGCGAGTGGATCCGGAACTACCAGGTCCGGCTGGCGCTGGTGACGAATCCGAAGACGCCGCTCCCGGTGGCGATGCGGCACCTCAACTCGATGAGCGACAACGACATGCGGCAGCTCGCGAAGTCGCGGAACGTGCCGCAGGCGGTGGCGGTGCAGGCGCGCCGGATCATCGCGACTCGCCAGCCGGGGTGAGCGCGGCGAAGGCGCGGGGGCGCGGGCGCCATGGGGGCGCTCCCCTCGCTCGGATACTCGGCCCGGGCGCGCGGCGTCGGTCGCGACGGACCGCGCGGGGCTCGGGGCGCGCCCGGGCCTGCGCGTGCCGCTCGGGGAGCGCCCCCATGGCGCCCACGCCCCCGGGCCGCGGCCGAACCGGCGTGCTTCTTCTATTGGACGTAGCCGGGCGCGCGTAGGTTCTGCCCGGGGAGGTTCGCCTCCAACCGCTGGATTCGCGACAGAGCGTCGCCGAGGCTCGTCGAGAGCGACGCTCGGCACGACGCCGAGAGCGACTGCGCCGCATGCGGCCGTCCCGCGGCGCGAAGCGCGCGCGCGAACGAGGTGGCGGCGCGGGCGAGCGACCGCCGCCGCTTCCGTCTCGACTCGGCACCGCGGGCCGGGGGCACCGCGGAGCGGGAGGCGGAAGCGGCGTTTCTCGACGCGCTCGCGATCGCGCGCCGGCAGCAGGCGAGGACGTTCGAGCTGCGGGCCGCGATGGGCCTCGCACGGCTCTGGGGGCGTGGGGGCAAGGCCCGCGAGGCGCACGCGCTGCTGTCGGAATCGTACGGATGGTTCACCGAGGCCTTCGATGCGCCGGACCTGATCGAGGCGAAGGCGCTGCTCGCGGAGCTCGCCGCCGCACGCAAGGAGAGGCGACGCTAGCCGTGGCCCGACGCACGGTTGGAAGAGGGCGGGCGACCTCGACCTCCCGTGCGCTTTGCTCTTGCTGGGGCTCCACCGGTTGACGGCCGAGGGGTCGCCGTCATAGCTCCCCGGCAATGTCGAAGAATCTCAGCCCGTCGGATGCCGTCATCGTCGCCACCGCCCGCACGCCGATCGCCCGCGCTCTGCGCGGATCGCTGGTCGACGTCGATGCCTTCGCCCTCGCGGAGCACGTCACGCGGGAGGTGATCGGGCGATCGAAGATCGACGCGCGGATGATCGACGACATCGTGCTCGGGGAGTCGTTGCAGGGCGGGGGCGTGATCGCGCGCAACGTGGCGGTCCGGCTCGGGCTCCAGTCCGTTCCCGGACTGGCGGACAACCGCCACTGCGCGGCCGGGCTGGCTGCCGTACAGATCGCGGCCGCGTCGGTGCGTGCAGGGATGGACCACGTCGTGATCGCCGGGGGGACGGAGAGCCTGAGCTCCATGCCTCGCCTGATGAAGTCGGTGCCGGCATCCGCGAAGAATCCCCAACCGTGGATGCCACCGAGCCACCCCGAGACGCCGACGGCCCCGGCGTTCGACATGTCGATCACCGTGGGCGAGAACACCGCGCGCATCGCGGGCGTCAGCCGCGCGGAGGCCGACGCGTGGGCGCTGGCCTCGCATCACCGGGCCGCGGCGGCGAGCGCCGCGGGGAAGTTCGTGGCGGAGATCGTCGCCATCGACGTTCCCGACGGCAACGGGGGCACGCGCTCGTTCGCGAGGGACGAGCATCCGCGCGCCGACACGACGCTCGAGAAGCTGTCCGCCCTCCCGGTGCTCCACCCGGAGATCCCCGGCGCCACGGTGACCGCGGGCAACGCGGCGGGACTCAACGACGCCGCCGCGGCACTCGTCGTCACGTCGTCCGAATTCGCCGCGGCACACGGCCTGGAGCCTCTCGCATGCATCCGGGCCTGGGCGTCGGTGGGCGTGCCGCCCGAACGCACGGGGCTCGCGCCGACGCTCGCAATCCCGAAGGCGCTCGAGCGTGCCCGGCTCTCGAGCGACGACATCGCGAGCTGGGAGATCAACGAAGCGTTCTGCTCCATGGCGGTCGCGTCGACGCGCATCCTGGGCCTCGACCCGGAGCGCGTGAACGTGAACGGCAGCGGCTGTGGCCTCGGACATCCGATCGCCGCGACCGGAGCACGGATGGTGATCACGATGCTCCACGAGCTCCGCCGTCAGGGGGCAACGCTCGGCTGCGTGGCGATGTGTGCCGGGGGCGGGATGGGCTCGGCACTGGTGCTCGAGATCGTCTGACGGCTATTTCGGCGCGAAGCGCTGCCCGGCATCGAGCCGGATCGTCGAGCCGTTCAACATCGGGTTCTCGATGATGGCGAGCGCCATCCGCGCGTATTCGATCGGACGCCCCATGCGCTTCGGGAACGCCGCGTCCCTGGTGAGCCCAGCCGCCATCTCGTCGGGGATGCCTTGCGTCAGACCCGTCTGGAAGAGGCTCGGCGCGATCGCCATCGCGCGGACCCCGAGCGACCCGAGGTCGCGAGCCGCCACGAAGGTCATCCCGACGATGCCGCTCTTGGCCGCGGCGTAGGCCACCTGCCCGATCTGCCCCTCGAAGGCCGCGATCGACGCCGTGCTGATCACGACGCCGCGCTCGCCGTCGGCGTTCGGCGCGTTCCTGGCCATGCGTTCGGCGCACAAGCGCAGGAAGTCGAACGACCCGACCAGGTTCAGCTCGATGACGGCCCGGAAATCCTCGATCGAGTGCGGTCCGTCCTTGGCGAGCGTACGCCTGGCGATGCCGCCGCCCGCGGTGTTGATGCCCACGTGCAACGCGCCGAATCGGTCGACCACCGCATCGAGCGCCCGGGCGATGCTGGCGCTGTCGCACACGTCGAGCGCATGGAAGAAGCTGCCACCGCCGATCGCGGCCGCCACCTGCTCGCCCGCGCTGGTGGGCCGGTCCAGAATCGCGACCTGGGCGCCACGCTCGGCCAGGAGCTCAGCCGTCGCCCGCGCCATCCCCGAGGCACCCCCGGCGATCGCGGCTACCAGTCCTCGGATCTCCACGTTGCGCTCCTCCCTCCGGTCACACGACCCATGAACGCGGGCATGCTCGCATGGCGCTCGATCGCAAGTCCAGCGAGTCTCGGGTTCTTCGGGGTCTCTCCGACCGCGGCGTCCGCGGCGCGCCGCCCCGGCGCTACTGCACGTAGCCCAGGGCGCGCAACTTCTGCTGGAGGACGGGGTCGGCGCCCTCGGCGATCGGTGCCGGGGGTGCGGCAGCCAGCCAGCGGTCGAGCTCCGTGCGGAGCGGAACGGCTTCCGGGGCGTTGGCGGACAGGTCGTGGTGTTCGCCGGGGTCGTGCGACAGGTCGAAGAGGCGCTCGTGGCCGGTGGCGGGGTCGCGGATCAGCTTCCAGCCGACCGTGCGGACGGCGAGGAGGTCGATCGACGGGCCGCCGTCGCCCGGGCCGGCCCGGGTTTCGATGAAGGCGGGTGGCGGCGGGTCGCTCGCATTGAGCAGGTTGCGACCGGGGAGGCCGGTGGGTGGCGACGCTCCCAGCAGCGCGGCCACCGTCGGGAAGACGTCGATACCCTGCGTCTGGGTGGTCGTGCGAGCGGGCGCGATCCCGGGGCCCTGGATGACCAGCGGCACGCGGATCGACTCCTCGTAGAGCTGGCTGCCGTGCTTGAGCCGCCCGTGCTCCTGGAACTCCTCGCCGTGGTCGGCGGTGACGACGATCACGGTCGAGCGGCGGACGCCGGCGGCGTCGAGGCCCGCGATCAACGATCCCAGCGCGCGGTCCCAGCTCCGGACCTCGGCGTCGTAGAGCGCGCGGAGCCAGCGCACGTCCGACTCGGGCAGCGGCGGCGCGCCGTGCCAGTCGATCGCCTCGGCGAACGCGACGATGTCGCCGGCGGCGAGGCGCGGGCGGATGTCGGGTGGCGGCTTCGGGCGGAGGTCGTCGGGCGGCGTGTAGGGATCGTGCGGCTCCATGAAGTGGAGGTAGCCGAGGAAGCGGTGGCCCTTGTTTGCCCGCAGCCAACGGAGGAAGGCGCCGTTCACCTCCTCGGCGACCGCCCAGCGATGCGTGCGGCGATCGCGCGGCACGTCGACGAAGCTCTCGAAGCCGTGCGCGAGGTTCGTCCCGCGCGAGACCAGCGGGTTCGCCGACACGCCGACGGTCGTGAGCCCCGCCGCGCTCGCCGTGCCGGCGATGGTCGGGAGCGCGCTCGGCAGGAAGGCCCAGTCGCGCTCGTCCGCGGCCGCGCCCGGCTCGGGGCCGCCCAGCACGCCGTGGCTCCGTGGATGGAGCCCGGTCATGATCGACGACACCGACGGCATCGTCCACGCCGCCTGCGCGACGTTGTCGGCGAACACCCGGCCCCCGGCGGCGAGCGCGTCGAGCGTCGGGGTATTGCTCGGCGTCGCCCCGTAGCAGCCGAGGCGATCGGCGCGCAGCGTGTCGACCAGCAGCATCAGCACGTTCGGGTGCGCGGCGTCGGCCGCCTGCCGCTCGACGAAGCGCTCGCGCACGACGCGCACCGGGCTCCAGCCCGCGTCGGCCCCGTGCGTGACGAGCGCGATCTCGACGTCGCGCTCCGCCCCGGCGGGCAGCGCGACCCGCTCGTCGAACCAGCGTTGCCCGCGGCGCCGGCTCTGGTCGACGGTGCGCGAGAACAGCTCGCGCCCGTCGACGGCGACCGCGAAGCGGACCGGTCTGGTGGCGCGCGCGTCGACGCCGGCGCCGAAACGCAGCACCGCATCGGCGGGGATGCGCACCCGGAAGCGCAGCGCGCCGTCGGCGGGAGCGAGCAGCGCGCGGCGATGACCGCCGGCGCCGGTCTCGCCCTGGTGCGGGGTCACGCCGCCGACCGGGAGCGCCTGGCCGGCGGCGTCGCGACCCGTGGCCGCCAGGTCGAGCACCGGCTCCTCGATCCGGATGCGCTCCGGCAGCGTGTCGCGACGACAGCCCGCGAGCAGCAGTCCCAGGAGCAGCGCTGCGATCCGTCTATTCCACATAGCCGAGTGCCCGCAGCTCGCGCATCTTGTCGGGCGCGAGGTTCGACGGCGGCGGCGCGACCGGCGCGGCCCCGTGCAGCTCCATCCAGGCGTCGAGCCGGCGCGCGAGCGCGTCGCGCACCTCCGGCCGGCGCGCCGCCAGGTCGTCGCGCTCGGCCGGGTCGGCGGCCAGGTCGTACAGCTCGGTCGTGCCGGCCTCGCGCGCGAAGGCGTCGACGTAGTGGAAGCGCCGGAGCGAGCGGATGAGCTTCATGCCGCCGTCGACGACGCCGATCTGGAGCCCGCTCGCCGACTCGACGACGATCGGCTCGCCCGCGGCGGTCGTGAACAGATCGCGGCCGCGCATGCCGGCCGCCGGCGCGAGCCCGGCGAGACCGAGGACGGTCGGCGCCACGTCCAGCCCGTTGGTCGGCTCCGGACGGCGCGCCGGCGCGACCCGTCCCGGCGCCCACACGATCAACGGGACGCGCAGGTCGGGCTCGTGGAGGCCGAAGTGATCGAAGTAGACGCCGTGCTCGCCGAGCGACTCGCCGTGGTCCGCCGTGACGACCAGCGCGGTGCGGCCCGCGAGGCCCAGATGCTCGATCTCCGAACGCAGGCGTCCGACCTCCCGGTCGACGTAGGTCACCTCGCCCGCGTAGCGTGCGAGCGGAAAGCGCAGATCGGTGACGCCGGTCAGCCAGTCGGCGAGCGAGCGCCGGTAGGGCAGGCCGCGTCGCACGCCGGCCTCGAGCGCGTGCAGGTCGTCGGGGATCGGCACGCCGGGCGGCAGCCGCGAAGGGTCGAGCAGCACGCGGCGCACGCCGCGCGTGCTGGTGGCGAGCGTCGCCTTGAGGCGGCGGACGAGCGCCGCCTGGCGGGCGAGCCGCTGCGGGAGGTCGGCCAGGTCGTGGAAGAACCAGTTGAGCACCACCGGCGCCATGCTGGTCTGCGACGGATCTCGCGGGTCGCCGTCGAAGTAGGTGCGGTCGAACGGCGCCGGCGGCTCGTACGGCATGTGCGCGTCCCAGTAGTGCACCCAGAGGAAGAAGGGATCGCGACAGGTCTTCCTGAGCCAGCGGAAGACCTCCCGGTTGGTCTCTTCCGCGCGGAACGGCACGGAGATCCGACGCGGTCCCTGCCACGTGTCGAAGCCCGCGAGCAGCGGGCCGAGCGTGCCGAGCGGACTCACGAGCCGCGCGCCCACGAACGCGGCGGTGCGATACCCGGCCTCCTTGAAGAGCGCCGGCAGCGCCGGTACCGGCCGCGCCCCCGCGCCGGTGTTGTCGATCACCCCGTGCTCGGCGAGCGGCCGCGAGCTCATGATCGACAGGTGCGAGGGCACGGTGAGGTGCGTCTGCGACCAGCAGCGCTCGAAGAGCGCGCCGTCCACCGCCAGCGCGTCGAGGTTCGGCGTGCGGACCTTCCGGCTGCCGTAGCACCCGAGATGATCGGCGCGGAGCGTGTCGATCGTGACCAGGACGACGTTGGTCCGGCCGGGCGCGGCCGGCGTGCCGCAGTCGGGCGTGCAGCCGGCGGCGAGCAGCGCGCCCAGCGCGAGCAGCCCGAGCCTCACGCGGGACGCCCGAAGCGCGCGGCGCCCTCGCGGAGGCCGCGGGTGTAGTAGATGGTGCGGGCGAGCGCGTAGGCGGGGAGTCGCGCCAGCGCGCGCACCTCGCCCGCGCGCGCCAGGGTCGTCGCCAGACGGACGAATGCGCCCGCCCGACCGCGGACGATCCTGTCGACACCGTCGTCGCCTTCGCCCCACGGCAGCGTCGTCCCGAGCCGACGCCGCGCGTACTCGGCCGCGAGCCCGTGCGCGCGGAAGCGGCCGCCCCAGGCCGCGAGCGTCATCGGATGGCTGTGCGCGACCACCGCCGCCGGCACGTAGACGATCCGGTCCGGGGGCGCCACCCCGAGCGCCCAGACGTGGTCCTCGGCGATCGCGATCTCCTCGTCGAAGGGCCGCGCGAGGACGGCGTCGCGACGGACGGCGCCGTTGGCGGTCGAGAACGTCACACCGGCGGGAGGGGCGGGTGGGAACGCGCGCGCCGTCGTGATGGCCTCGATCGGGTTCACGCCCGGGATCGCGATCTGCCGGCCGAACGTCGCCGGGACGTGCGGGTCCGAGAACGGCGCCAGCAGCGTGGCGAGCCAGTCCCGGTCGCGCGGACGCGCATGCGCCGACAGGTAGACGACGAGCGCGCCGCCCGCGAGGCGCGCGCCCGCGTTGAGCGCGCGCCCGTACGAGAAGACGCCGGGCAGCGCCGCGACGCGGATCGGATAGCGCCCGAGCAGCTCGAGCGTGCCGTCGGTCGAGCCCGAGTCGAGCGCCAGCACCTCGAACGGCGGCGCGCCCTCCTGCACCAGCACCGCGTCGAGCACCGCGCCGAGGGCGCGTACCTCGTTGCGGCAGCGGATGACGACCGAGACCGCCGGCGCGTTCATCGCGGGCGGGTGAGCCCGAGCCGCCCGCGCAGCCAGACCAGCGCGCGCACGGCCGGGTGATGGTAGATGCGCTCGAGCGCGACGCCGGCCGCGGCGAGCCGGTCGTACATGCCCGCCATCGCCTCCTCCAGGTTGGCCTCGTAGAGCGGGCGATGCTTCTGGACCAGGCTCCGCATCAGCCCCGCGCTGACGCCCGGCGCGCGCGCCGCGAGCTCGCGGCTCCCCGCCGTGCGTCGATAGAAGACCAGCTCCTCCGGCACGCACGTCCCGCGCCAGCCGCGCTGGGCCGCGCCGAGCCAGAAGTCCCAGTCCTCGCAGCTCTCCTTGAAGCGCGGATCGTAGCCGCCCACCTGCTCCCAGACCTCCCGCCGATAGAGCGACGTGACGTGGATCGTGCAGCGGGTGAGCAGCTCGGGGATTCCGAAGCCGCCGGTACGCCACGTGCCGTGGTGCCGGCCGGTGAGGCCGACCCAGGTGTAGGCGACGCCGAGCGTCGGGTCGGCGTCGAGCACGGGGACGGTGCGGGCGAGGTAGGCCGGCGCCAGCGTGTCGTCGGCGTCCAGCGGGAGGATGTACGCGCCGCGAGCGCGCTCGATGCCGAAGTTCCGGGCGAGGGCGGGGCCGCGGTTCGGCGTGCGGTGCACGGTGATGCCGGGCTGCGCCCCGGCGGCGTCGACCTGCGCGATCGTCCGCGCGTCGGTCGAGCCGTCGTCGACGACGATGGTCTCGAAGTCGCGGAACGTCTGCGCGGCGACGCTGGCGAGCGTCGCCGGCAGCGTGTCGCCGGCGTTGAACACCGGGATGATTATCGAGACCCGCGGCGCCACCGCACTAGCGTCCGAGCGCGAGCGCGGTGGACGGCGTGCTCACGTCGTCGCGCAACGCGCGGAGATGGAGGAGCCCGCGGGCGAGGCCGCGCAGGTAGCCGATCGCCTCCTGCCGGCGGCACTCGGCGATCAGTCGCTCCCCGTCGAAGGGGCGGATCGGCCGGTAGGGACGGGCGCGCAGCGCGGCTGCGTGATGCCAGCGGAAGTGCCCGAGCGCGCGGTGCACGCCGCGGTTCCGGAGCGCGAAGATCGCGCCCGACTCGCCCCGATGCCGGTGGCGCGTGATCAGCCACACCGGCGTCATGCGCTCTGCGGGCACCCAGTGGTCGACGACCGCGTCGGGCGCGTAGCGGATGGTCTCGCCGGCCTGGTCGAGGCGGAGGCAGAGGTCGGTCTCGTCGTGCAGGAACGAGACGCGCCCGCGCGGGCCGATCCAGGCCGAGAAGCCGCCCAGCGCGCGCGCCCGCGCGACCCGGAAGGAGATGTTGGCGCCGTACGGGAACTCGTCGCCGGGCTGGTCGCGGACGCGCCGGGGCGCGTCGCCGAGATCGAAGCCGCTGAAGGCCGGATGCAGCTCGCGGGTCAGCCAGGCCGGCGGCGGCACGGCGAAGCGGAGCAGTATCCGCCCGCCGACGGCGGCGACGTTCGGGTCGTCGTACGGGGCGAGCAACGCCGCGAGCCAGCCCTCGTGCGGCTCGGCGTCGTCGTCGAGATACACGGCGACGGCGCCACGCGCCTCCGCGAGGCCGCGGTTGCGGGCGATCGAGAGCCCCAGCACCGGCTCGTGGACGACGCGCAGCCGCGGCTCGGTGCGCGCCAGCGCCGCCAGCAGCGCGGGGGTCTCGTCGGTGGAGGCGTTGTCGACGACCAGCACGTCGGCGTCGCACCGGCGCGCCTCGACCAGCGCGCCCCGCACCGCCTGCGCCAGCACGCGCGCGCGATCGTGCGTGCAGATGACGACGGTGGCGCTGGTCACGCCCGCGCCCTCTGGGCGACCGGCGTGCCGAGCCCCTGCGGCCCGGGGACGCGCGCGCGGCGAAGGTGCCAGCCGAGCGCGCGGGCGGCGAGCAGCGCGGCTCCCGCGACCACCGCCGGGCGCCCGCGCACCAGACGTGCGAGGGCGGGGGCATGGTCGGCGGGGAGCGCGGGCGGCGTTCCGGGGTCGCGGAGCACGTCGTGGTAGAGCGCGTCGTGGGCGGCGGCGATGGCGTCCCAGTCGAAGCGCGCCTCGACGAACGCGCGCCCGGCGGCGCCGAGGCGTACGGCGCGCGCCGGATCGTCGAGCAGGCTCCGGACCGCGCCCGCGAACTCGGCGGCGCCGTCGGCGATCAGGAGCTGCTGCCCGGAGGTGGCCCCGAGCCCCTCCGCACCGACGCTCGTCGTCACCACCGGCCTTCCCATCGCGAGCGCCTCGAGCACCTTGCCGCGCATCCCGGTGCCGAAGCGGACCGGTGCCACCACGACTGCCGCGCGTGCGAGGTGCGGCCGCACGTCCGGCACCGCGCCGGCGACCTCGACCACCCCGGGCTGCGCGAGCGCCGCGACCGCCGGCGTCACCCCCTGGCCGATGATTCGGACGCGCACCGGACGGCCGAGGCGCGGCAGCACCTCGCGCACCAGGAAGGCGGCCGCGTCGGGATTCGGCGGGTGCTCGAAGTGGCCGACGAACGCGAGGTCGACCTCGGGCGCCGGGGCGGGCGTCTCCGGCCGGAAGTGCGTGCAGTCGACGCCGACCGGGCTGACCGTGACCCGAAGATCGGGGTGGAAGCGCCGGAGCCGCGCCGCGTCCTCGGCCGACATCGTGACGACGTGGTGCGCGCAGCCGACCGCGCGCAGCTCGAAGTCGAGCGCGCGGAGCCAGCGGTAGAGGCCGAGCGCGCCGTGCCTGGCACCGCCGCCGGCGGCGCGCCATTCGCGGAGCGCGGTGCCGAAGCCCAGCTGATAGACGGTGAGGATCGTCGGGAGCGACGGCCGCGGGGCCAGGTAGGCCAGCTCGTCGTACTCGAGCTGGACCAGGTCGTAGCGCCCGGCGGCGAGGCGCTCGGCGAGCGCGGCGCGGTAGCTCGGGTGTGCGTAGCCCCAGCGCACGGTGCGCGGAAGGAGCGCCAGCGGGTCGTCGGGCGCGAACGGGGCCTTCGGTACCTGATGGACGGCGGCGAGGCCCGGCGGCAGCACGGAGTCGGGGGCATCCCGATCCTCCGGGTCGACCAGCGCCAGCACGGAGACCTCGTGGTGCGGCGCCAGCCGCGCGAGCAGCGCCCACACCCGCTCGCGCGCCGCCGCGACGCCGCGGCGCGGGAGGTTGGGCGTCACCCAGAGCAGACGCAACCGCCGCATCGACGCGCGGGACGATACCATGGTGGTCGCGGCGGGCAATCAAGCCGCCCGACGGGCGCGCAGCGCGGCCACGGTGCCGGCGCACTCGCCCGCCAGCGTCCCGCGGAGACGACGCGCGGCATGCGCCAGCTTCCACGGATGCAGCCCGACCGCCGCCCGCGCGAGCGGACGGAGGTGCTCGCGCCAGAGCCACGCCGCCTCCGCGCGCGGCCCGCGCCACGCCCCCGGATTGCGGGCGAGGAACAGCATCCGGTTGCGGTGCAGCCAGTAGTCGAAGCGCGCCCCCATCGTCGGGCTCTCGTGGTGGACGATCGCGGGGGCCGGGACGTAGCGCACCTCGTAGCCGCGCTCGCGGAGCCGCCAGCACAGCTCGAGGTCCTCGTAGAAGCCGGGGAAGTAGCCGTCGTGGAAGCCGCCCATCTCGAGGAAGAGGTCGCGACGGATGGCGAGCGCGGCGCCCGGCACGTAGTCGACGACCGCCTCCTCGTCGTACTGGCCGGCGTCGACCTCGCCCCAGCCGCGGTGGCCGGTGAGCGCGTTCGCGCCGAGCCAGCCGCCGGCCGACTGGATGCGGCCGTCGGGGAAGCGGAGCTTGCAGCCGACGGCACCGACGCCGGGGCGGGTGGCCAGCGCCTCCCAGAGGAGGCTCGGCGCGTCGGGCGGCGGGACGGTGTCGGGGTTCAGGAACAGCAGCACCCCGCCGTGCGCGATCGCCGCCCCCTGGTTGCAGCCGCCGGCGAAGCCCAGGTTCTCGGACGCGCGCATCAGCGTCGCGCGCGGGAGCCGCGCGCGGACCAGGAACGTGCTGTCGTCGTGGCTCGCGTTGTCGACGATCACGATCTCGGCGTCGCGCACCGCGGCGAGCGCGTCGAGAAACGGCGCCAGGAACGGAGCCGCGTCGTAGGTGACCGTGACGATGGTCAGGCGAGGCGCGGCGGTGGCCAAGGCGCGGGGAACATAGCGAAGCGCAACCGCGCGGGCAACGCGGTCGCCGCTCCGTCACTTTCACGACGACGCGCCCGACGTGCGGGCCGCGCTCCGTACAGGCGCG
>Ga0335084_10006492_pt1 | contig 11627 bp, 11 predicted proteins | sample Lox_Sample_44_FD_206721 | JGI IMG/M metagenome (GOLD analysis project Ga0335084, IMG submission 206721) | Soil microbial communities from Loxahatchee National Wildlife Refuge, Florida, United States - Lox_Sample_4.4 | ecosystem: Environmental > Terrestrial > Soil > Wetlands | place: USA...
CGACTCGATGGTATACCCCCGGTTGTTGATCAGCACGATGATCGGTCTCGTTCCGTACCGCACCATGGTCGAGATCTCCTGCGCGGTGAGCTGGAACGAGCCGTCGCCTATCATCGAGATGACCCGGGTCGGCTCCTGGCACCCCAGCTCGTAGCCCAGCGTGGCGGGCACGCACCAGCCGATCGAGCCGGCCTGGAACTGGATCTCGAACCGGCAGCCGCGCGGAAGCGGGAGCTTCAGCCCGTTGAACCAGGAGTCACCGGTCTCCACGAGGAGCGCCGTCTGGTCTCGGAGCATCGACTGGACCTTGGCGAACAGGGCTCGTGTCGTCAGCGGGGCGGATGGATCGGGCGAGCCGCCGCCGCTCGCACGAGTCGGGGAACCGTCACCGGCGAGGAGGAACTCGTCGAGCGAGGCCCGGTTCGGCCGGACCTTGTCCGCGAGCGCCGCCAGGAAGTCGGCCAGGGCGACGCCCGTGTAGCGGGCGCCGGGAAGGCGGACGTCGTCGGCGTTGGCGAGCAGCAGCTTCTTCGGATCGATCAGGGCCGAGTACCCGGCGGTGGAGTAGTCCGAGAGGACGGCGCCCGCGAACAGGTAGGCGTCGGCGGACTCGACCAGCGACGCGACACCGGGGCCGCTGACCGGGCCCCAGTAGAGCCCGGTGTACGCCGGGTGATCCTCCGGGAACATGCCCTTGGCGGCCGGCTGCGCGGCAACCGCGTAGCCGGCGGCGTCGGCGAGCGTGCGGAAGGCGGCCCGGGCCTTCGGCGCGCGGATTCGCGGCCCCGCGACCAGGACGGGCCTGGTGGCGCCGGCCAGCAGCTCCGCGGCGTGTGCGACCGCGTCGGCGAGGGCGGACGGGTCGCTCGCTGGGACCGTCGGGAAGTCGCGCGGCGTCGGAACGGGCACCTCCAGCGCCGCGAGGTTGCAGTCGATCTCGAGGTATACCGGCTTGCGGCGGCGAAACGCGGTGGCGATCGCGCGATCGATCACAACGGGCGCGTCCCCGAGGCGCCGGACCGCGAAGGCGCCCGCCGTCACGTGCTCGTAGATCTGCCGCTGGTAGTCGTAGCGGACCTCGCCGAGGGCGTGGTGGATGACATGCCCATCCGCCTCGGAGTCGCTGTTGATCCCGCCCGAGATGGCGATGACCGGCAAGTCCTCGGCGTAGGCGCAGGCCACGGCATTCAGTGCGCTGAGCCCGCCGACGCTGTACGTGACCACCAGCGCCCCCACCCCATTGGAGCGGGCGTACCCCTCCGCGGCGTAGCCCGCGTTGAGCTCGTTGCAGCAGCCGATCAGCTGCAGCCTGGGGTTCTTCAGCAGCTGGTCGAGCAACACCAGGGTGAAGTCCCCGGGCACAGTGAAGTAGTGGCGCACCCCCGCCTGTTCCAGCCGCCGGGCCAGGTAGTCGCCGACCGAGCAGAGTCCACCGTCGTTTCGCATGCCATCGGTCCTTTCTTCCGTAGAATACCGAAGTCGAGCCGACGCACGTGCATGCGCAGCTACTTCAAAAAGTCGATCACGATGCGTCCCTGTATGTCGCCGTGATGCATGCGCGCGAAGATGTCATTGATGTCTTCGAGTCTTTCCGTGGCGATGGTCGCCTTGACCTTGCCCGCGCCTGCGAAGCTCAGAGCTTCCTGCAGATCCAGTCGCGTTCCGACGATCGACCCGCGAACGGTGATGCCGCTGAGCACGGTGTCGAAGATCGACAGGGAGAAGTCGCCCGGCGGCAGGCCATTGAGCGACACCGTCCCGCCGCGGCCGACCATGCCGAGGGCCTGCTCGAAGGCCTTCGGCGAGACGGCGGTGACGAGCACACCGTGGGCGCCGCCCACCTCCCTCTTCACGAAGGCGACGGGATCGGCCTCGCGGGCATTCACGGCCAGAGCCGCACCGAGCCGCCTGGCGAGTTCCAGCTTGGCGTCGTCGATGTCGACCGCAATCACGTTGAGGCCCATGGCCTTGGCATACTGCACCGCCAGATGGCCAAGACCGCCGATGCCCGAGATCACCACCCAGTCGTGGGGCTTGGTGTTTGTCACCTTGAGACCCTTGTAGACGGTCACGCCGGCGCAGAGAATTGGCGCGATATCGACGAAGCTGACGTTGTCGGGCAGGTGGCCGACATAGTTGGGATCGGCGACGACGTATTCGGCGAAGCTGCCGTTCACAGAATAGCCGGTGTTCTGCTGTCCCTCGCACAGTGTCTCCCAGCCGCCCAGACAGTGCCTGCAATGGCCACAGGCGGTATAGAGCCAGGGCACGCCGACCCGGTCGCCTTCCTTCACGTGCCGCACGCCCGTGCCGACGGCGACGACGTGGCCCACGCCCTCATGGCCCGGGATGAAGGGCGGCTTCGGCTTGACCGGCCAGTCGCCGTCTACGGCGTGAAGATCCGTGTGGCAGACGCCCGTCGCTGCGATCTTGACGAGGATCTGACCCGGACCGGCTGCCGGGACCGGCACCTCCTCGATCGTCAGCGGCTTACCGAACTCATGGACGACGGCCGCCTTCATGGTCTTGGGCATCGAGACCTCCTCCGGGGGCCTCATGAATCCGCTACTGGTACCTCGTGAGCATGTCTATCAGGCCACGCGGATCAGCTTCTTGTTCACGAACTCACCAATCCCGAGTTGCGAGAGCTCCCGCCCGTAGCCGGAGTTCTTTACCCCTCCGAATGGCAGTTCAGGCGCCGTCCAGGTTGCCTCGTTGATCCAGACCATGCCGGTATCGATCTGGCGCGCGATCCGCTTCCCCCGTTCGATGTCCCGAGTGATGACAGTGCCGCCCAACCCATAGGGCGAGTCATTTGCCAGTCGAACGGCCTCCCTCTCACCATTGACACGGAAAATGAGCGCCACGGGAGCAAAGAACTCCTGATAGTAGGCGGGATTGTCCGGCCTGACGTCGGTGAGAATGGTCGGCGCGAGGAAGTAACCAGGTCGCTTCAGTCGCTCTCCGCCCATGAGCACCTTGGCGCCGTGGGCAACCGCATCCTTGATCTGCTGTAGCACGCGTTCGAGCGCATCGGCCGTACACAGCGGCCCCAGCGTAGTCTTTGGGTCGAAGGGATCTCCCGGGACCAGCTTCTTGAACTCCTTCTGGAATCGCTCGAGAAAAGACCCCGCGATCGTCCCGTCGAGCACGAACCTCTTGGCGGCAACACAACATTGGCCCGTGTTGTTCATCCGACCCCAGAGTCCCCACTTGATCGCGGTATCCATCTCCGCGTCATCCAACACGATGAAAGCATCGCTGCCACCAAGCTCCAGTGTGCTCTTCTTGAGAGCCTGCCCGGCCTCCGAACCGACCGCCGCCCCAGCTCGTTCGCTGCCGGTCAGGGCGGCGCCTTTGATGCGCGGGTCCGCGATGGCCCTGGCAGCTTGCTCGTTCGACAGGAACACATTCGCGTATGCACCCTGCGGAGCGCCGGCGTCGAGGAACAGCCGTTCGAAGGCCAACGCGCACTGCGGCACGTTGGGTGCATGCTTTACGACGAGCGTATTGCCCGCCATCAGATTCGGGCCAGCGACGCGCGCCAGTTGGTAGTAGGGGAAGTTCCAGGGCTCAACACAAAAGAGCACGCCCATGGGTGCGCTCTCGATCACCGCCTCGCCCTGCTTCACACGCAGCTCTTGGGGTGCCAGGAACTTCTCCGCCTCGTGGGCGTAATAATCCAGAATGTCGGCGCTCAGCTCGACCTCCGCCCGAGCCTCGCGAAACAGCTTACCCATCTCCAGCGTCACGAGCTCCGCGAAGTCATCCATCTTGTCCCGCAGAATCGAGGCCGCTTTAGTGAGGACTGCCTTCCGTTCCGCGAGGGATCGCAGACTCCAGTCATCCTCATAGGTGCTGTGAGCCGTCTGGATGATCTTCTCGAGCTCGGCGTCCGTGTGTTCTGGGAAGGTCTTGATCAGCTCCTCGGTGAACGGATTGATGGTTTGGTAGGACATCGGGTCTCCTTTCGCTTTGGGCGGAAGCTGCCTCTCGGCCACGCGGCCGGTGTTCTCGAACACCTGGTTCGGCTCCCCTTCGGTTTCGAGCAAGCCGCGTGCCCGAGATCGCTCGCGTAGCTTCGCTGCTTCCACTCGTCGACCAGGCAGCCGGTGACGACCGAGCGGCTCGCGTGCCGCCATGTCGGCAGCCCGAGTGGCTCGTCGGGACGGGCACGTCCAGCGCCGCGAGGTTGCGGTCGAAAGGTCGAGTTCGCCGGCGAAAGCCATCTTCGTCATCGCGACCCTCGTTGCTCCGCGTCGCGAGCGGCACGCCGATGAAAGTGGCCATGCCCCTCGCCACGGACAGTGGAGGGAGCGACCAGCGTGCCCGGCCTCGGCGCGCGCAGGACCGCTGATGCTGTTTCTTCGGCTGAGGCAGCGGTGACGACCGAACGGCTCGCATGTCGCCATGTCGACAGCGAGAGCCTCGTGGCATTTCACAGCCGGCGACGAGCCACGCGATTTGCGCCGGTGCTTGCTGGCACGAATTCTGCGGTTGGCCATCATTGCGAACATTGCCTTGGACAGCCGTACGAGTGGATTCCACGAGAACCACGGAACATTGCGAAGAGTCGAAGCGGAGATGGCGAACCTGACCTGTCCAAAGTGCGGCTGCCCGCTCGCTGTGGACCGCGGGGTCCGGCTCGGCAGCGTGGTCTACTGCTGCCAACCGTGCGTAGACTCGCAACCCTGCGAGTTCGGGTGCTCGCCCGACCGCGATCCCGCCAAGGGAGCCGGCGGGGTGGGCGTGATCGTCCACGGGCCGGGCTTTACGGAGCGGCTCATTCAATAACAAGCGGCGCGGCTTCTGGCATTGACGCCCCGACGGCTGTCAGGGCGGCGATCTAAGAACGAAGGACGGCATGACCACAGAAACACGGGACATATCCCTGGACCCAGACAGGCGTCCGGGCAGTTCCAATCTGCGGGACGCGTTTTTCACCTCGCGGTACGACGACGCGCTGGCCTGGGCACGGAAGTTCGCGATGTTCCAATACCCCTTCGTCACCGCCTGCTGCGGCATGGAGTACATGTCCGTCACCGGGCCACGCTTCGATACCGACCGCTTCGGCTTGACGCTGCCGCGTTTCACCCCCAGGCAGTCGGATCTCCTGCTGGTGGTCGGTACCATTACCCATCGCCAGGCGCCGGTGCTCCGGCGCGTGTTCGACCAGATGGCCGATCCGAAGTGGGTGATGTCGTTCGGCAACTGCACCAATACCGGCGGCCCGTACAACAACTACGCCGTGGTGCAGGGGATCGACACCATCCTTCCGGTCGACATCTACGTGCCCGGATGTCCGCCGCGGCCCGAAGCGGTCATCGACGGATTGCTCAAGCTCCAGGAGCGCATTCGCCGGGAGCGGGTAGGACGGCGACGGGTCGAGAACATCCACGGCAAGCAGAAGGCGCTCGACTTCTGGGCTGGCAAACCCACCGAGATCGTCCCCGGGAAGGTACCCTATCACGATGAGTGAGCGATCCGTGCAGCCGAAGAATCCCGTCAAGGTCATCATCGACGGGAGAGAGATCGTCGCCGAGGCGGGGCACACGCTCCTCCAGGTTGCTCTCGACAACGGCATCGAGATCCCACACTACTGCTATCATCCAAAGCTTTCGATCGACGGAAGCTGCCGGATGTGCCAGGTCAAGATCCAGCGCGTGCCGAAGCTGGCGATCTCCTGCAATACGCCGGTCACGGACGGGATGGTTGTCGACACCCAATCGGCAGAGGTGGCCGAGGCGCGACGGGGTGTCATGGAGCTCCTGCTCATCAACCATCCGCTGGACTGCCCGATCTGCGACAAGGCCGGGGAGTGCTACCTTCAGGACTACTCCTTCGGCTATGGGCGGCAGCACGCCCGCACCACGAGCCCGCGGCGCAAGGGTCTCAAACGTCATCCGATCGGCCCGCGCGTGGTGTTCGACGAGGAGCGCTGCATTCTCTGTCGCCGTTGCGTCCGTTTCACCCAGGAGATCAGCAAGACCGGCGAGCTAGGCGTCTTGGGCATCGGCGATCGCTCCCACATCGGCACCGCTCCGGATCGGCCCCTCGACAATGCGTACTCGGTTTGCACGGCCGACATCTGTCCGGTCGGCGCGCTGCTCTCCGCCGACTTTCACCACAAGCGGCGGGTGTGGTTCCTCGAAGAGGTCGAGAGCGTCTGTCCGGGCTGCGCCAACGGGTGCAACGTGAAGCTCGGGATGTTCCGAAATGAGATTCAACGGCTGGTGCCGCGCCGCAACGACGCCGTCAATGACACGTGGATGTGCGACCACGGACGGCTGAATTACCACTTCGCCCAGGACGAGACCCGGGTACGCGTACCGCGCGTCGATGGTGTCACTCCGGAGCGAGGGAATGGCTCCCGCCCCGCGATCGACGCCGCGGCGGCCGTCGAGGAGGTTGCTCGGCGCATCCGGGGCGCGATCGACACGCACGGTGCCGGAGCGGTGGCACTGATCGGTTCCGCCCACCTCACCAACGAGGAGTGCTACCGATTGGTTGGACTGCGTGACGCCATCGGTACGCCGCACCTCGACCTGGTAGTCCCTCTAGGAGACACCGACGACTTTCTGATCAAGGCAGAGAAGGCGGCCAACGCGCGCGGCGCACGCGACGTCGGCGTCCAACCCGGCGCGGGAGGGAAGGCTGCGGCCGACATCCTCGCGGCCTGTGCCGCCGGTGAAATCAAGGTGCTCTACGTCGTCGGCAGCGCCGATCTCCTGGCCGTGCACGGCGAGGAGTCGGTGCTGCGTGCGCTCGCGGAGGTCGAGACGGTGATTGCCCAGGACGCCAACCGCTCGGCACTCACGGATCGGGCGGACATCGTCCTGCCCGGTCTCACCTGGGCTGAGAAGGACGGCAGCTTCACCAATCACGCCGGCCGCGTGCAGCGTATCCGCCAGGCCATGACGCCCCCCGAGGGCGCGCTGACCGACGGGGAGGTTTTCGTGCGCGTGGCGGCGTGGGTGCAGGACGGCACGGCACCCGCCGCCTTCGATGTCCGTGCCACCCTCGCCGAGATCGCCATGACCCTGCCCGCCTACCGGGACGTGACGCTGGACGGATTGGGCAGCCACGGGCTCGAGCAGCGAACGACCACCGGTCCGCAGATCGTCACACCCGGCGGTTGAGGTCAGCGCATGGCCAGTCGTGTCGTCAAGGTAGATCGGGCCGGTGTTCAGAAGGCCACGGGGCCGCTGGCGATCCGCGCGCTCGCCAAGGGATTGGCCGTCACCAATCGGCACTTCTTCCGCAACCTCTTCGGGTGGCTGCGCGGCAAGCCGACCGTGGCCACGGTGATGTTCCCCGAAGAGGACGTGAAGAAGCCGCCTGCCTTCCGTGGCATGCCGGTGCTCGTTCAGATGGAAAACGGCAAGGAGCGTTGCGTCGCGTGCGGGCTCTGCGAGTGGGCCTGCCCGGTGGACTGCATCCTGATCGAGCCCGCGGAGACGGACGATGCGATCGAGCGCTACCCCAAGGTCTTCGACATCGACATGGGGCGCTGCATGTACTGCGGGCTCTGCGAGGAGGCATGCCCGGAAGAGGCGATCGTCATGAGCGATCGCGTCGAGATCTCCGCGTTCTCGCGCGAGGCGATCCTCTGGCACAAGGAGAACCTTCTCATCCCCGTCGATCGGCTTCCCCAACGGCTCGACTACATCCGGCTCGGCTACGGGCGAAGGTAGAGACTGTGATGGCTGACCCGAAGATCCGCACCACAGACGAGGAACAGCCCGTCGCGCATCCGCTCGTCGCGCGGCTACGCGAGGGTGTCAGCAATGCGGTGCTCGCGTCGCACGCGTTTCGCGCCGACGTCACCGTGATCGTTCCCCGCGACGAGCTCCTCGCGGTGTGTCGCTTCCTGCGCGACGACGCCGAGCTCCGCTTCGACATGCTCGTCGACGTCACGGCCGTCGACTACCTCGGGCGCATGCCGCGCTTCGAGGTGGTGTACCACCTCTACTCGGTGCCGCTGAACCAGCGCATCCGGATCAAGGTGGCGCTCGAGGAGAGCGATCCGAGGCTGCCGAGCCTGGTTTCGATCTGGGCAGGCGCCAACTGGCTCGAGCGCGAGACGTGGGATCTCTACGGGATCGTCTTCGTGGGCCATCCCAACCCGCAGCGGATATACCTGTACGAGGAATTCCAGGGCCACCCCCTGCGCAAGGACTACCCGAAGGCGAAGCGGCAGCCACTGATCGGACCGGGGTCGGCGAATGCCGCGGACGCGGGGATCGGGCCGGTGAGGCGCGATGTCGGATAAGCCAGAGAGCGGTGACCGGGTCACTCAAGACGTCCCCGAGCTGCCATTCGAACCGCTCAAGCTGAAGATGGGGCCGTCGCACCCGGCGACGCACGGGACGGTCCGGATCAACCTGAAGCTCGACGGCGAGACCGTGCAGCACGCCGAGGTGGAGGTGGGGTATCTCCACCGGGGCTTCGAGAAGGAGTGCGAGAGCGGCCTCTACTACCAGGTGTTCCCCTACACCGATCGGCTGAACTACGTGTCGTCGATCATCAACAACGTCGGTTATGCCCTCGCCTGCGAGAAGCTCTTCGGCTTCGAGGTCCCGGAGCGCTGCCAGTACCTGCGTGTGATCGGCAGCGAGGTCTCTCGCATGGGCGATCACTTCACCTGCCTCGGAGCGGGCGCCATGGAGCTGGGCGCGATGACCGCCTATCTCTACGTCATGGAGGCTCGGGAGCTGCTCTGGGACGTGATCGACGTGATGTGCGGCTCCCGGGTGACCTCCAATTACGTCCGCATCGGTGGCCTTTCCGAAGACGTAGGGCCCGAGTTCCCGGCGCTCGTGCGCGAGAAGCTGGGGCAGGTGGGCAAGCTGCAGCAGGACTTCGAGGACCTCTTGCTCTCGAACCCGATCTTCCGCCAGCGCATGGAGGGGACGGGCAACCTCTCGAGCGACGAGCTGATCGCCTTGGGCGTGACCGGTCCCCTGCTCCGCGCCGCCGGGGTGCCGTACGACGTGCGTCGGGCGCAGCCGTACCTCGTCTACGATCGGCTGGATTTCGACGTGCCGATCGGCGAGCACAGCGACAACATGGACCGCTTTCTGGTCCGGGTCGAGGAGCTGAAGCAGAGTCGCCGGATGGTCGAGCAGTGCGTCGAGCAGCTCCCGGGCGGACCGGTCGACATCGACGATCCGCACGTCCGCCTGCCCGGGAAGGGCAAGGTCTTCACACGGATGGAAGAGCTGATCGCGCAGTTCAAAGTAGTTACCGAAGGCCCCCGTCCGCCCGTCGGGGAAGTCTATCGAGCGGTCGAGGGGGCCAACGGCGAGCTGGGCTTCTATCTCGTGAGCGACGGGTCGGGAAAACCGTACAAGTGCCGCGCCCGCTCCCCCAGCTTCTCGAACATGCAGGCGTTGTCGCGAATGCTCCAGGGCGCCATGTTCGCCGACGTCGTGCCGACGTTCGACATGATCAACATGATCGGGGGCGAGTGTGATCGCTGACACCCGCTCGCACCGGTAGGTTACGATGGCGCTATCCCCCGAGCTGACGCAGCGGATCTGCGCCGAGTTTCCGAAGTACCCCGAGAAGCGAGCGGTGCTTCTGACCGCGCTGCACTTCGTTCAGGAGGAGTCCGGCGGCTGGCTGCCGAAGGACGTGGTCCCGGAGCTGGCTCGACTTCTCGAGATCCCGGTGATCGACGTGTGGGAGGTGATCTCCTTCTACTCGATGTTCCACGCCGAGCCTGTGGGTCGCTGCCACCTGCAGGTGTGTACCAACCTCCCGTGCTGCATCCGGGGCGCACGAGCGGTGGTGCGGGCGTTCGAACGGGTTCTGGACATCCGCCCGGGAGAGAGGACCCAGGACGGCATGTTCTCGCTCGGCGAGGTCGAATGTCTCGGCTCGTGCGGCACGGCCCCGGTGCTCCAGGTCAACAACCGCCGCTACGAGGAGGGGCTCTCGCCCGGAGACATCGACGGCCTTGTCGCTCGTTTGCGCCAAGAGGCTTCGACTTCGGGCCGGGAGAAGTCGTGATGCCCGAGCTGCGTCTTCTCTTGCCCCCGGTGGGGCAGAATTGGTCACGCATCGCCGACTATCGGGCCCACGGTGGCTATGCGGCCGCCGAGAAGGCACTGCGCGACATGAAGCCCGAGGAGATCGTCGAGCTGGTGAAGAACTCGGGGCTTCGCGGTCGCGGCGGCGCCGGTTTCCCGACCGGCATGAAGTGGAGCTTCCTCCCCAAAGACGGCCGCCGACCGCGCTACATCGCTTGCAATGCCGACGAGAGCGAGCCCGCCACCTTCAAGGACCGGCAGATCCTGGAGCTCAACCCGCACAAGCTCATCGAGGGGTTGCTGATTGCGGCCCGGGCGAACACCATCGACGCGGCCTACGTGTACATGCGCGGTGAGTACCGGGGGCCGTTCGAGAATCTGAGCGCGGCCGTCGCCGAAGCCTACGCCGCCGGCTACCTCGGCAAGAACGTGCTCGGCACCGGTATGGATTTCGACATTCACCTGCATCGGGGGGCTGGCGCCTACATCTGCGGCGAGGAGACCGGTCTGTTGGAGTCCCTCGAGGGCCGGAAGGGGCAGCCCCGCAAGCGCCCGCCGTTCCCGGCGGTCTCCGGTCTGTGGCGACGGCCGACCATCGTCAACAACGTGGAGACGATGTCCCACGTCCCGCACATCGTCGCCAACGGCGCCGAGTGGTTCAAGAAGATCGGCGTGGAGAAGAGCAGCGGCACGACGATCTTCGGAGTGAGCGGCGACGTGGTCCGCCCCGGCACCTACGAGCTGCCGCTCGGAACGCCGCTGCGCGAGCTGATCTTCGAGTACGCGGGAGGCATCCCGGAAGGTCGGGCGCTGAAGGCCGTCGTTCCCGGTGGGGTGTCGATGCCGGTCCTGACCGCCGAGCAAGCCATGCAAGTCAACATGGACCATCAGGCCCTCAGCACGGTGGGATCGATGCTCGGGACCGGCGGCGTTGTCGTCCTCGACGAACGCCAGTGCATGGTCCGCGCCGCCCTGGTCATTTCGCGTTTCTTCCGTCACGAATCGTGCGGTCAGTGCACGCAGTGCCGCGAAGGTACCGGCTGGTTGCACAGGCTGATGGTCTCGCTGGAGGCCGGCACCGGGGCCTCGTCCGACCTCGAGACGATCGACGAAGTCACGCGCTTCATGGATGGTCACACCATCTGCGCGCTCGCCGACGCGGCCGCCTGGGGAAGCGGCTGGTTCCTACGCCGCTTCCGGCAGGAATTCGAGGCCCACGTCACTCATCGTGGGTGCCCGCTCGCCGGGACCTCGTTCGAGGTGTGATGATGCCCGGCGGGACGACCATCCTGCGCGACGACGTGGTGGCCCTCTTCGGCACGCCCGATCATACGGCCGGCAGCGTCAACGAGCCGCGGCTCCAGGTCGAGCACGGAATCGAGTTCAACGAGAAGTGGGTCTACGATCGACCGCACCGCGAGCCCACCCGACCGCGTGCGCGAGTGATCTACTGGCAGCGCTACGACTTCGTCGGGTCCGTACGCATCGAACAGGACGGTCGCGTGGTTCCGGAGGACCCGTCCGAGTTGCTCCGGAGTCACGGCGAAGGGCACCACTGAGCCCGGACCCCTTGCGACCGGTGGCGAGCCGTGC
>Ga0335084_10006493_pt1 | contig 11627 bp, 10 predicted proteins | sample Lox_Sample_44_FD_206721 | JGI IMG/M metagenome (GOLD analysis project Ga0335084, IMG submission 206721) | Soil microbial communities from Loxahatchee National Wildlife Refuge, Florida, United States - Lox_Sample_4.4 | ecosystem: Environmental > Terrestrial > Soil > Wetlands | place: USA...
CCCGCTCGTCGGCTCGGGGGCGTTCCAGATGGACCAGTGGAACAAGACGGCGCATACCTGGTCGCTCTCCGCCAACAAGAACTACTGGGGCGGCGCGCCCCAGATCGACAACTACATCATCAAGAAGTACGACAACGTCGAGGCGATGGTCAACGCCCTCAAGACGGGCGATATCGACTACGCCAGCGGCATCTCGCCGGACCTGTTCAACTCCCTCAAGGGCGTCGACGGCATCACCACGAACGCCGGGGTCCCGTCGGGGTTCGCCAACCTGATCTTCAACACGCGCGGTGACTATCCGGCGCCGGACTCGTCGGCCAACCCGATCGGCACCGGGAATCCGGCGCTGCTGGATCCGCGGGTCCGCACGGCGATCGCGATGGCGATCGACAAGCAGGACCTCGTTGACCGGGTCCTGCGAGGGTTCGGTCAACCGGGGACGTCGATCGTGCCGCCCAGATCGGCGTTCTGGCACTGGCAACCCACGCCCGACGAGACGATCCCGTTCGACATCGCGGGCGCGAACAAGATCCTGGATGACGCCGGCTACGTCGATACGAACGGCGACGGCGTCCGAGAGATGCCGGGGGGTGGCAAACCGCTCGACTTCCGGTTGGACATCGAATCGGAGGACTCGAGCCGGGTCCGCGCCGCCCGCTACATCGCCGGTTACCTCAAGCAGATCGGCATCCAGGTGACCACCCAGGCCGACTCGTACCAGAAGACGCTCGCGTTCTGGACCGCGAACGACTTCGACATGTACATGTGGGGCTGGGGTCCCGATCCGGACCCGAGCTTCATCCTGTCGGTGTTCACGACCGACCAGTGCGAGATCTGGAGCGACGCCTGCTGGAGCAACAAGAAGTACGACCAGCTGTACGAGGAACAGAAGTCCGCGACCGATCTCGATGCGCGTCAGAAGATCGTGTTCCAGATGCAGCAGCTCCTCTACAAGGAGAACCCGGAGATCGTCACGTACTACGACGACACGCTGGAGGCCTACCGGAGCGACCGGTGGACCGGGTTCCGGCTGTCCCCGGACCCCAACGGGTACCTGCTGAACCAGTACACGACCTACTCGGCCATCACGATGCACCCGGTGGCCGCCGGCCAGGCGAACGCGGGGAGCGGCGGCATCTCGACCGGCGTGTGGGGCGCCCTCCTGCTCGGCATCGCGGCGATCATCCTGATCGTGGTGCTGGTGCGCCGGCGGAAGCCGGATGAGGAACGCGCCTAACGGAGGGAGCGGAACGACCCGGTGGGAGGTCGAGCGTACGTCCTGGGCAAGGTGTTCCAGGCGTTCCTCACGCTTGTCCTGATCCTGATCTTCAACTTCTTCCTGTTCCGGATCATCCCGGCCGACCCGGTGAAGCTCCTCGTGCGCTCCTCCGGGCACAACATGACCGAGGCGCAACAGGACCGCCTGCGGCACGACCTCGGGCTGGATCTCCCGGTCTTCCCCGGGCAGTTCATCGCGTACCTGAAGGACACGAGCAGGCTCAACCTCGGACAGTCGCTGTTCGTGAGCCCCGGTGAGTCGGTCTCGAGCGTGTTCTTCCGGAACCTGTGGCCGACGCTGCTGCTGGTGGGGACGAGCACGATCGCGTCGACGGCGCTCGGCATCTGGATGGGGATCTACGGCGGCTGGCGGCGCGGCGGGTTCGGCGACGTCTCGTTCATGGGGAGCTCGCTCGTCCTCTACGCGATCCCCGAGTTCGTGCTCGGCATCCTGTTCCTCCTGCTGTTCGGCACCGCGTTGGGATGGTTCCCGACCGGGGGGTTCCAATCCGCGACGGGCGACTACACGGGCCTCGCGCATGTCACGGACGTCCTGAACCACATGTTCCTGCCGTGGCTCACGCTCACGCTGGCCTACGTCGGAGAGTTCTACCTGATCATGCGATCGTCGCTGCTGGACGTGCTCGGCGAGGACTACATCACGCTCGCACGGGCGAAGGGCCTGCGGGAGAAGGTGGTCCTGAACAAGCACGCGGTGCGCAACGCGCTGCTGCCGACCGTCACCCTGATCGCGCTGTCGTTCGCGTTCGTGCTGGGCGGTGCGATCACCGTCGAGACGGTCTTCTCCTACCCGGGCGTCGGCTATCTGGAGCTCGAAGCGATCCGGAGCAAGGACTTCCCGCTCCTGGAGGGCCTGTTCCTGTTCTTCGCCGCCGCGGTGATCGTGGCGAACCTCGTCGCCGACCTGCTCTACGGCTACCTCGATCCGCGCGTGAGGACGGCCTGATGGCACGGACGAAGGCGGCGGCCGCCGCCGCCGAGCAGGAAATCCTTGGGGGATCTCTCGACGCCAAGGACCTCGATCCGAAGAACCCGCGGAAGATCCGCCGCGCGCGCCGCCGCCAGGCGATGGGCCGGTTCTGGAAGCAGTACCGCCGGAGCGCGATGGGGATGCTCGGCCTGGTCATCCTGATCTTCTTCATCGGGATGGCCCTGTTCGCGATCTTCTTCGCGAACCCCGCGGCGACCGATCCGACGCTCACGAAGGGTCCCGTCCTGGCGCCGCCGAGCCGCGCGTACCCGCTCGGCACCGACGACACCGGCATCTCGGTGCTGAGCCTCGTGATCGCGGGTTCGAAGACGTCGCTGCTCGTCGGGCTCGCGGCCACCGTGATCTCGATGACGGTCGGGGCGTTCATCGGCATCGTCGCCGGCTATCGGGCGGGACTCACGGACGTGTCGTTGATGCGGGTCACCGACATGTTCTTGGTGATCCCCTGGCTCGCGCTCGCGATCGTCCTGGCGTCGATCTTCGGGCAGTCGCTGTTCATCATCATCTGCATCATCGGCTTCACGTCCTGGCCGGGCACGGCCCGGCTCGTCCGCGCCCAGGTCCTGTCGGTGAAGGAGCACCAGTACGTCGAGCGGGGACGCGGGCTCGGCGCGAGCGACTGGTACGTCGTGACGCGGCACGTCCTGCCGAACGTCATGCCCGTGATCCTCGCGAACACGATCCTGACGGTCGCGATCGCGATCCTTTCCGAGTCGGCGCTGTCGTTCCTGGGCCTCGGCGACCCGTTCAACATCACGTGGGGCACGATCATCGAGTTCGCGTTCGAGGCGGGCGCGACGTCGATCGGAGCATGGTGGTGGCTGCTGGCGCCCAGCATGTGCATCGTCCTGGTCGTGCTCGGCTTCACGCTGTGCGGGTTCGCGTTCGACGAGATCATCAACCCGAGGCTGCGCGAGCGATGAGCGTCCTGTCGGTCCGCGATCTCACGGTGTCCTACTCGACGAAGGGCGGGCCTGTCCCGGCCGTCCGCGGCGTCTCCTTCGACATCGAGAAGGGAGAGGTGCTCGGGCTCGCCGGCGAGTCCGGCTGCGGGAAGTCGACGATCGCCGGCGCGATCCTTCGGCTGCATTCCCCGGCGACGAAGATCGAGGGGCAGATGCTCCTGAACGATCAGGACATCCTGGAGCTCACGCCCGGGAAGCTCCGGGCGGTGCGCTGGACCGGCGCGTCGATCATCTTCCAGGGAGCCCTGCACGCCCTGAACCCGGTGCGGAAGATCGGCGACCAGATCGCCGAGGCGATCACCGTGCACAACATGGCCGGCGAGAAGGAGGCCTACGTGCTGGCCGGCGCACTGCTGGAGCAGGTGGGCCTGCCGCCGCGGCGGATCGACGACTTCCCGCACGAGCTGTCCGGGGGCCAGAAGCAACGGGTCATGATCGCGATGGCGCTCGCGTGCAGCCCGACGCTCGTGATCGCCGACGAGCCGACGACGGCCCTCGACGTGATGGTGCAGGCGCAGGTCCTGCAGCTGCTCCGGTCCCTCCAGCACGACCTCGGTCTGGCGATGTTGTTCATCACACACGACCTGTCCGTCCTCGTCGAGGTCTCCGACCGGCTCGCGATCATGTACGCGGGTCTGATCGTGGAGGAGGGGAAGGCCGAGGAGGTCTTCCACTCGCCGACGCATCCCTACACGAAGGCCCTCGCCGCCGCGTTCCCCGAGATCGGCGACACCCGGTTCCGGGGCAAGCCGAGCGGACTGGGGGGCGACCCGCCCGACCCCCAGCACATCCCGCCGGGCTGCCCCTTCCATCCTCGATGTGCAGAGGCCGTCGACGCGTGCAGCACGGCGGAGCTCCGCTTGTGGGACGCCGGCCCGGCGCGGCGCGCCGCCTGCATCCACGTCTCGGGTGCGCCCGCGTTCCAAGGGACGACGACGTGAGCGAACAGGGGTCCGTCCCCGCGACGACCACCGAGATGGGTCCGCCCGTGATCGAGGTCGAGCACCTCGAGGTGAACTTCAAGGGGCGCGTCGGCTTCATCGCCGGGATGATGGGCAGGAAGGGCGTGGACGCCAAGGCGGTCGACGACGTCAGCTTCACCCTGTACGAAGGCGAGGTGCTCGCGGTCGCCGGCGAGTCCGGGTGCGGCAAGACGACGACCGCACGCGCGATCATGGGCTTGATCGAACCCAACGCGGGAGAGATCCGGTACCGGGGCGACCGGCTGGCCCACGGCGCGAAGGAACTGCGCCCGTACCGACGGAACGTCCAGATGGTGTTCCAGGACCCGACGGCATCCCTCAACCCGCGTCAGACGATCTACGAGATCGTCGCCGAGGGCCTCCGCATCCACCGCATCCACGAGGGCCCGGACAAGGAGGGCGAGGACAAGCTGGTGGCGCGGGCACTGTCGCGGGCGGGGCTGCGGCCCCCCGAGCGCTTCTTCCTCCTGTACCCGCACGAGCTCTCCGGCGGCCAGCGCCAGCGGGTCGTGATCGCGGGCGCCCTCGTGCTCGACCCGACCGTGATCGTCGCCGACGAGCCGGTCTCGAACCTCGACGCATCGGTCCGCGGCGAGATCCTGGCGCTGCTGCTGAGGCTTCGCGACGAGCTACGGATCTCGATCATGATCGTCACCCACGACCTCGGCTTGGCCTGGACCGTGGCCGACCGGGTCGCGGTGATGTACCTCGGGCGCATCGTCGAGATCGGGCCAACCGAGGAGGTCCTGCAGCGCCCCCGCCACCCCTACACGAGAGCCCTCCTGGACGTGGTGCCGGAGGCGGGCGGGGCCTCGAAGGTGATCCTCCGGGGCGAGCCGCCGGATCCGACGCGGATCCCGGGCGGGTGCCGGTTCCATCCCCGGTGTCCGGTCGTGGCCTCCGGCCGGGCCGAGGAGCTGGGCATCCTCGAGCGGTGCCGCACGGACGACCTCATGGCGTCGGAAGCGGCGACGGGACACGACGCCGCGTGCTACCTCGTGGGTCTGGGCGAACAGCCCTAGAACGCGTCCAAGCCCCGCACCGCGGGTTCCTCGCGCAGGGGCTCCGCAACCTCGTCGGGCTGCGGTTCGCCCTCCTCGTCGTCGCCCTTCAGGACGCCGAGGATGGCGGCCATCTCCGCATCGCCGACCGGCGCGTCTGCCTTGGCATCGTGGCCCCGCGCCGACGCCAGCAGCGAGCGGAGGTTGGACTCGGCCATCTCGGCACGTGCCTCCAGCTCGCGCGTGCGGTCGGCGAGTCCTCGAGCCCACCGCTCCGCGTCATCGCGCGCGGCTCGAGCCTCCCGGGTCTCCTCCCGGAGCTGGCGCGACTCCGCCCGCAGCTGCGCGTTCTCCCGGCCGAGGTCTACGAGCTTGTCGGCGACCGCCCGACCCAGATCCGAGTATCCCGGTCCATCCATCTCGGCCATCTCGGCCATCTCGGCCATCCCGGCCGAGGAAGCGATCGAACGGCGCCGGCCCGGCTTGCCGGCGCGCGGCTTGCGCGGCCGCCGGCCGAGCGCCTCCTTCTCGCCGGCATCGACCGGGCGTGGATCGAGCAACCGGTACGAGCCATTGGCCGGTTCGAGACGGCGTCGCGCGATCAAGGCGCGGACGGCGCGCGCGGTGGACAGGGCGTCGGGAAGCCCGAGCGCACGCCCGATCTCGGCCGGCGTTTCGTCGAGCACATCCCCGATGGCGACGCGATCGGCGACGGCAGCCAGGAACGCGTTCGCGCGCTGGAGACTTTCGTCGTTCATGTTCCTTCATCATGCCGATTGCCAGGTTGATTGGCCAGTTGCACTTCAGCGCGTCCCACAGTGCTCCGTTAGGCTGCGCCCATGTCCGAACGTGGACCGGCCGACGCTCGCTGGCGGCGGGATCTGGCGGCGTGGACGATCCCCGACCCCATCCTGGCGGCCGCGCCGGAGCCTCCCTACGCCTTCCCCGCGGAGCTCTTCCGGAGGCGAGCCGAGCGCGCCGCAGCCGGGGCACATCCCACCCCCACCACCGATCGCGCCGCCGAGGCGCTCGGGAGCGGCGGATCGGTCCTCGACGTCGGCTGCGGGAGCGGCGCGACCTCCCTGCCGCTCGCGCGGCTCGCCACGCGGATCACGGGGGTCGATGAGAGCGAGGAGATGCTGGCGTCGTTCGCCGCCGCGGCCCGCGGCGCTGGCGTGGCCACGTCGACGGTCCGAGGCACGTGGCCGGACGTGGCGCCGGAGGTGGATGCCGCCGACGTCGTCGTGTGCGGTCACGTGCTGTACAACGTCGCGGACCCCGGATCGTTCGCCGTCGCGCTGGACGCCCATGCGCGGCGCCGCGTCGTGCTGGAACTGACCGAACACCACCCATGGGCCTGGATGCGCGACCTCTGGCTCCGCTTCCACGACCTCGAGCGGCCGGAGGGACCGTCGGCGGAGGACGCGGCCGCGGTGCTCACGGAGGCGGGTTTCGATCCGATGCGCTCCGACCGTCTGTCACGCCCGGGTGGAGGCGGTGGCTTCGCGGAGCGCGGCGACGCCGTCGCCGTCGTCCGACGGCGGCTCTGTCTGCCCGCGGAGCGCGACCCCGAGATCGAGGAAGCTTTGGGCGAACGGCTGGTCCGCGACGCCGACGGCCTGTGGTCCGCCGGCCCGGAGCGTCACGTCACGGTGACGCTGTGGTGGGACCGGACGGGGTGATCGGCGCCGGTTCGCACAACAAGCACGTCGCCCACGCCCGCATCACCGACCGGTACATCCCAAGATCGTGGTCCGACACCGATGTCGTCCGGGTGCCGGTGGCGCTGGTGCCCTGGACCGTCAGCCGGAGCACGGGGAGCGCCGCGGCGAACCCGGCCAGGTCGACGGAGCCGGCCGGCCTCGTCCCTTCCCCCGCGCGGAACACGAGCACCATCGCGCCGTCGCCGAAGTGGCCGGTGATGTCCACCGGGATCAGGCGGGCCTCGACCTGCGCGGTCGTGAACGGGCAGGTCACGGAGCCCTCGAGCGACGCCGTGCCGGTCCCGAGGACCGTGCCGTCGGGGGTCGCCCGGAGGGGTGCGTCCAAGGTCCACGTCCCGCGGCACGTCCCGCCGACGTGGAGGACGTGCGCGGCTACGGTCGACGTGTGAAGCAGCCAGTGGTCGACGGTCGGCGTCGGCGACGCGCTCGGCGCCGCCCCTCCGTCATCGACACCGGGCGGGAACGGGTTGCTGTGCGCCGCCACGATCGCACCGGCGGAGACAGCCACGACGAACGCGCCGACCCAGACCGCAGCCTTGCGCCAGCCGTGCACGGCCGGAGCCTACCGGCCGCGTCGACGGACGTAGTCGCGCAACACGAAGTCCCCGACCTGCCGATCGTCCATGAGGAACACGCGGCCGCGGGTACGTTCGGCCAGTCGCTCCATGAATCGCGCGAGCCCGTCGGACTCCTCGAGCATGAAGATGTTCAGCGTCACGCCGCTGCGGGTCAGCCGGACCGCCTCGGCGAGGGTGCGACGGATCGTCTCCGCCTCCGGCGGCCACGCGAAGTACGCGTGCTCGCCCTCGAGGTGCGCCGTCGGCTCGCCGTCGGTCACCATGATCACCTGCCGCATCGCGCGGGGGTGCTGGGCCAGCAGCCGACCGGCGAGCAGGAACGCGTGTTGCATGTTCGTGCCGTACGTGCGCTCGAACCCGGGCGCCGCGAGGTCCTCGGGCTTCAGGCGACGCGCGTAGTCGCTGAACCCGATCAGGTAGAGGGTGTCGTGCGGATAGCGGCCCTCGATCAGCGCGTGTAGGGCCAGCGCCATCTTCTTCGCGTGCACCAGGTGGCCGCGCAGCGGCATCGAGAACGAGAGGTCCAGGAGCAGCGCCGTCGCCGTCTCGGTCCGCTCCTCGGCCTCGATCAGCTCGAAGTCCTCCGGGTCGAGCCGCACCCCGGCGTCGCCGCGCGCGCCGCCTCGCGTGACCGCGTTGAACACCGTGCGCTGCACCGCGATCGTTCCGTGGTCGCCGAAGCGCCACGGCCGGGTCTGGCCGGTCGGCTCCGCCAGGCCGCCGGGGTCGCGCGCCTCATGCGTGCCCTCACGATCGCGCGTCAGGCGCTCGAAGACGCGGGTCAAGGCGCGCTCGCCCATCTTCTTCGCGCCGCGGGGCGTCACCTCGAGCCGGCCGCCGGTGCGTTGGACCAGGCCGGCGTCCTCCAGCATCTTCTCGATCTGCTTCAGGCGGCGGAGATCCTGCACCGACGGCTCACCGAGCGTGCGGCGGAGCGCCTCCTCATCGACGTCCTCGAGCGCGGCGCCCGGATACGCGCCTTCGAGGGACCGGTCGAGCTCCTCGTAGTCATGCATCCGCTCCAGCGCGTCGACGGTCGCGGACATCGGCATCGCATCCTCGCCCTCGCCCCACTCGCCCTCGCCCCAGCCGGCGTCGGGGAACATCCCCTGGAGGTTCGCGCCGAGACGGTCCATCTCGAATGCCAGATCCATGTCCTGCATCACCTGGTCGACCAGGCCCTGGAGCTCCTCGCGTTGCTCGGGCGACAGCGACGCGAGCAGCCGCGACATCGCCGCCATCCGGCGCGCCATCTGCTCCAGCAGCTCCTCGAGCGTCCTCGGATGCTCCGGGAACAGGTCGCCGTAGCGCTGCATGAAGTCCTCGAACGTCGGCTGCGTGTCCTCGCCGCGGGCCCGTGCTTCGAGCAACCCGTTCAGCTCGGACAGCATGTCCTTGAACCGAGCCATCTGCTCCGGCGTCACGTCGCGCATCCCCTGGGCGAGCTGCCGGAAGTACGAGCCGAGCACCTGTTCCTTGACGTGCTCGAGGAGCTCGTCGAACAGCCGCTGCGCCTCGGGGTCCATGAACCGGTACCCCTTCAGCTCGCCGATCTGTCCTGGCACGTCCGGCGGCAGCGCATCGAGGAAGGTCTCGCGCATCCTGGCGTCGTCGCTCGGCTCGAACGACAACCGCGAGCGTTCGCGATCCACGATCTCGTCGAGCCGTTCCTTCAACTCCTCCAACGGACCCGCCAGGTTGAGACGCTCCTGTTCCTGGTCCCTCCGTTGCTGCAGGCGACGGCGCAGCGCATCCAGCCCGGAGAACCGGCCCTGCATCCCACGGCGCATCAGGCGCCGCAGGGCCGCCTCGGGCGAGTCGCCCATCAGGATGTCGTCGGAGAGCTCCTCGAGCAGGTCCGAGGCCGGCACGTCGTCCGCGAACGGATCCTGCGTCCCGTCCCAGCGCGAATACCGGAAGCTCGCCACCCCACCAGCCTAGGCGCTGCGGCCGCGAGCGCGGCCCGATGATGCCGGCTCACGCCAGGCCGAGGCCGGTCATCAACGCCCGTCCGGCGAGGCCGAAGCAGACGAACGCGGCCCCCGCGAACACGACCCACGGATGCGAGAGCCGCCCACCTCCGTCGCCGGGAAGTTCGCGCGCCATGGAGTGCGCGATCGCGAAGATCACGATCGGCCCGAAGCCGTACACGTAGTGCAACCACGTGTCCGGCCGGTACCCGAGCAGCAGCAGGATGAGACCGAGCACCGCCTGGACCCCGGCGATCACCTGCGCGACGACGAGCCAGGTCCAGAAGCGCGGGCCGGGATCGCGCCGCATGATCAGCGCGACGAGGCCCCACACCCACCCGACCGTGAAGACGCCGACCACGGCGAACCCGACGTACTCGTGGACCTCCGGCATCGGCGCGGGAGTCTACGAGGCATCGGGACCCGCGTAGCGCGCGACGCCGTCCTCCTCGTCCTTGTTCAGCCGACGCGATAGGTGCAGTCCTTCGAGCGCGAACTCCAACGCGCTCGCGGCGACGCCCGGGCTCTCTTCGCGGACCCCGAGCCGCTCGAGCAGCTTCGCGAGACCCGGCAGGTCGCCGAACGTCGCCAACAGCTCCGACGCGGGCGTCAGCTCGGACGTGTCCACGGCGAACGCCGGATCGTCGAAGCGCCCGAGGACGCCGGTGAAGTCGAAGCCCGAGAGCCGGCGGCGGAAGACGTCGAGCTCAGCCTGCCGCATCGCGCGGGTCAGGATGTCGTGCTCGCGTCCCTCCTCCACCGTGTCGAACTCGACACGGCCCTCGGAGGAGCGGAGCACGGCCGGCAGGTCGACGACGCGGGGCACGGCCTCAGGCTCGTGGGTCCGGGCGGCCCGCCGCACCGCGGCGGCCCGAAGCGTCTCCACGTTCCCGATCGAATACCGGACGCTGATGCCGCTGCGGTGGTTCACGTGCGGCGAGCGGCGCAGCTCCTGCGTGAGCGATGCCACGATCTCCTTCATGAAGACCGGGACCCGGACCGGGACCGCGCCGGCCTCGGCGCGCGCCTCCTGGTCCATGATGCGGATCTCCTCGGCGGGCGTCTCCGGGTAGTGCGTGCGGACCTGCGTGCCGAACCGGTCCTTGAGCGGCGAGACGATCCGCCCTCGATGCGTGTAGTCGTCCGGGTTCGCCGTGACCACCAGCAGGATGTCGAGCGGCAGGCGGATCCGGTAGCCGCGGATCTGCACGTCGCGCTCCTCCAGGATGTTGAACAGCGACACCTGGATCCGCTCGGGAAGATCGGGCAGCTCGTTGATCGCCACGATGCCGCGATGGGTCCGCGGGATCATGCCGTAGTGGATCGTGAGCTCGTCCGCCAGGTAGCGGCCCTCTGCTACGCGGATGGGATCCACATCGCCGATCAGGTCGGCGACGCTCGTGTCCGGTGTGGCCAGCTTCTCGCTGTAGCGCTCGTCGCGGCCGACCCAGACGATCGGCACCGCGTCACCGTCGGATGCGACCAGGTCGCGGCACCGCGCACAGATCGGCCGGAAGGGATGGTCGTTCACCTCGCAGCCCTCGATCACCGGCATCGAATCGTCAAGCAGGTTGACCACCGCGCGCACGAGGCGTGTCTTCGCCTGGCCGCGTTCGCCGAGCAGGATCAGGTCGTGGCCGGCGAGGATCCCGCGCTCCAGGCCCGGCAGGACCGTGTCCTGGAAGCCCAGGATGCCGGGGAACAACTCCTCGCCGCGTTCGAGTTTCGCCAGCAGGTTCGCGCGGAGCTCCTCCTTCACGGAGCGGTCCTCGTAGCCGGAGGCGCGCAGCTCGCCGATCGTGGTCGCCGTCGTCATGCAACGAGGGTACGCGCCCGCGCGGATAACATCCCGCCGCGTCGTGACCCGCTGCTAGGGTCGCCGCATGAGCGCGGACGGCGGGATCCTCGCGGGGCTGAACGACGCCCAGCGGGCGGCCGCCCACGCGGTCCGGGGACCGGTGGCGATCCTCGCCGGAGCCGGGACCGGGAAGACCACGACGATCACGCATCGCATCGCGAACCAGGTGGCCACGGGCACGTTCGAGGCGCGGCAGATCCTGGCGGTCACCTTCACGGACAAGGCCGCGCGCCAGCTGAAGGAACGCCTGGCCCTCCT
>Ga0335084_10006494_pt1 | contig 11626 bp, 11 predicted proteins | sample Lox_Sample_44_FD_206721 | JGI IMG/M metagenome (GOLD analysis project Ga0335084, IMG submission 206721) | Soil microbial communities from Loxahatchee National Wildlife Refuge, Florida, United States - Lox_Sample_4.4 | ecosystem: Environmental > Terrestrial > Soil > Wetlands | place: USA...
TTGAGGGCAACGATCACAGTGATGTCAGGAGCCGTTCCTGGCGACGCGCAGAAAGGCCGAAAGGAGGTGCTGCCGATCCGACCCAACAGCAAACCGTGAGAACAAGCATGAGCAGTTCATCGCTGGGAGATCAGCTATCCTGGATCGCCAGCGCCTGAGCAGATCAGATATGCACAGTTAGGAGACACGATCATGTCGGAGATCATCGAGACTAAGGGGATGGGATGGCTGCGAGACTATCCCGACTTTCGTGACCATACGCCGGAGCTGAACCAGCTTACTCCAAAGCTCACCTCGCTCGGTCAGAAGGATCCGATCAAGACGATGTTGAAGAAGGTGGGCCTGGCCGAGGCTCCGAAAGCGCTGCCCGCTACGGCGGACCTCAGGGCCTGGTGCTCACCGATCGAGAACCAAGGCGCGCTCGGGTCGTGCACGGCCAACGCCGGCGTAGGGTTGGTGGAGTATTTCGAGCGCAGAGCATTCGGCAAACACATCGATGCTTCGCGTCTGTTCCTGTACAAGACGACGCGCGACTTCCTGCACTGGACCGGCGACACCGGGGCGTTCTTGAGGAACACCATGGGCGCACTGGTGCTGTTCGGCGTTCCGCCTGAGGAGTACTGGCCGTATAACATCGCAAATTTCGACCAAGAGCCGAGCGCCTTCTGCTACGCCTTCGCCCAGAGCTACCAAGCCATTTCATACTACCGTCTTGATCCGTCCGGAACGGCACCGAACGTGCTGCTGGATCGCATCAAGACCTATCTGGCGGCAGGGCTGCCGTCGATGTTCGGATTCACCGTCTACAGCTCGTATACCCAGGCCAATACCACCGGCAAGTTTCCTCTGCCCACTGCGGGCGAGAAGATCGTCGGGGGCCATGCCGTGGACGCCGTGGGCTACGATGACAGCATGAAGATCAAGAACGCGAATCCGGGCGCTGTGGAAACCACGGGGGCTCTGCTCATCCGCAATTCCTGGGGCACGAGTTGGGGTGCTGCGGGCTATGGCTGGCTGCCGTACGACTACGTGCTGAAAGGGCTCGCGGTCGATTGGTGGTCGCTCCTCAAGAACGAGTGGGTCGACACCGGGAACTTCAAGATCTAAACACAGGCAGCTTCGTAGGAGGAGCCGGCGGCCGGCCGCGATCGGCAGGCCGCCGCCGGCGCAGCCCGTCACACGAACGTCAGGTCGGGCTCGCCACCCAGCATGTAGGCGCCGACGGTCTCGAAATGCGACAGCCGCCCCTGGAGGTGCTGTGTCACCGTATGCATGTCGCGAAAGCGACGCTCCAGCGGATGGCTTTCGAAGATCGCCGTCGTGCCGGCCGCGTTGTACGCGAAATCGACGGCGTCGCGCGCACTGTGGATCGCGTGCGTCGAGGCCAGTCGGATGGTCATGCGGTGGTTCAGCGTCAGCGCGGCGCCAGGTTGTCGCACGTCGTTCCAGATCTGCTGCGCCGATTGCAGCAGGAAGGCGCGCGCTGCGCGCACGCGCACTTCCGCCTGCGCGACGCCCGACTGCACGACGGCGTTGGTCCGGATGGGGGTCTTCATGCCGCGCGGCACCTTGTTGCACGCGACGTCGAGGAACACGTCGAGCGACGCGCGCGCGATCCCCAGCGCCACGCCGGCAAACCCCAGCTCGTAGCAGGCGAGCGCGGATAGGCGGTATAGCGGCCCGGGTTCACGGCATTCCTTCTGAAAATCGCGCGTGATCGAGTGATCGTGGCGCACGAAGCGATCGGTCAGCGCGAACTGGTCGCTCGCTGTACCACGCAGCCCGACGACGCTCCAGATATCGGTCCATTCCACCTCGCCGGCGGGCACGAGCATCGTGCGCTCGACTTGTCGCCCCTGCGCATCGGTGCGCGGGCGGCCATCCGCCTCGAAGATCGGGCAATGTGCGCCGACCCAGGTCGCGTGCCGGCCTCCGCTCGCAAACGCCCACGCGCCGGTCACGCGATAGCCGCCTTCGACGGCGACCCCCTTGGCCTGCGGACCCGGCCCCCAGGCCAGCACGGCGCGCGGATCGCCGAAGATCCGATGCGCGACCGCCGGATCGAGATATGCCGCTGCCATCGCGCACCCGCCCGCCTGGCTCAGGCACCAGGCCGTGCTGGCGTCGGCCATGGCGATGGCCTCGATGACATGGAAGAACGTGATGGGATCGGTCTCGAGTCCACCCTGCGAGCGCGGCAGGAGCAAGCGGAATAGCTGTGCCTCGTGCAGCGCATCCAGCAGGGGTGTTGGCAGCCGGCGGTCGCGTTCGATGTCGATGGCGAGCGACGCGATGCGCGGCACCAGGGCGCGCGCGCGATCCACGATGTCGGACTGGATGTTCGGCGGGGTGACGATGCAAGTGTCCAAGCGTTGTCTCCGGCGGTCCGCTCGCTCGGCCCGGCTCGCCTCCTGCGATCAGGTCGCCTTGGCCAGAGCACGGTCGATCTGCTCGATCGAGCGCCCCTGGGTCTCGAACCCCAGCAGCAGATAGACGGTACCGGCCAGAATATACCAGGCTCCGAGATAAAAGAACGCCGCCGGGATCTCGCTCAGCGGGAGGTCGGGCTTCACGAAGTTGTGGGATCCGACGATCAGCGCCAGACCCAGCGGACCGATGATCTTGCCGATCCCGCCGAAGCCATAGGCCGAGCCCATCCCGCTGGTGCGCAGGTGCGACGGCCACACCTCGGCGGCGTACGGGCCAACAATCGCGAATCCGCCATCGGCGAAAAAGTACGCGGCGATGAGGATCAGCCAGAAGGCGGACATCCCCCCGATGTAGGCGCCGTGCATCGCGCCGGCGAGCATGATCAGGACGCCGGCGCCGAAGCCAAGCAAGCCGCCGGACCCCCGCCGTCCCAGCTTCTCGGAGAAGAACGAAAACGAGATGCGGCCGATCACGCCAGCAATCGTCAGGGCGATCATCATCTTCGAGGCTTCGGCCGGCGTCACTTTTAGCAGGAGCACGAAAAGCGTGGGCGCCCACAGCGTCACGCCGTAGACGCCGGTCTGTGCACCGAGATTCCCGATCCAGGAGACGATCAAGCTCCGAGGATATTTGAACAGGTCGAGCCAACGGGTCTGCGCGACCGGCGCGCTTTGCGCCGTCGGCAACGGCAGCGCGTTCGGCTCGACCTCCATGGCCCAGGCCAGCGACCGACGTGCTTCCTCATACCGGCCCCGGCGGACCAGCCAGCGTGGCGACTCAGGCACCCACAACCGCACAAGCAGCGTCGCCAGCGCCGGCAGCAGACCAACCGCGAACAGTCCGCGCCAACCGATTGCCGGCGCCAGAAAGCCGCCCAGCACCGCACCGATGCCGATCCCGACCGGGATGAACACCGTCACCAGCCCACCGACGATGCCGCGCTTGGAGGACGGCATGAATTCCTGTACGAGGGGCAGGTCGACGCAATACAGCCCGCCGACGCCGAATCCAACGAAGAGGCGGAAGAGCGTCAGGTAGATCCAGCCATTGTCGGGCGTGAAGCAGAGCACGAAGGTGGCGATGGAGAAATTCAGCACCGTGGCGATGAACACCTTGCGGCGGCCGATTCTGTCGGCCATCCACCCCCAGAACATCGCTCCCAGAATAGCGCCGATGCCCGACGAGAGCAGCACGATGGCCGACTGTCCGAAAGTCAGCTTCCACGGCCCGATGATGAAGGCGAGCACGAAGCCGATGAGGAAGTAGTCGAAGAATTCGAGTGCGTCACCGATGATCGCGGCGGCCACGATCTTCTTTTGATTGCTGGTGAGCCGTACCTGCCGATCGAGAAGGTCGAACATCGCCTAGCCCCCGGGCGCTTCCGCTAGCGAGAATTGTATCGGTGTCTCGACGTCGCGCCGCCGGCTGGAGCCGATATGGCGTCGGCATTGCATCGGGCGCGGCCGCCGGGAAACATCAGTCCGAGGCACATGCGCGGGCCTTCTCGCTCGACCCAGAGCCGCTCGGATGTCGATGTGCGCCGCTCGGGCCCGAGCTGCCCATGCCAGGACAAGAGAAATTCCATCTCCCCCAAGTGCGAAGCTTTTGTCGGGGCGCGCGGCGGCACGAGCCTCCCGGTCCCCGGGATGTCGCTTCTCAGCCCGTAGGATGCGCTTTCGACCGCCGCCAGTCGAGCCCTCCCGCGATGGCGGCGGACGCAGGCGCGACCATGGCAACGCCAACGGGCCCGACCGGCGTCAGCCATGGGGCCCAAGTTCTGCGCGGAGCGCATAATCTGGAGCAGCCGCGGGCGCGAACCAGCCTGGACGAAGCACTCACCGCCGGGGCGCACAGCGGCTCTTGACCACCGGCTGACCGAAAGAGCCCCTCATGCGCACGTTCATCGTGTGTCCGATCGGCGCTGCAAGCGATGCCGATTTCGATGTCCTGGAGCGCCTCGTGATCGCCCTGGCAGCGGATCAGGGTGGGCTCGCGCAACGCGCGACCGGGAGTATGGAAGACGACCGGGCATTCAGTCCGCTGCCGGAGCGGCTCGCGTAGGACGCGGTTGTGCTCAAGCCCATCCCGCCCGGCTTTCAAGAGGAAGTCGCGATCGCCAGCGCAATGGGTACTGCGGGTGACCTCGCTCTGCTGGCGTCGGAAGCGCAGGGGTTTGACTGGGAGATCCAAGGGCTGCGGCTGGTGGCTCGCACGCAGCTCGGGAAGCAGCAGATTCGGGCTGCAAGCCTCAGCTGGTCGGCGATCCTGCGCATCGACCCGGGCGATGCCGAGGCCAAACTGGCACTCGACGCGGCCCACCAAAGGCTTGGCGACATTCCCTCCTCGGATCCGGCGCGCAAGCGCGTGCTCCTGTTTGCCGGACACCGCATCGACGAGCCGGGCCGGCGCCGGCCGCGGTTCCCGAAGGAAAAGGAGCAGGTCGCAAGGCAGGCGATCCTTTCGGCCGTCGAGGAGGAACGAGCGGCCACGGGCGAGATCGGGCACGGGATCGCAGGCGGCGCCAGCGGCAGCGACATTCTGTTCCATGAGATCTGTGGGCAATTGGGGATCCCGACGCAGCTCTATCTTGCCCTACCGGCCGACAAGTTCATCGTCCATTCCGTGGCGCCGGCGGATGCCATGTGGGTGGAGCGCTTCAACCGCGTCCTGGCGAGGTCGCCCACGCGCGTGCTGCAGACGACCGAGGAGATGCCGCTCTGGCTGAGCGGCAAGCGGGATTACAGCGTGTGGCAGCGGGACAACCTATGGATGCTGTACAACGCGCTGGCCCAAGGCGCCGACAACGTTACGGTGATCGTCCTCTGGGATCGAGGCGCGGGCGACCGGCAGGGCGGCACCGCCGATCTCGTGCAGCAAGCGCAGAACCACGGGGCCAGGATTGTCGTGCTGGACACCAAGCTGCTGTTCGGCTTGTTGTAGGGATGTCTCCGCCGGAGCGCGGCTCCGGGGCGAGCAGTGCACCAGGACTCAGGGGGAACCGACGATGACAGAACAGGAATACATCGAGCAGCGCCTGGATGATCAGGAGCAGTGGTACAGCAGGAAGAGCGCGTGGAACCAGAAATGGTACAAACGGCTGCGGGTCGTCGAGATCGTCCTTGCGGCGGGGGTTCCTTTCCTCAGCAGCCTCATCACCAGGGACTCCCTGTTCATGACCTACGTCGTGGCCGCGATCGCGTTTGTCATCGCCGCCGTCTCCGGCCTCATCGCCCTGCAGAAGTTCCAAGAGAACTGGGTGGACTATCGCGGCGCAGCAGAGACGCTGAAGCGCGAGAAGTTCCTGTACCTCACCAAGACCGCTCCCTATGACAGTCCGGATCCCTTCCCTGTCTTGGTTCAGCGCGTCGAGGAGATTCTCTCCAAGGAGAACTCGGCATGGCAGGGGTATATGCAGCAGCCCGTGGGGCGCCCTACCGTCGCTGCAGTGCCAGGACAGCAAACGCCGGCGGCGCCCGTCAAGCAGCCGTGATTGAGAGGCTGAGCGCTGGAAAGCGCGACCCTGCGGCCGCACCCGGCTCGTCCGCAAGCGTGGTCAGGTCCCCACGCCGCGACCCGGTGGCCTGTCGGGAGCGCCGCTGGCCTTGAGCGCCGAACGCGTTGCAGGGCCCCATTCCCGCGCCTGCAGGCTGTGAACGAAGCCTTAGCGCAGGTGCTCCACTCGTTGCGAACCTTCACAGGTCCGGGAACGCGTTGACCCGATTCAGCCAGCCGCGCAAGAACTTCGCAAGGGATGGTTCCGAGGCCGCGAGGTTCTGGTAGTAATCGATGCGGCCCTGCTTGTAGCGACGATAGACTTCTGTCTGATCGGCGCTTTGCAGCGCCTGCACGGTGCCGGGACCGATCAGCCCGTCCACCGCCAGGGCGGGGGCGGCGCCCAAGGCGTTCAGCACGCTCTGCAGCAGCTTCGTTGCGTTCGCCCCCGCGTTGACATAGAAGTCGAACACGATGTTGGCGAGCTCCTGCTGGTCGATCTGATCGCCCTTGATTTTGTCCCAATACAGGGCCTTGTAGATCTTGCCCGCCTGCTCGTTCGTCAGAGCCTTCAGGTTCTCGAGCGTCGGTTGGATCCCGAGCAGCTGGTTGGCGCACGTGCCAAACGTCCGCAGCGTGATTCCTTTGTTGGTGGCGCCGCCGGGGTCGGCCGGGTCGTTTACGAATCCGCCCTCGAAGCCGAGCAAGGTGGGAAAAAACGCGTCGAAACTGGCCATGATGGCACCTCCGGGATCATCAGCAACACAGGACGATGTGAGCCTGCTCCGGCAAGTCGCGAGATACCTCCACCGGCTACTTCTTCATTTCCTGCGCTTGCTTCGAGAGCTGCTCCCACCGGGACTCCGTCAGATCCGCCAGCACACTCACTCTGATCAACGGCGCAAGCGTTCCGCCTCTGGCGGCGTCAGCGCGGAATGCCGCCTCGGCGTCGCGGAACTTGATCCACGCCTGCTGAGCGTGGCGTAGCTTGACCCGTCCGGGCTCATCCAAGCGCCCCAGCAGTTCCTGGTACGCCGCGTCCATCTTCCGGTCGGCGCGCTCGAACCGGGAGTTCTCGCACTCCCGCATGGCGGCGGTGGTTTGGGCATTCTCGCACTGGCGGTTGGGCGCCGAGGCCTGCTGAGAGGCGTCAGCCCATGCGATGTGCGCCGTGCCCACCCAACACAGCGCAGCCATCAAGACGATACCCTGCCCCTCCCGAAACCGCAATCGACACCACCGCACCCCGGAACTCCTCTCAAGAGCATGCCAGACGGCGATCGTCCCTCGCCGCACCGGCTCGGCCATAGCGCAGGAAGAGATCGCGCCGCCATGGCGCAGCGCACTTGACCGACCTCCGCAGCCGGCGTCCGCTGGAAGTGCACGCCTCGATCTCTCACACCATGATATGCGAGACCCAGAGGGAGGTGCGAGTGCCTGCCGCACGTTGGTCTGCGACGACACGCGAAGCGCCGCAAGAACCGGGATATCGAGCGGCACTGGGGCTCCTCGCTCAGAATCGTACCGCGCTGGCTCGCCGCTCGGCGCCTTGCCGACACCCAAGGTTGGCTCAAACGCTCGTGCATTCCGTTTCCAGAGGAGCACACACAAGGCCCCTATTCCGTCCGCATGGAGCCAGGTCGGTCGTGATGATGGATCCAAACCGGGCTCTCCGGCCGCGCCACGGTGCCTCAGTAAGATCCGATGGTGTCACTCGAGCGTCACATGACTGACATGCAGCTGACGTAGCCTCGCAAGTTCCCATCCGGTCTTAGAACGAATCCATATGAACCAGACCGTCGCTGCGCATCATCCTCTCGCTGGCGCGCCCTCGCTCGGGAAGCTGCCCCTCATGCTCTTCGGCGGTGTCATCATCGCCGCGGTGGCATATATCGGCGTAGCCCTGACGGGCGACCTCGCCGCCACCCGGGCGACCTCCTGGTTGCCGTTTGCGCTGTTGGCGATCGCGCTGCTGATTGCGCTGGGCTTCGAGTTCGTGAACGGCTTCCACGATACCGCGAACGCGGTGGCCACCGTCATCTACACCCACTCCCTTGCGCCGCACTCAGCGGTGGTCTGGTCTGGCTTCTGGAATTTCCTCGGCGTGCTCCTCTCCAGTGGCGCCGTGGCCTACGGGATTATCTCGTTGCTGCCGGTCGAGCTCATCCTCCAGGTGGGCAGCGGGGCAGGATTCGCCATGGTATTCGCCCTGCTCGTGGCTGCAATCCTCTGGAATCTGGGCACCTGGTACATGGGTCTGCCTGCCTCAAGCTCGCATACGCTGATTGGATCCATCATCGGGGTCGGCGTAACCAACCAGCTCCTTGCCCCGGCCGGCACAGCGACCAGCGGCGTGGACTGGGCCCAGGCGGCGAACATCGGGAAATCGCTGCTCTTCTCGCCCTTGATCGGGTTTGCGGTTGCGGCGATGCTTCTGGTGGTGCTGAAGGTGGTCGTGAGAAACCCGGCATTGTTCAAGGCCCCCGAAGGGAAAAGGCCTCCCCCTTTATGGATCCGATCGGTGCTGATCCTCACTTGTACGGGAGTGAGCTTCGCGCACGGCTCGAACGACGGCCAGAAGGGCATGGGGCTCATCATGCTGATCCTGATCGGAACCGTTCCGACCATCTATGCCCTCAACCGGGCGCTGGAGCCGGCGAGGGTGCAGACGTTCACCAGCGACGGCACAGCTGTCACCCAACTGCTTGCGTCCCGGCTGGGGACGGAGCGGTTACCGGCCACCGATGAGGCGGCCCGGGCTGCTGTGGGAGCCTATGTCCGCAGCCGCGATTTCCGGCCGGACACCCTGCCCGCGCTGACGAAGATGATCGGCGCCATCGACGCCCAGGTGAGCTCGTACAAGTCGCTCGCCAACGTGCCCACCGACAAGGTGAACAACGCCCGCAACGACATGTACCTGGTGAGCGAGGCGTTCCGACACATTCTGAAGCAGAATCCGGCCGGATTCACCGGAGACGAGCAGAAAGTGATCAAGACCTATCGCAGCGGGCTGGATCACGCCACCAAGTTCATCCCGACCTGGGTCAAGGTCGCGGTGGCCCTGGCGCTGGGACTGGGCACGATGGTCGGCTGGAAACGCATCGTGGTCACGGTAGGAGAGAGGATCGGCAAGAGCCACTTGACCTACGGGCAGGGCGCTTCGGCCGAGGTGGTTGCGATGAGCACGATCAGCATCGCCGATGTCTTGGGCCTGCCCGTAAGTACCACTCACGTGCTGTCCTCGGGCGTCGCAGGGACCATGGCCGCGAACGGCTCCGGGCTCCAATGGAGCACAGTGCGCAACCTGCTGCTCGCCTGGCTGCTCACGCTGCCGGCCTCGATCCTTCTATCGGGCTGCCTGTTCTGGGTGTTCCGCTCCGTCTTCTGACCCGCGGGTTTCCCGGAGCCCCGCTCGCCCCAGCGCGACGAGAGGCGTTGTCGTTGGCGCCGCCGCGCCAGCGCATGACGCCGAGCTAGATCAGGCCGCGCTCACTGAGGTTGCGAATCAACTCGGTCACGCCGAAGGTCCACGGTGCAATGCGGTCACAGTGGTTGACCCGGTTCGACAAGGCCCCGAGCATCGGCGAACGGATGGTGACGACGTCGCCGACCTTGTGGGTGAACCCGCGGCCCGGCTCGCCCCGATCCTGCGTCGGCGCAAAGGCGGTGCCCAGGAACAGCATCATCCCATCGGGATACTGATGGTTGCGATTCAGCGCCTGCCCCACCAGGTCGAGCGGGTCGCGACTGATCTGCGCCACGCTGTAGCCGCCCTGGGCACGGAACCCGTCGGTGCCGCTCACCTCCACGTCGACGCGGGTGCGGCGCAGATCGTCGAGAGCGAAGTGTTCGTCCAGCAGGCGGATGAACGGACCGAGCGCGCAGCTCGCGTTATTGTCCTTGGCGCGGCCGAGCAGCAGCGCGCTGCGCCCTTCGTAGTCGCGCAGGTTCACGTCGTTGCCCAGCGTGGCGCCCACGACCTTGCCGCTGCCGTTGACTGCAAGCACCAGCTCTGGCTCCGGATTGTTCCACGAAGAAGTCGACAGCACGCCGATCTCGGCGCCGGTGCCCACCGCCGACATCGGCTGCGCTTTGTTGAACACCTCTGCGTCGGGGCCGATGCCGACCTCGAGGTATTGCGACCACATCCCGCGCCGGATGAGCGAATCTTTGAGGCGCATCGCCTCGGGCGAGCCGGGCTTGATCGCCCGCAACTCGCCCCCGATCTCTTCGCCTAGTCCCTTGCGGATCGCCTCCGCGCCGGCGGGATTCCCCTTCGCCTGCTCTTCGATCACGCGCTCCAGCATGCTCGCGATGAAGGTCACGCCGCAGGCTCGGATGGCCTGCAGATCGACGGGCGCAAGGAAGTAGGGCCGGTTCGGGTCCCGCCGTTCCGCCACCGAGTTGGCGAGCATGTCGGCGACGAACCCGATCGGCGTCGCCCGCCCGTTGCTCACCGCCGCCCGAGCCCGTGCAACCGGGTCGTCGCCGTTGATCAGCTCCGCACTCGTGGGTGCGATCTGAGCGAGATCGAAGGCCTTGCCTGCCGTGATCAGCACCGGGCTGGGCCCAGGCAGGGGACCGGGCACCCAGGCACGCCCGATCAGGGTCGCGCGGTCGCGATCTTCGGGGAGCGCCTTACGCTCGTCGACCATCAAGGCGGGTGCAGTGCTCACGGTCGCCTCCATCATCCGGGGAAGAACAGTCACACGCGCAAGGGACACCGGCGCCGGCTCACCGGTTCATTGGCAGGGCGTATGATCGCAATCCATCGGCGGCGGCGCGAGACAGCTGCTGCGTTTGCCGTCGCCAGGGTGCACGTAAGGACCGCCACGTCGCTCGACCGGCCGCGCAGCCCGTTCGCGATGGATGAGGGATCCTCCCGCCGCTCACCCAGGCGATCGATTATACATTCCCAGCTCGGCTGAACCGGCGGCCATCCAAGTTTGCCTGCTTACCACGAGGAACATGCTGCTCGAAACGCTTCCGGCACGGTCAAGCCATCGGCGCAGGTTGATCGCGCCTCGAACTCTTCCCTGATGCGTGCGCGGGCAGCCCGACATGTTTGACCCGCGGATGGTCTTCCTCGATCTGGAGACCACCGGGACCAGCGCGGACCGCGACCGGATCACCGAGGTGGGGCTGATCGAGATCGACGCGGGGGAGTATGCGGGCGAATGGTCGACGCTCGTCAATCCGGATCGCCCGATCCCCGCAGGTGTCGCCTCGTTGACCGGGATCACCGACGAGATGCTGTGCGGCGCGCCGAGATTCGCCGACATCGCGAGCGAGCTACTCGAGCGTCTCGAAGGCCGCCTGCTGGTTGCGCACAACGCTCACTTCGACTACGCGTTCCTGCGGGCCGAGTTCCGCCGCCTCGGGGTACGCTTCCGCGCGCGCACGCTCTGCACCGTGCGGCTATCGCGCACGCTGTTTCCCGAGCACCGCCATCACAATCTGGACAGCGTAATTGAGCGTCATTCGCTGCCCTGCGCTGGACGTCACCGAGCCCTGGGCGATGCGCAAACTCTGTGGGCGTTTGCCCGCGAGTTGCAGCGTTGCTTCGAGCCCCAGCGGCTGGCGGCCGCCGTGGCCGCGCTCACGCGGGCACCGGTTGTACCCCCCGGGTTGGATCCGCAGCAGTTCGAGGACTTGCCGGCGGCGCCGGGTGTGTACGTGTTCTACGCGCGGGACGGCAGCGCCT
>Ga0335084_10006497_pt1 | contig 11623 bp, 6 predicted proteins | sample Lox_Sample_44_FD_206721 | JGI IMG/M metagenome (GOLD analysis project Ga0335084, IMG submission 206721) | Soil microbial communities from Loxahatchee National Wildlife Refuge, Florida, United States - Lox_Sample_4.4 | ecosystem: Environmental > Terrestrial > Soil > Wetlands | place: USA: Florida...
CGCTGGCCGGGCTGGTCGCCGGGCTCGACCGCACGGTGCGCGCGCGCTTCGAAGGGGTGCGCTTCCGCGTTCCGTCGCGTGTCTACGGCGCGCCGACCATCCTCTATCCGGGGCTGGACTGGCGCCGGGTCGACCTGCGCGGCGCGCTCGCGCGGCTCGGCTACCGCGAGGCCGAGGGCGCGAAGTCGCTGCCCCCCGGCCAGTACGTCTGGAGCGCGCAGCGGCTGCGCGTGCACCTGCGCGCCTTCGCGCATCCGAGCCGGCCCGAGCCTGCGCGCGACGTCGTGATGCGCCTCGACGACAGCACCATCACCGAGATCCGCAGCGTGCCGGAGGGCGAGGAGATCGGCGCCGTGATGCTCGAGCCCGAGCCGCTCGGCGCGTACTACGGACCCGCGCGCGAGCAGCGCGAGCTCGTGCGCCTCACGGAGCTGCCGCGCCATCTGGTCGATGCGGTGCTCGCGGTCGAGGACCAGCGCTTCGAGACACACAGCGGGATCGACTTCCGGCGCATCGCGGGCGCGATGCTCGCGAACCTGCGCGCGGGTGCGATCCGTCAGGGGGGAAGCACCCTCACGCAGCAGCTCGTCAAGAACTTCTTCCTCACGCCCGAGCGGACCTTGCGTCGCAAGCTGCAGGAAGCCCTGATGGCCCTGATCGTCGAGGCCCGTTACGACAAGGACGAGATCCTCGAGTCCTATCTGAACGAGATCTACCTCGGGCAGCGCGGCGCGACCGCAGTGCACGGCGTCGGCGAGGGCGCGCATCTCTATTTCGGGAAATCCGCTTCCGAGCTCGGAGTCTCGGAGTCGGCGCTGCTCGCGGCGATCATCCAGAGCCCGAACGGGATCTCTCCGTATCGCGACCCGCAGCGGGCGACGCAGCGGCGCAACCTCGTGCTCGACCTGATGCTCGAGCAGGGTCGCATCGACGAGGACACGCACGCGCGCGCGCGCGCCGAGCCGCTCCAGCTCGCCGCGGTGACACCGGACGCGAACGACGCCCGCTACTTCCTCGACCTGCTGCGCCGCCAGCTCGCCGAGACCTATCCGACCGAGGTGCTCGAGCAGGAAGGGCTGCATATCTACTCGACGCTCGACCCGCGCCTCCAGCGCATCGCGGCCGAGTCGCTTCGCAAGGGCATCGAGTCGATCGAGAAGCGCCGGCCTTCGCTCGTGAGCAAGGACGGCCCGAGTCTCCAGGGCTGCATCGTGGCGATCCGCCCGCAGACCGGTGAGCTGCTCGCGCTCGTCGGCGGTCGCGACTACCGCGTCTCGCAGTTCGACCGCTGCACGCAGGCGCGGCGCCAGGTCGGCAGCGTGTTCAAGCCGTTCGTCTACATCGCGGCGCTCGAGCCGTTTCGCGGACCGCCCGTGATCACGCTCGCGAGCCGGCTCGACGACACGCCGCTCGAGATCCAGACGCCGTCGGGGCCCTGGCGCCCCACCAACTTCGACCGCGACTTCCACGGCGAGGTGAGCGTGCGCGAGGCGCTCGAGCAGTCGTACAACGTCGCAACCGCGCGGCTCGCGCAGCGGGTCGGGATCGCACGCGTGGCGGACGTGGCGCAACGGCTCGGCATCGAGAGCTCGCTGCCCGGCGTGCCGAGCCTCGCGCTCGGCACGGCGGAGCTTGCGCCGCTCGAGCTCGCGCGCGCCTACGCGACGCTCGCCAGTGAAGGGGTGCGCCCGACCACGCAGACCGTCGAGGACGTGGTGGATGGCGACGGCCACGTGATGGAGAAGCGGCGGCTGCGCTTCGAGCGCGTGCTCGATGCGGGCACCGCGTTCCTCGCGACCAGCCTGCTCGAGGGTGTGGCCGAGCGCGGCACCGCGCGATCGGTGCGCGCCGGAGGGCTGCGAGGTCCTGTGGCTGCGAAGACCGGCACGACGGACGAGGAGCGCGATCTCTGGTTCGTCGGCTACACGCCGGAGCTCGTCGCGGTCGTCTGGGTCGGGTTCGATACGCCTCGCGGGCTCGGGATTCCGAGCAGTGTCGGCGCGCTGCCGATCTGGCGCAGCTTCATCGAGGGCGTGACGGGCGGCGTGGTGCGCGGCGGCTTCCCGAAGCCGCCGATGATCGAGCAGGCGGCCATCGATCCGGGCTCCGGCGCGCTCGCACTGAGCGGCTGCCCCTCCAGCCGCGACGAGTACTTCCTCGCGGGAACGCTTCCGACGGAGGTCTGTCCCGCCGACGACGTGCAGCCGGCGGGCGGTGGTCTCTTCCACTGGCTGCGGGGTCGACTGTAATGCGCGCGCTCCGACGCGACGTGCTCGCGCTCTTCGCGGTCTGGCTCGCGGGGGGATGCGCACTCGTCCCGACGCGGGCTCCGCAGCCGGCGATGCACATCCGCGACGTCGCGCACGACGGAGACGAGACGCGGCGCGCGTCGCAGCAGCTCGTGCTCGAAGGTCTGCGCGCGGACTCCGCGCACGAGTTCGAGCGCGCTCGCTCGCTCTATCAGCGCGCGCTCCAGGTGGACTCGGGGAACCCCTACGCGTATCTCGCGCTCGCGCGACAGAGCGCGGAGGAAGACGAGCCGGAGCTCGTGCTCCAGTACGTCGATCGCGCCGAGGATCTGCTCTCTGCGGATGCGGATTCCTCCCCAGGGGCCGAAGTGCATCTCGAAGGTCTGCGCGGACTCGCACTCGCGCAGACCGGAGAGACGGTGGAAGCGCGCGAGCTGCTCGAGCGCGCCGCACAGAGCGCGCCCGACGTGTGGGGCGATGGACGCCTCGACGCCGATGAGCTGCGTTAGACCCCGGAGGGTGCGTGTGATAGGTTCGCTCGCCCGATGACGCCGAAGCTGCGCGTGGGATCGATCGCATTCGGCGCAAGTCTCGCCGCGGACTTCGTCAGCAAGCGACTCGTGTCGCACTTCCTGACCTACACCGATCGGCACGAGATCATCCCGGGTTTCTTTTACCTCACTCATGTGCGCAATCCGGGCGCCGCGTTCGGTCTGTTCTCGGACGGAGATCCGCTCGTTCGCATCTGGTTCTTCGTGATCGTGTCGGTGTTGGCAATCGGCATCATCCTCTCGTTCTTCCGTCAGCTGGCCCCGGGGGACCGGCTGCACGCGTTCGCGCTCGGTTTGATCCTCGGGGGTGCCGTCGGCAACCTGATCGATCGACTGTGGCTGCGCGAAGTCGTGGACTTCCTCCACATCAAGCTGTGGGGTGGCTACTCGTGGCCCGACTTCAACTTCGCCGACAGCTTCATCGTCGTCGGAGTGGCGCTGCTGATCCTCGAGCTGCTCGCTGCCGAAGGCGAGAAGCGCGCAAGTCCCGAGCCCGGCGAGAGCGCTCGCTGAAAAAAAATTCGCGCGCTCCGTCGCGCCCGATTTCGATTTCCCGTCGGTGGCGTGGCTCCATTCGTGACGACACGAGATCGCGTCGCGTAAGAATTCCGACGGAAGAATGCTTGACACTCCCATGGCGACCGGATAAGAGAGCGCGTCTGCCGCTCTCACTCCGGGCAGGAAGGCGGATGGTCGGGCGTCGCCGCCGAGGGGCCACGCCGAACGGTGCCAGGCGCAAGTCGATGCAGCGCTCCCGAGGTCGTCGAATGATGCAGAGCTTGCGAGTGCGGCTCGAAGCCACGAACTCGGTGGACGCATCGCGAGAGCCCCGTCGGGGATCTCGTTCCACGCGCGAAGCGGAGAGAGTCGAGAGCAGCGGTCTCCGTCGAGTGATGCAGCTCGGGCTTCCCCCCGGCCCGCGGGTGCGCGCGCGACGGCGGGAGGTGTCGACGGGCTGAGGGGATGGGGACTCAGACCGATGAGAAAGGCCAAGGGCGATTACGCGATTCTGACCGTGACCAATGCGCTGCGGCTGCTCGAAGAGTTCCGCAACGAAGTCGAGATTGGAGTCGCCGAGCTGGGCAGGCGACTCCGACTGCACAAGAACAACGTGTTCCGGCTGCTCGCCACATTGGAGGAAGCCGGATACATCGAGCAGAACGTGGCGACGGGTCGCTATCGACTCGGACTCGCCGCGCTCCAGCTCGGGCAGGCATTCAGCCGCAGTCGGCCGCTGCTCACGCGCGGTCCGACGTATCTGGAGGAGCTCGCGGGCTCCACGGCGGAGTCCGCGCACCTCGCGATGCTCGACGGCTTCGACGTCGTGCACGTGGCCGGCATCGCGCCGAGCCGCATGGTGGTGAGCTCACTGCGCGTGGGTCAACGGCTCCCCCTCCACTGCACGGCGCTCGGCAAGGTGCTGCTCGCCTACGGACCCGATACCGAGCGCGAGTCCTTCGACAAGGAGGTCGTCGCGTCGCGCGGACTCGAGGCGCGCACGCGGCGGACCATTCAGGACCCCACGAAGTTCTTCGAGCACGTTCGCATGGTCGCGGGCCAGGGCTTCGCGCTCGATCTCGAGGAGTGCGAAGACGGGCTCTGCTGCGCGGCGGCGCCGGTCCACGACGTGACCGGGCGGGTCGTGGCGGCGCTCTCCGTGTCGGCTCCGGCTTCCCGGGCGGACGAGCGCTCGCTGCTCGAGGAGATCCTGCCCCGGGTCTCCGGAGCGGCCGAGCGGCTTTCGCGCGAGCTCGGGCATCACGTCTAGGAGATGACAGAGCCGGGGAATTTCCCCGGCTCACGCGGCGCGTCCTGGCGACCGGCCGGGCGATCGCCGAGCCGTCGCCGCGTGGAACGCGGGTTGAATCTGGTATGCTGCGGCCCTCTTTCCCCCCGGCCCCGACTCGGCTCGGTGTGCAGCCACCTCACCATCCCATCCTGCGTCGGAGCGTTCCCCCTTCGGAGAAGACCTTGATCACTCGAGAGCAGGCGTTGGCCTATCACTCGAAGGGCCGCCCCGGCAAGCTCAAGATCACTCCCACCAAGCCGACTCGCACCCAGGAAGATCTCTCGCTCGCGTACTCCCCTGGGGTTGCCGAGCCCTGCCGCGAGATCGCGCGCGATCCGGACGACGTCTTCAAGTACACGGGTCGCGGGAACCTCGTCGCCGTGGTGACGAACGGCACCGCGGTGCTCGGCCTCGGCAACCTCGGCCCCTGCGCCGCCAAGCCGGTGATGGAAGGCAAGGCGGTGCTCTTCAAGCGCTTCGCGGACATCGACGTCTTCGACATCGAGATCGCGAGCGAGGACGTCGACGAGATCGTGCGCGCGGTGGAGCTGATCGCGCCGACCTTCGGCGGCATCAACCTCGAGGACATCCGTGCGCCCGAGTGCTTCGAGATCGAGAGGCGCCTGATCGAGAGCCTCGACATCCCCGTCTTCCACGACGATCAGCACGGCACGGCGATCATCTCGGGCGCGGCGCTGCTGAACGCGGCGCAGCTCACCGGCCGCTCGCTCGAGGACATCCGGGTCGTGTTCAACGGCGCCGGTGCCTCGGGCATCGCCTGCGCGAGGCTCTACCGCGACCTCGGCGTGCCGGCCGAGAACATCACGCTCTGCGACAGCCGCGGCGTGATCTATTCGGGCCGCCGCGAGGGCATGAATCGCTACAAGGAGGCGCTCGCGCGCGACACGGACGCGCGAACGCTTTCCGACGCCTTGCGCGGCGCGGACGTCTTCGTCGGGCTCTCTCAGGCCGGGGTGGTTAGCCCCGAGATGGTCCAGCGCATGGCGGATCGCCCCATCATCTTCGCGATGGCCAACCCCGATCCCGAGATCGCGCCCGAGGCCGTCCGCCGCGTGCGCCCCGACGCGATCATCGCGACGGGCCGCTCGGACTACCCGAACCAGGTCAACAACGTGCTCGGCTTCCCCTTCATCTTCCGCGGCGCCCTCGACGTGCGCGCCAGCAAGATCAACGAGCCGATGAAGCACGCCGCGGTGAACGCGCTCGCCGAGCTCGCGACGCGGGGCGAGGCGGTGCCGAAGGTCGTGCGCGACGCCTACCCGAACGACGTCTTCGACTTCGGGCCGAGCTACATCATCCCGAAGCCCTTCGACCCGCGGATGCTGATCTACGTCCCGCTCGCCGTGGCGCAGGCCGCGATGGAGAGCGGAGTCGCGCGGCGCAAGGTCGATCTCGTGGCATACCGACAGCGCCTCGAGGAGACGGTCGGGCACCTGGCTGAGCCCTAGCTTCTTGTTCCGCAAGCTGCTGGTCGCGAACCGCGGCGAGATCGCCGCGCGCGTGCTCCGCGCCGGACGCGAGCTCGGCATCCCGACGGCCGCGATCGCCTCCGAGGCGGATCGCGACGCCTTCCACGCGCGGCTGGCCGACGAGGTGCACGTCTGCGGCCCGGCGCCCGCGCGCGAGTCGTATCTCGCGGCGGAGCGCATCGTCGGGGTCGCGGAGTCGATCGGCGCCGACGCGATCCACCCGGGCTACGGCTTCCTGGCCGAGAACGGCGCCTTCGCGGATCTGTGCCAGGCGCGAGGCATCCGCTTCGTCGGGCCGACGGGCGACGTGATTCGCGCGATGGGCTCGAAGCTCGGCTCGCGGCGCATCATGGCGCGCGCGGGCGTCTCGGTCGTGCCGGGCAGCGAGGCGGTCGCCGATGCCGGCGAGGCGCTCGAGGCCGCGCGCGCGCTCGGCGGCTTCCCCGTGATCGTCAAGGCGAGCGCGGGCGGCGGCGGCCGCGGCATGCGCATCGTGCGCGAAGAATCGAAGCTCGCCGACGCGCTCGAGCGCGGCCGTGGCGAGGCGCTGCGCGCCTTCGGCGACGGCACGCTCTACCTCGAGAAGCTCGTCGACGGCCCGCGCCACGTGGAGGTGCAGGTGCTCGCCGACTCACACGGCCACGTGGTGCACTGCTTCGAGCGCGAGTGCTCGATCCAGCGCCGACACCAGAAGCTGATCGAGGAGGCGCCGGCGCGGATCGACGCGTCGATGCGCGAGCGGCTCGGCGCGGCAGCCGTCGCCGCGGCGCGCGCGGTCGGCTACGAGGGCGCCGGTACCGTGGAATTCCTGCTCGACGCGAGTGGGCACTTCTACTTCCTCGAGATGAACACGCGCATTCAGGTCGAGCATCCGGTGACGGAGGCGATCACGGGCCTCGACCTCGTGAAGGCGCAGCTCCGCATCGCCGCCGGCGAGCCGCTCTCGCTCGCGCAGGAAGACCTCGCGATGCGCGGTCACGCGATCGAGGTGCGCATCTACGCCGAGGACCCCGACCGCAACTTCCTGCCGTCGCCGGGACGCATCGAGCGCTGGCGCCCGCCGGGCGGCTTCGGCGTGCGGATCGACGCCGGGGTCGAGGCCGGCGACGCGGTCACGACGCACTACGACCCGCTGCTCGCCAAGCTGACCGCCTGGGGCAACGACCGGCCGGAGGCGATCGAGCGGCTGCGCGCCGCGCTCGACGAGTTCGCACTCGAGGGCGTCCGCAGCACGCTGACCTTCCACCGGCGCGTCGTGCGCCATCCCGTCTTCCAGGAAGGCCGCTACGACACGGGCTTCATCGACCAGCATCTGAAGGGCGAGAGCAAGCCGTCCGGCGCGCAGCGAGGCGAAGCCGAGCGAAGATCGGACGAGAGCAAGCCGTCCGGCGCGCAGCGAGGCGAAGCCGAGCGAAGATCGGACGAGAGCAAGCCGTCCGGCGCGCAGCGAGGCGAAGCCGAGCGAAGATCGGACGAGTCTGGCTGACGCGGGCGCGGGCCGGAGGCCCCGACCTCCCGATCTATGCTAACCAGATGCCCGCCCGGCCCTCGGAAGGACCCATGGACGCGTCGCCGCCCTACTCGCTCGACGACCCGTTCCGCCGCGCGGCGGCCCCGTCGCGGGGCCGCCAGGGCGCCTATGACGCGGCGCTCGATCTCGGCCGCGAGCTGCTCGAGCGGCCGGCGCAGGGCGGCGGTCCCGAGCGAGTGCGGGTCCAGCACGCCAAGGGCCGCATGACCGTGTTCGAGCGCATCCGTGTGCTGACGCAGCGCGAGCCGAACCTCCTGTGGCAGAACTGGGGCCGGGGTCTCGACGGCGCGTCGATCGTGACCGGGATCCTCTCCATCAACGGCCGTGACGTTGCGGTCTACGGCCACGACTTCACCTTGCGCGCCGGCTCGATGGACGCGACCAACGGCGACAAGCTCGCGCGCCTGATCTACATGGCGGCCGAGCGCGGCATCCCGCTGATCGGCATGAACGACTCGGCCGGCGCGTTCGTGCCGGCCGGCGTCGGCGGCCTCGATGGCTACAGCGAGGCCTTCTGCGCGCTGCGAAAAATCAGCGGCGTGGTGCCGAGCATCAGCCTGATGTTCGGCTACAACGCGGGCGGCGGCGCGTACCTGCCTCGCCAGGGCTCCTTCATGATCCAGTGCGACGACACCTTCATCGGGCTGACGGGGCCCGGCGTGGTGAAGAGCGCGCTCGGCGAGGACGTGAGCGCCGACGACCTCGGGGGCCCGGGCGTCCACGGCATGAACGGCGTCTGCGACCTCACCACCGCCGACGAGCTCGCGTCGCTGCGGACCGCGATCCGCCTGCTCGGCTATCTGCCGGACAACAACCGCTCCCTCGCGCCCTTCGTGAAGACGTCGGATCCGATCGACCGCTTCACGGTCGAGGAGGACATCCTCTTCCGCCGCACCTTCTCGCAGGCGGCCGGCATGAGCACGCCGCTCGAGATCACGCTCTTCATCCAGCAGATCTGCGACCACGGCGAGTACTTCGAGCTCCAGCCGGCGCGCGCGCGCAACATGGTCACCGCCTTCGGCCGCATCGGCGGCTGGGTGGTCGGCTTCGTCGCCAACAACTCCGCGGTGGCGTCGGGCCAGATCGACGTCGACGCCGCGCGCAAGGCCACGCGCTTCATCCGCTTCTGCAACCTCTACAACATCCCGATGATCTTCCTCGAGGACGTGACCGGCTTCCTGCCGGGCACCGAGCAGGAGTCGCGCGGCATCATCCTCGAGGGCCGGCGCCTGCTCGACTCGATCATCGACCTGCGCGTGCCGCGCATCACCTTGATCATCCGCAACGCCTTCGGCGGCGCCTACGCGGCCTACAACTCGCACTACGTCGGCGCCGACATGGTCTTCGCGATGCCGCAGGCGCGCATCGCGGTGATGGGCCCCGGCGGCGGCGTCGAGTTCATGTACAAGAACGAGATGCGCGAGGCGCACAGCGACTTCCAGCGCGCGATCGCGGAGGGCGTCCCCGATGCCGTCGCCGTGCGCAAGCGCGACGAGCGCCTCGCGCAGCTGCGCGAGCGCTACGAGCGCGAGCTGATGAATCCGAAGGAAGCGCTCTCGCTCGGCTCGGTCTCGCGCATCGTGATGCCGGGCACCAGCCGGCGCGTGCTCGCCGAGAACCTCGCCTTCCTGATGCGCACCTACACGCCCACGGCGATGGGCGGACCGCAGCGCGAGTTCGAGTAGCCGGCGTGCTGGACCGCGATTCCATCCCGCGCCGCTTCCACGAGTGCGACTCGCCCTGGCTGCGCTCCTTCTCACTCGCCGACGTGAAGTGCCTGGTCGTCTGCCGCGGCCCGGTCCGCAAGGAGGCGTTCGACGTCTTCGACGAGGTCGGCATCCGCGAGTACGGGATGCTGCTCTCGGAAAAGGACTCGGTCGTCTACCCGCGCTGCCTCGCGCCGGAGCTCCGGAACCTGCGCTTCCCGCACAACGTGCACCGCGTGCCCGACTACATGGGCGCAGGTCAGGAGGAGAAGCAGCAGCGGATCCGCGAGATCGTCGAGGTCGCCACGCGCCACGGCTACACGCACGTGTTCGCGGGCTACGGCTTCATGGCCGAGGACGCGGAGTTCATCGAGGCGATCGAGCGCGCGGGTCTCGCGTTCGTGGGACCGTCGTCGCGCGTGGTGCGCCGCGCCGGCGCGAAGGACGAGGCCAAGAAGCTCGCGCGCAGCCTCGGCAACGCGGTGATCCCCGGTGTCGACGACCTCACCGCGCGCGCGCTGGTGGCGCGCGCGAAGGACCTGTCGGGCCTGGAGGCGCTGGCGAGGAAGCACGGCGTGCATGCCGACTTCGACCCGAAGGCGCCGCTCGAGGCGAACGCCGAGGCGCTGCTGCAGGCGGGCTACGCGAAGACGGTCGAGCTGGTCGAGATCCCGGAGCTCCAGGCCGCGGCCGAGGCGGTCTGCGGCGAGATCTGGGCGCAGTACCCCGGCCAGCGCATCCGCTTCAAGCACATCGGCGGTGGCGGCGGCAAGGGACAGCGCGTGGTGGCGAGGCCGAGGGAGGTCGCGCCCGCGGTGATGGACGTGCTGGCCGAGTCGAAGGTGCTCGCGCCCGGCTCGAACCGGAACTTCCTGATCGAGCTCAACATCGAGAGCACGCGCCACAACGAGATCCAGCTGATCGGCAACGGCGAATGGTGTCTGTCCCTCGGCGGCCGCGACTGCTCGGTGCAGATGCACGAGCAGAAGCTCTTCGAGGTGTCGCTGACGCGGGAGCTGCTCGACGCCGAGATCGGCGCGGCGAAGGGCCGCACGCGCGAGGTGCTGGAGGGCGACCGCGGCACCTTGGCGCGCATGGAGGCCGAGGCCGAGCGCTTCGGCGCCGCCACCGGCCTCGACTCCGTCTCGACCTTCGAGTGCATCGTCTCGGGCTTCTCGCACTTCTTCATGGAGATGAACACGCGCATCCAGGTCGAGCACGGCGTGACCGAGCTCGTCTACCGGCTGCGCTTCCAGAACCCCGACGCGCCGGGTGAGGTCTTCACCGTCGAGCGCCTGATCGAGGCGATGCTGCTCTGCTGCGTGCACGGACCCCGGCTGCCGCGGCCGACGCGCGTGCCGCGCGCGCTCTCGGGCGTCGAGGTCCGCATCAACGCGACGAATGCCGCGCTCCAGCCGCACGCGGGCGGGCTGATCCGCAGCTGGACGGCGCCCACCGCGGGCGAGATCCGCTTCGACCAGGGCATCGGCGCGCCGAACCCGGACACCGGCTCGTTCATCTACTACAACCTGGCCGGCGCCTACGACTCGAACGTCGCGCTCGTGCTCTGTGACGGGGCGTCGCGGAGAGAGAACTACGAGCGCCTGGCCGAGATCCTGCGGCGCATGGAGCTCCGCGGCGAGGACCTCCACACCAACCACGAGGTGCACTACGGCCTCGTGCAGTGGTTCCTCGGCAAGGGCGTGATGGCCGAGCCGTCGACGCGCTTCATGCAGCCCTACCTCGCGGCGGTCGGCTCGCTCGCGCAGCTCTCGGCGGACCTCGACCTCGAGATCGCCTTCGCGGAGCTGCTGCGACGCCAGCGCGAGGAGTCGGCGCGCGACGTGCTCGCGAGCAAGGAGACCTTGCTGCTCCGCCCGCTCGCGGCGCTGCTCCATCGTCCGCACCTCCTCGCCGGTTTCCTCGGACGCTACGACGGCACGCTCTGGCGCTTCGAGGGCGGCGCGCCGCGCTTCGAGGCCAACGCGATCCACTTCCTCGAGCGCCTCTACCACTTCCTCGACATGGAGGAGCGCCCCGGCGCGCCGCCGTCGGAGAAGATCTGGGACCACGACCAGGCGGTGCTCGATCGCGCGCAGGGCTTCTACGCGGAGGTGAAGCAGCGCACGGGCGCCGAGAGCCACGACGAGCTCGCGGCGCTCTTCGCCGGCAAGCCGTCGCGCGCGCTCAGCGGCGGCGACGCCGCCATGTGGCGCGACTGCGTCGCGGCGCACCGCGGCTTCCAGCTCGGCCTCGAGCTGCTGCTGCTCGTGCCGCGCATCGGACGGCGCTCGGGCTTCCTCGACG
>Ga0335084_10006498_pt1 | contig 11622 bp, 13 predicted proteins | sample Lox_Sample_44_FD_206721 | JGI IMG/M metagenome (GOLD analysis project Ga0335084, IMG submission 206721) | Soil microbial communities from Loxahatchee National Wildlife Refuge, Florida, United States - Lox_Sample_4.4 | ecosystem: Environmental > Terrestrial > Soil > Wetlands | place: USA...
ATATCAACCAATACATCAACGAAGGAAGTTGTCGTTTTTATGGGGCTCCTGCAGCAATCCTCTTCTGCCTGGATGACTCTTTTCCAAAGGCCCGCATGGTGGATGTGGGCGTCGCCCTGGGATACTTCGTCTTGACTGCCCACGAATTCGGGCTGGCCACATGTCCCATTGGCCTCATCAGCGCCTATGAGGGCGAAATCAAAGATCTGCTCAATATTCCTGAAAATAAGAATGTCGTGATCGGAGCGGCTTTAGGCTATCCGGACTGGAATATTCCCGCCAACCGATTCAAATCCACAAGAGATGACGTGAGTAAATTTGTGAGGTGGATAGGATAAAATCAAATGGCACCCCTAAAGAAAATTGTCCTCTTTGCAAGCGTCTTGATTCTTATTTTCTTCATCTTATTTATGATCAACCAGACAGCACAAGTCGTTCAACTGGCTGAAAAGGTGGCCCCTTCTTTTGGAACTCTTGTCTTCTGGGGCCTTTTAATCATTTATGCCGTTCTCATTTTGGTCCCGGTAATTTTATTTTTAAGCTTGCCCAGGTCTCTCCCTCCTCCAAAGAGCGAGGACGCCCCGGAATTTAGCGCCTATTTGGCGACCCTGAAAAAACGCCTGGCTTCAAATTCACACCTCAAAGGCCGGGAGCTTTCCGGCCGACAGGAGGTCGAAGAGGCTCTGTCGATCCTCGCCAAGAAATCTGATGAGATCATTCAACAAACGGCTTCCACAGTATTCATAAGCACTGCAATTTCTCAAAGCGGGCGCCTGGATGCTTTTCTAGTGCTCTCTGCCCAATCCCGGATGGTATGGAGGATCGCTCGATTGTATTATCAGCGACCGACGCTCCGAGATCTCATTCAACTCTATGCGAATGTCGCTGGAACAGCTTTTCTCGCAAGTGAGTTCGAAGACATGGACATTCGTGAACAAGTGGAACCCGTTCTCTCCTCCACCCTCGGGGCTCTGGCAGTAACCATCCCGGGTGTTCAGTTGGCGGCATCCATTCTGGTGAATTCCGTGCTCACCGGCACAGCAAATGCGTTCCTTACATTACGCGTGGGCATCCTTGCCAGGCGATACTGCGGCTCCCTCGTCCTTGCTGAAAAGCGCACCCTTCGAAGAGCAGCAAGCGCGGAGGCAGCGAAATTACTGGGCACGATCGTAAAACAGAGCACGACCAGGCTTTCCAAAGCAATCTGGCAGGCTTCTAAGGGTAAGGTCGGCGGTGTCCTTTCAGGCATGAAAGGGGTCGTCAAGGACGCAGGAAGCTCTCTTTTTGCCAAGGTCGGCCTTCAAAAGAAGAAGGAAGCCCTCGATCCCGACATCGAAGCCATCCTTTCCAAAACGATCAACCAGCGTGCCTCTGGAATGGAAGAGTCCGGGTAACAACATTCTTTTTTCGTTTGATTACTCCCAAACCCGCTGTAAGATTACTTTTAGTTTTGCTTGCAGATGACGACGGGTCAGGAAAATTTATGACGGTTATTCCTAAGAAAGCGGCGACGGTTATTCTTCTGCGGGAAAAGAACCCTGAAGGGTTCGACGTATTTCTCCTCAAACGGCACGAAAAAAGCAGTTTCATGGGAGGAAATTTTGTCTATCCGGGAGGCAGGGTTGATCGCAGTGATGGCTCCACAGAGATCGGCGCCCGTTCAAAGGGAATGACCTTCGAAGAGGCGAGACGGATTTTGGGAGGAACGTTCTCCGCGGAAGAAAGCTTCGCTTACTGGATCGCAGCCCTCCGGGAATTGTTTGAAGAAGCGGGGGTGCTTTTGGCCTACGATCAGGAGGGAAAGCCTCTCGAACTACGAAATCAAGATGACCGAGAGAGATTCCGACACTATCGAGAATTGCTCCAAAACCGCAAAATAAGTATTTCTGGAGTAGCGGAAAAAGAAAACCTTCTGTTCGCCCTGGACCAGCTTCATTATTACGCCCATTGGATCACTCCGGAGGCACGATCTGAAAGGTTCGATACGCTTTTTTTTATTACACGTTATCCTGATGGGCAGGAAGCAAATCACGATCGGAAGGAGACGACGGCCGGGGCCTGGTTAACGCCCCGGAAGGCCCTTGAAGAGAATCTAACGGGGGACGTCATCTTAAGCCCCCCTACTCTGAAGACGCTTGAGGACCTGTCGAGATTCAGAAGCATTGCGGATATTTTCCGCTCTTTGAGAACGGAAGATATTCAACCCATCCTTCCTATCCTCACGAAGATATCGGATCATGCTCTTCTCGTTTTTCCCTGGGATCCGGAATATCAAATTTTTCAAAAAGGCCAAATCCCCTCCCCGGTCCATCATGGACACCCCTCCCAAGGGGGAGACAATACGACCCGTCTTTTGATGACAGAGGGTCGGTGGCTGCCCTATTGCCGAACCTTGTCCGAACCTGAGGGAGTGTAGACGAACCTATCGGATCGAGACTCTCAAAACTTCTCCGCTAAGGTACGATCCGCAGGTTCTGGGGCGACCCGGGCGTCGGCTGCGAAGTTTTTAGCACGATGGTTGAGACGCTTAAGGGCGGGAGTGAAATCGTAAAGGCGTTCTTAAGCGTGATCGGAACATCCGCAATACGCGTCGGCCCCGAACAGCTACCCACCCCGCCCGTGATCCGGTAAACCTCTGCCTGGCTGAACTGAATCGTATAGGTCACCTGAAGCCCAGCGCTGATGGTTGCTGTCTGGGATTTATTGATGGCGATGATCACCATTTGTGTTGGATCGTCCGCATCGATCGACGAGTAGGCCGTGATGCGCTCGTTCTGGGTCGCTCGATTGGTCACGGAAGGATCTGATACGTCCGTCTTGAGATACGTATTGCCGAAGCCATGCCCTGCGCCGTCGTAGTTCAAGTAGCCCCGAAAGGCCGCCATCACGGCTTTCAAAGCGGCCGTATTGCTGCCATTGTACGGAGAGGCATTCGGGTTGGCAAGGTTCCATAGAGTAGACGAATAAACCCCTTCGCGAGCAAAGATACCCAGGACATCCGCCACGGCGATGCCTCCTGAGATATCTCCGCCTCGCCCGTAATACCACTCGCTGATCGAAATCTTGGTCCCGGGATACCAGGCATTGATTGAATCCTTGAGGCGTCCCAAAAGATGGATCGGACCGCTACCGGTGTCGCGGGTGATCCAGCTTGACTCCGAATATTCCGGGTCCCAGAGTGACCGGGGCGCCTGCATCCGTGCGTCCTGGGTTTGAGCGTCCTGAGGAGCATTATCCCCGGCGTTTGGGTCCCAATTTCCCACAATTCTGCGATTCCCCGAGCCTTGTGCCTCAGGATACCAGTGAACGTCAAGAATGTCGAGAAGACGGCGCGACTGGGAATCTGATGCCTGCTTCATCTTGTCCAGGAAAACGTCAACGTACCAGTGATAGGTGCCTCCGCCCGGACGGTTGTACGGGGGAAGTGGGTTGCTCTGGAGATTGATCATCCCCTGCCAGCCGTAACTTACAAAACCCAGCGTCTGAATTCCAGGAATCACATCCTTAGCGGCCGCTGCATTGGCAATACTTTTACTGACCAATTCATCCTGACCCGCAAGGTTGAGCGCAATGTAGACTTCCTGGTTCGCAGAGGTGCGGCCCCGGATCTCCTGATGCGTTGAACCCCAAAGTTCGGGTTCATTGTCCAGGCTCAGCAGCAATGGCGCCGTTCCGTGACTCGCACGGCCCGGATAGGTGGTGTTGAGCCATTTCACAAAATCATCCGTGTAGATCGTTCCGCTGTTGCCGTGGGGGACTCCATTTCCCGCCCCCATTGAGTTTTTGGGCCCCATTGCCTGAAAGTATGTTGAGCTGGGGGTTGCTGGCGTTGTTTGATTCGGGGCGTTCGGAGCGGGGATGTTTATGCCGGAGACCGACTTTGAAACCCAGCCAATGATCGGTACCGTCACAATGATGCCCGTATTCGATGCAAAAGCTGCATCGGCTTCGGGTTTCACCGCTGCACCCGGTGTCGTATTGGTGGTGAGATATTGGTCATTGGAATAATACCAGTCCGATCCTGCATTCGACCAGCCGTTTTCCCAGTTCCAGACAGTCCATCGATTGCCACCGAGGCGGGTCAGGCTGATTTGCGATGGAAGTTCCGAGCCCCAATTGGCAGCATCTGAAAACTTGCCGTTGAGGCCGTAAATAAGGCGTGAGATGGAACTGCTCAGGGTCGAATCCACGCTAATCCGGACATCTACGGGACCGGGATCATCCGGAGGAATGATCGCTCCCGAGGCTTCGACGCATAGGAAAACCAGAAGCAGGATGCAAGCAGAGTACTTCAGGAAGAATTTCCTCAAATTCATTCAGTTCCTTCCCTCATCAGCGCCCTCTCGACGCTGCCGGACGAAAACGGGTTGTTACGAGCTCTCATTCAGCGCGTCTGGAGCGGTTTGATGAAGATGTAATGAACCCGGAGTCCGTAAATATCCGTAACGTGCTCCATCACGAAACCAGTGCTCAACACTTTTGATATTGCATCCGCGCATTCAATTCCCAACGGGATATCGGGAGCACCTGCGCTGCTGCTAGAGGCCAGGACGGTCATTATGGGCTGAACACCGATCCATGTCTCACATACGATCAGAACAACCTCTTTCCGGGTGTTCTGACCGAACGCCTCACGACTTGTAGATTGAGCATGTGATTCACACCTCAACCTGCTCCCTCCCCACATCGGGAGAGATAACAGAAGTAAGCCGGACAGGACAATCATGGAGACTCTTCTCATTTACTTGTTTCCCCCCTTTCTCGATCACAAAACGATTGCACTCCTCATCCCCCCCCTCCCACGAACGTATCTTCAATCCGCTAAACGCACGGTTGGTGGGTTTTGCGGGCGGAGACTAAAAATTTCTAAAATCCTATACCTGCTGGTGGAATTTGTCAAACGAATTTTAGGCGACTTCGTCCACTTCCCTCTTCCTTCGGTCTCTCGACACCTCCCAAATGATGCATTGGCTCCTGAACTTGCAGTAGAGTTTCGGATCGATACATTCACAACAGTGATCGATGTTCAGGCACTCACAGCATTCCTGACAGAACCCGGTTTCATGTTTGTGGCAGACGCCAACTGCCTCCCGGTCCGGGTGATTTCTGCATTTCATCGCTTTTTCTCCCCCCCACTTTTCCTCTCCCGACTCGAGACAGGACGAGGCCTGAGCAAGACATAGGTTGCCCCGGCGCCGCCGTCACAGATCCTTGCGCTTGCATAGGCTGCAACCCACTTCCGCCAAGGACCGTGGGTAAGCCATTCTACGACCTTTTTTTTCAGCACGGGCTCAGAAGGTGAGGACAGACCTCGGCCATGAACAATTAAAACACCCGTCTTTCCAGTCGTCACTGCCCATTTTATAAATTTTTCAAACATAGCCTTCGCGTCTTCCGCTAAAAGACCGTGCAGATCCACAAAGGCCTGAATGGAATATTCCCCTCGATGCAGACGTTTCGCTACACCCGGGTGGATGTGATAATTCGTGCCTTCGATATATTCCGGCGTGTCAGCGACGTTAAAGCCTCTTCCGTATACCACCAGATCTCTGAGCTTCCCCAATATTTCAGCGTCTTCCCTATCCCTGGAACTTTCGGGCAGCTCGATTTGAAAAATTCTCTCAACATAGTTTTCTCTTGAGATCAGACTCACGCCTTCCATCGCCTTTTTAAATAACGCTTCTTCCGATTCAGGACTCTGTCTGTCTTCAGGTTCTCTGGGAACAGTCTGACGGCCTTCGGGGAAGGAAAGAGGGCTACTCTTGAGCAAAGCCTTTAACTCTTCGAAGGACCTGATGGTAAACGAAGACTTGGAAGACTTCATAGATCCACCCCCGTGCTGTTAAAATCCCTCACAGAATAATTTTAAGCAAAAACATGGGAAATATCAAAAGCGGGTCTCGCTTCATGAGGACCACGTTGATGGTAACCGGGTCAAGACCCAGAATGGAGTTGAAACCTATTCTCCCCCTCCAAACTCACGCAGCCAAACTCCTGGGGGTTGGGCCGATGAAGCCTCTTCGGGGACCTACCCCGATCGTGGACGAAAATGCACCCGATTCCTGAACCGAGGGCTCTCCCGCCGGTCGGGGCACAGAGGGCTTCCAACTCACCCCTCTGTGTCGATAACCACAACCACCCTGCCACAGAAGAATAACCGGGGGCGAGCAAGGGTCGTGCAGCTATTGACATTCCGCCTAAAAAAGGTAAAATGGAAAACTATGATGGACGGAAGAGAGCCGATTCGTTTCTTTAATTTTGGTTTTTTTGGCTTTAGAAACAAGTCTGCCCTCCTCTGTCGGGAAACATAGTTAACTGAAAAGAGGCCATGGGCAGGCTGTAGAGCTGACCGTGGACCTTGTTCGTCAATATCAGGGCCATGGGTCAAATCCATGGCCTTTTTTTTTGTCGAAGATCGGCCAGCAAATTTCATCAAGGAGGTTTTGAAATGACAGCAGGACCTTTAAAAGGAGTTAAAGTTGTGGAGATTACCATGTTTCAGCAGGGACCCGTGGCCGGAATGAGGCTCGGAGACCTAGGCGCGGACGTGATCAAGATTGAGGCGAAGACCGGAGACCCAGGAAGAGGATTTATGAAGATCATCGGCGCCATGGCCGGGTTGACGGGTAGGAATTATTACTTTGAGCACCATAACCGGAACAAGAGAAGTATTGTTCTGGACCTTAAAAATAAGAAAGGGATAGATATTTTTCTACAGCTGATCGATGGCGCGGACGTATTTCTTAATAACATGAGTATAGAGGCGCCGATAAAGTTAGGCATTGGGCCCGAAGCCCTTATCGCCCGCAACCCTCGGCTGATCTACGCCCAAGCTTCAGGCTGGGGACGGAAGGGGGCTGATGCGAACGATCTTTCTTTCGACTATACGGGGATCGCCCGCTCCGGCATGATGATGTCCTGCGGCGAAAGGGGAACACCTCCGACCCAGATCCTTCCCGGAATCGGCGATGAAATTGGCGGGCTGATGTGCGCCTGGGGAGTCACGGCAGCCCTCTACGCGCGGGAAAAAACGGGCAAGGGCCAGGTGGTCGACACTTCCTTGATGGGCAGTCTGATCGCCATGCTTGGATTCATCCTGGCCGCTCCAGCCATACTTGGCCAGGAATTTCCCAGAGAGATCAGGGCGATGGCAGGAAACCCCCTCTATAATCACTATCGCTGTATGGATGATAAATGGATCGCCATTGCCCACCTCGACCCCGATCGATACTGGCCAAGAATCTGCCAGGCAGTCGGCATCGAGGAATACCAACATGATCCGCGGTTCAATAGCATTGAAGCCAGGGGGAAGAACGCAGAAGCGCTGGTCGCCATTCTGGATCGCCAGTTTGCAACGAAGACCAGAGAGGCATGGATAAAGACGCTCACGGAAGCGGACTGCATCTTCACCCCAATTCAGACGCCTTTAGAGGTGTCGAATGACCCGCAAGCTCTGGCCAATCAATATTTCATCGATGTCCAGCATCCGGCCTGGGGCAGGATGAAGATGGTCGGCTTTCCCTGGGACTTCAGTGAGACTCCGGCATCATGGCAACGGGAGGCCCCGGCGTTGGGCCAACACACAGAAGCTATCTTACTGGAGCTGGGCTACGGGAGGGACGACATCTCAAAATTCAGGGGAGAAGGGATCATTCTGTAGGGTGCTCGGCCAACCGGTCCTCCGAGGCCGTTCAGAATCACCCTTTTCCGAACTTCCGGGTCAGCTCTGTTAGAAAAAGAACGACACGGCCACGTTGAGAAAAAACGGAGCAGGCGCCGGATCTGTCTTATTTCGACTTGGAAGCACCGGTAGAAAATCCCGGAAGGCTGTGGGGGGTCTCCTACTGCTGGTCTAATTCACACCTGAATTTGTTGAATGTGAAATGGGAAACCAATTTCTCTTTGGTAAAGAGAAGAATGCTGTTCCTCTTCTTATAAATCCAGACAGAGGTATGAGCTTGATCGACGGGATCGGTCACTAAGAACACCGTCCCGAGCTTGCTCAATTTGCCGAGCTGATTAAGGCTAACCTGAGTTTCCGGCTCACCCCACTCGGTAAGAAAGACCTTTTGATTGAGGCCGGCCATAAACGAATGGGGCCGCTCGGGCGTCTGTTTCGGGCGAGACTTGCGAGAATGTAAGAGGAAACCTAAACCGGGAATCGTCATTTTCTTAGCGCTGCATCTCGACTCAATTCAATCCAGTAGTTGTACAAGCTTAATATCAGGCGCCTACCAGTCGAAGTGGGGCATTTGTCTGCTGGTTTGTTCGCATATTTAGTGCCAAGTTTTTGTCAATCTTCAGAAAAGAGCTGGAGCTTCATAACAGATTGATATTATAATAATTTCCCTTAGACTCCTAGGGTGGTCCAAGCTCTTCAAATAGAAAATTTGTATCCATATTTGTACCAAGGAGTGACACTTTTTGCTTCTAAATAAACAAGAATGTTATTCGAAAAGGTGTTATCATTCACGCATATGTTCTTCCATCAAGAAAAGGATCACAAGGGAGGAGCCTCATGAATATCAATCGAAGACTCGTCAAAATAATTTTTCTTATTACTTTGATGGGGACACTTCTCGCCGCAACCATCCTCTCCGCAGCGACACAGAGGGCAATCAAAAAGTACCCCATTCCGGAATACGGAGTGCTTGAGTTGAACGTCCCTACCGTCTGGAACAGTGAAGTCCATAAACCACAGGCGAACATGCCCCCGACGATTATATTCAACCCTCCACAGGGGAATGACTTCCAAGTCATGATCACGGTGATGTGGAGCAAAACGGGAGACCAACCTTTTAACAGCCGTGAGAAGGTTCGAGCTCTTGTCGAAAAAAATGGCCAACAGCTCCTATCGAATGCCGCGGAAGGTAAAATTGTATTGCAGGAGATAAAAGGTTATAGCAATTCCGGCTATTACTTTTCGATCACGGATAAAGCTCCCGACCCGGGAGAATACCGCTACATGACCCGCGGATCGATCGGTGTCGGAAGCCTTCTGCTTAATTTCACGATACTTCACCGTGTGAAAGATTCCCAAATTGTGCAGGAGGCCCTCGCCGTCCTCCGGGACGCGAAACAGACTTCAAAATAGCTCCGAAGGGAGAAGGAACACGATGACGTTCTTCCTTATCGTCCTGAGCGCCGTTGTCCTTGCATGGCTCCTCTATTTTTTTTTCATCCGGAGAAAGACGCTGCCCACGGCGCCCGATGTCAAGCGATGTTCCGTGTGCGGAGCTGAATCAAAATACGGTTATTCCGAGAATGCGGAGGAGAAGACAAAGAGTCTCAAATCTGTTTGCACAACGTGTCTGGTCTCACAGCTCAAGAATGACTATAGGACTTTTTCTGCGCAGGCCGTGGTCATTCAACCTGCCCTCGGGCCCCCCTGTTATGTTTTTCACTCTCATCAGGAATGGGGTAAATCCTTTCCGAAATCGAAGATCGATGAGGACACAAGAACCTATTTATTCCGCATGGACACCCATTGTCGCGACTGTGGCCAGAAGGCAAATTTCTTATGGATCGAATCCAGCGGTCTGACAGCTCATAATTTCGGAAATGTCTTAAGAAAAGGTTTTTCCGAAACGCTGCTACCTAGAAATCCGAAGCCAGTCTCCCTATGCGCGACCTGCTGCGTGGATCGTATTGCTGAAACGCTGAACGAAAAAGGAATCGCGTATAGTGAAGTATCGGGGCCCAAAGGGGCGGAGGATGGATTTGTCATGCCGATGGCTTACTGATCCCTTCCGCTCAATTTTCTTTTCTTAGGACTTGCATCTCGTCCGCCCTCTTTTCTTTCCATTCCTTGCATTTGCTGCTCCGTAAGTTGACAGAAGGCCCACAAAATCTTATAAAGTATAAAATTGATAGTATTTGCGCTGGCATAAGAAGATGGTGAAAGAGTCAATTCTGAAAACCAAAAGACCAAAACCCCTGAAAACTGACCTGCACCTTCACACAGCCGAAGATCCTCTTGACCATGTGCGATACACGGCCAAAGAGTTGATCTCGAAAGCTGCCAAAGAAAAGTTCGACGTGATTTCCATCACGAATCACCACCATATGACCTTCAATCATGACCTGTCATCGTACGCGCAAGAAAGGGGGATCCTCCTTATCCCTGGCGTAGAGATGACGATTCAAAGACGTCATGTCCTGGTGCTCAACCCTCCCCCATATCGAGGATGTCCTGATTTTTCCTCTCTTTCAAAACTGCGCCGTCCGGAAACCTTAATCGTTGCTCCACACCCTTATTTCCCCGGCACCTATTCCCTGAACGGGCACCTTCTGAGAAACAAGAATCTCTTCGATGCCCTGGAATATTGCCATTTCTATTCTTCGATGATCAACTTCAATCTAAGGACTTTGGAGGTATGCCAATCTCACGGCTTTCCATTAGTCGGAAATTCAGATGCTCATTTCCTCTCCCAGATGGGAACCACCTATTCGTTGATCTATGCTGAGAAGAACCTTGACTCTATTTTTGCCGCGATCCGCGCAAATAAAGTGGAAGTCGTCACCCGCCCGCTGAGACCCTTAGAGATGGGATCGATAGCAAATCGATTCCTTAGAATGAAGCTTCGGGCAAAAATGGGCAAACGTCGGCCCTTGCCATATCCCCATTTCAGAAGATCGAGTGTCATGTAGGATCTCGCGCTCATTGCTCCAGACCCACGAAGCGAACTGTGGAGCAAGCAAACAAACCTCCCCTCCTACTTCTTCATTTAGAATCATGACCTGCCGGATGTCATCGAGAAACGAGGGGGCTTTCCATACCGGGGCTTCTCTTCCTTATTGACACCCTCTCTCTTAATTCATATATTTGAAACAAGTTCTTATCGGTCGAAGGAGGCGTAAGATTCTATTTCGACGAACAAGTGCCGTCCTGCTGGTGCTCATTTCATTTCTTGCGACGAGGACGCTTTACGCACAAGAAAATGAATCGGAAGATTCCGACACGAACATAAGCGAAAGAATAAACTTTATCCAGACAGCTTTTGATGAAGGAGAGACCCGTGCCAAGATTTGGTCTTATTCCTGGACGGGCGTTTACGGAATGTTAACCGGAGTACAAACTGCTCAGGCACTCTATACGAGTCACAATCGAACATCCAACATTGTTTACGCATCTCAATCTCTCCTGGGGTTTGCTGCGCTGATCGTTGACCCTTTGCATGCACGCTCGTCTGGAAGGGATTTGAGAGAAATTCCCGGCGATACTCCGGATGAACGGCAACTCAAATTGGAGACAGCGGAACGCTGGCTGGAGAGAAACGCGAAGCAGGAGAAATTTGGAAGGTCCTGGCCTGTCCATATTTTGGCCCTTGCTGTGAATGCCATCGGCGGCGCAATTATCTGGCATAACAGTGGTTCTAAAGACGGCTTGACGAGTATTTTGGCCGGTATGGCGGCCGCCGAGGTTCAAATCTGGACACAGCCGACCAGAGCCATCAAGGATTATGATGAATATCGGAGCAAGTATAAAGGTGCCAAGAATAGCCTTTCCGACAGAAAATACTTCATCGCCCCTTCCCCAAACGGATGTGTGGCCGGATTCATCTTTTAGGCGGGGTGGGGTCCCATCTTTATCAAACGGAGTTGGAGAAAAGATCTGTCCCA
>Ga0335084_10006499_pt1 | contig 11622 bp, 8 predicted proteins | sample Lox_Sample_44_FD_206721 | JGI IMG/M metagenome (GOLD analysis project Ga0335084, IMG submission 206721) | Soil microbial communities from Loxahatchee National Wildlife Refuge, Florida, United States - Lox_Sample_4.4 | ecosystem: Environmental > Terrestrial > Soil > Wetlands | place: USA: Florida...
GCTTCTCACGCAGATGCCCGTGACGATCGACGCGACGACACAGCCGGGCTACGCGGGATCGCCGCTGATCGAGATCAACTGCGGCGGCAAGTCGGTCGACGCTCTGGTGATCGAAGGGGGCTTCACGACGGTCAAGGGGCTCGTCATCACCAACGGCTGCCAGACCGGCATTCGAATCGACACGGCCGGAGGGAACACGATCCAGGGAAATTTCATCGGAACGGACTGGACGGGGGCCTCCGACGGGAACGTGTACGAGGGGATCAACGTCCTCTTCCGGAACAACCAGATCGGGGGCACGACCGCCGCGGCTCGCAACGTCATCGTCGGCGCAACCAATGGGATCGCGATCTCGCTGCAATCCGACGGAAACCAGGTCCAGGGCAACTACATCAACACCAATGCCGCGGGCACCGGCCTGCTCGGCCATGCGACTCAGGGGATCGGCGTGACCGGAGCCAACAACACGATCGGGGGCCTGGGAGGCGGCAACGTCATCAACGTGCCTGGCAACCCGACCGGAACCAATGGAGACGGAATTTCGACCAACTACGATTCCGGAACGATGATCCAGGGCAACTTCGTCGGGACCAACGCCGCCGGAACCGACACGCTCCTCGTCTACAACGGGATCCGTCTCCGGTCGACCGACTTGACCGCCACCGGCGCCCAGATCGGAGGAACAGATCCGGGAACCGGCAACGTGATCGCGGGCGCCATCAACGCCGGGATCTTCATCGACATCCGCGCCACCTCTTCGACTTCCGCGCCGACGATCCAGGGCAACTTCATCGGGACGGACAAGACCGGAAGCTACGAGCTGCCCAACAAGTGGGGGATCTGGGACGTCGGAGGAGTCAAGCTGATCGGCGGCACGACGGCGGGAGCGCGCAACGTGATCTCGGGCAACGAGATCGGAATCGTGGAAGCGGCGAACCTCAACCCCCCGTATCCGGCGATCAAAGGCAACTTCATCGGGCCGACAGCCAGCGGGCTCCCTCTCGGGAACACGCAGATCGGAATCAAGGCGTACAACGGCGGCGTGGCGGTGATCGGCGGCGCGGAAGCCGGCGCGGGCAACACGATCGCCTTCAACGGCTCGGCCAGCGTGACGGGATATGGGGGGGTCGTCATCCTCGACAATTACCACTGCTCGATCTTGTCGAATTCGATCCATTCGAACGGTGGCCTGGGCATCGACCTGGGCGGAGACGGCGTGACGGCCAATGATTCCGAGGACTTGGACCTCGGACCCAACAACCAGCAGAACTTTCCAACCATCACCTCCGCGATCACGGCCGGCGTCATCACGACCGTCGACGGAACTCTGAACAGCTTCCCCAGCACCTCCTACTCGCTTCAGTTCTTCTCAAACCTGACTTGCGATCCCTCCGGGCACGGCCAGGGGAAGACGCTGGTCGGATCGACAAGCGTGATGACCAACGGCGGCGGCGACGGAACCTTTCACACGGCCCTCTCCGGGGTCGCCCCGGTCGGCCAGTTCCTCACTGCGACGGCGACCGACCCACAGAACAACACATCGGAGTTCTCCGCATGCGTGCTCGTCACGGCGGGCGCGCCAACGCCGACGGATACGCCGACGAAGACATCGACACCTACCCGAACGCCGACGCCCGCGACGCCCACAAATACGCCGACCCTCACGGTAACTTCGAAGCCCACCATCACGCCGACGCCGGTGCGGTCCGTGGACCCGGTCGGCCTGGCTCTCGACGACATCGTCCCTTCTCTCACATCGAACAGCAACTCGGTCTTCGAGCTGGGAGAGACCGTGAACGTCGACCCGAGCTGGAGGAACACCTCGCCTTCCGTGCCGGTGCCGCTGCAGGGGACGGCCTCATCCTTCGCGACCCTTTCGTGGGCGGCCCCGAGTTTGGCCTCACCGCCCATCACCTACGCGATCGTGGCTCCGGCGGCCGACTACGAAACGATTGCGGCCGGAGCGACCCAGAAATGCCAGACCTGCTACACGATGTCGGCGACCTTCGACCTGCCAGACACAGAGCGACCGGCCTGGGGAGAAATCGACGCGAAATTCACCGAGACACCCTCGACGGGCGATCCTCCGCAAATGTGGGTGATCCACCTCGGCGGGACCTTCTCCGACGTCAGCCCCGCGCCCATCCCACCTCATCGGCCCACCTTCGGGGTGTCCCGGCCGGCGACCGCCAATCCCTTCTACGCGAAGATCGAAACGCTCGTGCACAACAAGGTCACTTCGGGTTGCTCACCGACGACCTACTGTCCGGGAGCCCTCGTCACGCGGGGCCAGATGGCGATCTTCATCGCAAAGGTGATGGCGGGCGGCGGCGCGAACATCCCCTCGAGCGGCACGGCCAACGGGAAGCCTTACACCTGCACCGCCGGGGGCGTCTCGGCTTTCACGGATGTGGCTCCGACGGACTCCTTCTGCAAGCACGCGCACTACCTCGCCGTTCAGAACGTCACCCTGGGCTGTTCGTCCACAAAGTTCTGCCCCGGCGACGACGTCAACCGCGAATCCATGGCCGGGTTCCTCGCCAAGGCGCTCGTGGCGCCGGCCGGCGGACCGGCGATTCCGCTGACCTACACCGATCCCGGGACGTCGCTCGCCTACAGCTGCGACGCCGGGAGCCCGAACATCCACTTCACCGACGAGCCCGCGACTGGCAGCTTCTGCAAGCACGTCCACTTCCTGTGGGCCAAGGGCATCATCAGCGGCTGCGGACCGACGACCTACTGCCCAGCCGGATCCGTCGCGCGTGACGCGATGGCGAAGTTCCTCGTCAACGCCTTCCGACTGAAACTGTACGGGCCGTAGCGGAGGCGAAGACCCGTCGGTTCAGTACGGTTCGGCCACCGCCTCGGGCGAGGGCGCGGACAGGTTGCCGTGGCCGTCCACGGCGCGGACGGTGTAGCGCGAGCGCTTGCCCTCGGGCACGTGCTCGTCGGTGAAGAAAGTGTCGGTGACCGGCTTCTCGGTCAGCGGCGCGGGCGGCCCGTCGTCCACGGCCCGGTACACGAAGTAACCGGCGACGTCGCCCGACGCTGACGGATCCCAGACGAGCCGCACGAGCTTCGCCTCGGTCAGTGCGTCCAGGCGCGCCGGCGCCGCCGGTGGATAGACGTCGCGATAGAGGATGCCCGCCTCGTCCGACGGCGGCCCCTCGATCCGGGGCTTCCCGAGCGCGGTCGCGCGCACCGTGTAGAAGTACGCCGCGCCGTGGCTGACGGCGGTGTCCACGAAGCTCATGTCCGAGACCGCGGCGGCGTTGAGCGGCCGCTCGTACTCTTCCTGAGGCAGGGTCCGCCGGTAGACGAAGTAGCCTCCGACGGCGACCGGCCGGCCGAGCAGGTCGTCCGGCGGCGCCGTCCAGTCGAGGCAGATCTTCCCCTCCTCCGCGAGGACCGCTCCGAGCACGGGCGCGGCCGGCGGAACCTCCGGCGCGAGGGTCACGATATTCGAGAGCGGGCTCTTCTCGCCGTTGCGCCGCACCGAGACGACCGACCACGCGAGCGTCGGAACGGCGGGCTTCTGCAGAAGCGGCATCAGGGGATCGCGGTAGACGACGAGCGCGCCGCGCGAGTACTGTCCGAGATCTCCGGCGGGCAGCGTCGCGACGGGTTTGGCCTCGCGGTAGAAGGCCTCTTCCGCGAGCCGCGTCGACTGCGCCGCCCGCCGGGCCGCGGCGCCCGGAGCCTCGTCCGTCCGCGGCGCCGGAACGCCCCCTTTCGCCGGAGCCAGCGCGACGCTCGCCCCGGTCACGCGGTACACGTCGATCTCCGCGAGGTCTGTCAGCGGCGCGCCGGTCAGCAGCCGGTCGGGATACGTGAACGTGAGCACCGCCTCGTCGCCCTCCTGCTCGACGGAGAGATCCGAGACGGCCCGCGTCCCGCGCGGCAGCGGCGGTGTCGGGTCGGCCTTGCGGCCGCAGGAAGAGACGAGGATCGCGAGGGCCGGAAGCAGGGCGCGAAGCGCGCGCGCGCGCTTCACAGGACGTAGCGCGAGAGGTCCTGATCCTTGACGAGATCCGACAGCGCGGCGCGCACGTCCTCGACCTCGATCGCGATCTTGCGGCCGGCGTTCTCGGGCCCCGCGAACGAGATGTCCTCGAGCAGGCGCTCCATGATCGTGTGGAGCCGGCGCGCGCCGATGTTCTCGAGCGCGCGGTTGACGCGCTCGGCGTCGCGCGCGATCTCGCGCACGGCCTCCTCCGAGAATGACAGCTCGACTTGCTCGGCGCCGAGGAGCGCGCGGTACTGCTTCAGCAGCGCGTTCTCGGGCTCGGTCAGGATGCGGACGAAATCTTCCTCGGTCAGCGAGTCGAGCTCCACGCGGATCGGGAACCGGCCCTGGAGCTCGGGGATCAGGTCCGATGGCTTCGAGACATGGAAGGCGCCGGCGGCGATGAAGAGGACGTGGTCGGTCTTGACGAAGCCGTATTTCGTGTTGACGGCGGTGCCTTCCACGATCGGCAGCAGGTCGCGCTGGACGCCCTCGCGGGAGACGTCCGGCCCGCGGCCCGACTCGCGCCCCGCCACCTTGTCGATCTCGTCCAGGAAGACGATGCCGGACGACTGCGCGCGCTCGACCGCCTCGCGCGCGACCTGGCCCGGATCCACCAGGCGGCCTTCCTCCTCGGCCTGGAGGATCTCGCGCGCCTCGGAGACGGAGGTCTTGCGCCGCTTCTTCTTCCCGCCGAAGAGGCCGGGCAGCATCTCCTTGACGTTGATGTCCATCTCCTCGACGCCCTGGTTCGTCACGATCTCGAAGGAAGGAAAGGTCTTGTCGGCGACCTCGACCTCCACCATCCGGTCCTCGAGCTGCCCTTCGCGCAGCATCGCGCGCAGCCGGGCGCGGGCTTCTTCGCCCTGGGACTCCGGCAGCGAGGGAAGAAGCAGCTCGAGCAGGCGCTGCTCGGTCCGGGCGCGGGCGCGGTCGCGGATCTCCGCCGTCTTCTCCTCGCGGACCATCTGGACGGCGACCTCGGTGAGATCCCGCACGATCGATTCGACGTCGCGCCCGACGTAGCCGACCTCGGTGAACTTCGACGCCTCGACCTTGAGGAAAGGCGCGGCCGCCAGGCGCGCCAGGCGCCGCGCGATCTCCGTCTTGCCGACGCCGGTCGGCCCCATCATGAGGATGTTCTTCGGCAGGATCTCCCGCGCCATCTCGGGGTCGAGGCGCTGGCGCCGCCAGCGGTTGCGCAGCGCGACGGCGACGGCCTTCTTCGCCTTCTTCTGGCCGACGATGAACTTGTCGAGCTCCGCGACGATCTCGCGCGGCGTCAGCGACGCCGGGGCTTTTGCGACGGTGTCTTCGGCTTTTTCGCCCGGCATGAGGAAGACCATGAGAGCTGTGAGCTGTCAGCCGTCAGCCGTCAGCTAGATCTCCTCCAGCGTAATCCGATCGTTCGTGTAAATGTCGATGCCGGCCGCGATCGTCAGCGACTCGCGCGCGATCGCCGCCGGCCCGAGATCGGGACGGTGCTTGAGCAACGCCCGGGCGGCTGCGAGCGCGTACGGGCCGCCCGAGCCCACCGCGAGCACGCCTTCTTCCGGCGAGATGAGGTCGCCCGTTCCCGAGATGAGCAGCGACGTGCTCTTGTCCGACACGATCAGGAGCGCCTCGAGCTGCCGCAGCATCTTGTCGGTCCGCCAGTCCTTGGCGAGCTCGATGGCCGAGCGCTCGATGTTGCCGCGGAACTCCTCGAGCTTCATCTCGAAACGCGAAAAGAGCGCGAACGCGTCGGCCGAGGAGCCGGCGAAGCCCGCGAGGACGTCGCCCCCCTTCAAGCGACGGATCTTGGCGGCCGTCTGCTTCATGACGGTCGTGCCGACGGTGACCTGGCCGTCGGAGGCCATAGCGACGTGCGAGTCCTGCCGGACGCAGATGACCGTCGTGGACCGCCATTTGTCGCGGGGCGTCACGCGTCGAGGATACCGCAGGGGGGATTCCGGACCGCTCTTCCTCTCCCTTGCCCCCGTCCGCGGGGGTCAGGGTGAGGGGGTCTTCTCCGCGAGCGCCCGGATGCCGGCCTCGACGATCGCGTCCTCCTGTCCCGCCGCGGCGGGCGGCCGGTCGGGCACGGCGACGTCCGGATCGACGCCGCGGCCTTCGTAGGACTTTCCGTCGCGATCCCGGATCGCGCGGCGCGAGATGAAGAGGGTCGACCCGTCCGAGAGGCGGTCGGCCGCCGCGCCGCCCGAGAGCATGCCCGCCGTCGTCTCCCCCACGATCGGGCCGATCGCGTGCGCGCGGAACTTCAGCGCGAGCGCTTCGCCGGCGCTCGCCGTCCCCGAGTTGACGAGGAGCGCCACGGGCAGCGGGCGATACTCCGGCGGCCAGAGATGGCGGCCCTCGCGCGTCACGACCTCGTAGTCGCCCGCGCTCCACTGGCCCCGCAGGAACGTCGTCAGGATGTTCGGGTCGTAGCCGCCGCTGTTGGCGCGCACGTCGAGGAGCACGCCCTCGATCGAAGCCCAGTCCGCGAGATCCGGTTTCGCCCGCGACGATTCCTCGCGGTCGAGCAGGAGATCCACGGCGGCGAGCGCCGTCTCCGCGCTCATTCCCCAGAGCCGGAGGTAACCGTACTTCTTCCCGCCCCGCGCGATCACGCGCGCGCTCTTCCAGACCAGCGTGTCGCCCGGCTCCTCGGGCTCGCGTCGCAGGAGCGACGTCTTCTCCTCGGACGCGCCGCCCGGCTTCCACGTCACGGCGACATCCGTGCCGGCCTTCCCTTCGAACACGAAGAAGAGATCCCGGAAGTTGACGGGCCCACTTCCGTAGCGCCGGCCGCCGACGGCGAGCACGCGGTCGCCGACGCGCATTCCGGCCCGCTCAGCGGCGTGGCCGGGCAGCACGCCCTTGACCGCGTAGCCGTCCCCCTCGCGCCCGATCCGGACGCCCGCCGTGGCGAGGCGCTCGGGCATCGCTTCCGGCAGGCGGAATGTGTGCGAATCCCCGAGCGTCGCGAGGAGACGGTCGTAGGCGGCGTCGCGCGCCGGGGCGCCGCCGGCGGCCGCGAGCTCCGACGCCGCGCGGCGGACGGCGCCTTTCCAGTCCGCGCCCGAGAGGTTCGGGTCCCAGAACTCCGTCCGCACGATGTGATCGATCTCCGCGAGGAGCGGCGGGAGAGGCGGCGCGTCCGCCGCCGGCGCGCGGAACGCGGACAACCCGAGGAGGAGCGCGGCGCCGGCCTTCAAGCGACGGCCCGGCCTCACGCCTTGGGATGCGCGGCGCGATAGACCTCCGCGAGCCGCGCGGCATCGAGGTGCGTGTACTTCTGCGTCGTCGAGAGCGAGGCGTGGCCGAGCAGCTCCTGGATCGCGCGCAGGTCCGCTCCGGCCTCGAGCAAGTGCGTCGCGAACGTGTGCCGCAGAGCGTGCGGCGAGATGTCCGCCGGCAGCCCCGCCGCGCGCAGCCGCTTCTTCAGGAGCCGGGCCATCGAGCGCGTCGTCAGGCGGCCGCCGCGGCGGTTGACGAAGAGCGGCTGTCCGTCCTCGTCATCCGCGCCCGCCGGTTGCCGCAGCGCCGCGCGCACCGGCAGCCAGGCGCGCAACGCGTCCTCCGCCTGCTCGCCGAACGGGACGATGCGCTGTTTGGAGCCCTTCCCGAGGACGCGGACGAGGCGCGAAGAGAGATCGAGGTCCTCGACGTCGAGCCCCGCGGCCTCGGAGACGCGCAGGCCCGCCGCGTACAGCAGCTCGAAGAGCGCCCGCTCGCGCTCCGGCACGGAGTCCGCCTCGGAGGCGTCGAGCAGGCTCTCCGTGTCGGCCACCGTCATCGCGCGGGGCAGCGACCGCGGCACGCGCGGCGAAACGAGGCCCGCCGCCGGGCTCTTCTCGAGGTGACCCTCCCGGCAGGCCCACCGGAAGAACGATCGCAGCGTCGAGAGATGGCGGGCGATCGAGCGATTCTTCAGTCCCGCGCGGTGGAGCGCCGCGAGATAAGAACGGACCGCGAGCGAATCCACGCGCGCGAGCCTCGCCGAGGAGGCCTTCTCCTCGCCGAACTCCTCCTGCCAGAAGACGACGAACCGCGCGAGATCGGTCCGGTAGGCTCGAACCGTGCGCGGCGAGAAGCGGCGCTCGTCGGCGAGGTACGAGGCGAAGCCGTCGATCGCGCGCGCGAGCGTGACCACCGCGAACAGTGTAAACCGGCCGCCGCGCGGCGTCGGGGAGGCGCCGCCGGCGCTGCTCCCCTATTCCTTCGGTTTGAAGCCCCGGACGTCCTCCTTCACGAGCGACTCGATCTGCTCCTTCGACAGCTTCTTCCCGAAAGAGGGCATGTCCATTCCGCCCTCGGTGACGGTCTTGATCAGCTCCGCGTCGGTCCTCTTCTCCTGGAACTCCGCGTCCGTGAAATTCTGGGCCTTCATCTGCTTTCCCTTGGGCGTCTGGGCCCTGCCGTCCTCGCCGTGGCACTTGGCGCAGTACTTCTTGAAGGTCTCCGACGGGTGGTCCGTCGCGCCGAAGACCGCGACGGCGAATCCCGCGATCGCACCGAACACGAGGGCACCGAGGATCCGACTCTGCTTCATCCCTTCCTCGCTTTCTCCATGTCGCGCAAGATGTGCTCCGGCTCCCAGTCTTCTCCGTAGTAGATGTTGGCGAGACGTCCCGCCGCGTCGAGCACGGCGACGCCCTGCTGGTGAACGACCTGCCCTTTGTCGGGATAGTAGAGAACGCCGAAACGCTCGACGACGTCGGCGACGGCCTTCGGGTCTCCCGTCAGGAATTTCCAGCGCTTCGGATCGGCCCCGGCCCGCTTCGCGTAGTCGTCGAGGACCGGCGGCGTGTCGTGCTCGGGATCGACCGTGATCGTCACGAGACGCCCGAAGCCGGCCGCCGCGAGGGATGCGGCGAGCTTCGAGAACTTCGCCGTCGTGAGCGGGCAGGCGGTCGCGATCGGACACCGCGTGTAGATGAAAGTCACCGCGACCGGCTCGCCGGCGAGATCGGACAGGCGCGTCGGGCGGCCCTTCTGATCCGTGAGCGTGAAGTCCGGCATCCGATCGCCGACGGCGATTCCCCGGTTGGGATGGGGCGTGACGGCGTTGGACGCGGAGGGCGTCGAAGCCGGCGTGTCCGACGCGGGAGCCGCCGCCTCGCGCTTCACGCCCTCGATCCAGTACTTGGCGCCGTCCACGACGAGCGTGCCCGAGATGCGGTCGCCCGCCGCGAGTCCCGCGACGAGCGCCGCGTCGGCGCGGATCGGGAAGACCATCGTCATGCCCGTGTCCATGAAGCCTTCGATCGGCTCGTGGTCGAGCGTGACCTCGGGCTTGGCGGCGTCGATCGCGCGGACGACGCCATGGATCGCGTAACGCTGCGGGCCGGCCGTCGCCGTCCGCGTTTCGGAACGGCCGCAGGCCACCGCGAGTCCGGCGGCGAGAATCAGCGCGAAGCGTCTCATGCGGAGGGTCATCGGATTCTCCTAAATGCCGGAGGCTCGGCCCGGTATTTCCCGTTTAAGGAGTTTCGAAGGTGAGCGAGGCCCGCACGCTCTCCCGGCCGGCGCCCACGCCCGCGGGGGCGGGACCCATGCGGACCGCCTGGACGAGCCAGATGCCGGCCTCGGTGAAGCTCGAGCATCGCCGCGTGCTTCGCGGCGGCGGCGCGGCGCGGTTCAAGCGGTGCGCGAGAGAAAATCCGCCAGGCGCGACCGGTCGAGGTTGCCGCCCGAGAGGATGACGCCGACCTTCTTGCCCGCGAAGTCCGCCTTCCCGTGACGCACGGCGGCCGCCCCGACGACCCCCGACGGCTCGACGAGCACCTTCATGCGCTCGAGCATCCACGTGAGCGTCTCGATCATCTCGTCGTCGGTGACGACGAGGACGTCCTTCACCGTCTCCTGGATGATCGGAAACGTCAGCTCTCCCGGACTGGGCACCTGAAGCCCGTCCGCGATGGTTTTCGGGACCTCGATCGCCACGCGCTCCCCCTTGCGGAGCGACTGGCGTATGTCGTCGGCCGTCGCCGGCTCGACGCCGTAGACCTCGATCTTCGGGCGCACCCGCTTCGCCGCGGAGGCGCAGCCCGCGATCAGGCCGCCGCCCGAGGCGGGCACGAGCAGGACGTCGAGGTCCGGGACCATCTCGAGGAGCTCGGCCGCCGCCGTGCCCTGGCCCGCCATGACGAGCACGTCGTCGAACGGCGGGACGAGCAGCGCGCCCCGCTCGCGCACCAGCGCCTCGCCGATCTCGTCGCGCTTCTCGGTGTACCGGTCGTAGAGCACGACCTCCGCGCCGTAGGCGCGCGTCGCCGCGAGCTTCGCCGCCGGCGCGTCTTTCGGCATCACGATCGTCGCGTGGAGCCCGCGCAGCTTCGAGACGAGCGCGACCGCCTGCGCGTGGTTGCCCGAGGAATACGCCACGACCTCGCGGAACGGGTGGCGCTCCAGCTCCGCCGCGACCTTGTTGTACGCGCCGCGGAACTTGAAGGACCCGGCGCGCTGGAAGTTCTCGGCCTTGAAGAAGACGGAGGCGCCCGCCGCCTCGTCGAACTGATGCGACGTCAGGACCGGCGTGCGATGCGCCCGGCCGGCGAGGCGCCGGCGCGCGGCGTCGATCTCGGCGCCGGGGATCATGGCAGGGCCTCCGCCGGCTCGACCGCGTCGCGGAACTCGCGGATGGCGTCGAGCGCGCGCCGCGAGAGCTGCTCCCGTCGCGCCCGCCGGTCGCGGATCGGAGAGTGGGACGTGTCCTCGATGAGGCCGAACGTGACGTTCATCGGCTCGAATTTTTCGGAAGGCGGGCGTTCCGAGCAGTGCCGCGCGAGCGAGCCCATCGCCGTCGTATAGGGAACCGGCGCGGGATCGCGGCCCTCGAGAATCTGCGCGAGCGTGAGACCCACGGCGAGGCCCGTCGCCGCGCTCTCGACGTAACCCTCGACGCCGGTGATCTGCCCCGCAAAGAAGATCCGCGGCTCGCGGCGCATCCGAAAGAAGCGGTCCAGGTGCGCCGGCGCATGGATGTAGGTGTTGCGGTGCAGCATCCCGAACCGGACGAACTGCGCGCCCTCGAGCCCGGGGATCGTGCGGAACACGCGCTGCTGTTCGGGGACTTTCAGCTTCGTCTGGAACCCCACGAGGTTGAAGTGCTCGCGCGCGAGGTCGTCCTGGCGCAGCTGCACGACGGCCCAGGGAATCTTCCCGGTGCGCGGATCGGGTAGGCCCATCGGCTTCATCGGACCGTGGCGGAGCGTCTCGGGCCCGCGCTCGGCCATGACCTCGATCGGGAGGCAGCCTTCGAAGTAGATGCCCTTCTCGAAGTCCTTGACCGGCACCGTCTCGGCCGCGAGCAGAGCCGCCACGAACGCTTCGTACTGCGCGCGGTCGAGCGGCGCGTTCCAGTAGTCCTCGCCGCCGCCCTTGCCGTAGCGCGAGAGGGCGTACATCTTCGAGAAGTCGAGCGAGGACGCCGAGACGATCGGAGCGATCGAGTCGTAGAAGTAGAGGTCGCCGGTCCCGAGCAGCTCGCCGATCGCCGCGTCGAGCGCCGCCGACGTGAGCGGGCCGGTGGCGACGACGACGTAGCCCTCGGCCGGAATCGCGCGCGCCTCCTCGCGAACGAGCTCGATCTCGGGCCGCGCCGAGAGTGCCTCGGTGACGAGACCGGC
>Ga0335084_10006500_pt1 | contig 11621 bp, 9 predicted proteins | sample Lox_Sample_44_FD_206721 | JGI IMG/M metagenome (GOLD analysis project Ga0335084, IMG submission 206721) | Soil microbial communities from Loxahatchee National Wildlife Refuge, Florida, United States - Lox_Sample_4.4 | ecosystem: Environmental > Terrestrial > Soil > Wetlands | place: USA: Florida...
GCCCCGCCCTGCTCGGCGGCGGTCTTGGCCCCCGTGGCCATCTGGTTCGCCTGCTGGGCGTTCTCCGCGTTCTGCTTCACCGTAGCGGTCATCTCCTCCAGGGAGGCCGCCGTCTCCTCGAGGGAGGCGGCCTGCTCCTGGGCGCCGGAAGACAAGTGCTCACTCCCCGAGGCGAGCTGGGACGCGGCTGCAGTGACTTGGGCCGCCACGCCCTGCACCTGCGCCATGATGCCATGCAGCTTGTCCATGAAGGTGTTGAACGCTCGGGACAACTCGCCGACCTCGTCCTGGCCGTGCGCGGCGAGTCGCGTGGTCAGGTCGCCGTCGCCCTGGGCGAGATCCCACAGGATGGCCACCGTCTGCGTCAGCGGCCGGGTGATGGTGCGCGCGACGACGCGGGCCAGGGCCAACCCCAGTGCCACCGCCCCGAGCGCGATCACGGCCATCAGCCAGAGAATGGCGTGCGTCTGCTGCGCCAAGCGCTGCTGGACCTCGGGCATTCTGGCATTGGCTTCCGCCGCGAACTCTTCCGGCACCCGATCGAGCCGGCGCGCGGCCTCGCGGAAGGCCAGGATCGCTTTGTCGGCCCCTTGCGGGGTGGTGACCTCCCCCGCCTTGATCTTCCCGATGACGCCCTGCATGCCGGTGCGGTACGCGTCGAGGTCCGTCGTCATGAACGCCACGCGCTCTCTATCTTTGGGCAACTGTGCTAGCTGTTTGAGGGCCTCGATGCGCTTCGCCAACCGTTCCTGGTGCTGCCGGAGGTTCGCTTCGGACTCCGCGACCTGCTTCGGATCCTCAATCCGGAGGAACATGTTCTTTTCCCAGCGACGGAGTTGCAGCTCTTCCGCCTGGGCCGCCGCCGCATGCTCCGCGAGCTTCGCCTCCTGCAACATCCGCTCCGTGCCGTGGGAGATGCGCTGTGTCCCCCAGTAGCCCACCCCGCCGACCGCGAGGGTCAGCACGGCGCTGATCACGCTCAGGCCCACCAACTTGTTCCCGACGGTCATGCGCACGGCACGCTCCTTTGCCTCTCCCCGCCCGCCATCAGCCAACAGCCTGCATCCCAATGCCGCGACCGACACGGGTTGGGCTCCTCGCCGCCCCCCGTGCCCGCGGGCCACACTCCTGGCGCTCTTATCGGCCAACCGGGGGGATTTCTTGAGCAGAATTGGTGGGGCGGACCACCCAGAGGCAGGGGAGACGCCCGATCTCCTGTGAGCGGGGCGTACGCGGTGACGGTTGGCCCATGCGTCTATTCGGCGGTACGACACCTGCGTCGGACACCCACGGCCTCGCCCGGCACGCCTTACCTCAACGTACACGCTTCGCGCCAGTGCCCGCTTTTGGTCCGACTGGGGAAGCAATCGGGGCTCGAACGCGGGCTCCAGCCACATTGGCGACGCGGTCCCTCACGGGCTTTCCCTTGACTTCCACTTCCGGACAAGCGTAATCAACAGCTTGCCGCGAATCCTGACTGTTGGCATCCCGAAGTACTCTCGCGCATCGACATTGCCGAGCCGGGAATGAAGATCTCGGTGGATGACGTGGAGATCGAGGCCACCGAGAACTTCGACGTGATCGCTACCTACACGTTTGCCAAGCAACCCGGGCAGACCCGCCCCTTCAAGGAAGTCGCGGTCGGCTACCTCTTCAAGACGCAGGGGGCGACCATCCTGTTCCTGGGCGACACGCTGTACCACAATGCCTATGTGACGCTTGGCAACCGATACGACATCGACCTCGCCATCTTCAACATCGGAAACAACGCCCCGGGCGGGAAGGACAAGCCCACACCCTACGACGCCTATATGATCATGGAGTCGTTGCGCGCGAAGCGGTTCATTCCGTTCCATTGGGAGACGTGGGGGAACGTCGCCTCCGATCCCGGCGAGGTAGACTGGGTGTTCGCCAAGCGCAACCCGAGCTTGAAGACGATCATCATGCAGCCGGGCGGTATGATCATGTACCCGAAGGATCGGGACATCGGCCGATACCGGTATCCCGACTGGCGCGAGTTCTACCGGCCCGAGGAATCGTGGGAGTATGGAAAGCCAGCCCGCGACGCCGGAATCTTCAAGTAACCGAAAGGCGCCCGGGGTGCTCGCCAAACCGCACCCGTGACCGACGCCACACGCTCCAAAGCGGGGGAAACCATCCCCGCGGGAAGCGGGTCAGCGCTCGAGGGCGATGCGGCCGGTGCGGATGGATTCGACGATGGTGTAGTCCTTGAACAGGTTCAGGGCGTTGTCCACCTGGCTGGGCTCACCTGTGACCTCCAGCGTCCACATGGAGCCGGAGGAGCTGATGATCCGCCCCTCCACGGCGGTGAGAATCTGCAGCAACTCGCCCTTCCGGTGACGCTCGACGTCCACCTTGATCAGCGCGTGCTCACGCTCGATGGCCGCCTCGGGCGTGATGTCCCACACCTTGATCACGTGGATCAGTTTCTGGAGCTGTTTCCGCACTTGTTCCAGGACCCGGTCGTCTCCTTGCACGACGATGGTGAAGCGGCTCTTTCCCTTGAGCTCGGTATTGCCGACGCTCAGGCTCTCGATGTTGAAGCCCCGCCGCGAGAAGAGGCCGGAGATGCGGGTCAGTACGCCCGGCGTGTCGTTGCACAAAATGGAAATGGTGTGCTTCATCGGACTCCCCGCTCCCGCGGCAAACACGCCGCGGCGAGCTATTCGATGTAGTCCATGAGTGTCGCTCCCGTCACCATGGGGTACACGTTGGCGGGCGCATCGATACGGCAGTCCACGACACACGGCCGCCCCGCAGCCAGCGCCTTCTCCAGGGCAGGCTCGATCTCCGCGTCGCGCTCCACTGTCAGGCCCACACACCCCAGGCTCTCCGCCAGTCGGGCGAAGTCGACGACGTTTCCGAGGTCGCACGAGGTGAAGCGTTTGCCGTAAAAGGCGTGCTGGAGCTGCCGGATCATGCCGAGGCAGTTGTCGTGCATGACCAGCGCCACGACGGGGACGTTCTCCACGGCTGCCGCCACCAGCTCCTGGCACGTCATGAGGAACCCGCCATCCCCACACACCGCCACCACGGGTCGGTCCGGTCGCCCGATCTTGGCCCCGATGGCGGCGGGTAAGCCGAACCCCATGGTGCCGAGGCCGCCCGAGGTGAGGAAGGAGCGGCAGGCGTCCACCGGGAAATAGTGAGCGGCGAAGATCTGGTGTCGGCCCACGTCGGTGACAAGGATCGCGTCCGGGCAGAGCCGCTTGAGCCCACGGAGCACCTTGGGAATCGTGACCTCGCCGCGCAGATCGGCGAGCGGGTGGGCGGTTGCCTTCGCCTGCAGGCGCCGGACCCATTCGGGGTGGGACGCGCTCTCCAACTGCGCGACGAGTTCGCCCAAGATGTGGCCCGCATCGCCTACGATCGGGATGAGCGCCTGAATGTTCTTGCCGACCTCGGCGGGGTCGATGTCGACGTGGATGATCCTGGCCTGGGGAGCAAAATGCAGCGTGCTGCCGGTCGAGCGGTCACCGAAGCGCGTGGCCACGCCGATGATGACGTCGGCGTGGGTAATGGCCGTGTTGGCGGCAATGCGCCCATGGTAGCCGTAAAGTCCCAGGTACAGCGGGTCCGAGTTGGGGAAGGAACCTTTCCCCATGAGGGTCGAAACGACGGGGATGTCTTGGCCCTTCGCCAACGCGGTCAAGGCCTCATAGGCAGCCTGGCTCTGGATGCCGCCGCCCACAATGATGACGGGGCGCTCGGCGGCCTTGATGATCGCCGCCGCCCGTTTGATCTGGCCGGGGTGCCCCTTCAGGGTGGGGCGGTATCCCTCCAGGTGCGGCGGCGCGCCGTCGCCGGATATGCACTGCTCCAGCAACACGTCCTTGGGGATGTCCACGAGGACGGGGCCTCGCCGACCGCTCCCGGCCAGGTAGAAGGCCTCCGTCAGGGCGCGGGAGATCTCCTCGGCGTTTTGCAGCAGGTAGTTGTGTTTCGTGATGGGGATGGTGATGCCGGTCGTGTCCACTTCCTGGAAGGCGTCGTTGCCGATGAGATGGCGTGAGACCTGGCCGGTGATGGCGACGAGCGCCGAGCTGTCCATGTACGCCGTGGCGATTCCGGTGACCAGGTTGGTCGCGCCAGGCCCGCTCGTCGCCGTGCAGACGCCGGTCTTGCCCGTAGCCCGAGCGTACCCGTCGGCCATGTGCGCCGCGCCTTGCTCGTGGCGGGCCAACACGTGCCGGAGAGAGGCGCGCGCCAGCTCGTCGTAGAGGGGCAGGTTGGCGCCGCCCGGGTATCCGAAGATCAAATCGACGGCCTGTGCCTCCAGGGATCTGACAACAGATTTGGCGCCGGTAATCTTTCCCTTTTTCACGCGTTCTCCTCCGCGAGCCGCTCGGCCGAAGCGCCCGGGTTCCCGGGACAGCCGAAAGACTACAGCGGAAGAGGGGCCGGATGCAATGGAAAGCGAGACTCCTCTCCGGCCAGTCCCTGGCGAGGTGGTCCGCCACGTCCAGCCAACGGGCCAGTGCGCGGATGAGCCGCTTCCTTCCGTCCACCGCGGGGACCACGAGTGTCACCCCGGTTTTCCCCGCGGTGCTCGCCTGCGTTCTTGGTACCAAGTCACAGCCCTTGTGGCGCGCGCACTTCAAAATGGCCAAGCGTTCGTGCTAAGCTATGGGCGACGTGATGGCCATCACTTCGAAGGAGGGTGTCTGTGAGCGCGCGGACGGATCTTCTCAAGGATACGCTCCTGGCGGTCGAGCCAGCCCTGTGCCCTGAGCGGGCGGCGCTCCTGACGCGCTCCTGGCGCGAGACGGAGGGGCAACCCATCCTGATCCGGCGGGCGATGGCGTTTGCCAGGATCCTCCGGGAGATGAGCATCTATATCCGGCCGGGCGAGCTGATCGTCGGTAACCAGGCCAGGACGCCGCGGGCCGCCCCCGTGTTCCCCGAGTATGCGGTGCGTTGGCTTCGCGAGGAGTTGGACGCACTCCCCAAGCGTTCCATTGACCGGTTCGCTGTCGGCGAAGAAGTCAAGACGGCCCTGCGCCCCGTATGCGAGTACTGGGAGGGCCGAACCTATCAGGATCGGGTAACAGCCGTCACGCAACACAGCCTCCCCGCAGAGTTCGCCGGGGCCTTTGATTTTCGCCTCGCCAGTTTCAATCAGGCCATCACGAATTTGAGCCGTCTCAGCACCGGCGACGGCCATATCATCGCCAACTACCAGCGTGCCATGCAGGTGGGACTGCAGGACATTGTCGATCAGGCGCGCGGCCGAGCGCGTGCCCTCGATATGACCCGGCCGGAGAGCATCGACAAGAAGCTTTTCTACGAAGCGGTGGCGATCAGTCTCGAGGCGGCGATCGCGTTCGCCATGCGGTTCGCAGCCCTGGCCGAGCGGCGGGCGGCCGAGGAGACCGACGCCGCCCGGCGCGCCGAACTGCTCGGGATCGCGGAGGTCTGCCGGCGGGTCCCGGCCCAACCCGCGCGCACGTTCCGGGAGGCGATCCAGGCCTACTGGTTCGTCCATCTCTTGCTCCAGATCGAGGCCAACGGTCACTCGATCAGCCCGGGCCGTTTCGATCAGTACCTCTTCCCGTACTATGCTGCCGATCTCGCCGTGGGCCGCCTCACGCGCGACAAAGCCCTCGAGCTGGTGGAGTGCTTCTGGCTAAAGTGCAACGAGGTGAACAAAGCCCGCGAGTGGGCGTACACGCAGTACATGAGCGGGTACCCGCTGTTCCAGACCGTCACGCTGGGCGGGCAGACCCGAGAGGGGCTGGATGCAGCGAACGATCTGACCGCCGTCTGTCTGGAAGCGACCGGGAACCTCAGGCTCCCCCAGCCGACGGTGGTGGTTCGGGTTCACGACGGGTCGCCGGACGAGTACCTTCTGGAAGCTGCGCACTGTCTGCTGCGCCATCAGGGCGGCATGCCAGGATTTTTCAACGACGAGGTCGGCATCCCCCTGCTCCTGCGGCTGGGTGTCACGCTGGAGGACGCTCGCGATTGGTGCGTAATGGGTTGTTCCGAGCCACAGGTGGCCGGCCGGTTCAACACCGGAACAGGCGGATCCTCACACGTCAATCTGCTGAAGGTGCTCGAGATCGCCCTCAATGGCGGCACGAATCCGGCCACCGGCCTCCGCCCGTGCCCGGGGGAACGGGGCCTCCGCACTTTCGGCTCCTTCGCCGAGGTGCGTGAGGCGTTCCGGCGCCAGCTCGCCTACTACGTGAGCGTCCTCCCCACCCTGGACAACATCACGTCGTTGGCGTACGCGGAGCTCACCCCAACTCCCTTCCTGTCGGCCATGGTCGACCACCGCCTGGAAATCGGCCGAGACGTCTCGCAGGGGGGGCCGCCGAACTATCACATCCTCGTCCAGCACGCGTATGGCCTCGCCAATGTGGCCAATGCCTTGGCTGCACTGAAGCGACTGGTGTTCGAGGAGAAGCGGCTGACGGGCGATGAGCTGGCTGACGCCTTGGCCGCGAATTTCGCTGGGCCACACGGCGAGGAGATCCGGCAGGTCCTCTTGAACCGGGCGCCGAAGTACGGGAACGACGAAGACGAAGTCGATCTCTTGGCCCGCGAGGTGGCGAACGAGCACGTGCGCGAGGTGACCAGGTTCCAGCCCGTCCGAGGCGGTGTCGTGGGGCCGAGCACCCAATCGCTCACCGCCAACGTCCCGGTCGGGGCGACGGTGGGCGCGACCCCGGACGGCCGGCGCGCGGGCGAACCCCTGGCCGACAACAACTCGCCCACGCCCGGCACCGACGTCAACGGCCCCACGGCGGTGTTGAAGTCTGCGGCAAAGCTCGACCACGTCCTGCTGAGCAACGGGACCATCCTGAACCTCAAGTTCCATCCCTCCGCCCTTGCAGGGGAGGCGCAGGTGCAGAAGTTCCTCGCGATGATCCGGACGTTCTTCGACCTCAAGGGCTTCCAGGTGCAGTTCAATGTCGTGTCGGCAGATATGTTGCGAGATGCCCAGGCGCACCCGGAACGCTACCAGAACCTCTTGGTCAAGGTGGCGGGCTACAGCGCCCTCTTCTCGACGCTGGACCGAAAGCTCCAAGACCAGCTCATCGCACGGACGGCGCATGATCTCCGCTGAGGGCGCCTCCAGCCCGCCGAACGGCACCGTCTTCAGTATCGAACGCTACGCGGTTCATGACGGCGGCGGCATCCGCACCCTCGTCTACCTCAAGGGCTGCCCGCTGCGTTGCCTCTGGTGCGCCAACCCGGAGGGGCAGGAGGTCAGACCCCAGGTCTTCGCGTTCCCTGAACGCTGCATCGGGTGCGGCTCCTGCGAGGCCGTGTGCCCGCACGGGGCGGGCCGATGCGCCGGTCCGCACCCGCCGTCGGCGTGCGCCGGCTGCGGTCGATGCGCGGATGCCTGTCCCGCCAATGCACGGCGGTTATTCGGCCGACAGATGTCGGTAGCCGAGGTGGTCGAGGTGGTGTTGAAGGATCGCGCCTTCTACCGTAAGTCGGGCGGTGGGATCACCCTGAGCGGCGGCGAACCGACGGCCCAGGCGCCGTTCGCGCACGCGCTCCTGGCCGCCTGCCGTCGCCGAGGCCTGCATACGGCCATGGAAACATGCGGCCACGTGAACTTTCCGCTCCTCGCCGGTCTCGCCGAGCATCTCGACCTGATCCTTTACGACCTCAAACATATGGATCGGGAAACGCATCGACAACTCACGGGCGTGCCCAACGATCTCATCCTGGACAACCTGAGGCAACTAGGCGCCATGGGCGTCCCGGTCCTCGTGCGGGTGCCCGTGATTCCTGGCCACAACGACGCACCGGCCAATTTGCTGGCGACGGCCGCCTTCGTAGCACGCGTGCCATCCGTGCAGGCGGTAGAACTGCTGGCGTATCATGACTATGGTACCGGGAAGTACGCGCATTGCGGGCGGGCGTACCCGTTACCCGATCTGCCGCTCCCCGACCGAGAGCGCCTGCGGGCGCTGGCCGCCATCATCGCGTCCGAAGGCGTTCCGTGTCGGGTGGGATGAGAAGGAGGAGCCCAGCATGAGACTCTATCTCAATTCCTGCGAGCCCGCCGAGATCCGGGAGATCGCCCAGTGGGGCATCCTGGATGGGGTTACCATGAACCCGACGATGGTGGCGGCCATCAATCGGGATTACGTGCGGAACCTGAAGGAGATCTGCGGCATCGCCGACATGGATGTCTTCGCGCAGGTGGTGTCCGAGAAGGCAGAGAAGATGGTCGAGGAGGCGAAGGCCCTGGCGGCCCTCCACCCTCGCGTGATCGTGAAGGTGCAGACCAATGCAGAGGGGGTCCAAGCGATCCGCCAACTGAAGCAGGCGGGCATCCACACCTGCGCCACGGCGATTCACTCCACGCTGGAAGCCATTGCCGTGGGCCGGGCGGGGGCGGACCATGCCGCCATCTTCATCGGCCTGCTCGGGGAAGTGGATGAGAATCCCACCGACCAGCTCATCGCGACCATCCGGGAGATCTACGACCAGCATGCGATTGCGACCCAGATCATGGCGGCGGTGCGGAGTGCGTCCCAATTCGTCCAGAGTCTCGCCTCGGGCGCCGATGAGATCACGGCGCCATTCGGCGTCTGGAAGCTCTTCTTCCAGAACGGCCATACCCTGGCGCGCTGGAACGCATTCATCTCCAATTGGCGGAAAGCGTACGGGGACCGGAACTGGATCACGGGATACTGAAAGCCCGAAACATGGAGAAAGGCGGACCCCATGCACGGCTATGCAGGACGATGGCTCAGGGTCGATCTCAGTAGCGGCAGGAGCTGGGTCGAACCGCTCGACGAAATCCGGGCACGACGATACCTGGGTGGCCGGGGGATGGCCGCGCGTATTCTTGTCGACGAGGTTCCTAAAGGCTGTGACCCGCTCGGGCCGGAGAACCGCCTGGTGTTCGCGATGGGCCCGTTGGCAGGGACCTTCGCGCCCGGATCGGGGCGCTTCGTGGTCGCCGCGAAGTCCCCCGCGACCGACGGTTTCGGCGAAGCCTATACCGGCGGTTTCGTGGCGCACGAGCTCAAGTACGCCGGCTACGACGGCATCGTCGTACACGGCACGGCTCCGGAGATGGTGTACCTTTCGATCGTCAACGACCGCGTCGGCATCCGGCCGGCCACCCATCTGGCGGGGCGGGGGACGCTGGAGGTGGAGGGGGCCATCAAGGGAGAGCTGGGCGACTGCGAGACTCGAATCATCAGCATCGGCCTGGCCGGCGAGAAGCGAGTCCGGTACGCCTGTGTCATGAACGATACGGACCGTGCCGCGGGGCGCACAGGCTTGGGCGCGGTGATGGGGGCCAAGAACCTCAAGGCCATCGCCATCCGTGGGACGGGCCAGGTCACGCTGGCTGACCCGAAGAGGTTCCGGGAGTGCGCCCTTGCCGACCTTGCCAAGATTCGGACGCACCCGTGGCTGGGGGACAACCCCGCCAGCGCCGGTGCGCTGGGGACCGCGGGCGGCGTCGAGGACCTGTCCGCCGCCGGCATCTTGCCGACCCGCAACTGGGAGACCGGCACCTGGGCGTACGCGAACCGGATCAGCGGCACGGCGATGAAGAACACGATGCTCCTCGGGCACCGCGCCTGCGAGGCGTGCCCTGTGGGCTGCACACGCGTGGTGCAGGTCTCCGGGGGGCCGTTCGGCGGCGTCCGACCCGAGTACGGCGGGCCGGAGTACGAGACCGTGGCAGCCTTCGGCTCGCTCTGTGAGAATCGCGACCTGGAGGCCATCGCGCTGCTCAACCAGCGCTGCAACGTCTATGGCCTGGACACGATCAGTGCCGGCACCGTGATCGCGTTCGCCATGGAGTGTTTCGAGCAGGGGATTCTGACCGAGCGAGAAATGGGCTTCCGCCTGGACTGGGGCGACGCACCGGCGATGGTCCGGTTGCTGGACATGATCGCCCGCCGCGAGGGAATCGGCGATCTCCTTGCCGAAGGCACGCGCCGGGCGGCCGCAGCCATCGGACGCGGGGCGCCCGACCTCGCGGTGGAGGTCAAGGGGCTGGAGTTCGGGATGCACGAGGCCCGCGGGAAGAAAGGGCTCGCCCTCTCGTACGCCACGGCCCCCCGGGGCGCCGACCACATGGAGGGGTTTCACGACCCATCGCTCGCCGTGCCCAACGCCTGGCCAGAACTCGGGGTCACGGAAACCATGGATCGCTTCACGCTGGAGGGAAAGCCTCGCGTGGTACGCCTGGCGGAGGACTACAGCTCGTTCATCAACTCGCTGCCGCTCTGCTCGTTCATGAGCCTCACGGTCGGGGGGATCCGGAACACCGACGAGATCTCCGGCATGCTCGCCGCGGCCACGGGCTGGACCGACGTCACGCTAGCCGAGGAAATGGCGATCGGCGAGCGGGCCTACAATCTGGCGCGCGCATTCACCGTGCGGGAAAGCGGCGGCAGGGCGGACGACCGGCTGCCAGCCAAGCTGGCGCGGCGCTTACGCGACGGTGCCTCTCGGGAGCAGATCATCAGCGAGCAAAATTTCCAGCCGGCGCTTCAGGAATACTACCGGTTGCGCGGCTGGAGCGAGACCGGCACGCCCAGCGGGGCGAAGCTCGCGGAACTGGGACTGGCGGACGTGGCCAAACAGCTCCTGCCACAAGGAGACGGACGATGAGCCGCATGATTGTCGTGGATCCCGCCAAGTGCACCAATTGCCTGATGTGCGAGCTGGCCTGCTCGCTCGTGACGACCGGTGCCTTTGCCCCCTCGCGGAGCCGCATCCGTGTCCATGCCTTTGCCGCGGAGTTCCAGTACATCCCCCTGGCGTGCTTCCAGTGCGCGGCGGCGCCGTGCGTCAAGGTCTGTCCAGCGGGCGCTCTGGTGCAGGATGACGGCCTGGTGCGCTTCATCAAGGAGGCCTGCATCGGGTGCCGCATGTGCATGCTTGGCTGCCCGTTCGGCGTGATCAGCTTCGACAGCGCGGAGGGGGTGATCGCCAAGTGCGACACCTGCAACGGGAATCCCGAGTGCGTGAAGTTCTGCACGCCGCACGCCCTGGAATTCCGGGAGGCGGCATTGGCGGACGCGCCCAAGGGGCGGGACTTCGCACGCCGGATCGTGGAGGCAACCAAGGGCTAGCCGTCCGCCGACCGGCCGCGTGGTCGGCGTGAGGAGCACGGTGTCGCGCCATAGGATCGTCATCGTCGGCAACAGCGCCGCCAGCCTCGCCGCCCTGGAGGCGATTCGGCGACTGGATACCACATCCCCGGTCACCCTGGTCGCGGAGGAGTCCATCCCCGCCTATTCCCGGGTGTTGCTGCCCTATCTGCTGAGCGGGGAACGTCGCGACTTGGCGCTCCGACCGCCCGACTTCGCCCAGCGGATGTGTGCGCGGATGCTCCTGGGTCGCAAGGCCGTTCAGGTCGAGGCCGATGGACTGCTGCTGGACGACGGAAGCCGCTTGCCCTTCGACCGGCTCCTGCTGGCAACCGGATCCCGGGCTGCGATCCCGGACATCGAGGGGATTGACACTCCCGGGGTCGCATCGCTCAAGACGATGGCCGACGCGCTCCGTATCCGGGAGCAATTACCAGGGGCGCGCCACGCGGTCATTCTCGGGGGCGGGCTCATCTGCCTCCTGGTAGTCCACGCGCTGCTCAAACTGGGTCT
>Ga0335084_10006503_pt1 | contig 11620 bp, 12 predicted proteins | sample Lox_Sample_44_FD_206721 | JGI IMG/M metagenome (GOLD analysis project Ga0335084, IMG submission 206721) | Soil microbial communities from Loxahatchee National Wildlife Refuge, Florida, United States - Lox_Sample_4.4 | ecosystem: Environmental > Terrestrial > Soil > Wetlands | place: USA...
GGCCGCCTGCAGGGCGAGGAAGGTGGCCCCGAGGAGCGCCGCCACCCCGAGCCACCGCGCGGGGCGGGCGCGCTCGCCACGGCGCATGTCGCGCAGGGCGAGCACGAGTGCGGCGCTCCCGGCCAGCGCCACCAGGGTGTTGAGGCCGGGAGCGAGGAGCGGCAGGGCTGGCTGATCGGCCGGCGGCCACACCGGAGCGTGCGAGCGGACCAGGGCGTACGCGAAGAAGAACCCAGCGAACATCATGGTCCACGACGAGAGGAAGACCACCATGCCCAGGTACGCGGTGAAGGCGTGCCTCGAGGTCGGGAGTCGAGCGATCGTCGCCACGCCCGGCGTCGCTCGGGTCGCCGCCGTCACCGGGAGGCCTCGCGCGGCCCGGGAGCGCGCTCGGCCTGCCCCAGCCAGTCGCGGCCGAGGGCGGCCCGCACGGCGGGATCGGCGAACTCGTGGGGGCCGTGGAGGACCGTGGGGATGACGTCGTAGTTGTGGTGGGCGGGCGGCGTCGCCGCGTTCGTCCACTCGAGCGTGCCCACCTGCCAGGGGTTCTCGCCGGCGGGGCGCCCCTTGCCGAACAGCGTCGCGAACCAGTTCCAGACGAAGAGGAGCTGCCCCGCGGCCAGGGTGAAGGCGAAGTAGCTGGTCCAGCGGTTGAGGCCGCGCAGGTGGGCGAGGAACTGGTACTGGAACGGATCGTAGAGGCGGCGCTGCTGCCCGGCGTAGCCGGCCACCAGCTGTCCGCCGAAGACGAGCGTGATGCCCACCACCGAGATCCAGAAGTGGGCCTTGCCCAGCCGCTGGTCGAGCTGCTTCCCGAACATCTTGGGGAACCAGAAGTAGATCGCCGCGAAGCTGGCCAGGAACGAGGCCGCCGCCATGGTGAGGTGGAAGTGCCCGACCACGAACATGGTGTCGTGGAGGTACAGGTCGAGCGAGATGTCGCCCAGGAAGAGCCCGGTTAGGCCGCCCAGCCCGAAGACGAAGATCACACCCAGGGTGAACAGCATGGGCACGGTCGTACGGATCGAGCCTTGCCAGAGGGTGAGCAGCCAGTCGATGAAGAGCACCATCGCCGGCACGCTGATGAGGAGGGTGAGCGCCATGAACCCCTTGCCGAGGAGCGGGTTCATGCCGGTCATGTACATGTGGTGGCCGTAGACGATGGCGGACATCACCGTCACCGTCACCATCGACCAGACCGTGCCGCGGTACCAGAAGGCCGGCTTGCGGGCGAAGAACGACACGAGGTCGCCCACCACGCCCCACGCCGGGAGGATGAGGATGTAGACCTCCGGGTGGCCGAAGATCCAGAACAGGTGCTGGAAGAGGATCGGGTCGCCGCCGCCGCGGACGGCGGCCGCTCCGGCGATGAAGAACTGGGTGCCGAAGTTCCGGTCGAGGAAGAGCAGCAGCGCGGCCGAGCCGAGCACCGGAACGAAGAGGACGTTGAGGATGGCGGTGAGCCAAAGCCCCCACACCGCGAGGGGAAGGCGCATGTACGTCATGCCCGGCGCGCGCAGGCGGATGACGGTGGTGACGTAGTTGATGCTGCCCATGATGGTGGCCACGCCGGTCACGAAGATGGCGGCGACCATGAGCGACTGGCCGGCGCCGGGCGTGCCCACGCTGGTGGAGAGCGGCGGGTAGGTGGTCCAGCCCGCTCCGGCGGGCCCGAGCCGGGCCTGGAACGAGAGCAGCACCAGCACCTGCGAGAGAGCGAAGGTCCAGAACGACAGCATGTTCAGCTTCGGGAACGCCATGTCCCGGGCGCCGATCTGGAGCGGGATGAGGAAGTTGCCGAACGCGCCGATGAGGATCGGCGTGATGGCGAAGAAGATCATGATGAGGCCGTGCGACGTGAACAGCGTCTGGTAGTTGGCCGGACCGATCACGCCGCCGCTCTCGCGGAACAGGAACCCGCCCAGCACGGCGGGGACCTTCTCGCCCGGGTACGCCCACTGCCAGCGGATGAGCATGGCGAGCAGGCCGCCCAGCAGCAGGAAGAGGAGCCCGGCCCACAGGAACTGGCGGGCGATGACCTTGTGGTCCGTGGAGAACACCCACCGCCGCAGGAACGACTTCGGCGGCGGGTGGATCGGCTGGAGCTCGAAGGGCTCCGACAGCGCGTGCACGGGCTCGCTCACGGCTCCGTCCTCCTCCAGGCCCAGCCCCAGTGCGCCGAGGCGTCGTCGGGATCCCACCCGCGGCGGCCGTCGGCCGACGCGGAGGCCAGCCAGGCGTCGTACTCCGCGCGGGGCAGTACCGTGAGGACGCCCCGCATCTTGTAGTGATTGGGGCCGCAGTGCTGAGCGCAGCCCATCTCGAACACTCCCGTCTCCTTCGCCTGGAACCAGAGGCGCGTCACCGAGCCCGGGACGGCGTCCTGCTTCACGCGGAAGTTGGGGAGGTAGAGGCTGTGGAGCACGTCGGTGGAGGTGATCTGCAGGACCACGGGCGCGTCCACCGGGACCCGCATGTCGTTCAGCGAGACCACGTCGTCGGCAGTGTTGAACTGCCCGTCGGGCCCGGCGTAGCGGAGGTCCCAGGCCCACTGGTGCGCGTTCAGCTCGATGAGCACCGCACCGGGCGACTGCTCGGCCACCGCGTAGTTCCAGAAGTGGCGGTCGAGGTCGCTCACCGAGTGGAAGAAGAGGTTGCCGTCCACGACGAGGAAGACGACCGCGGCCAGCGCGAGCACGCCGATGGCCGAGCGCCGGTCGTCTCCCCTCGCCGGCGAGGGGGCGTGGGACGGACCGTGGCGGAAGACTGCGACGAGCATCCACACCACCATCACCGCGAAGAGGATCCCCGTGGCCCAGATGGTGAAGTGGATGAGCTCGTCCACCCGGTGGCCGTCGAGCGAGGCGTCGTGCGGCAGGCCGAAGCCGGGCTCCGCAGCGCGGGCGGCGAATGCAGCGGCGAGCACGAGGGCGCCAACGACGAGGCGGGGGGCCCTCATGGCGACACCTCGTGCTCGCCGCGCATGGCGACCCGGACCACCCATCCCGCCACCAGGAACGGGGTCGCGATCATGGCCGCGATGAGGAGCGCGGACCAGGGGCGGTTGTCCCGCACGCAGGACGGGCAGGCCACCGCCACGGCGGGCAGTCCGAGCAGGACCATGGCCGCGAGTCGTCTCATGGCAGCAGCCTCCAGCCCGCCTCCGCGACGAGGACCACCGCGTAGAGGCCGGGCGTCATCAGCGGGACGGCGACGGTGAGCTTGAGCGCGCGGGTCTCGTCCCGGAGGTGCATGAAGAAGAGCCCCACCAGCGAGGCCTTCACGATGGCGACGCCCACCAGCGCGGTGACCATCGGCCCGCGGGCGATGCCGGGCAGGTAGATGAGCCCCACCTCGAGCACGGTGAGGACGGCCAGGGCGACGAAGATTCCGATGTAGAGACGCCGGGAGGCGTGGGCCATGGGCGTGCCTCAGGGGAGCAGGTAGACGAACGTGAAGACCAGGATCCAGATGAGGTCCACGAAGTGCCAGAAGAGGCCCAGCAGCTCGACCTGCGCCGCACTGGCGCTGCCGCGGAGCCAGCGCACCAAGGTCACGAGGATGAACACCACGCCGGAGAAGACGTGCGCCCCGTGAAAGCTGGTGATGACGTAGAACGTGCTGGCGTATGCGGAGCCGCCCAGGACGAGCCCCTCCTTGGTGAGCCCGGCGCTCCAGATGCCGAAGTACTCCTGGTACTGGCCGCAGAGGAACAGGACGCCGCCCAGGGCGGTGAGGGCGAGCCAGGTGGCCGCCTCGCGGCGCCGGCCGTCCAGGGCCGCCGCGTAGCCCAGCACCATGGTGACCGACGAGCAGATGAGCAGGAAGGTGAGCCCGGCCGTGAAGTTCACCCCCAGCGCAGGCTCGCCGGCATGCCGCCACACCGTGGCGCCCCCCCTGAGGATGCCGTACGCGAGGAGCAGGCCCGCGAACGAGAGCGCGTCGGACACCAGGAAGATCCACATGCCGATCTTCCCGGACGAAGCGGTTCCGAACTGCGCGTCCCGGGGCCAGCTGGTCGTGGTCGGACCTGCATGCTCCGCGGCGAAAGCACTCATGGTGAAGAACCCTCGAGGGGACCTCGCGACGCCCTGACCATGTGTCCTGTATGCCTATGACCCAGATCAAGATACGCCCCCCGCGGGAACCCCGAGGCGTAGGTCACGGCGGAACCACACCATTCGTGTTCTCACGGTGCGTCAATTGTCACGGTGCGTAATCGGAACGGCAGCACCGCCTCGGAAGGGGTCCACCCATCGTGCGCTTGCCACGCGATCGCGTGGCAGGATACACCGGCCCACCGTGGCTCCGAGCGCCGAGCGGCGAGGATCGTTCCAGGGGATGGTCGCCTCCCTGGTCGGCCGCCCCTCCTTCTGGGCACTCTTCGTGGGAGCCCTGTTCGCCTGGCCCATCGCCTGGTCCATCGCGGCGCCCCTGCCGCCGCGGCTGCCGGTGCTGGCGGTACTCCCCCCGTTCGAGCTGACCGATCAGGACGGCCGGCCGTTCGGGACGAAGGAGCTCGAGGGCCGCGTCTGGGTGGCGAGCTTCATCTTCACCCGCTGCACCACCGTGTGCCCCGCCGTCACGACGCGGATGGCGAAGGTGCAGGACCGCACGCGCCAGCTCGCACCGGCCTTCCACCTCGTCTCGTTCAGCGTGGACCCGGGCTACGACACGCCGGAGCGCCTCGCCGAGTACGCGAGGGTCCACCACGCGAGCCCGCGGCTCTGGTCCTTCCTCACCGGCGACGAGGCGGCGGTGAAGGAGACCGTGGTGAAAGGGCTCAAGACCGCGATGGGCCGCGAGGGGCCGGAGGGGGCGCCCGAGGGAATCTTCCACGGCAGCCACCTCGTGCTCGTGGACGCCCGCGGCCGCGTGCGCGCCTACTACGATCCCGACGAGCCGGCCGCGGTGGACACGCTGGTGCGGGACGTCGGACTGCTCGTGAACCTGGGGGACTGAGGCCGCGCCCGGCCTCGAGAGAACCGCGACGAGGAGGAACCCGAAATGCGTAGAGCGCAGATCGTTCTGTCGATCCTGGCCGTCCTGGCGTCGCTTCCAGCGCTCGCCGGGGACATCAAGGGGGTCGTGAGCTTCTCCGGGACGCCCCCCAAGCTCGCCCCCATGCCCACCACACGCGACCAGACCGCCTGCGGCCCGAGCGTCGCGGACGAGACGGTGATCGTCAACGGCGGGAAGCTGAAGAACGTGGTGCTGACGGTGAAGGGAGCGCCGGCGCCCACGCCCGGCCAGCCGGTGCGGGTGACGCTCGACCAGACGAAGTGCCACTACGTGCCCCACGTGCAGGCCGCGGTGGTGGGCACCCCCATCGACATCATCAACAGCGATCCCATCCTCCACAACATCCACGGCTTCCTCGGGCAGGCCACCACCTTCAACCTGGCCATGCCCATCAAGGACCAGAAGATCGCCAAGGTCCTGGCCAAGCCGGGGCTCGTGAACGTGAAGTGCGACGTGCACTCGTGGATGCACGCGTACATCGTCGTGACCGAGACGCCGTTCGCGGTGAGCGGCGACGACGGGAGCTTCACCATCTCGAACGTTCCGGCCGGCTCGTACACGCTCTCGGCGTGGCACGAGAAGTTCGGCGAGAAGACGGTGCAGGTCACGGTTCCGGCCAGCGGCTCCGTCACCGCGGACTTCAGCTTCGGTTCGTGATGTAGGAGGCCGGCTCGCCGCCCTCCACCGGGGCGGCATAGCGCTCCTGGTCGAAGAACTGCGGCTCGGTGACGAAGGCCTCGACCTTCGCCGAGAGCACCAGGTGCACGAGGAGCTGGTCGGCCACCCAGGCCACCGGCGTCTGGGCCTCGAGGAGCTTCCGCGCGCCCGCGAGGCTCACGGCGTACGCATGGGCGCAGTGGTGGAGGCCGGCCCTGCGCAGGTGGGCGGAGTACGGCCTCGGGTGGAAGCGGAGCACCTCGCCGGGCGTCCACTTCAGCAGCCCCACCGCCGCCATCGGCACGTAGATCGCCTGCTTGAGGCGGTCGCGCAGCGTGACGCGCTCGAGGTTGGTGTACCCCAGCCAGACGAGGTCCCAGCCCTCGGGGAGCTCGGAAAGGGCGGCGCCGAGCGCGGGCAGGTCGGCGGCTCGCGGGACGAGGTCGTCCTCGAAGATCAGGGTCCGCTTCCATCCGTGCCCGATCGCCTCCTCGTACGCGCGGCGGTGCGAGAGCGAGGCGCCGAGCTCACCCGCGTTCATCTCGCGGCCGAACCGGTCGGCGCGGCGGGCGAGGGCGGCGTCGTAGAGTCCCTGGCGTGCGAGCGCCTCGCGGTCGAGGGCGGCGCCGTCCACGCCCTCCATGAACTCGAAGCGGACCCCGAGCCCGCCCAGCCGCTCGCGTACCCGCTCCTGCCGGCCGCGTGCCCGGGCCAGGGTGAGGACCACGACGCGATCGAAGAAGCCACCGATCACGGCTCCCGGGTCGGCCGCGGCCGGCGTGCTCGCGATCACCGCGCCGCCGACAGCTTCCGGTCGATGACGGACTTGAGGACGTCGAAGCCCACCGCGCCCTCGAGCTTCTCGCCGTTGATCATCATCGTCGGCGTGGCCTGGACGCCCATGCGCTGGGCGATCGACTGGTCCTCGAGCACGCGCTGGCGCCCCTTGCCCGAGGCGAGCGAGGCCTGGAACGCGTTCAGGTCGAGGCCGGCGTCGCGAGCGATCCGGGCGAAGACGTCGGGCTGGCCGAAGTCGCGCTGGCTGGCGAAGAGCTTGTCGTGCATCTGCCAGAACTTGCCCTGCTCGCGCGCGGCCTCGGCGGCCTCGGCGGCGGCCTGCGCCTGCGGGTGCATCGAGGGCGGCAGGGGCATGTGCTTCCACACGATCTTCACGCGGTTACCGTACGTCTGCTCCACCTGCTGCAGCGAGGGTAGGAGCCGAGAGCAGAACGGGCACTGGAAGTCCGAGAAGAGGACGATGGTCACCGGCGCCGACGCGCTGCCCTTCACCGGGTCGTCGGGGCGGATGGTGAGCGCCCGCGCAGCGTCGGCCGCCGCCTGCTGGGCGTAGGCGGCGCCCTTCGAGACGTTGTCGTCGCACGCCCGCTCGTAGGTTCCCGCGTCGGGCCGCGCTCCCTTGAGGAGCGCGTCCACCTTCTTGATCTCCTCGTCGGCGACGGCCTTCAGCTGCTCGAAGGGCCTCGCGCCCACGACCTGGCGGCAGTTGAAGAACATGTTGGGCGTGCCGTTCGCGCCGATCGAGCTGGCGAGCGCCTGGTCCTCGGAGATGCGCGTCGTGCCCTTGCCGGCGGAGACGAACGCCTGGTAGCGGCCCATGTCGAGCCCCACCTCGCGCGCGTAGCGCGCGAGCGAGTCGGCGTCGAGTGCGGTCTGGTTGGCGAACATCTTCTCGTGCATCTCCCAGAACTTGCCCTGCTCGCGCGCGGCCTCGGAGGCCTGGGCGGCGGGCATCGCGTTCGGGTGCATGGGGAGCGGCTCGTGCTTCCAGACGATGCGGATCTGCCCCTTCAGCGACTCCTCCAGCTGCTTCAGCGTCGGCTCGACGCGGCTGCAGAACGGGCACTGGAAGTCGGAGAAGAGGACGAGGGTGAGCTTCGCGTCCTTCGGTCCACGGGCCGGATCGTCGGCGCGGAGCGGCACCTTCCGGAACTCGGATGGCGGCGGGGGCGGGGCGGCGGGCGGGGCGCCCGGAACGGCGGCGGGGGTCGGGGCCGGCGCCTCGGGCCCGGCGGCGAGCATCTGGCGGGTCGTGGCGGCGCTCGCCATGATCCTCGCGTAGACGTCGCGCGGAGCGATGCCGCCCTTCACCATCGCCTGGGCCTTCGCCAGCTCCTCGTCGATGACCCCCCTGAACGTCTCGAACGGCTGGGCGCCCTCGAGCTTCCGGCCGTTCACGAAGAACGTGGGCGTGGCTCCCGCGCCGAGGCCCGTGACGAGCGCCTGGTCCCGCAGGATCCGGTCCTGGTGCGCCCGGCCGTCCATGGCGGCGCGGACGCGCGCGCCGTCCGCCCCTGCGGCCACGGCGGCCCTCACGATGGAGTCCACGTCCATCGCCTGGAGGGCGAAGAGGGCCTCGGAGACCTCCCAGAACTTCGCGTCGCCGCGCTCGACCCGGACCTCCTCCGCGGCGATCGCGGCGGGCATCGCCATCGGGTGCATGGCGAGTGGGTTGTGGCGGAACGAGAAGCGGACCCGGCCCGAGTACTGCTCCTGGATCTGCTTCACCGTCGGGGAAGCCCGCTTGCAGAACGGGCACTGGTAGTCGCTCGACTCGACGATGGTCACGAGCGCGTCGGCGGGGCCCAGGGTGGGCGTGTCGTCCACCGGGAGGCGGTAGACGGCCTTCGGGTCCTCGCGCGGCGGGGCGGGGCGGCTCGGGGCTGGCGCGCCCGGGGCGCCGGGAGCGGCCGCGACGGGCCCCTGGGGCCGGGGCGGCAGGCGGTTCACGTCGAGGGCGCCGCGTCCAAAGAACCCGACGGCGAATCCGACGACGAGGGCGATCACCCAGCTCACGTGCTTCATGCATTTCTCCTGGCGAGTCGCCCGAGATAACACGGGAGAACCCGCCGCTCAACGTGGGTTCAGGTGTCAGAACCTGAGCGAAGTTCCCAGCCTGAGGAGGACGGGGAGTCCGGCCTGACCCGAGATCGGCCCGCCCAGATCGACCCCGGCGTCGAACCCCAGCCGGCCGGTGAGGCGCACCTCCCAGGCCGCCCCGAGGAGCAGCCAGCGCCAGCCGAAGTCGCGGTTGCGCGCGTTCGAGGCGTCGAGCGCGATCCGGAGCCGGAGCGGCGCCCCGGGCACAGACCAGGAGACGCCCGGGCGCAGCGCCACGTTCGAGTCCGGCGCGAGGCCGAGCGCGACCTCGACCTCGGGACGGAGGCCCCACCTCCCGACCTCCCAGCCGCCCGCCGCCGCGATCTCGAACACGCCGCCCTTCTCGCCGGGGTCGAGCCCGAGCTCGCCGCCCCCCGCGAGCGAGACGTGGACGACGGGTCCGGAAACCTCGGCGCGCGGGGACGCCGGCACCGCGGCGAGGGCGAGCGCGAGGCAGGCGGCGGCGCCGTGCCCGAGGGCGGCGCGGGCGCTTCGGGGGCGGGGGCAACGCATCGCGGCGAAACCTACGCCGGGCCGAATCCCCGGGCAAGCCGCCGGGTTGCCTCGCCGAGGGGGAAGGGGGTAGAGGATGCGCCGATGCAGGACGCACCGGACATCGCGGCCATGCCCGCCGCCGCGCGCACGATCGACACGACCGGCACGCTGTGCCCGTATCCGATCGTGGAGACCGCGCGAGCGATCCGCGCGCTCGCGACCGGCGAGGTCCTGTGCGTCGTCGCGACCGACCCCGGCGTCCGGACGGACATGCCGATGTGGTGCAAGGCGACCCGCAACGAGCACCTGGGCACGTTCCGCGACGGTGCGTCGTTCCGGAGCTGGGTGAGGAAGCGGAGGTAGGACGTGCCGGGCAAGGCCATCGCCATGATCTCGGGAGGGCTCGACTCGACGCTCGCCGTGGCCCTCGTGCGACGGCAGGGCATCGAGGTGAAGGCCGTCAACTTCTACACCGGCCTCTGCATCACCGAGACCCAGCGCCGCAAGGGAGGCCGGCCGGACGGCACCATCCCCGAGAACGAGGCCCTGCGCGCCGCCGCCCAGCTCGAGGTGGACGTCGAGTACGTGGACATCTCCGGCTCCGGCTACTTCGACATGCTGGTGCAGCCGCGCTGGGGCTACGGCGCGAACGCGAACCCCTGCGTGGACTGCCGCGTCTTCATGATGCGCAAGGCGCGGGAGATCATGCTCGCCGAGGGCGCCGACTTCGTCTTCACCGGCGAGGTGCTGGGCCAGCGCCCGAAGAGCCAGAGGCGCGACACCCTGCGCATCATCGAGCGCGAGAGCGGGCTCGACGGCCGGCTGCTCCGGCCGCTCTCCGCGAAGCTGCTCGAGCCGACCCTCCCCGAGCGCGAGGGGATCGTGGATCGCGAGCGGCTGCTCGACATCAGCGGCCGGTCCCGCAAGCGCCAGATGGAGCTCGCGCGGGAGCTCGGCATCGCCGGCTGGCCCCAGCCGGCGGGCGGCTGCTGCTACCTCACCGACGAGAGCTTCGCCGAGAAGTTCTTCGACCTGCTCGACTCCCGGGAGGCGGCCGGGGCGGCGCGGCGCATCGACCGGGACGACGTGGTGCTGCTCTCCACCGGGCGCCACTTCCGGCTCTCGCCGCGGGCCCTCCTCGTGGTCGGCCGCACCGAGGTCGAGAACGTGCTCCTCGAGAGGTACGTCGGAGGCCGGGCCCGGGTGGAGGCGAGGGGTGTGCTCGGGCCGGTGGCGCTCGTGGAGGGCGTGCCGACCTGGGAGGAGCGGGTGCTCGCCTGCCGCATCGTGGCGCGCTACGGCAAGGGCAAGGACCAGCCCTCGGTGACGGTCGAGTGGCGGGAGGGCGACCAGGTGGAGGAGCACCTCGTGGAGCCCGAGCGAGACGAGGCGCGGATCGAGGGCTTGCGGGTGGGCTGACCCGTCGTCCGCTTGCGCCAGCGCAAGGCGGTCGGCCGATCGGGTCAGGTGCGGTCGGTTGTCCGGCCGGCGTGCGACGGAACGGCGCGACGTTGTTCCGGGCAGGACCGGGGAGTGGTATCACCACGCCCCACGGAGCCGGGACCCGGGCTCCGGAACCGACCCAGCACGGAGAAGGACCGATGCCCCAGAAGCGCATCTTCTCGTTTGGTGGCGGCAAGGCGGACGGCAACAAGGACATGAAGGACCTGCTCGGCGGCAAGGGAGCGGGGCTCGCCGAGATGTCCAACATCGGTATCCCGGTACCGCCGGGCTTCACCATCACCACCGAGGTCTGCACCGAGTACTACCGCTCGGGGAAGAAGCTGCCGAAGGCGCTCGAGGCCGACATCCGCGGGGCGATGAAGAAGACGGAGGCGCTCGTCGGCAAGAAGTTCGGGGATGCCGAGAACCCGCTCCTCGTCTCGGTTCGCTCGGGCGCGCGCGTCTCCATGCCCGGCATGATGGACACCGTCCTCAACCTGGGCCTCAACGACCAGACCATCGAGGCGCTGGCGAAGCGCTCGGGCAATCCGCGTTTCGCCTGGGACAGCTACCGCCGCTTCGTGGCGATGTTCGGCGACGTGGTCCTGGGCCTGAAGCCCGAGAAGAAGGAGGACCGCGATCCGTTCGAGGTCATCCTCGAGAAGAAGAAGCACGCCCGCGGCGTGAAGTACGATTCCGAGCTGCCCGCGGACGCGCTCCGCGAGCTCGTCTCCGAGTTCAAGGCCGAGATCAAGGCGCGCACCGGCCAGGGCTTCCCCGACGATCCCTTCCGCCAGCTGGTCGAGGCGGTCCTGGCGGTCTTCCGCTCGTGGGAGAACGACCGGGCGATCGCCTACCGCAAGATGTACGGCTACCCGTCGTCGTGGGGCACCGCCGTCAACGTGCAGTCGATGGTGTTCGGGAACATGGGCGAGGACTCGGGAACCGGCGTGGCGTTCACGCGCAACCCGGCCACCGGCGAGAACGAGTTCTACGGCGAGTTCCTCGTGAACGCGCAGGGCGAGGACGTGGTGGCCGGCACGCGCACCCCGCAGAAGATCGCCCAGCTCGAGGCGAAGTGGCCGGCGGTGGCGAGGCAGCTCGA
>Ga0335084_10006504_pt1 | contig 11617 bp, 7 predicted proteins | sample Lox_Sample_44_FD_206721 | JGI IMG/M metagenome (GOLD analysis project Ga0335084, IMG submission 206721) | Soil microbial communities from Loxahatchee National Wildlife Refuge, Florida, United States - Lox_Sample_4.4 | ecosystem: Environmental > Terrestrial > Soil > Wetlands | place: USA: Florida...
CGGGACTCGGCGCCACGTTCACGCCCGGCCGAATCAAATGAACGGGCAGCGCGTGAGGGGTAATGCGCCAGGTGAAGAGGAGCGACGAAAACGATCCAAACACAAATTACCGTGGTCAGGATGACCAGCACGACACGTGACATTGCCGCTCGCAGTGACTCGCGCGGCGTTCCGTCGTCAGCCCTCTTCCTCGGAAACCAGTAACGGACGCCGGACCCGCCCGCAGCGCCAGAGTTCGAACGAAGTGCCATGACGAGTTCAGCCGCCGGCCGAGCCTCTTTTTCGCGACGGCGCGTGATCGCCGATCGAAGCAGCACGATCGCACCTGCCACCACCAGAAGGACCGAATCGCTCCTGCCCGCGCATGAGGAGCCCTGGGCACCGCACAAGCTGGTCCGTTTCACCTGCGAGCCGTGGTTCGAGCGCCGCCTCGAGCTCTGGGATCGCTACGCTTCTGCAACGCCCGCGCAGCGCACCTGGCTCCGCGCGCGAATCGACCGCAAAATCGGTGGCAAAATAGGCCTCTTCGCTCTCCGCGCCGCGATATTCGCGATACCCTGATCGGCCTCTCGCTCATCTGCCACTGTGCCGCGCTCGCCGGCGCCGATGTCCCCGCTCTCTTCCGCGAAGCTGCTGACACCGCCGGCCCCGCAATCGCCACGCTCTACAACGAATGGGGCGCGCGCTATCCGGAGGTGCAACGAATTGGCTCCATGGGCTGGAAGCAGGTGGAAACCGAAGACGGCGTCGGCTTCTCGATGTAACCCGGCACGGCGCTACTGTGCTCGCGCCGTGAGTTTTTCGAACTCCGCCACTTGTGCCCGCACCGCCGCGGCATCGCGCGCATCCGGAGCCAGCCTCAAATAGGTGCGGAAGCACTCCGCCGACTCCGCGAATTCCCGCTTCGCCATCAGAATCAGCCCGAGCACATAGCTCAGACGCGGCACGTGCTGTTCCTTGTCGGCCTTCAGTCCTTCGCGCGCCGCATGCTCGGCTTCCCCCGCGCGCCCAAGTTGCGCCTTCGCGATCGCGTTGTAAAGCCACGCCGCTGGGAAGTCATCGGCGTCCAGCGCCAGCCACGCATCGGATGCCTTCGCCGATTCCGCCCAGTCCTGCCGCTGGTCCGCGATCACCGTCAGGTTCTCCCATGGCCTCACAAACCGCGGATCGGCCTTCGCCGATTGGCGCCACGCTTCCACCGCGCCGGGGACATCGCCTGCGCCAAGGCGCGCCTGCCCCAGTCCGAACCAGGCCGCCGCGAACTTCGGATACTCCTGCACAGCTTTGCCGAAATCGCCCGCCGCCACGCGCCACTTCTTCCCGCGCAGCGCCTCCAGCCCTCTGTCGTAAGCCTTGCGCGCATCCGCCGGCGCCAGCAGGGTGGTCGCGCTCACTGTAAGCGCGCCCGCCCGCGAAACCGGATGCAGCACCATGACCCCCAGGTTCTTTGCTCCGACGCTGGCCACTGCCAGACTCACTCGGTCCGCCCGATATCCGTCGAGCGCAGCTTCCAGTTCGCAATCCGCCAGCTCGTTCGTGATCGGATTTGAATCGGCAAAACCGATCGGCCGGTCGGGATTGACGGCACGGCCAGGCGCTTCCGTGGCGTCTCCCAGTCCCGCCCCGCGGTCGCCCCTGCCGACCTTGAACCAGAAGCGACCCTTCACGTCGGTCCAACCCTGGTCCAGCGCGAGTCCATGGCACACGCGCAGAAGATGCACTGCGCCCGGAGCCGGCGTCCCGTCCTCCAGTGTCACTTTGCCGGAAAAGTAGGTGACGTGCTCGGGCGATGAGCGGTCCAGTGCGGTGTTGTCGCCATCGCGAACCACCACAACCTGGCCGTGCGGGGCCGTTCCCGCGGCAGCAAAGGCCGCGACCAGAATCAGTGTCCGCAGCTCCATGCAACGCCTCCAGGCGCGCTTGGACAATTATGCCCGATTTCGCGCGGTTTGCAACGCGAAAACGCGGCCCGGCTTCGCTATACTGAATCGCGAAAGCCACCACATGACCGGGGTGAAATCCTTCTGGCAACGCATCACCGACGGCATCGAGCTGGAACAGTTGTTCATCCAGTTCCGCGCCGAGGCGCGCGCCAGCTACGACCTTTACTCGAAAGAAATCGACTGGAAGGCCGCCAAAGGCGAGTCGCATGTCCGGCGCTCGTTCCGCATCGCCAAAGCTGTCTTCTGGGCGATGATGATGAAGCTCTCGCCTGGCCGCCGCCTGCTGCTGCTCGTCTCGCTCGTTCTGCTCATGTTCCCGCACATGGAGTTCAACTTCGGCAACGGCCAGCAGTTCAAGATCGACGGCTTCACTTTCTTCGGCGGCGTCGGCCTGTTGATCCTCCTCTCGCTCGAGCTCGCCGACCGCGTCATGCTCAAGCGCGACCTCGAAATCGCCAAAGAGATCCAGTCCTGGCTGATGCCCGCCTCCGCGCCGAAGGTCCCCGGCATCGACATCGCCTTCACCACGCGTCCCGCCAACACCGTGGCCGGCGATTACTATGACGCCTTCTTCCGCCCCGGCGAGCCACGGCGATTGCTGGTCGCGGTGGCCGACGTTGCGGGTAAGAGCGTTCCCGCCGCGCTCCTGATGGCCACGCTCCAGGCCAGCCTGCGCACGCTCGCTGAGGGCAGCGGCTCGCTTCTGGAAGTCGCCGGCATGCTGAATCGCTATGTCTGCGCGCAGAATCCCGAGGGCCGCCGCTTCACCACCGGGTTCCTCATGGAAATCGACCCGGCCACCCGCGAATTTGTGTACATCAATGCTGGTCACAACTGGCCGGTGTTGCGCCGCGCCTCCGGTGCCGTCGAGCGGCTTGAAACCGGGGGACTCCCCTTCGGCATCATGACCGCCGCGCCTTATGAAACCGGCGCCGGACGCCTCGAAGCTGGCGACATTCTCATCATTTTCACCGACGGCCTCGTGGAAGCAGAAAACGAGCGCCAGGACGAATACGGTGAAGAACGCATGCTCGGACTCATCGCCGGTATGAAAGACGGAACCGCCGCTGATGCCCTTAGCAGACTGACCACGTCCGTGAACACGTTCGTCGGCGCCACCCGGCAGCACGATGACATCACCTGCCTCATCCTGCGTGTCAGTTGACGTTCACAGGAGAATTCAGAGCGGGCTCAATCACTTACGCCGCGAGCAAAACGAACCCAATCTACCTTGTGATCGAGAGTCCGTCGCTCCGCCGTCGGAGAGGCGGGCCGCCGCGCGTGGAATCCTGGGTCATCCGCGCAAGGCTCAACGCGACCTCGTTTGCCGGCACAAAAACCGGAATGAGCGCTCCTGAATAAACCAGGACGCGCGGCGCCGGCCGCGCTACCTTACATGTCGCACCAGTACGACAACCGACCGCGGCGCCACCACATACTCGGTCGAATCCAGCGGCACGCCCGTTTCGACAAAGCCGCCATCGCCCTCAATGTGCGTGTCCACTACGCGGTACCACTGTCCCTCCGCGCCCTCCTGCACCGTGAAGGCCAGATCCTCCCACCACGCGTTGATCAGCACGTAGAGATCGTCGTCGTTTTGCGACGCCCCGCTCAGGAAGAAGGCCAGACTGTGCGATTCCTCCGACATGTCCACTGGCCCCGTCGCCCCGTGCCAGCGCACGTCGTCGCGCCAGTAGCGGCTGCGGCACAGTGACGAATGCGCCTTGCGGAACGCAATCATGCGCCGGAAGAACTCGTACATGTCGCGGTTTCGCTCCAGCTTCCCCCAGTCCAGCCAGCTTGTCTCGTTGTCCTGGTTGTACGGATTGTTGTTGCCGCGCTGCGTCTGCATGAATTCGTCGCCCGCGCGGAACATCGGCGTGCCGTTGGCCAGCATCAGCAGACAGCAGAAATTGCGGATCTGCTTCCGCCGCAGCGCCATCACCTCCGCTGGAACGTCTTCATCGCCCTCCACGCCGCAGTTCCAGCTGTAGTTCTCGTCCATGCCGTCGCGGTTGTTCTCGCCATTGGCTTCGTTATGCTTCTGGTTGTAGGCAACCAAATCGTAGAGCGTGAATCCGTCGTGGCTGGTGATGTAGTTCACGCTCTGATAAGCGTGATAGGCATTGGCGCGATCGTCCGGGAAAAAATCCGCGCTGCCGTACAACCGGTTCATCAGGTCCGCCACCATGCCCGCGTCGCTCTTCACGAAACGCCGGATATCGTCGCGGAATCTCCCGTTCCACTGCAGCCACGTGATACCCGGGAAACTGTGGCCGAGCTGATAGGCTCCCGCGGCGTCCCACGGCTCGGCGATCAGCCGGATGTTGCGCAGCTCGGGATCGGAGGCGATCTCGCCGATAATCGGCGGCGTTTCCCAGTTAATGGAGCCGTCGGAATTGCGGCTGAACGCCGACGCCAGATCGAAGCGGAAACCGTCCACGCCCATGTCCAGCCGCCAGTAGCGCAGGCTGTCGAGGATCATCTGCCGCACGTAAGGGCTCGACACATTCAGCGTATTGCCCGTTCCCGAGTAGTTCGCGTACGGCTGCGCTGGATCGCCCGACATCATGTAGTACTCATTGTTGTCCAGCCCCTTGTAGCTATAAATCGGGCCGTGATGATCGCCCTCGGCGGTGTGGTTGTAAACGACGTCGAGAACCACCTCGATGCCCGCCGCGTGCAGCGCGTCCACCATGTCGCGAAATTCCTCGTGCTCCTGGCAGGGCAGGCAGCGGCTCGCGTAGATGTGATGCGCCGAAAAGAAGTTCAGGGGCATGTAGCCCCAGTAGTCGTCGTCCTGCGGGTCGCGCTGGTACACCGGCATGAGCTCGACGATGGTCACGCCGAGGTCCTTCAGATAGGGGATCTTGTCCACCACGCCGTCGAACATGCCCGCGCGCGACGCGTCAACGCCGGAGCTGTGATGCTTCGTGAACCCGCGCACGTGCAGCTCGTAGATGACAGCGTCCGATTCGTGATGTACCGCCGTGCGCGCCGCTTCTCGCAGCCTCTCCTCGCGTGGTGCGGCGGGCGGAATCACGGCCAGCGCCGCCGATCCCGCATTCCGGCCGCGCTCCATCGCCAGCGTCCGGTCAAACGATTCCGGAAAGAAGATACAGTTTGCGTAAGGATCCAGCAACTGCTTCTGCGCGTCGAACTCCGGCCCGGAACCTGACGCCGAATACACGTAATAGCGCGCCGCTCCGAGCTGCGCCGCCGGAATCCGGCAATGCCAGATGCGTCCCGATTTGTTGCGCAGATAATCGAACGTGAAAGTAGACGCCGGGTTCACCAGGTCGGCTGGCCCGTAGAACAGGAGCGTCAGGCTCTCGGCGCGCTCTGAGAATACAGCGAAATTGTAAGCCCCTTCGTGCTCGATCCAGGTGACGCCCAGCGGCGCGGGCGTCCCCTCGGTGCCAGCCCAGCTCAGCTTGCACTCCCCAGCGATGCGGCGTCCTTGGTGCGGCCCAGCACGCGCAGCGCAGTCGCGGCGACATTCTCCGGCGTGAGTCCGAGATGCTGGAAGATCTCCTCGCCGGGCGCCGACGCGCCATAGCGATTGATGCCGACAATCGCGCCTTCGTCGCCCGCCCAGCGCTCCCAGCCGAACGGCGATGCGGCCTCCACGGTCACGCGCTTGCGTACCGCTGGCGGCAGCACGCTCTCGCGATATGCGGCGTCCTGCGCGCCGAACAGTTCCCAGCTCGGCATGCTCACCACCCGAGCGTTCACTCCTGATTCCTTCAGCTTCGCTTGTGCTTTCACGCACAGGCTGACTTCCGAACCCGTGCCGATCAGAATCACATCTGGAGTGCCGCTCGCGTCCGAAAGCACGTACGCGCCGCGATTCACGGCTGCTTCCTTGGCGCCGCTGCGATCGAGGTGCGGCACGTTCTGCCGTGTCAGCGCCAGCAGCGTCGGACCGTCGTGCTGTGCTGCGAAGGCCCACGCCTCCGCCGTTTCCGTTGCATCGGCCGGTCGGATCACCACGAGGTTCGGAATCGACCGCGCGCCTGCCAGGTGCTCGATCGGCTCGTGCGTCGGGCCGTCTTCGCCCACGCCCACGCTGTCGTGCGTGAACACATAAACCGCCTTCAAACGGCTCAGCGCGCCCAGCCGGATCGCCGGCTTCATGTAATCGGAGAAGGTGAAGAACGTCGCGGTGAAGGGAAACACACCGCCGTGCGCCGCCATGCCGTTCACCGCGGAGCCCATCACGTGCTCGCGCACGCCGAACGCTACGTTCTGCCCCGCATAACCCCACACGCCGCCCACCGCGCCGGGCACGCCCGGTCCACCGGCTTCCGGCGGCTGAAAATCGCCGAGCCCCTTCAGCGCGGTATTGGTGGACGGATTCAGATCCGCCGACCCGCCGACAATATTCGGAACCCGCTTCGCCAGCGCGTTCAACACCTCGCCGCCCGCCACGCGCGTCGCCATGGCCTTGTCGGCGGGCTTCCACTTCGGCAGGTCGGCGGCCCAGTCAGCCGGAAGCTCGCCGCGCATGGACGTCTCGAACTCGGCCGCTTCCTTCGGGAAGTCCTTCCGGTAGGCTTCGAACTTCTTCGCCCATGCGGCCTCTTCTCGTGCACCCGCCGGTACTGCTTTGCGAAACTCGGCGACCGCGGCCTCGGGCAGGAAGAACTTGTCCACGGTCGGCCAGCCGAGCGCCTTCTTAGCGGCCTGCAACTCCTCTTCGCCCAGCGGACTGCCGTGCGCGCCGAACGTGTCCTGCTTCTTCGGACTCCCGAAGCCGATGTGCGTCCGCACCAGGATCAGCGACGGCCGTCGCCGCTCCGTCTGCGCCGCCTGAATGGCATTCGCCACCTCTTCCGTGTCGTTGCCGTCGGCGACGTTCAGCGTGTGCCAGCCCTGCGCTTCGAAGCGCTTCGCCACGTCCTCGGTGAACACCAGATCGGTGCCGCCGGCCAGCGAAATATGGTTGTTGTCGTACAGGCAGATCAGCCTGCCCAGCTTCAGATGCCCGGCCAGCGACGCCGCTTCCAGACACACACCCTCCATCAGATCGCCATCGCCGCAGATCGCGTAGGTGTAGTGATCCACAATCTCGTGGCCCGGCCGGTTGTACTTCGCCGCCAGGTACGCCTCCGCAATGGCCATGCCCACCGCATTACCGAAACCCTGCCCCAGCGGACCCGTCGTCGTCTCTACGCCCGGCGTGTGCCCGCGCTCAGGATGGCCCGGCGTGCGGCTGCCCCACTTGCGGAAGCTCTTCAGATCGTCCAGCGACAGGTCATAGCCGGTGAGATGCAGCAGGCTGTAGAGCAACATGGAGCCGTGGCCGGCGGAGAGAACAAACCGGTCGCGATCGAACCACTTCGGATTTTTCGGATTGTACTTGAGAAAACGGCTCCACAGCGTGCACGCCATGGCCGCGGCGCCCATCGGCATGCCGGGATGGCCGGAGTTCGCGTTCTGCACCGCGTCCGCCGAGAGGATGCGGATGGTATTAATGCAAAGGTCTTCCAGTTCTCGGCTTAACTCAATATTCATGCGCTCTCACCTGGCTTTCAAAAAATGACTTTATCACTCGGTGCGTTGCCACCAACGTTCAGAGTAGCAGCCAAACGACTATGATCGAAGGGTGATCGGGGCGCTCGACGCCACACCTTTGGCGGAACCGGCCGGCGGTATCGCGCGATATACGCGTGAGCTCAGCCGCGCGCTGGCATGCTGTTTCGCGGAAGACGAGTGGTGGTTGGTTTCTGACCGTCCGGTCAAACATCCTGTCGATGCGCCCGCGAACCTGCATCTTCGCGCGGTGCGGCGGGGGCCGGCTGCACGTCGCTGGTGGCTCATCGGCGTGCGTGAGGAGATCCGCAAGCTGAACGCTCAGGTTTTCCACGGGACGGATTTCTCGGTACCCTATCTGCCGGTCTGCGCTTCAGTGATGACCGTGCACGATCTCTCGCCCTGGACCCGTCCGCCGATTCGCGCCGCCAGCGCGCGCGTGCGCATGCGGACCCCGGTGCTGCTGCGCCTCGGTCTTGCGACCATGGTGATCACGCCGAGCGAGACAATCCGGCGCGATGTGATGGAGCGTTTCGGCCTGACAGCGGACCGCGTCGTGGCCACGCCGCTCGCCGCCGCTCCGACCTTTCAGCCCGCTCCCGGAGAGCCGCCCGCGCGCCCCTACTTTCTTTATGCGGGCATGCTCGACGCGCGCAAGAATGTCGAAACCATTGTGGCCGCCTGGCGCGAGGTGAAGAAACACCGCGAAGTCGACCTGATTCTGGCCGGTCGGCGGCGGTCCGCCATGGTCCCCGACGAGCCCGGCCTGCAGGTGCGCGAATCGGTCTGCGATGCTGGCCTCGCCCATCTCTATTCGCATGCGGCGGCATTCCTGTTTCCCTCGCTCTACGAAGGGTTCGGCCTGCCGGTGCTGGAGGCGATGCAGTGCGGCGCGCCCGTGATCGCCTCGCGCGACCCGGCGGTGATGGAAACAGCGGGCGGCGCGGCCACGCTGCTCGACGCTCGCGACGTGTCCGCCTGGAAAGAGGCGATGCTCGCGGCCCTCGACACCGCGGCATGGCGGGCGTCCATGCGGGAGCGCGGTTTGGCGCGCGCGGCTGAGTTCTCCTGGGAACGCACCGCCCGCCGGACCAGGGAGGTCTATGCCGAAGCCATCGGACGCTTCCGCCGCGAAGCCTGACCTCCTGATGGTCTCCCCTGAAGCTCCTTTCCCCATGGTTGGCGGCGGCGCTACCCGCACTGCCTCGCTCATCGAATTCCTCGCCCGCCGCTATCACGTTGATCTCATTCTTTTTGCGGAGGCAGGCGCGCCCGATCCCGCCATTCAGATTCCGCCCGGGACCGTCCGTCAGGTCTGGACCATCTGTCTGCCGCGTCACAGTCGGACTCTGCCTGCGCGCATTAGCCGCAATTTCGTGCGTTACGTACGATGGATGCCACCGTTGATGGACCGCTTCCAGGGCTTTGAGTCCGAGATGGCCGGCCTGATCGAAGGCCGCTGCTACCAGACCGCTCTGATCGAGCATTTCTGGTGCGCGCGCTATCTCCACGTTCTCCAGGCGCATAGCGACGAGGTCTGGCTCGACCTGCACAACGTGGAATCGGTGTGGCATGAGCGCCTCGCCGCCTCCGAAAAAGGTCCGGCCCGCACCGCGCTGCGCCGGTTTGCCCATGCCTGCCGGGCTCAGGAGAGGGAATTACTTCCCCGGTTCAGTGGAATCCTGGTCCCCTCGGATAACGACGCGGCTGGAATCGCGCCTGCTGTCGGCGATACACCCGCCGTCGTCTATCCGAATGCGCTTCCGCGAGTCGACCCGCTCCCACGCGGCGACGACGACGCCATCATATTTACCGGCAACCTGGAGTATCCGCCGAACGTCAGGGCCGTTGAGTGGTTTTTCCGCCAGGTCTGGCCGGCCCTGCGCGATTCGCACCCGGGTCTGGTCTGGCGTATAGTAGGGAAGAACCCGCACAGCATCCCGCGTCACATAAGGAACAGCGCCCGCGTCGAAGTGATCGGCCCGGTTGAGAATGCAATCGCCGAGCTCGCGATCGCGAAGGTGGCCGTTGTGCCACTCCTCGCCGGCAGCGGTACCCGATTCAAGATCCTCGAAGCGTGGGCGGCAGGGACGCCGGTTGTGTCGACGGCAATCGGCGCCGAAGGGCTCGGCGCCGAGCACCAGCGGAATATTCTGATTGCTGACGATCCGAGCGATATGAGTGAAACAATTGCCGGGCTCCTTCAATCCGGCGAGCGAAGAGCCGCGATCGGCGCAGCCGGCCGCGAACGGTATTGGGAGTGCTTCACCTGGGACGTTGCGTGGCGCGCTCTCGAATCAAGTAGTTTTTGCGGGAATCGAACGCTATACTAATGGGTTGGCGCATGCGCTTTTCTGTTGATGCCCACGCGATCGGACAGCATCTCACCGGCAATGAAACATATATCCGCAATCTCCTCAAGGGCTTTGCGCTTTGCGGCGAGAACGCTGAGTTTGTAGCCTACACTTCACGGCCGAGCGCGCGCGGCGAGATCCCCGCCGGTTTCGCCGTACACGAGGTGTCGACGAATCCGTTCGCGCGCCTGGGCCTCGACCTGCCTCGCCGCCTCAGAGTCGACCGCCCCGATCTGCTGCACGTGCAGTACACCGCGCCGATCTTCACGCGCGTGCCGGTAGTGGTCACGGTCCACGACATCAGCTTCCTTTCGCACCCGCACTATTTCACCCGCGCCCGCGCCGTGCAGTTGAACGTCACGGTCCGTAATACGGTGAAGCAGGCCGCCGCGGTGCTCACACCCAGTGAGTTTTCCAAACGCGGCATCATTGGCGCCTACGGGCTCTCCGATCGCGCTGTGCACGTGATCCCCAACGGCGTGTCCTCCGCTTTCCGCCCGGTTGCCCGCGATACCGCGCGGCGCCGCGTCAGCGAAAAATACGGGTTTCTGGCGCCCTACGTCCTTACCGTGGGCGATCTGCAGCCGCGCAAGAACCATATCGGGCTGTTTCGCGCCTTCGAGGGCCTGTTGAGCGAGAATCCGTCGCTGCCGCACCACCTGGTGGTGACCGGAAAGAAAACCTGGTATGGCGCGCGCGTGCATCAGGCGGCGCGCGATTCCACCGTTGCCGATCGCATCCACTTCACCGATTTTGTCGATGACGGCGATCTGGTGCAGCTCTACGGCGGCTGCGACCTGTTCGCCTTCCCGTCCTTCTATGAAGGCTTCGGTCTGCCGATTCTCGAAGCCATGGCCTGCGGCCGCGCGGTGACCTGCTCGGATACGTCGGCCATGCCCGAGGTCGCCGATTCCGCCGCCCTCCTGTTCGACCCGTATGTGCCCGAACAGATGGTCCGCGCCATGCGCGACCTGCTTGTGGATCACGAGCTGCGCTCCCGCATGGAGCGCCTCGGATTGCAGCGTGCCGCGCAGTTTAGCTGGCAGCACACCGCCGAGCTGACCCTGAACGTCTATCACGAAGTGGCGGGAAGCGAGCGTCCGGTGAAGGTGGCCGCCAGATCCGCTTCCGTGAGCCCTCGATGAATCGTCTGTACGTCCTGCTCCCCGCACTTGCCGCCGCGGTCGCTTCCGCGCACGCCGCCGAGCCACAGCCGGCCTCCGATCGTTCTCACTACACCATCAACTGGCCGAGCGGTCTGAACCTCGGTGAAGCCACGCTGACACTGACAAAGACAGTCGCCGCCGAGGGCAAACCGGCCGAGCTCAGGAGCGAGCTGACCATCGACGCTTCCATCCCGGGCTTTGGCGTGACCGACCGCTACACCGCGCGCGCGTCCGCCGATTACTGCTCGGCGCAGTTCGACAAGAAGCTGCGGCACGGCGCGCGCCACGCCGACGAGCAGCTCACCTTCGATCAGGAGCACATGACGGTGACGCGCGAGACCCTCACCGCCGAGCACGAACACGGCGAAGACCTCGGCAAATCCGATGCGAGCGCGCCCGCCTGCGCCAAAGATGCGTTGACCTTCCTCGCGTTCCTGCGGCATGATCTCGCCGAGGGCCGTCTTCCGCAACAGCAGCCGGTATTCTTCGGAGCTGCCTACGATGTAAAGGTCGATTTCCGCGGTACCGAGACCCTGAAGGTGGGCGAGACATCGATGCAGGCCGATCACGTGGACGTCACTCTGAAGGGACCAGCCTCGGATGTCAGTCTGGTGATCTT
>Ga0335084_10006505_pt1 | contig 11617 bp, 8 predicted proteins | sample Lox_Sample_44_FD_206721 | JGI IMG/M metagenome (GOLD analysis project Ga0335084, IMG submission 206721) | Soil microbial communities from Loxahatchee National Wildlife Refuge, Florida, United States - Lox_Sample_4.4 | ecosystem: Environmental > Terrestrial > Soil > Wetlands | place: USA: Florida...
GAAGAAGCCGCGCACGCGCGTGTACGAGTTGTACATCAGCTGCCGGTTCATCCACTCGAAGTCGAAGGCGAGGCCGAGCGCCTCGCGCACGCGCGGGTCCTTGAACTTCTCGCGCCGGATGTTGATGAGGAAGCCCTGGAAGTCGCCCGCGTTCCGGAACGGCCACTCGGCCTTGATCAGCTCGCCGGAGTCGAACTTCTTCCCGACGTAGGTGCGCGCCCATTCGCGCGCCGAGAAGGTGCGCAGGTAGTCGAACTCGCCCGCCTTGAACGCCTCGGTCTGCGCCGTGTTGTCGCGGTAGATCTTGTAGGTGATGCGGTCGAAGTTGTACATGCCGCGCCGCACCGGCAGGTCCTTCGCCCAGTAGTCGTCGCGCCGCTCGTAGGTGATGTCGCGGCCGAAGTTCATGCGCCCGACCTTGTAGGGCCCGCTCGCGATCGGCGGGTCCATGATCACCTGGTCGAAGGGCTTGCCCTCGCCCCACTTGCGGCTGAAGATCGGCATGCCGCCGACCAGCAGCGGCAGCTCGGCGTTGGGCTGCTTGAAGTCGAAGCGCACGCTGCGCGGCCCGGTCACCGTGATCGCCTTCAGGTCGCCCAGGATCACGCGGTATTGCGGCGCGGCCTGCTTGCTCATCAGCGTGTCGAAGCTGTGCTTGACGTCGGCCGCCGTCACCGGCGAGCCGTCGTTGAAGCGCGCCGCCGGATTGAGGCGGAACACCGCCGAGAGCCTGTCCTTCGCGACCGTCACGTCGTCGGCGAGCAGGCCGTACTGCGCGGTGGGCTCGTCCATCGTGCCGGTGAGCAGGCTTTCGAACATCAGGTTGCCCAGGCCCGGCGGCGCGGTTCCCTTCAGCGTGAACGGATTGAACTTGTCGAAGTTGGTGATGCGCAGCGGCGGCGCGAGCGCGAGCTCGCCGCCCTTCGGCGCGTCCGGGTTGACCCATTCGAAGTGGCGGAAGCCGGGCGGGTACTTGAGGTCGCCGAACTGAGAGTAGCCGTGCGCCGCCCACGCGGTGTTCACCCCGAAGACAAGGAAGAAGAGAAGCCTCATTGCCCCGGCATCGAGGAGAGCAGCAGCTTCGTGTAGGGATGCCGCGGCCGCGCGTAGATCTCGTCCGAGCCCGCGGTCTCGACGATCTCGCCGTCCTTCATCACCATCACCTCGTCGGCCATGTACTTGACGACCGCCAGGTCGTGGGAAATGAAGAGGTAGCTCATCCGGTATTCGTCCTGCAGATCCTGCAGGAGGTTCAGCAGCTGCGCCTGGATCGAGACGTCGAGCGCGGAGACCGGCTCGTCGCAGATCAGCAGCTCCGGCCTGAGCGCGAGCGCGCGCGCGATCGCGATGCGCTGGCGCTGGCCGCCGGAGAACTCGTGAGGGTACTTGAAGAACGCGCTCTCGGGCAGGGCCACCCGGCGCAGCAGCTCGAGCGCGGCGGCGCGCCGCCCGGCCTCCCCCGCGCCGAGGTCGTGGATCAGCATCGGCTCGGTCAGGATCCGCCCGACCGTGAAGCGAGGGTTGAGCGAGCCGTAGGGATTCTGGAACACGATCTGGACGCGCCGCTTGTATTCCATGCGCGGCACGTCCAGCGCGTCGCGCCCGCCGAACCGCACCTCCCCGCCCGAAGCCGGCTGCAGCCGCGCGAGCATCATCGCGATCGTGGTCTTGCCCGAGCCGGACTCGCCCACCAGGCCGAGCGTCTTGCCGCGGGCGATGCGGAACGAGGCGCCCTTCACCACGCTCTTCGTCTCGTAGCGCTTCGCGAGGCCGCGCGCCTCGAGGATGATCTCCTCCTCCCCCGTCAGGCCGCGCGTCCGCTCCTGCGTGGAAAGAGAAGCGGGGAAATCCTCGACTACGGGAAGGCGCCGCGGCCGCTGCGCCAGGGTCGGGCGGCAAGCGAGCAGCGCCTGCGTATAGGGATCTTGCGGAGAACGGAACAGATCCGCGGCGGCGCCCTGCTCGCGGATCTCGCCGTCGCGCATCACGACCACGTGGTCGGCGATCTCGCGCACCAGCGAAAGGTCGTGGGTGATGAAGAGCAGCGCCATGCGCCGTCCGGCCTTCAGCCGCGCCAGCAGCTCGAGGATCTGCTTCTGCACCGTGACGTCGAGCGCGGTGGTCGGCTCGTCGGCGATCAGCAGGCGCGGCTCGCAGGCGATCGCCATCGCGATCATGGCGCGCTGCTGCTCGCCGCCGGAGAGCTGGAACGGATGCGCGTCGACCTTCGTTGCCGGGTCGCTCAGCCCGACCTCGCCGAGCAGCTCGATCGCGCGCTGACGGGAGGCGGCGCGACTCAGGCCGCGATGCTCGCGCAGCACCTCGCCGACCTGGAAGCCGATGCTGAACACCGGGTTGAGCGAGCTCATCGGCTCCTGGAAGATCATCGAGATCTGCGCGCCGCGCAGCCCTCGCATCTCCTTCCTCCCCGCCTGCATGAGGTCGCGGCCGGCGTAGAGGATGCGTCCGCTGGCGGTTGAATTCTCCCGCGGAAGCAAGCCCATGATCGCCAGCGCCGTGGCCGACTTGCCGCTGCCCGACTCGCCGACCAGCGCGACGCTCGACTGCTCCGGCACCTCGAAGCCGATGCCGCGCACCGCGTGCAGCGTCGTTTCCGCGTCAACGCGGAAGTCCACGGCAAGGCCGCCGACCTGGAGCAGGCTCATTTCAGCCTCGGGTCGAGCGCATCGCGCAGCGCGTCGGTGAACAGGCTGAACGCCGTGACGAGCAGAGCCATCGCCAGCGTCGCCGCGGCGAGCTGCCACCACTTGCCGAGCAGCAGCTCGGTCGCCGACTCGGCCAGCATGCTGCCCCAGGACACCGTGTCGACGCCGACGCCGAAGCCGAGGAAGCTGAGGATCACCTCCAGCTTGATGAAGGCCACCACGTGCAGCGAGAGCTGCACCAGGATCACGTGGCTGACGTTGGGCAGGATGTGCACGAACATGCGGCGCATGCCGGACGCGCCGACCGCGTCCGCCGCCAGCACGTACTCGCGCACCCTGTGCTTGAGGTACTCGGCGCGCACCAGGCGGAAGATGCCGGTCCAGCCGGTGAGGCCGAGGATCAGGATCACCGTCGTGGCGCCCTTCTCGTTCAGCACCGCGGCGATCGCGAGCACGAGCAGCAGGTACGGGATCGAGGTGAACACGCCGTAGAACCAGTTCAGGACGTCGTCGACCCAGCCGCCGTAATAGCCGGCCTGCGCGCCGAGCAGCGTGCCGAGGAAGGTCGCGAGCAGCGCCGCGGCGAGGCCGACGAAGAGCGAGGTCTGCGTGCCCTTCACCGCCTTCTTCAGCACGTCGCGCCCCCACTTGTCGCCGCCGAAGGCGAGCGTCGGCGCGCGCGCCTGCGAGCTCGACCGTCCCGACAGGGTCTTCGCGATCTCGGCGAGGTCCGGCGCGAGCGGATCGACGATGCCGTAGTCGTCCTGCTTTCCTGCGGTCCCGCGGTCCCTTTCCACGCTCGCGCTGGAACGAGTTTGTGCTCCCAGAAACCCGGGGGGCGCGTAGCTCACGCCCGCCTCGGCGCCCCAGTCGCGCACGATCCAGCCGGCGGCCGACGCCGCCGTCACGGCCAGGAACATGACGACGACGGCCAGGCTCGCCACGCCGAGCCGGTCGCGCAGGAATCGCCTGCCGGCGAGGATCCAGGGGTTCAGTCGAGCCTCACGCGCGGGTCGAGCGTCCTGTAGATCAGGTCGGCGGCGAGGTTGACCGCCATCGTCGCGACGGCGACATAGACCGTCACGGCCTTGATCACCGGGAAGTCGCTCCGCTCCACGGCGAGGATCACCTCGCGGCCGATGCCCGGAATGGAGAAGAAGCGCTCGATGAGGAAGGCGCCGGCGAGGAGGCCCGGCAGCTGGATCATCACGTTGGTGACGATCGGGATCGCGGCGTTGCGCAGCACGTGGATGCCCATCACGCGCCCCTCCCCCAGCCCCTTGGCGCGCGCGGTGCGCACGTAGTCCTGGTTGATCTCGTCGAGGAAGAAGCTGCGGTAGAGGCGGATGTCCGGGGCGAGCGAGACGATCACGCCGACCAGGATCGGCAGCGCGCTGTAGCGCCACAGGTTCTCGCCGAGCGTGCTACCCCAGCCCTGCACCGGGAACCAGCCGAGCCGGTAGGCGAGCAGGTACTGCAGGGCGAGGATGTAGACCAGGATGCTGATCGACTGGCCGACGGTGCAGCCGACCATGATGGCGCGATCGGTGAGCGAGCCGCGCACGTAAGCCACGAGCATCGCCGCGACCATCGACAGGGCCGTGCTGACGACGAGAAGCGGAAGCAGAACCGTGAGCGACGGCCCGAGCCTTGTCGCGAAGATGTGCGACACGCGCTCGTTGGTCGCCCAGCTCGCGCCGAAGTCGGCGCTGGCGATCTGCTTGACGAAGATCCACAGCTGCACGACGTAGGGCTGGTCGACGCCGAGGCCGCGGCGGATCTCCTCGATCCGCTCCGGACTGGGAATCTTGCCGACGAGGAGATAGGCCGGATCGCCGCCGACCCAGTTGAAGAGAAAGAAGACGAGCAGCACCACGCCGCCGAGCGTCGGGAAGAACTGCCACACGCGGCGGACGACGTAGGCGGTCATCGATCCAGGTCGAGGTAGAGCCACTCGGCGTGCAGCACCGGGTGCTTCTTGAAGTTGCGCACGTACGGCTGCAGCAGGACGTTGCGGTAGCGGCTGTCGAGCAGCAGCCACGCCGTGTCCGTCTCGATGATGCGCGCCATCTCGTGGTAGAGCCGGTTGCGCTGCGGGCCATCGGGCAGCCGGCGCGAGCTTTCGTAGCGCCGGTCGTACTCCGCCGAGCGGTAGCAGGCGTTGTTGCTCTGCCCGGAGTTGGGGCCGTAGGCGAGCTGCATGAAGTTGTCGCCGTCGGGATAGTCGGCGATCCACGCCGCGCCGCGCATCATCAGGCGGCACTCGTTCTCGAGCTTGATCAGCTCGGGAAAGCGGTCCTTGTGGATCTCCAGGCGCACCCCGATCGAGTCGAGCGAGCGCTTCATCAGCTCGTCGAACTGGCGGTCTCGCTCGCTCGGCGTGGAGGAGTAGCGCACGGTGAGCGGCGAGCCGTCGGGCATGCTGCGGAAGCCGTCGGCGCCGCGCTTGTAGGCGTAGCGGTCGAGCAGCGCGTTCGCCATCGCCGGATCGTAGGGGATGCTGGTGCGGTAATCCGGGTCGTGGCCGGCGACGCCGGGCGGGATCGGGAAATGCGCGCGCACCGCCTGCCCCTTGCGCAGGATGCGGATCTGGTCGTCGACGTCGTACGCCATCGCGATCGCCCTGCGCAGCGCGATCTTCTCCTTCGCGAAGCCGCCGACCGGATTGGGCTTGCCGCCGATCTTCTCCTGCGTGTTGAAGTAGAGATAGGTGATCTCCGGGTCGACGCTGCGCTCGAGCTGGATGCCGCGGCGCGCGAACTCGGGCCTGAGCTTGCCGTCGTCGGTCATGAAGGTCGTCGCGATCTCGGCGAGCTGGTACTCCATGTCGGTCTCGCCGCGCTGGAAGGCGAGCCAGCGGCTCTGCGTCTCCTCCATGATGCTGATCTCGACGCCGCCGATCATCGGCAGGCGCTTGCCCCGCCAGATGCGCTCGCGGTAGCCGGGGTTCGCCTCGAGCACGATCTTCGAGGAGCGCACGTAGCGCTTGAGCCGGAACGGCCCGGTGCCCACCGGGTGCGACGGCGTCTCGTCGCCGTAGCCCTCGACCGCCTCGCGCGCGAGCGCGCCGGCGAGCGGGAAGGCGAGCACGTGCGGGAAATTGCGGTCGGCGTGCTTCAGCCGCACGACCAGCGCATAGCGCTCCGGCGTCTCGAGCGCCGCGATGTTCTCGAAGAGGAACGCGTACGGCGAGCGCGTCTTCGGGTCGAGGAAGCGGCCGATCGACCAGGCGTAGTCCTGCGCGATCAGCTCGCGCCTCTTCCCCTTGAAGACGGGATCATCGGCGAAGAAGACGCCCTTGCGAACGTGCAGCGTATAGGTGCGGCCGTCGGCCGATACGGCGGGCATCGCCTCGGCCGTGCCGGGAACGAGCTGCGCCGGACGCGCCAGGTAGTCGTAGGTGAGCAGCGGCTCGAAGATCGCCTCGATCACCGTGCCCGAGTAGTAGTCGGAGACGCGCGCCGGGTCGAAGCCGGTCTCCGCCGCGGCGAAGGTGAGGTGCAGGATCTTGGCGGGATCGGCGGCCTGCGCTCGCAGGGCGAGACAGACGAGCAGCAGGACGAGGGCTCTCACTCGCGGAAAGTATAATCGGCCGCATGGCGCTTCTTTCCGGCAAGCGGATCCTGGTCACGGGACTCCTCAGCAACCGCTCGATCGCCTACGGCATCGCCAGGGCGGCCCGGCGCGAGGGCGCGCAGCTCGCCTTCACCTACCAGAACGAGCGCTTCAAGGACCGCGTCACCGACATGGCGCGCGAGCTCGGCTCCGACATCGCCCTGCCCTGCGACGTCTCGGCGGATTCCGAGATCGACGACCTGTTCGCGAAATTGAAGGGGCATTGGCAGGGGCTCGACGGCCTCGTGCACGCCATCGCCTTCGCGCCGCGCGAGGCGATCGCCGGGGATTTCCTCGAAGGCACGACGCGCGAGGCGTTCCGCATCGCGCACGACGTCTCGTCTTACAGCTTCGCGGCGCTGGCCAAGGCGGCGCTGCCGATGCTCAACAAGAACGCGTCGCTGCTGACCCTCACCTACCTCGGCGCCGCGCGGGTGGTGCCGAACTACAACACGATGGGCCTCGCCAAGGCGAGCCTGGAGGCCGCGGTGCGCTACCTGGCGGCCAGCCTGGGACCGAAGGGCTTCCGCGTGAACGGCATCTCGGCCGGGCCGATCAAGACGCTCGCCGCGGCGGGCATCGGCGGCTTCGGCAAGATCCTCAAGTTCGTCGAGGAGCACGCGCCCCTGCGGCGCAACGTCACGACCGAGGACGTGGGCAACGCGGCGGCTTTCCTGCTCTCCGAGCTCGCGGCGGCGATCACCGGCGAGATCCTCTACGTCGACGCCGGCTTCAGCCACGTCGTGGCCGGGCTCGCGGCTACTTCTTCTCCGTCAGAGCCGCCTGCCTGACCTCGATGTCGGCCCGCGCGCGCAGCGCGGCGACGTAGGCCTGGAACTGCGCGGTGCCGTAGAGCTGGTTGATGCGCTGCGTCGCCTGCTGGTCGGGGATCTTGTTGTCGGCCTCGATCACCTTCGAGATGCGCACCAGCAGGTAGCCGCCCTCGGGGAACGCGATGCCGACGTAGGCCGGCAGCTTCGACACGTCGGCGGAGACGACCCGGCGCAGCACGTCGCCCGGCAGGCCCTGCGCCTCGCGGCGCGACACGGTGCGCGGCGACGCCCACTTCAGGCCGGGATCGTCGCCCTTGCGCAGCCGCTCGAGCTTCGCCTCGCCGTCCTTGCGCGCGAGGTCCGCCGCCGCGCGCCGGCGCAGCAGGTCGCCGATCTCCTCCTTCGCTTCCTCGAACTTGCGCTGCGCCGCCGGCTGGTACTCGATGACGCGCGCCGCGACCAGCGTGTTGGGCGCCACCTCGACCGCGTCGGTGTTGCGGCGGTTCTTGATCGCGTCGCTCGAGAAGAGCGCCGCGATCAGCTTCGGGTTGTCGAGCGCGCCGAGCTCCTGCGCCTGCGAGCGCGCCACCCAGCCGGTGGTCTGCACCTGCAGCTTGAAGCGCTCGGCGACCGGCTTCAGGCTGTCGGGCTGCTCGTAGACCATGTTGCTGAAGTTCTCCGCCGCCTCGGCGTACTTGCGCGCGCCCTTCTGGCGCGCGAGGTCCATCGCGATCTCCTTCTTCACCTCGTCGAGGCCGCGCGACTTGGCGCCCTGCACGCCGGTGAGGCGCAGGACGTGGAAGCCGTACTCGCTCTGCACCACCGCCATGTCGTTCGGCTTCATCTTGAACGCGGCTTCCTCGAAGGGCTTCACCATCATGCCGCGGCCGAACCAGCCGAGGTCGCCGCCCTTCGCCGCCGAGCCCGGGTCCTGCGAGTATTTCTTCGCCAGCTCGGCGAACTGGCCGGGCGACTTCTTCAGCTCGGCGAGCAGCTTGTCCGCCTCCGCCTTCGTCTTCACCAGGATGTGGCTCGCGCGCCGCTCCTCGTCGACCTGGTACTGCGCCGCGCGCGACTCGTAGGCCGCCTTGATCTCGGCGTCGCTCACCTGCTCCTGCCGCGCGAGCTGCTCGGCCGACAGCACCACGTACTCCGCGCGCACGCGCTCGGGCTGCTCGAAGTCGCCGAGGTGCGAGTCGTAGTACGCCTTGACCTGCGCGGGGTCGATCGTCACCTGGTTGAGGAAGGGCTGCGCCGGGATGCGCAGCTCGGCGATCTCGCGCTTCTGCCCCTCGAGCGCCACCAGGCGGACCGCCACGGCGCGCGGCGTGATCGCCGACGCGCCGACCGAATTCACCAGCCGCCCGAGCGGCAGGTCGGTCTGCAGCTCCTGCACGTAGCGCTGGTCGGTGGTGTTGCGGCCGGCGAGGTAGGCGGCGTACTTGTCGGGGGAGAACTTGCCGCCGTCCTGGAACTCGGGCGCCTCGGTGATCGCCTCGATCACCGCCGCGCGGCTCATGAGCAGGTGCCGGCGCGCCGCCTCGGTCACCACCACGCGGCGGTCGATCATCTGGTCGACCAGCGCCCGGCGCGCCTCGGGCGTGTCGAGCGCGCGCGGGTCGACGCGGCCGCCGAACATCTGCCGCACGCGCTCCTGCTGCGCGCTCATCGCCTCGGCGAACTCGCGCTGCGTGATGTCCGAGCCGTTCACCGTCGCCACCGCGTCGCCGCGTCCGCCGAAGCGGGTGTACGACTCAATGCCCCAGATCGCGAACGGCAGGGTGAGCAGCGCCAGAATGACCTGGACGATGCGCTTGTTTTTGGTGACGAAATCGAACATGGCTATGGAAAGTGGCGGAGCGGACGGGACTCGAACCCGCGACCCCCGGCGTGACAGGCCGGTATTCTAACCAACTGAACTACCGCTCCTTCTGTGCTTCGACTTCCTGGTGGGTGCTGTAGGGGTCGAACCTACGACATTCGCCTTGTAAGGGCGACGCTCTACCGCTGAGCTAAGCACCCCCGTACAGCCCTTCGCGAGGGGCGCCAGTTTAACCGATGTGAAGGGTGCCCGTACAATCCGGCCGTGCCGAAATTCAGCGAATTCAACTACGGCGAGCACTTCGGCCTCGTCAAGAAACGGATCTTCTTCGGCGACGAGCTGAAGTGGGACGCGAAGGCGCCGCGCGTCGCGGTCGAGATCGGCAGCCGCGAGGGCTCGTCGACGCTGTGGTTCCTCGACAACCTGCTCAAGGCCGACGCGAGCCGGCTGTATTGCATCGACCCGTGGGAAGAGGACCCGAAGTTCTTCGACAACTTCAACGCCAACATCCGCGAGCACCCGGCCGGCAACAAGGTGCGGATCCTGCGCTCGCGCTCCTACGACGCCCTGCAGCAGCTGGTGCGCGAGGGCTTCCAGTGCGACTTCGTCTACATCGACGGCTCGCACGCCGCGCACGACGTGATGTGGGACCTGATGCTGTCGTTCAGGATCCTGCGCGTCGGCGGGGTGATGATGTGCGACGACTATACCTGGCCAATGGAGAACGGCCGCTACCTCGACACGCCGAAGGCGGCGATCGACGCCTTCACCACCATCTACGCCGAGAAATTCCGCTGGATCCGCGCCAGCGCGCTGTTCCAGATCGCGCTGAAGAAGACCGCCGACTAGCGCGCGCTAGTTGATCGCGTCCTTCAGCGCCTTGCCGGCGCGGAACTTGGGCAGGCGCGCGGCCTTGATGTCGAGCGCGGCGCCGGTGCGCGGGTTGCGCCCGGTGCGCGCGGCGCGCTTGCCGGCGTAGAAGGTGCCGAAGCCGACCAGCGTCACCGCCTCGTCCTTGCGCAGGCTGGTTTTCACCGCGCCGACCAGCGCGTCCACGGCGCGCTCGGCGGCCGATTTGGAAATCTCGGCGCTCTGCGCGATCTGCTCGATGAGATCGGCCTTGTTCAAGTTCCCTCCCCCAGGAACCCCTAGTGCGTCGTGACGGCTCCGGTCTGGTCGTCCGGCTTGGGCGGCATGGGCGTCGACTCGTCGGGCTCGGGCAGCGGGTCGGGCGAGCGCTCGAGCGCCACCTCGAGCACCTTGTCGATCCACTTCACCGGGATGATGTCGAGCTTGTTCTTGATGTTGTCCGGGATGTCGACCAGGTCCTTCACGTTCTCTTCCGGGATCAGCACCGTCTTGATGCCGCCGCGGTGCGCCGCGAGCAGCTTCTCCTTCAGGCCGCCGATCTGCAGCACCTCGCCGCGCAGCGTGATCTCGCCGGTCATCGCCACGTCGGCGCGCACCGGGATGCCGGTCAGCATCGACACCATGGCGGTGGTCATGCCGATGCCGGCGCTCGGGCCGTCCTTCGGCGTGGCGCCTTCCGGCAGGTGGATGTGGATGTCGTTCTTCTGGTAGAAGTCTTCCTTCACGCCGAGCTTGCGCGAGCGCGCGCGCACCACCGACAGCGCCGCCTGGATCGACTCCTGCATCACCTCGCCGAGCTTGCCGGTGGTGATGGTCTTGCCCTTGCCCGGCATCGCCACCGCCTCGATGGTAAGCAGCTCGCCGCCGACCTCGGTCCAGGCCAGGCCGGTAACTTGCCCGACCTGGTTCTGCTTCTCCGCCATGCCGAAGGTGTAGCGGCGCACGCCGAGGTACTTGTCGAGGTTCTTCGGCGTCACCGTAATCCGGTGCGCCCGCTTTTCCGCTTCCTTTTCTTCCGCGCCCTTCTTCTCCGTCAGAAGCTGCTTCACCGCCTTGCGGCAGATCTTGGAGACTTCGCGCTCCAGGGCGCGCACGCCGGCTTCCCTCGTGTAGTAGCGCACGATGTCGCGGATCGCCGCCTCGGAGACCGAGATCTCGCCTTCCTTGAGGCCGGTCGCCTTGAGCTGCTTGGGCAGCAGGTAGCGCATGGCGATGTTCACCTTCTCGTCCTCGGTGTAGCCGGAGAGGCGGATCACTTCCATGCGGTCGAGCAGCGGCGCCGGGATGTTGAGCGTGTTCGCGGTAGCGACGAACATCACCTCCGACAGGTCGTACTCGACCTCGATGTAATGGTCGACGAAGGTGCTGTTCTGCTCCGGGTCGAGCACCTCGAGCAGCGCCGATGACGGGTCGCCGCGCCAGTCCGACCCCATCTTGTCGACCTCGTCGAGCAGGAACAGCGGGTTCTTCACCCCGACCTTGGTCATGTTCTGCAGGATCTTGCCGGGCATCGAGCCGATGTAGGTGCGCCGGTGGCCGCGGATCTCGGCCTCGTCCCTCACCCCGCCGAGCGACATGCGCACGAACTTGCGGTTGGTGGCCCTGGCGATGGACTGCCCGAGGGAGGTCTTGCCGACGCCGGGCGCGCCGACCAGGCACAGGATCGGCGCCTTCATCTTGTCGACGCGCGTCTGCACCGCGAGGTACTCGACGATGCGCTCCTTCACCTTCTCCAGGCCGTAGTGGTCCTTGTCGAGGATCTCCTGCGCGCCGTTGATGTCCTTCGAGATCTTCGACTTCTTGCGCCAGGGCAGGTTGACCAGCGTCTCGATGTAGTTGCGCACGACCGTGGCTTCGGCCGACATCGGCGA
>Ga0335084_10006506_pt1 | contig 11616 bp, 12 predicted proteins | sample Lox_Sample_44_FD_206721 | JGI IMG/M metagenome (GOLD analysis project Ga0335084, IMG submission 206721) | Soil microbial communities from Loxahatchee National Wildlife Refuge, Florida, United States - Lox_Sample_4.4 | ecosystem: Environmental > Terrestrial > Soil > Wetlands | place: USA...
GGCAGAGGAGGGAGCGGTCGTTTCACCCGCCGACGGCAAAGTCACCGATGTATCGACGGTGGGTTCGGGACCCGAGAAGCAGTTGCGCCTCAGCATCTTCTTAAGCGTATTCGACGTTCACGTAAACCGGTCACCGATCAGTGGCATCGTTCGTGCGATACGATACCAGCGGGGTAAATTCTTGGATGCCCGCAGCAAGGATTGCGCTGATCTGAACGAGCAGAACGTCGTTACCGTCGAAGGCGAGGGCAAGATTGTCGTGCTCAAACTGATTGCGGGACTTTTGGCGCGTCGCATTGTATTCAACCCTAAAGTTGGGGATCGTCTGACCAGAGGCCAGCGCGTGGGATTGATAAAGTTCGGTTCTCGTGTCGACGTCTTGCTTGACGCTTCTGCCCGGGCCAATGTGAACGTAGGAGATCGCGTCAAAGGTGGTACGAGCGTGCTTGCATACCTGCCGCAGAATGCCAGCCTGACCACCGCGACGAATGCTTCGTCCGAAAGGGCTCATTAATGGATCCAATCGCCCCGAAGCGCAAACGGAGACTGAGCAAGGGAATGTACATTCTTCCCTCTTTGTTCACCACCGCGAACGTCGCATTCGGCTATTACGCGATCCTCGAAACGATGCACGCGAGTGCCACCGAGTTCTGGCATCTCGACAATGCCGCTAAGGCCATCGGATTCGCTGTTTTGTTCGACGGTCTGGACGGGCGCATAGCTCGCATGACCGGAACCAGCAGTGATTTCGGCCGTGAACTCGATTCCCTCGCCGACGTTATTACTTTTGGCGTGGCCCCCGCCATGCTTGCATGGACTTGGGGGTTCCATCTGATGCCTCCCGTCGTACTGACGCAGTGGCAATGGCATGTAAAACTGGCTCAACTGGGCGCGATTGCAAGTTTTCTGTTCCTGATCGCTGGGGCCAGTCGCCTCGCCAGGTTCAATATCACGTCAAATCCTCAGCCTTCGAATCCGGGACGCCCCGGAAAGAAGTACTTCGTCGGAATGCCCATTCCTGCCGGCGCTGGTGTTATTGCAGCCGTGGTTCACTTCGAGGCTGGAGAGCCGATTGAGTCCCCCTACACGGCATTAGCCTGGCTGGCGCTTGTGACTACCGTGGGTTATCTCATGGTCAGCACATGGCGCTTTTATAGTTTCAAAGATATCGACTTTCGCTCGCGGCATCCTTTTCGACTTGTTATGCTGCTGGCACTGCTGTTCTATGGCGTGTGGCTTTTCTCCCGCCCCTTGCTCTTTGCCATCGCATTGCTCTACATGGTTTCTGGCGTCTTTTGGCGGCTGCAATGGATTTTCCGACGTCGTCATGGTCCGCCTCCACCGCCCTACAAGGAGGCGTCGCAAGCGTCATGAGCGAGCCTGTAAAGCCCCTCCCCCTGTCGACGGGCGTACCTGGACGTGGCAGGTTGTATCGCGCTGCCATTGTTGGTGCCGCATCCCTCAAGGGCAAGGAACTCGCAGAGCTATTGAACGAGCGGAACTTCCCGGCTGCTGATATCCGCCTCCTCGACGATGACGAATCGTTGGGTCAGTTGGAAGCCATGGGTGACGAGATCAGCTTCATCCAGCGTATACGCGCCGAGCAATTCGAACACGTCGATTTCACATTCTTTGCTTCCGATCAGGAGAGTACCCGCAGAAGCTGGAAAGATGCGCGCGATGCAGGCAGCGCAATTATCGACTTGTCGGCCGTGCTGGAAGATCAGCCGGGAGCGACCGTGCGCTCTCTCTGGATCGAACGTGAGCGAGGCCAGGTGGCTCGCCCTGAGTTGCAGCCAGGCCCCTGCGTCACTGCCCACCCCGTCGCGATCACGCTGGCGTTGTTGATGCTACGAGCGCGAAAAGCTGGAGTGATCCGCCGTGTCGTAGTCACCGCCTTTGAGCCTGCGTCTGAGCATGGACAGCGCGGTATGGATGAGCTTCATCAGCAAACTGTGAACTTATTGTCATTCCAGCCACTGCCAAAAGACGTATTTGACGCTCAGGTAGCATTCAATCTGATCGCCCGCTACGGGCATAAGTCGCAGCCGGCATTAGGATCGGTTGAAGCACGTCTCCTGCGCCACTATCAACTTATCGCCGGTGCGGATTCCCCCCAGCCTTCCCTCATGTTGTTGCAGGCGCCGATCTTCCATGGCCACGCATTAGCTGTTTTTCTCGAATTCGAGAACGCAGCCAACCTTGCGGAGCTGTCGAAAGTACTGGCTGGCGACCACATTACGCTTGCGGCTTCGGATGAAGAGCCACCCACCAATGTGAGCTCGGCAGGACAGGCTGATGTACAACTCTGGCTCAAGAGTGATCCTGTGCAGCTCAATGGCGTCTGGCTCTGGGCGGCGGCCGACAACCTTCGCATCTCGGCGCTTACCGCACTCGAATGCGCTGAAAGCATGATGGCGACCCGCCCAACAGGGAAGATCCAGTGAAGACTCAAGCCTTTGCGTTGCTCGCGATTGCTTGCACCCTGGGATGTGGTTACCACACGGCCGGACATGCAGTTCAAGTACCTCAAAATGCTAAGACCATTGCGATTCCTGCCTTCAAGAACGAGACGCTCACATATCACATCGAGCAGATGCTGACCGCGGCAGTGGTGCGCGAGTTCAACACCCGCACGCATTACCACATCCTCAGTGACTCTTCCCAAGATCCAGATGCCACATTGACTGGCGCTGTGCTCTCGACTGTTGCTTCTCCACTCACCTACGACACGGCAACGGGCCGTGCCGCTAGTGTGCTGGTCGTCGTCAGTATGAGGGTCAAGCTGATGGATCGCAGTGGTAAGGTCCTCTACCAGAATCCGGCATATCTCTTCCGCGAACAGTATGAAGTTTCCCAGGACCTTTCAAGCTTTTTTGAGGAAGATTCGCCGGCTTTCCGCCGACTATCCCAGGATTTCGCCCGAACGTTGGTTTCTAATATTTTGGAGGGGTTCTAACGTGAAGCGGTTCTCAGCTACGGCTGTGTGTTTGCTTTGTTTGGTAACCACGGCGTGCTACACGGGTTCACGGCCGACGCACGTGGGGAACGCCGCGAAAGATTTCACAGTGCAGGATTCCGATCACCAGGTGAGCCTGAATCAGTTCCGCGGCCAAGTCGTCATTCTCAACTTTTGGGCCACGTGGTGCCCACCTTGCGTTGAGGAATTGCCATCGATGATCGACATGCAGAACCGCCTTCGTCCCAAAGGGATTGTGGTCGTTGGTGTCAGCATTGATGTTGATAACGATGCCTACCATCGCTTCATCAAGCAGCGGAACGTCAACTTTGTCACAGTTCGGGATCCTGAGCAGAAAGTGGCCGGCATGTACGGGACTACCGGTTGGCCCGAAAGCTACATCATCGACCGAAAGGGTGTCGTACGAAGAAAATTCGTCGGTGCTGTGAACTGGGACTCGCCGGAAGTGATGCAGTTCCTCAGCACGCTCTAGCGGTTCACGTCCGGGTCACTATACGAATCCGAAGCCGGATGCTACATTCGAAATCGATGCAGGCAGGTATGGAGCAGCCTTGATGCGCGCCTTCGCGCAAGCCGAACGTTTTGTCACCGAACTGGAGTCGCGCAAAATGCGTCCAGCTTACATCTTCGTCGGCGACGAGTCCTTCTTCCGCAAGCGTTTTCGCGATGCCATTCTTGAGCATCTTGTCCCCGCCGAACTGAGGGATTTCAGCCTTTTCGAATTCGACCTAGGGGAAACGGATCTGGCCGAGGTCCTTGATCGCGCCAGGACACCGTCACTCATGGCTCCGTTTCAGGTCTTCTTTGTTCGGGGGGTGAAGACTCTCTTCGGGCGTGGTTCCAACGAAGAGAAACTGGCCGCGATTGAAGAGTACTGCAAGAGTCCCAATCCTGATGCGCTGATTATTTTCGTTGCCGATCACATCAGCATCCCGGCCGACGTCCGCAAAATGGAGTTGCAGGACAAGGAGCGCTACCAGCGCATCCGCGACACCATGGGTCAATACTGCGGCATTGTCGAACTGGCGCGGGTGGAGGAGGGCGAAGCCGTTCGCTGGATCTCAGACTATTGCGCCAGCCGCGGCGTGAAGGTCGAGGCCGACGGTGCCCGCGAATTGGTTGACGCTCTCGGCGGCGACATGATGATGATCTCCAATGAACTGGAAAAACTCATTCTTTATGTTGGCGAGAAGAAGCGCATTACGCTGGGTGATGTCGAGACTATGGTGCTTGCCGCCAAACAGCGATCGCTCTATGAACTGACGGATGCGATCTCGAGCAAAGATCGGGTGCGAGCGCTCGAAATCCTGGATGCAATTTTGACTTCGGGAGAAGGGGAAGAGGTGGCCATCGGACACATTTACATGCTCGCCAAGACCTTCCGCCAGATGCTGATCATCCTGGAACGCAACGTTCGCGACCAGAGGATGCTGTGGGCTGCGCTATGGCAGGGCTTTCGAGTGCCTCCATTTGCCGCCGATGACATCATCAAGCAAGCCCGTCGTTACAAAAATCGTCGTGAACTTACTCGATCGATCCGTCTGGTCGCCAGAGCCGACCTCGCCCTGCGCTCCAATCCCGTCAGCAAGCGTTTGGTGCTCGAGCGACTCGTCATGGGCCTGACCAGTGAACCTGAGATCGCGCAGCCCGGCTGGCTGCAGGAACAATTGCCAGTGTGAAATGAGAATCCCGTCCATCTAGGATGGACGGGAACTCTTTCACTCGCCTAACCGCTCTTACAGTTCCGGCACTCTGAGCATTTCGCAGGTCACGGCGTTGTTCCAATCGACGAATGCTCCCTGCGGATTATCGCGCCACGCCCAGACGTGCAACTCAAAGAATGGATCCAGCCCAAAGCGATTCGGAGAGCCCACGAACTGAAAATCCTGCCCGTCTAGAGATGGAGGAACGTTATCGTTGTTGGTAAGCCATGTGGCCGCATCAACAATGTATTCCACACCAACCAACCGACGTCCGTTTCCTACAGGCTCGTAGATCAGCGCTTCCGGATATTCCTTCTGAACTTTCCCGTCGACCACCAGATCATTGTTGACGTAGTGAATGCCCATCGCCCCGTGATCCGGGCCGGTGACGCATCCGAATGCTGGCCCGTATCCCGCCGGACCGGCGTTGTTGACGTCCAGGAATTTGCGCGTCGCCTTACGTACGTCTTCTACGAGTTGGGCCGGGGAAGCCTGGTGTGAATGTGCTGGTTCTTGTGCGAAGAGTGGCATTACTGTGACCACACTCCATAGCAGCGCCGTATTCAGAAAACTGACGGCGCCAGTGCGAACTGCCTTAGGCATACATGTCTCCTTGAGGTTCGGTTGAAACGGTTTCTGTTCCCAGGGATTGTCTATTTGGGGAAGTCCTACAGTCGTTCCGCCTTCACCGAGACGGGTACACCCTTCGTGAGCGAATCGAAGACCGGCGAGTGGCCGGTACCGAGTTCAACGATCTCCTGTAGTTTCTCGTTGGGGACGTCCGCCTTGATTTTGAATGCAACGCGGATTCCCTGATATCCCTTGCGGATCTTCGGATCGAGATCGAGAAACCCATGCAGATCGATATCGCCCTCGAAGGTAGACTCAACCGCGTCGATCTGGATGCCGCGAGCGGCCGCGTGATAGACCATGGATGTCGTCAAACAAGCCGCTAAGGAATGCAACAGGAACTCGACCGGATTGGCTGCGGAATCCTCCCCCAAGAGGACGGGCGGCTCGTCCGCGCGCAGAATGAAGGACTTCTCCCGTGCGAACTCCTGCCCCGCGCCCTGATATCCATTAACCGCCGAACGGTTTCTGGCGCAGCCTTCCCATCGGTTTTCAATTCGGAAGTTGAATTTCGCGATACTCGGCGCTCTCTTGATCGCCTCGACAGTTGTAAAAAGATTGTCAACGTTGACACCATTGACGATGGTCGGAAGCTGTTGTGCGGTTACCATATCTGTATTCCCCGATCTGTTTTTGAATTTCGAGTGAGCCCCTGCATTCGATGTCTCCAACGTACTCACATAACTGAGTTGCAACAAGATGGCAGATATGCCATTGTAGATAGGCTTTTGCGCCACTGCTTAGTGTTGTCTCCATGGAGCCGCACATGATCGACGTGACTGTCCTGCTTCTAGATCAGACCTTCTCCTCCACAGCTGTAGGACCAATGGAAGTCTTCCACCACGCCGGTTTTCTGTGGAATCAGCTCACCGGCAAGCCGGTAAAGCCGCGTTTCCAGGTCAAGTTAGCTTCTGCAGATGGCGGCCCGGTTCACTGTGATGGCCCAATTCGAATCGAGCCGATGACCGCCATTAACGACATTCGAAAAACCGATCTGATCTTCATTCCAACGACAGGCCTAAGCCTCGATGATGTCGTGGAGCGTAATGCTGCGGTTGTCCCTTGGCTGAAGCGGTGGCATAAACGCGGTTCGGCGATTGCGAGCGTGTGCTCAGGCGTGGGTTTGGTAGCGGCTACCGGCATGCTCGATGGCAAGCGCGCTACTACCCATTGGGCTTTGGCGGATAGATTCCGGGAGAAGTACCCGAGGGTGAAATGGATGCCCGAGTTGATGGTGACGGAAGACCGGGACTTTTTCTGCGGTGGAGGTGTACATGCCGCCCTCGACCTGGCCCTTTACCTGGTGGAGAAGTACTGCGGACACGATGTGGCAATGGAAAGCGCCAAGGCGCTGCTGATCGAAACACCGCGAGCGTGGCAAGCCGGGTTTGGTGTCGTCCCGCTTAAGACGGAGCACAACGATGAAGCAATTTCAGCCGCGCAAGATTGGTTGCACGAGAATTTTCATCGCCCGTTTCCGTTGGAAGCTCCGGCCCGCCGCGCTGGCATGAGCCTGCGGAACTTCGTCCGCCGCTTCAAACAAGCGACCGGCGACAGTCCTCTAGCTTACCTGCAAAAGCTGCGAATCGCTGCGGCCAAGCGCTTGTTGGAGAGCAATCATCGCACCATGCAGGAGATCAGCGACGCCGTGGGTTACCAGGATGTTGCCTTCTTCCGCGCTCTTTTCCAGCGGCACACAGGAGTTTCACCAAGCGCATATCGTGAAAGATTCGGAATCTAACAGAATCGCAATAGAATTTGGAGGAATCTTGGATATCAGGTCGCTGCAAAAGCCCTTGAAAGAACAGTATCGTCGCGAGCCGGCAAGCTCTCGCATCACCCTGACTGCGAAGGGGACTGAAACTGCTACACCACTCTCTTGCTCCGTCGACATCGGCCGGGCGGTCTATGAGGCAGAAGCCCATAAGGGAGTTGGCGGTACGGGCACTGCCGCATGTTCCGGAGATCTTCTCATTGGAGCTCTGGCCGCCTGCGCTCAGCTGACCTGTCAATTGGTTGCGACTGCGATGGGCGTTCCGGCCCGCCGCATCGAAGTTACGGTGGATGGTGATATGGACCTGCAAGGAACGCTAGGTCTATCGAAAGAGGTGCCGGTCGGTTTCCAGGCGATTCGGCTCCATTTCGATCTCGATGCCCCCGATGCCAGTGAAGATCAGCTGCGTGCGCTCAAAGAGAAAACAGAACAGTATTGTGTGGTGCTGCAGACCCTATTACATCCACCTCAGATCGAGTCCGATTGGAATTCGGGCCAGTGATCGCTATGCTCGATATCCGCACGTACCTTGCTCGCATCGACTTCAGCGGACCAACCGAGCCTACGGCGGAAAATCTTCGCTCCCTTCACCGGGCGCACTTGTTCTCGATTCCATTTGAAAACCTGGATATCTCTCTCCGGCGCAAGATCGTATTGAACGAGGCAGCCATCCTCAACAAAGTAGTAGCCGATCACCGCGGCGGGTTCTGCTACGAACTGAACTATGCCTTTTCGGCTCTGCTTCGCGCTCTCGGCTATCAAGTAACGCTACTGTCAGCGCGTGTAGCCCGGGCAAATGGCGGAGAAGGGCCTGAGTTCGACCATTTGACGCTACGTGTGGATCTCGAAGAGCCATGGTTGGCGGATGTTGGATTCGGCGAGTCATTTCTGCAACCACTTCGGCTGCAACCTTCATTAGAGCAGTCCGATCCTGCTGGTGTTTTTCGACTAGTCAGAATCGGCGAGCGCTTTCGGATGGAAAAGCTGGATCCAGGTGACTGCTGGAAACCGCAATACTCCTTTTCTCCTCAGCCCCGGCGCCTGGAAGAGTTCTCTGGGATGTGCCACTATCACCAGACTTCGCCTGACTCTTCGTTTACGCAGACGCGAATCTGCTCCCGCGCAACTCCTGACGGCCGAACCACGCTGGCGGATTTAAAGTTGATCATTACCAGCAAAGGGAAAAGGACCGAAAGCATGCTCGCTTCTGAAGAAGAATGGATTAGAGTTCTCAGCGAGCAATTTGGTATTCACATCTAGCCGAATTCGCACCTCGGCCGTCGTTCAGGTAACCATTGCCGCCATAGGTACCGAACTGCGCACGCGTCCTATAACGACGATCCCCGATTCAGTCACGTGCCAACCTTGCGCGCGGTCAGCCTCGAGGTCGTAGCCGACCTCAGTACCTGGCTTGATCGTCACGTTCTTATCCAGGATGGCATGCCGCAACTTTGCACGTCGGCCGATATCGCAATTGTCCATGATGACACAGCCATCGACCACCGCTCCGGCATGTACGCGAACGCCGCGACCGAGAACGGACCTCCGCACCTGGCCACCGGAAAGAATGCACCCTCCGGAAACAATGCTGTCCAGCGCTTCGCCGCGTCGGCCCTCTTCATCGAACACGAACTTGGCGGGGGGATCCGGATAGCTCGTACTCCGGACCGGCCATTCGCGGTTGTACAAGTTGAGTTCGGGTTCGACGTGGTTGAGATCCATATTGGCTTCGTAATATGCATCGATGGTCCCGACGTCGCGCCAATAAGGAACGGAGTCTTTGTCGTCGCCCGGGATGCGATTGGTCTCGAAGTTGTAGGCGTAAATGGGCTCCTTCCCAGCCAGCCTGGGCAGGATGTCTCTGCCGAAGTCGTGATTGCTCGTGGAATCTTTGGCATCCTCTTTCAGCAATTCCACTAATCTGGTCGTTGAGAAGACGTAGTTTCCCATCGAAGCATAAACACGGGCGTCGTCGCTTGGCATTGTCGGAGCATTCGGATTTTTCTCGTGAAACGCAATGATGCGTCCCTCGTTGTCTGCCTCAATGACACCGAACTCGGCTGCCTGATGACGCGGGACTGGAATCGCTGCGACGCTGACCTCCGCATTTCTCGCCACGTGGAAATCAATCATGCTGCCGATATTCATTCGATAGATGTGGTCGGCGCCAAAAATTGCGACCATGTGAGGAGCGGACTGTTCGATTAGGTTGATGTTCTGATAAATGGCGTCGGCGGTTCCCTGATACCAGGACTCGGTCTCCAATCGCATTTGTGCTGGCACATTCGTGATGAAGTTGCTCTTCAGCATGCCGCCGAACTGCCAGCCTTCGCTCAGGTGCTGCAGCAGCGACTGGCTGCGGAATTGCGTAAGGACGTAGATGGAATAAATCCCGGAGTTGACGAAATTGCTCAGGACGAAGTCAACGATCCGGTACTTACCGCCGAACGGTACGGCGGGCTTCGCACGCTCCCGCGTAAGCGGATAAAGGCGGGTACCTTTGCCTCCGGCCAGTACGATACCTAATACTCGAAGGCGAGAACTTCCTTGGACACTAGCGGTGTTCTTTTGTTCGGGAACGTCGTGATCGGCCAAGCAAACCCTCCCAAAACAGCCCGGCAAGATGTTATCAAAGCTCGTTTGATGCCGACGACGAAAGCTATTGTTTCTGGTAAAGAGTTAAATTTTCAGGAAAATCTTCCGACGGTACATCCAAAAGAGAATAATCCACAAAATCAGGATCACTCCAAGCCCGTAAGCGACGGGCAGGAGCGCCGGCGAGACTACCGCCGGGAGGATCCTTCCCAGGTGTGTCTCGAGTGCGGTACGAAAGAAACCCTGCATCGTCCAACTCATCACGTAGATGGCAATCGAATTCATTCCGATGACCACCAGCGGGAATGCCCACCGCTTCCAGCCTTTCCAGTCAATTAGGGCATAGAAACCTGCGAGCATCAGAATGACTAAACCGCCGCTGTACAGCGTGTACGATGACGTCCATATACGTTTCACGATGGGACAAATGCCCGCCCACTGGCAAACAAGTCCCGCCAACACCAGCCCAATTCCCGCAATCACCAGGCCGCGCAGCTTTTCGTGTTTGGATTTCGTAGTCTTCAGCCACTCGCCAGTGAGTAGCCCAAGAATCATGGTGGCCAGCGTTGGAATGAAGCTTAGTGTGGACCACCCTCCTTCGTTATACAGAAAGGGTTCTTCGCGCGGAAAGAGATTGAGGAACCAGACATCGAAGGCCCAGGAGACATTGGAATTCTTATTGAAGTGCGACAAAAATCCAGTGTAGTTGTGCTCCCAGTTCGGAGGCACTCCTACCCGTGCATAGTCGAAATTAGGCCCAGGCGCCGGATAGAGGGCGAACGCTCCCCAGAAAGCAATCAGGATCACCAGCATCACAATCACTTGCGTTCGCACGCGAGTAAAGGCTAGTAGGAACAGGAAGACGTACCCTAGCCCGATCTGGGTCAGCGTATCTTCAAAGGTGAAATACGTCTGCTGGTGGCGGATCGATCGCAAAAAGATTCCGAGAACGATCAGCAGGAACGCCCGCCAGACCGCATGCCCGAATGATTGCCAGAAGGTCTGTCCTTTTGCCTGGCGGCTTGCGATCGAAAAAGGCATGGCCGCACCGACCAGGAACGAAAAGCCCGGTTGGATCAAGTCGTGAAGTGAACATCCTTGCCAGTCCACGTGCTCCGTGTTGAACGCGATAAACGCCCATATTGCGCTATGCGGGAAGGATCGCGCCACCATAGGCAGTCGGGTCGCCTCATTCAGCATCAGCAGCATGATGGTGCCGCGAAAAGCATCGAGCGAGACGAGGCGCCCGGGTGTTTCCGCCTTTGGCGCAGGTGGTTCGATAACGACCGCTTCCTGCGGATTCTCGACCTGCACACTGCCCATGGAGGCTCCTCCGATACATTCGAAGCTGCAGTCCAATGTCAGGAAAAGGAAACTATTCCTAGCCGGCGAATCGCTCCGAGTCGGGTCGCGTCTTCCAATGATCGCGCGTGAAATCCGGAAATTTTTGCGGCGCACCACGGCCTGCGACTGACGCTTCACTCAGCGGCGTGGGCGCACTCCAGGCAGCCGCATCATAGACGTCGATATCGGGCACGAGTCCGCGCTTCACGCAATCCATCAGGCGGAAATTCATGATGTAGTCCATCCCGCCGTGCCCACCGGTCTTGCGTGCCATCTCGCCGTTATTTTTCCAGAGCGGATGCTCATACTTCTCCTTAAATTCATCGATCTTCTGCCAATCCTCTTCTTTCTGGCCGTCCTGGAAAATCCGAGGCGGGTAATCGGCGAACGCACCCTTCGTTCCGAGGATTGCATTGAGACGGCTATAAGGCCTCGGACTGACGACGTCATGCTGCAGAAGAATCGTGCGCCCGTTCACAGTCCGGATAATGCTTGTATTCATGTCACCGCAGACATACTTCTCTGCGCGCTTGGGGTCGCCGTCGGGAAAATGTTCCTTCACGTACGCGCTCAGCGACGCCTCTATCGAA
>Ga0335084_10006507_pt1 | contig 11613 bp, 12 predicted proteins | sample Lox_Sample_44_FD_206721 | JGI IMG/M metagenome (GOLD analysis project Ga0335084, IMG submission 206721) | Soil microbial communities from Loxahatchee National Wildlife Refuge, Florida, United States - Lox_Sample_4.4 | ecosystem: Environmental > Terrestrial > Soil > Wetlands | place: USA...
ATCGAGGATCGCCCGCTGCTTGGCCGCGAGCTCGGCGACCGCGGCCTCGGTCTGGCGCCACTTGAGATCCGGGTTGCGCCGGAGGGTTCCGAGCCCGGTGCACGGTGCGTCGACGAGCACGCGGTCGATTTTACCGGACAGGCGCTTCACTCTCGGGTCGCGCTCCGACGCGATCGCCTGCGGGTGGACGTTCGACAGCCCCGAGCGCGCGAGGCGCGGCCGCAGCTCGCCCAGTCGCCGCGCGGACACGTCGAAGGCGTACACCCGCCCGGTCGAGCGCATCAGCGCGCCGAGCGCGAGCGACTTGCCGCCGGCGCCGGCGCAGAAGTCGACGAGCATCTCGCCGCGCCGCGGCGCGAGCAGGTGGCAGAGGAGCTGGCTCCCCTCGTCCTGGACCTCGATCGCACCGGCGGTAAACAGCGGGTGCCGGTTGATCGCCGGCTTGTCCCTGAGGCGGATGCCGACGGGCGAATATGGCGTCGGCGATGCCGCGATTGCATCCGCGGCGAAGCGCTCGAGGACCGCATCGCGCTCCGATTTCGCGACGTTCACGCGCAGGTCGAGCGGCGCGGGCTGGTTGAGCGCCCGCGCGAGCCGCGCCAGCCCTGCCTCGCCGAATGCCGGCAGGAGCCGCGCGATCACCCAGTCGGGGAGATCGCAGTCCACTGCGAACGGCAGCGGGCCGCGCGCGGCCGCCTTCACGCCCTCCAGCCATTGCGCTTCCCCCGAGCCGACGGCCTCCCCGAGCTCGCGCACGTTCAGGCCGCGCACACGAACGGCCGCGGCGAGGGCGAGGTGGCGCGCGTCGGCACGCTCGAGCCCGGTTTCGGCCACTGCGTGCTGGACCAGACGCTTGCGCCGGAGCAGCGCGTAGACCGTTTCCGCAACGAACGCCCGGTCGTGCTGCCCCAATTTCGGGTGCGAGCGGAAGAACGCCGCGAGGACGCCATCGGCCGGCCGCTCGAGCCGCAGGACCTCGCGCGCCGCAGCCGCCGTCGCGTCGACGAGCGCCGCCGTCGCCCTCACGCCGGCGGGTCAGCGAACAGCCACTGCCGAGCGCCGGGCTCGCGCACTCGCACGGCGCCGTCCTCGATCGCGAGCTTCCCGTCGAGAAACCATCGGACGGCCTGCGGGTAAATGCGGTGCTCCTGGCCGAGGACGCGCGCGGCGAGGCGGTCCCCGTCGTCGCCCGGCAACACCGGCACCGCCGCCTGGACGACGATCGGCCCGTGATCGAGATCGGCGGTCACGAAGTGCACCGTGCAGCCGTGGATCCGCACCCCCGCTTCGAGCGCCCGCGCGTGCGTATGCAGCCCGGGAAATGCCGGCAGGAGCGAAGGATGGATGTTGAGCAGCCGCCCCTCGTAGCGCCGCGTGAACGCGGGAGTGAGGATCCGCATGAACCCGGCCAGCGCGACGAGCTGCGGCGAGTGCCGATCGATCTCCGCCGCGAGCGCATCGTCGAACCGCTCGCGCGTCGGATAAGCGGTGTGCGCGACGACCGCGACCGGCAGGTTGCGCGAGCGCGCGAACTCGACCCCGGCCGCATCGGCGCGGCTGCTGATCACGGCCGCGACCGGGACACCCGACTCGACCAGCGAGCGCATGTTGCTGCCGCGGCCGGAGATGAGGACGACGACGCCCACGGCCGGGCCGCTCAGTAGAGCCGGGTGACGCGGTAGCCGTCGCGCGCAATCATCGCGAGCAGCCCCTTCTCGCCGTGGAGATGCAGCGCGCCGACCGCGACGAACACGCGCCCGCCGCGCAGCGGCATGACGAGCCGATGGTGCATCAGGACGTTGCGGTCGTGGATGATGTGCTTCGTGAGCTGCAGGTAATGGCGGCCCATCTCCGAGAAGCGATCGTGCGAGCCGGCGCTGAGCTTCGCCAGCCGGGCCAGGTCGCCGCGCAGCCAGGCGTCGATGGTGGCATCGAGGCCGGCTTCGAGGGCGGCGTGGTCGGCGAGCGCGTGCTTGAGGAGCGCCACCTGCGTTTCGAGCGGCACCGCGTCGAACGCGGCGATCTGCTCTTCCACCCACTCGAGCGCCATGACCTTCACGCCACGCGCGTGCGCCGCGACCAGCAGCTGCTGGTCGAGGCCGGGCTCGCTGCTGCGCGGTTGCGCGCGCGCGACCTTGATCATCGCCGCCCAGGGCTTCATCCGCTCGATGAGGCGCTCGGGGACGTCCTGAGCAGCGAGCTCGATACGCACCCGCTTGAACGTGTCCTCGCCGATCAGCGGCTGGAGCCGCTGCCCGTCCTGCAACTGCTCCAGCTCGAGCACCTCGTCGCTCGCGACCTGGCTACCCAACTCGAGCGCGAGTGTACGCGACCGGGCGAGCGCATCGCCGACCGGCTGCGCGATGGTTACGCGCGGGTCGGCGACGTGGATCGTGCCGAACGCAAAGCTGTCCGGCACGCCGGCCTTGGCGATGCGCCAGAGGAGGCCCTGGACGAAGGGCGGCGGCGTCTGCGCTTCGAGCGCGGCGGCGGCGAGCGCGAGCACGCCCGCGACGGCACAGCGGCTAACCCAGGAGCGATTCCTCGAAATCCAGTTCGCGCTCGATCTCATGCAGCACCTCATCGCCGATTCTACCCTCGCGCCAGAGCGCGACCAGCCGCCGGCGCTCCGCGCGCACGAGCGCGCGCCGCCCGCGCACCCAGGGATCGTCGCCGTGCGCGACCGCGAGCGCGATCGGCGCCGCACGCGCCAGCCGCGCCTCGAAATCGCTGCGCAGGCTGGCGGCGATCTCGGGCGTGATGTCGCGCTCGCGCTCGAGGCGCTCGATCTCGGCGAGCGCCGCGCGCGCGGTGGCGGCGCGGGCGAGGTTCTCCTCGTCGAGCACGCTCCAGTCGCCGCCCACGCCTAGCGCGCGGACGAGCGGGCCGAGCGTGAATCCCGGCACGACCAGCGTCACGAAGATCACCACGAACGCGAGGAAGACGAGCAGATCGCGCCCGGGAAACGGCGTGCCGTCGCTCAGCGCGAGCGGGAGGGCGAGCGCGGCTGCGAGCGAAACGATGCCGCGCATCCCGCACCAGCCGACCACCACGACGTTCTTCCACGGGGGTCGCCGTTCCGGCCACCCCAGCTTCGCGAGCAGCAGGGGTGGAACGTAGGCGCCGAGGAACACCCAGGCGAGCCGCACCACGATTGCAACGACGCAAAGGAGCACGCCGTAGCCGATCGCCTGCGCGAGCGACCTTTCGGCCAGCCCGGCGACGAGATCCGGGAGCTGCAGGCCGATCATGATGAAGACGAGACAGTTGACCGCGAACACCACCACCCGCCAGAGCGAGTACGCCGCGATCCGCGCCTGCGGCGAGAACGCTTCCGGGGCGTATCGGCCACGCACCAGTCCCGCGGCCACGACTGCGAGTACGCCCGAGAGGTGAAACGTTTCCGCCGCAAGGTACGCAAGGTACGGCAGCATCAGTGAGAGCGTCATTTCCATCAGCAGATCGCCGACGCGCCGGTGGATCGCCACGAAGAGCCGGGCGAGCGCGACGCCGATGGCGATCCCGCCCGCCGCGATCAGCACGAATTCGCCGGTGGCCTCGACGAGCGAGAACGCGCCAGTGAGCGCAGCGGCGACGGCGAACCGGTAGAGGACGAGGCCCGAGGCGTCGTTCACCAGGCTCTCGCCCTCGACGAGGGTCACGATCCGCCGCGGCACGTTCATGCGCGACATGATCGCCGTCGCCGCGACCGCGTCCGGTGGCGAGACGATGGCGCCGAACGCGAACGCCACCGCCCAGGGCAGCTCGGGTACGAGCCACTTCAGCGTGGCCGCGACCGCGACCGTAGTCGCAATGACGAGGCCCACCGCGAGCAGCGAGATCGACCGCAGGTTCACGCGGAAGTCGCGCCAGGAGGTGAAGAGCGCCGCCTGGTAGAGGATCGGCGGGAGCACGAGCACGAGGATCAGATTCGGATCGAACGGCAGGCGCGGCAGGCCGGGAACGAAGCCGATCGCGGCGCCGCCGAGCACCAGCGCTATCGGGTACGGCAGCCCGAGGTGGCGCGCGAGCCACGCGAGCGCGATCGCCGCCGCGAACAACCCGACCAGGAGCTCAACCAGGACCACCGGCGCGTCAGCCGAACCGCGCCGTCGCCTCGACCGGCCGTCGCGGGTCGCCCGCGAAGGCGAGGATCTTCGGTGGCTTCATCGTTCGGCGGCTGCAGAGGACCGCGGCGATTATGCCGGAAGGGTTTGCTCGCGCAGTCGCAGCAGCGTGAGCGTCCCGGCAGCGATCGCCATCAGCCCCGCGGCGATGGTGAACGCCCGCGCGAGCGAGGTCGCCGCGACGAGCGGATGCACGAGGATCGGCGAGAGGAACTGCGCGAGGAAGATGGCGGAGGTGAGCCCGCCGGCGAGCTGACCGCGCAGCGCAGGCGGCGCGAGCGCGAGCACCCAGAGGTTGCTGTTGGGAAAGAAGAGCCCGACTCCGACGCCGGCTACGGCAGCCCCGCCGAGCACCCCGGCGAAAGTGCCCGCAAACCCCGCGAGCGCGTAGCCCGCCGCCATCAGCACGAAGGCCCATGCATAGACGCCGAGCACGCCGTGGGATCGGCGCAGGAGGGCGAACCACGCCGAGCCGGCCGCCGCGGTGAGCGACGCCGCCGCCACGGCGACGCCTGCCGCGGTACCCGACTCCACCCCGATCGAGCGCAGCAGGAACGGGACCTGCACCGGGATCATGTAGAACGTGGCGACCGCAAAGAACGTGACACCATAGGCGGCCGCGATCGGACCGCGCGGAAAGGCCGCGCGGTGGCCAAGCGCCACCGGCGCGGCGGCCGCGCGGTGGGGCTCGTCCAGGTAAAGCAGCACCGGGACGAGCACCCCCCATCCCGTGAGGTAGACGAGGAACGGCAGCCGCCAGCCGATGTCGGCGAGCAACCCGCCGGCGGCGACGCACACGACCGCGCCGAGGGACATCGCGAGCGACTGATGGCCCGCGTACCGCGTACGGGCCTCGCCGGTGTAGTAGTCGCCGGCGAGCGCAGTGACGCTGGTCATCGTGCCGGCGACCGCGACGCCGAGCACCGCACGACTCGCGAGAATCGCGTAGAGGTCCTCGAGCACGTAGCCGGCCGCGCCGGCGAGCCCGTAGAGGGCGAGGCTCGCGCGCAGGATTCCCACCCGGCCGAACCGGTCGACGAGTGCGCCGGCGAACGGGGCGCAGAGCGCGATCGCGACCGCCGGCGCGGTGAGGACGAGCTTGCTCAGCAGCTCGGCATTCGGCGCGGCGCTGAACGCCTCGGCCATCCGCGGCAGCGCCGGCGCGACCGTCGCCGCCGACATCACGGTGAGGCACGCGACGAGGAGGAGCGCGGTCTTGCGTCCGGGATCGGCGCTCACGAGGGCGGGCGGCGCATGGCAGCGCGGAGCATACCTGCGTCGCCGCCGGCTACGGCAAGTCGAACAGCAACGCTTCCGCGCCCGCACCCCGCTCGAGCACGACCTCCCCGACGTCGGTCGCCTTCAGGGCATCGCCCGCGCCGAGCGCCTGGCCGTTTGCCGTCACCTTGCCGCGTGCAACGTGGACGTAGCTCTTTCGTCCAGGCGCGATCGGGTGCACGACGCGCTCTGCTCCGTCGAGCAGCGTGGCGTACAGATAGGCGTCCTGGTGGATTTTCACCGAGCCGTCGCGGCCGTCTGGCGACGCGACGAGCCGCAGCCGGCCGCGCTTCGACGCGGCGTCGAAATGCTTCTCCTCGTAGCCCGGCGGGATGCCGGTGACGTCGGGTTCGATCCAGATCTGCAGGAAGTGGACGAGGTTCCGCGGCGACGGGTTGAACTCGCTGTGCCGCACGCCGGTGCCGGCGCTCATGCGCTGCACATCGCCGGGCCGGATCACCGAGCCGTTACCGATCGAGTCCTTGTGCTCGAGCTCGCCCTCGAGCACGTAGCTCACGATCTCCATGTCGCGATGCCCGTGCGTGCCGAAACCCTTGCCCGGCTGGACGCGATCCTCGTTGATGACCAGGAGCGGACCGAAGCCGGTGTGGCGCGGATCGTAGTAGTCGGCGAACGAGAAGCTGTGGAACGAGCGCAGCCAGCCGTGGTCGGCATGGCCCCGCTCACCGGCTTTCCTCACTTGGAGCATGGAGATCTCCCGGACAGGTGTTTCGAGGTCGGTGGAGTATTGGGGCGGATCGCGGAGTTTCCAGCGACGCGAGCGTGGGCCCGGGCGCGGCGCCGACCCGCCGGGCCGTGGCGCGGCCAGTCGGTCTCAGGTGTCGCAGGCGGCTCGCCGTCCGGCGCGCAGCACCCCGAGCACGGCCAGCCCCGCTGCCAGCATTCCCCACGGGGCCGGTTCGGGGACGGCAGTAACCTGCTCGATCCACGACGCGTAGGCGCCGAGTACCATTCCGCCGCCGCGGATCCTCCCCGTCTCGGGGCCACCGGGGATCGTTGCCGTAAACGTGAACGTGTTGATCCCCCCTCAGGAGGTGGCTCCCGTTTCTCGCGACCGGCGCCGCCCCGCCGGAGTCGCCGCTCGCCAGCTGCACGCCGCGATACTGAGCACCGTCAGCTACCGTCGCATCGGTCGCGTCCGCATGGATGCATTATGCCCCGCTCACTCGCGCCCGCTGGCGGACAGGATCCACTCGCGGTAGGCAGCGACCGCTACCCCCCCCCCGCCCCCACGCTGTCCTTGCGTCGAGTGCACGTAGGTGTTGATCCCCCTGAGGCGCCAGCCGTCCGGCTCGCGCACGAACGCCGGACCACCGGAATCCCCGCCGGTGAGCGTCGCCTCGAGCGGCGATCCACCGGGCAGCGGGGTGTACGCGAACCGGTACAGCTCGACGCGCCCTGCCCCGCCGGGGCCCTGATAGAGCTCCTCCACCACGTTCGCGCCGACGCGCTTCACCGCCGGATCCGGCGCGACGCTCGCGCCCCCCGCGCCCGCTCCACCGCCGTAGCCGACGAGGATCAGCCGCTCGCCGAGCCGCGGTGGGCGGCTCGCAAGCTCGTAGAGCGGCGTCCCGAACGGAACGATCCCGGCGAGGCGGACGACCGCGAGGTGGTCGTGGGCGAGACCTCCGCGATCACCACCGCCGAATAGTGGTCGCCGCGTGCGTGGGAGAGGCTGCCCACCCCCGCCCAGGGCGAAGTGGCGGTGTTGGCGTCGACTACGCCATCGACGACCGCACCCGCGTTGCCCGCGAGCGCGACGAGGAGGATCCGCAGGGCCGCGCGCATCGCCGGCAGCACCCGGGACTCGATCCGGGCAGAGCTCGCGGCAGTTCTTGCGGCAACCCGCCCGGCGCGCATCGCTTCGGGCAGCGCGTGCGAAAAGCTCGAGATCGCGGTGTCCGTCATCGGACGGCGTGCGTCGCCGGGACGCGCGGCGCCGTTCGGGTCAGGCGCCCCCGGCGGCTTCCCGCGCCGCGATCTCGCGATGCACCTCGGCCATGTCCACCGTCTTCACCTTGGTCAGCACCTCCTCCAGCATCGCCGGCGGCAGCGCGCCCGCATCGGCATAGAGGACCACTTTCTCGCGGAAGACCATCAGGGTAGGGATGGAGCGGATGTTGAACGCGGCCGCGAGCTCGGACTGCTCCTCGGTGTTCACCTTGCCGAACACCACGTCGGCGTGGCGCTCGGAAGCGCTCTCGAAGGTGGGCGCGAACGCGCGGCACGGCGCGCACCACGATGCCCAGAAATCGACGATCACCAGCGGATTCCCGGTGACGACGCTCTCGAAGTTGTCTCGGGTCAGCTCGACCGTGGGCACGCGGCGCTCCTCGTCTGGAAACACGGTCGAGTATAGCCGCGCCCGCGCGGGGTCGCCTCCGGCGCCGAGTTTCGCTAGTGTATGGCGACGCAGATGGAACAGCTTCGGGATCAACCTCGCTACCGCGGCCGCTTCGCGCCCTCGCCCACCGGCCCGCTCCACTTCGGCTCGCTCGTTGCCGCCGTCGGCAGCTGGGTGGACGCGCGCGCGCGCGGCGGCGAGTGGCTGGTGCGGATGGAGGACCTCGACCCGCCGCGCGAGGTCCCGGGTGCCGCCGACCAGATCCTGCGGACGCTCGACGCGCTCGGACTCGAGCCGGACGGCCCGCTCGTGCGACAAAGCGAGCGCGCCGATGCCTATCGTGCCGCGCTCGACCGGCTGCGGGACCGCGGCGTGCTGTTCGCCTGCGGCTGCACCCGGCGCGAGATCGCCGACTCGGGGCTGCCGGGCAGCGACGGCGGGCTCGTCTATCCGGGGACCTGCCGCAACGGGCCGCCGCCCGGGCGCCCGGCACGCGCGCTACGCGTGCGCGTCGACGATGCGGTGATCGCCTTCGATGACGCCCTCCAGGGGCGCGTCTCGCAGGACCTGGGCCGCGAGGTCGGCGACTTCGTCCTCCTGCGCGCCGACGGCCTCTTCGCCTATCAGCTTGCGGTCGTGGTCGACGACGCGGCGCAGGGCATCACCGACGTCGTGCGCGGCATCGACCTCATCGATTCGACGCCGCGCCAGATCCTTCTGCAGCGGATGCTCGACCTGCCTACGCCGCGCTATCTCCATCTGCCGATCGTGACGAACGCCGCGGGCGAGAAACTCTCGAAGCAGACCGGCGCGGCGGCGATCGACCGATCGCACCCCGCTCTCGCGCTCGTCACGGGTCTTCGCTTTCTCGGCCAGGTGCCGCCGCCGGAACTGGAACGCGGGTCGGCCCGTGCGGTCCTGGAGTGGGCGGCGGCGAACTGGGACCGTTCGCGCATTCCGCGTCAGCGCACGATCGTGGCGAGTCCGATCACGGCCGGTCCTTGACCTCCCGCAGGAAGGCGTCGATCGCCGGCCAGAACTGCGGCGCGCCCGACAGGTCGTTGTGATCGGCATCGCGGAGCTCGACGAAGCGCTTCGGCCCGGCCCACGCCTCCACCAGCCGGCGGGAATGCGCCGGCGGGATGACTCGGTCGGCTTCGCCCGCGATCGCCAGCAGCGGCGCACGGATGTGCGGCGCACGCGACGCCGAGTCGAAGGGATGCTTCAGCAGCAGCCCGACCGGCAGCCACGGGTAGTGCCGCCGCGCGACTGCAGTCATGCTGTCGTAGGGCGAGATCAGCACCACCGCAGCTACCTGGCGCTCCGCGGCGACGTAAGCCGCGACGCCGCTGCCGAGGCTCCGACCGACGAGGACTATGCGGCTCGCGTCGACGTCGGGGCGGCGCGCCAGCGCATCGAACACCACCAGCGCATCGCCGAAGAGTGCAGCTTCGGAGGGCTTGCCCTCGCTTTCGCCATAGCCGCGGTAGTTCACGAGTGCGAGCGACCAGTCGGCGGGCCACGGCTCGGTCATCTGCCACGACAGCTCCTCTGCGTTCCCGCCGTAGAAGATGACGAGCGGAGCCCGCGGGTTGGCCGCCTGAACGAACCAGCCGCGCAGCTTCACGCCCTCCTCGCGCTCGAAGGCGAGCGCCTCGACCGGGCGCGCGACGCGCGGCGGTCCGACGAGGGGCTGCGGCAGGAAGAGCAGGCTGTCCTGGGCGAAGTACATCGTCGCGGGCACGCCGACGAGGAGCACCGCGCCGACGATCAGCCACCCCAAGAGGTCCACCTTCAATGCAGCTTCACGCGCGGGTCGACGCCGCGGCGGAGCGTGCGGGCGAGCGTGTCGACCACCACCCGCCACCAGCCGTGCAGCGCGAGCAGATGCATCTTGTAGAGCGATATGTACATCAGCCGCGCGAACCAGCCCTCGACGCGGATGCTCGGCCCGGAGATGAATCCCATCAGCGATCCCACCGTGCTGTAGTCGCCGAGCGAGACGAGCGACCCGAAATCGTGGTAGCGCCAGGGCTCAGGCGCAAGGCCGCCGAGGCGCCGCTCGATCGTGCGCGCGAGGTGCGACGCCTGCTGGTGGGCAGCCTGGGCGCGCGGCGGGATGTTGCCCTGGCGCCCTTCCCACGGGCATGCCGCGCAATCGCCGATCGCGAAGATGTCGGGGTCGCGCGACGTCCGGAGCGTGGGCAACACGACCAGCTGGTTGAGGCGGTTCGTCTCGAGGCCGTCGACCTCGCGCAGCACGTCGGCCGCCTTGATGCCCGCCGCCCATACCGTGAGATCCGCGGGGAAGGTCTTCCCCGCCTTGGTCCGGACCTCGCCGGCGGCCACCGCGACGACCTGCTCGCTCGAGTGGATCTGCACGCCGAGCGCCTCGAGCGCCTCGGTCGTCGCGCGCGAGATCCGCTCGGGCAGCCCGGGCAGGATCCGGGCATCGGCGTTCAGCAGGGTCAGCTTCACCTGGCGCTCGGGATCGATGTTCTCCAGCCCGTACGCGGCGAGCACCCGGGTCGTGTTGTGGAGCTCGGCGGCGAGCTCGACCCCGGTCGCGCCGCCGCCGACGATCACGACCCGTAGCTCCCGGTTCCGCTCCTCCGCGTGATAGTTCGCGCGCAGCACCGCGTTCACCAGGCGGCGGTTGAAATGATCCGCCTCCTCGGCGGAGTCGAGCGCGAACGCGTGTTCGGCCACGCCCGGCACGCCGAACGGGTTGGCGAGGCTGCCGATCGCCATGACCAGCGTGTCGTACCTCAGCGTCCGCCGCGGGATGACGTCGACGCCGCGGTCGTCGCGGATCGCGCCGACGGTGATCTCGCGCCGCGCGCGATCGAGCCCCTCGAATGCGCCGAGCGAGAAAGTGAAGTGATGCCAGCGCGCCTGGGCAAGGTAGTCGAGCTGGTGCTGGTGGACATCCATGCTGCCCGCCGCCACCTCGTGCAGGAGCGGCTTCCAGACGTGCGTGCGGCTCCGGTCGACCAGCGTGACCGCAGCGCGCCGCCGGCGTCCGAGGCGGTGCCCGAGCCGCGTCGCGAGCTCGAGCCCGCCCGCGCCGCCGCCGACGATGATGATCTGGTGCATCGCTCCGGCCGTCCGCTGAGATTATAGGCGGCGCGAGGGGATGAGCACCGTCGCGAGCGAGCCGACCACGAGCACGAGCGCCGCGTAGTCGGTCCAGCGCGGCGTCTCGCCGAGCACGAGCGCGCCGCTGAACACGCCGACGACGGGCACCATCAGCGTGGCGAGGCTCGAGACGCCCGCGGGCGCGCTCTGCACGATCCGCATCCACGCCCAGTAGCAGAAGATGAAGGCGACGAACATGTTGTAAAACACGCCGATCGCCGGACCGGGCGCGAGCACGAACGGATTGAAGCTGCCGTCCTCGACGAAGAGCGCGATCCCGAGGATCGGGATGACGCCGATCACCATCTGCCACGCGCTGTAGCTCGTCGCCGGCCGCGTCGCGGCCCACTTCCGGATCAGCACGAGGCCGATCGCCCAGGAGATCGCCGCGCCCACCATGCACAGCGCCCCGAGCGGGGCGCGCTGCATCGCCTGGAACTCGCTCCCGACGAGCAGCGCCATGCCGCCCATGCCGAGCGCAACACCGAGGGCGCGGCGGCCGGTGAACCGCTCGCCGAGGAACAACGTCGACAGCAGCACGCTCCACACCGGCATCGTGTAGCCGAGGATGGAGGCGCGGCCGGAGGCCATCATGCTGACGCCGTAGACCGCGAGGATGTTCCAGGCGGACAGGTTGAAGAGCGAGATCACCACGAGCCGTCGCCACTCGGCGCGTGGGACGCGCCACTCGGCCCTCGCGGCGGC